>OLQJ01000035.1_pt1 | contig 121937 bp, 138 predicted proteins | sample 1673231 | NCBI WGS metagenome assembly OLQJ01 (sample SAMEA3136769, study PRJEB25190) | human gut metagenome | biome: human gut; feature: human-associated habitat; material: faeces | place: Austria | collected 2013
ATAAATTGTTTCTGTGATTTTCTGGAAGCTCATTTTCTGGAATGAAATAATCTTCCATAATGCTATCAAAAGGTCTTTCAAAACCTCTGGTGAATGTATGAAAGGCATTTCCATCCACTCTAATCATTACTGGCATTCTTCTTGTTAAGTACGTTTTCTGAGCATCTTCATAAGATTTCATTCTCGTACCAATACTGCTCCGATCCATTCTCGTTTCCCTTCCCATAAAATTTTCTTGCTTCCCGTGTTTCTACAATTAAGAATCGTAAACACACGACCAAAACAAGAAGACATATTGCAAAAGATATTATATTTTCAAGGCTACTCATTGTTCTTGATTAAGAAGTTTGGGTTGATACATTTGAAACTGATATTCTTATCAGTGTTTCTAAAAACACATCCTTCTCTTTCCCTATCTACAATTTGTGACTTGCCTTTCACATACTTTACAATATCTTGTATATCACCTTTTACATTATAACCAATCTCAACAATTGGTACTGTGTGAATACCATGCTTAATGAGAATGTCCTGCATCTCAATGGTATTATATTTCTTTGAGGGGGTTATAAGGTTGAATGCCCATAACTGGCAATCTTTCTCATGGTATTTGTTTCCCTGGATTTTTACACCAGTAATTTCGCCTTGCAAAACTATATAATCCTCATCGTCTATCAATTTTTCAAGAACGCTGCGAATTTTATATTTGTTGGCTATTTTCCAATAGTAGCTGTTATCCGGCTGTGGCAATCTCCTATTTCTGCTGCAAACTCCGAATTCGTACTTCGTTTTTCCGAATTTTCTCGGAATTTTGCGTAAAAAATAAGTGCCGGAACATCCGTCAACTTTTTCTGTCACTATCAGATTGGTTTGTTCATTCTTCAGCCTTTCGTATAACTCAGGCATATTCTGAATTCTTTCTTCATCTGTCTTTTTAATAAAGTTTGGAAACTCTGTGTGCGTATTCTTCTTGAGATAGATTTTTCTGAGCCATGCATATCTCATTAAAAATTTCACAACTGGATTCCTGGTTTTCTTTCTGTTTTCCTCGAAAACCGCATTTTCTTCTTCAAGCTGTGGATCATACTTAATGATTCCTAAGACATCCGTAACATCCTGACCAAGTTTGTATTCGCCTACCGGAAGAATGGATAACGGCATCACTAATCCTTGTGAAACCTGTCCTCTCATTACGATAGTCTTTACAACATACTTTCTTGATTTCAAGAATTCATACTCTGGCGTTTCCGGCATCTTACTGTCAATCTCGACATATACCACTCTATCGCCAACATGAAAATTGTCTTTCTTTGACACGACAACTTCCCAACCATCAATTCTTGCTACTTCGATTCTGTCAGCATCAGGAATCGGCTTGATTTCTGCGATTTCACGAATTGTTGCTAACTTTCTCATGTATAACCTCTATGTTGAAAAATATCTATTCAAAAAGGTTAGAAGAAGTGCTTACAACCACTGCCACTTCGTCTAACCATTATGGAATATACGTTCTTCAAGACACTTAGTTTGCGGTTATCAATTAAAAGTTGATTGCATTATTATTTGCTGTACGTGTCTTACAAGGCATTTCTGTACTTTTTACTTTGGTTGTTTTGCCACGTATGAAGTTGTTTTATTTTAAATCTTTGATTGCTGCCTCAATCGGTGCATATCTCTCTGTGTCAAGCTGCTCAATCAGACATTTATACGGATCAAGTTCTCCGCTTAATACCATTTTCGCAACATTGACTGAGAATCCACTTACAAGAGCAACACCCAAAGCGTTTTCCTTGACAGGGATTGTGCCGGTACGTGAGTTTACATTCCAGAACACAAGTCTCGGAAGCTGATATCCAGCTTTCTCAAATTTTCTGCCAATTGTCTTGAACAGTGTTTCATTTACTGTGCTTGCGCTACCTCCCCATCCATATGAATAGGTTGCCTGGTCAAATTCCATATCACTGATAATCAGGATATTCTTTGGCATGTCTTCCTGTTTCATATTAGTATTGATAGCTGTCTGCAGAATAAGATCAAATGTTTTTTCAATGTCTGTGTTAGAACAGTCATTTTCTGCATAACATCTTCTGATTTTTTCTGCCAGTGAACTACACGCTGAAAGGTCAATCAACTCAGGTCTTGAACTGAATGTGATAAAGTTATCTTTGAATTCGCCAGAACATCTCTCAGAGAAGTAAATAGCAAGTGCTGTTGCGACTTCCAGTGCAGTAATGCTGCTGTTTGGATCAACACTACACATCATACTTCCAGAACCATCTCTGACAACAAGAGTATTTCCATCACCCTGTACTGTATCAGGAAGTGCTTTCCATAATGCTTCCAGAGCTTTGTCCTCTTTTATATTGGATCTGTAATAGCTACGACCTTTCAGATAACTATGTACGATATCATGTGGAAAGTTTGTAGAAGAGTTGATTTTCGCCTCTCCCTTTTCCAGCTTATCCAGATACTCTCGTCTGCGTTCCTCATCGTTTTTGAGGAATGCATTGTTGTAAATAAGATTTGCTTTTGACGGAACGGCTTCGTAATTGATTTCGCCCCATTTCTTAGCAGACATCTTTCTTTCAACAACATCAATGTATTCTCTCAGTTCCGAAAGAATTTTACGATATTGTCTTTCTGTGAATCCCAGGTACTTGCGAACAACTGTTGCATTTTCTTTCGTTTTATAAGAAGTTGCATTGCAGCTTGGCATCCACTTAGCAAGTAATGATACCGGCTTATTCGCTTTCTTCGCTTCCAGGTCTTTCATTAACTGGTTCTTAATAACTTTCAGTGCATTTTTCTCACACTCTGTTCCAACCAAAGAAAGAAGATCGTCATAACGTCCGTATTCAGCGATTAAACCAATCAGCACTTTACTGATTTCCGGTTCAACATTCGCCATATGAGACATGATGATTCTGAATGATCTACGTTCCCCCAGACCTTCTCTCGCATCACGTAAATAGAATAACCATTTGAGTGCGTGAATATGGTCTTCTGAAAACGCTTTATCGAATCCAGAAATGATTGTTTCTGCATCGGCTTTTCTCAGAGATGCGACCTTGAAATTCAAATCAAGCAAGTGTTTACCTGTTGTTCTATATCCAAGTGCGCCGTTTTCTGTGTAGCTTTTGTTGAAATCTTCATTCAACGTACTTTTCATTGAATTCATGAAACCCATGTTCAATTCCTCCTAATTTTGAATTATATTTCATAATTCCTACATACTTTATTATTGATTGATTATGCTGTAAGTATATAAAAATTAGAATAAGTGCGTATGACAAGACTTGAACTTGTGACCTTCCACCTTCCTCAATTTCAAATTCTTTAAAAATATTTGCGGTTCAAGCCTTATACAAGGCTCTATAAAATTTTTGTGGACGCTCTAACCTACTGAGCTACATACGCTTATGGTGTGGTAAGAATCAATGGCAACCTTGTTTTACGGGGGAACTATATGAATTGCTGCTATTCTAATTCATTACCATTTCACCAAGGCGAGAGGTGGGATTCGAACCCACGAATTCAACTTACAATTTTGAATCAATGTTTTCTTCTGAGAGTTTTGCTGTGTGTGCTAGAACTAAGCACATTTTTGTATCATTTGCTTAAGCCTCTTGCATACTCTCGCCAACGCCACCGATAGGAGTCGAACCTATAACCTACGGCTTAACATGCTATCTTGAAAAATTGCTGTCTGTGTCTAATACTAGACACGTTTTTCGATTTACGTTGCTCTATCCAGTTGAGCTACGGTGGCAAATATTAAATTGTAAATGGATCATACTGGACTCGAACCAGTGACCGTTCCGTTATGAGCGGAATGCTCTGCCAACTGAGCTAATGATCCTGGTTGCACCATAAAGCGAAGCCATGCACGACCTCCAATGGATTAGCCTTTCATAATACCTTTTCGCTACATTTAGTTGCACAAAACATACGATTTTTGTGTTGCGATATTCTTTTACTTCCAACTAAACAAAGTTGCATACTTCATGGTGCTAACGGGTAAGACAGGACTCGAACCTGCAAGACACGGCTTCCTGATTTCTTCTACTTAAATAAATTGCTGTATGTGTTTGTCAACTAAACACATGTGTATAAAAATTGCCGTTGCGTGTGCCAATTTCGCCACTTACCCATTTTTAATTGGTGGAATTGTGGGAGTGTACGGAGTCGAACCGTAACTAAAACTTTTGAAGAGTTTCCTTTTATGTAAAATTGCTGTATGCGCTCTCCACCCGATGCGCCTTAAAAAGCACCGCCGGATCACTCCCATATTCACATTTTCAAGACACTTCATTTTTGTGGATTTGAACCACTTCACTAAACTTGTAGAGTTTTGCTTTATCCTTTTTGAATTTGCTGCATGTGTCTTTCTCATACATTTATGGCATTTCTGCCGAATGCTGACGGTTGGACTCGAACCAACAACTGTTTGAATGGCTTTGCTATTGCTGTTAGCACTTATTGTACGAAAGAAAAGATGTTTTTATAATTCTAAGTGCATTTTTCATAATCAAATGTTCTACCAGTTGAACTACATCAGCTCATTTATTATTGCTTGTTTATATTATTTTTAAAGACATTTCGGAGTTGTCCGTTCTACAAACAAACACAACTTTTTCACGGAGATAAGCCCCGAAATGTCGATCACATGGATTAGGAATCGAACCTATTTTCTTAAGCTACCTTATTAGCTTTTCCAGTGTTTTTCTCTGTTCCTTTGAACAATTATATAATACCATATTTCAGGAAAATGTCAATAGGTTTTTAAAAGTTTTTTCATTTATTTTCGGTTGTTTATCGCAAGGTTTTGGCGAGATCCCAGTCTCGCCTTTCCTTAATAGAAAGTTTCCTTATATAAATCATACATACCTTTGAGAATACGTCTTCTCTCCTGGATTTTTCGCTCTGTATATTCCGGGTTACGCATTTTAATATTTGGAAGAATTATTTTGTTAAAATATGCATCAAAAGTTTCACCGGATTCATAGATATTATAAAGCATCTTGCTCTCACGTAATTTATCACAAGATATAGCTTTATAATTTCCTGTACTTTCAACATACGCATCGCTAAATGCCTTTACTTTTCTAGGAATAACTAATTTATTCAGTGGAGAATCTTCAGATTTTCCACGTAATGTACCAAGTCGATTTCTAAATAAATACTTGTTGCTGCATACTCTTTCTTTTCGCATACCGAACTTTGCCATAAGCAATACTTCTTCTTGCTCCGCACAAAATCTACAAAGTTTCAGAATTCTATCGGAAACATGATAAACACAATCATAAAGTGGGCTTTTAATCGTCTTTGCTTCGTAATCTACATTAGCCTTTTCCAAAAGTACAATCTCTTCATTCTCTAAGCCAACATAACATAACCTTACCATTAACTCGTTTGGTATTTCAGTGCTTTCATTGTAATCGACATTCATACCAAATGCAATTTTAATCATTTCCTCAAATTCTACCGGCGATTTGACATATCTCGCCCGACAAGTTCTAGTCTTATCTACTTCGGAAGAACTGATTTTATCAAAATTATTTTCGCTAGTTGTCTTACCATTTTGAATACACCAATCAACATATGAACGCAATAAGCTCATTGTTTGTTCGGTATTTGTAATTCGCACTCCCGTTTTGAAATCCAGAACAGTTAGAAGTTCATCAACATTCATCTCACAAATATCTTTTCCAAATTTTTCTTCCATATCCTGTACAGCTTTGAAAACTCTTTGGAATGATCTATATGAATTATCATTTGTAATAGTATTTAAGAAAGTTTGTTTTTGTTCAGAGTTGTACATAACTGTTCCTCCTTCTCATTGCAGAATTCATATACTTTCCTGCGATTATTTTTAACAAAGAATTCTCTAATTTCTTGATCTGAAAAGTCGGTTTCAGCTATAATTCTCTTTAGCTCTTCACGCCAGTTGTCATCGCCTTTTATATATCTGCTAATCATTATATAATAATGCCATGCCATATAGTGTACAGACCAAGAGGTTCTCTTCGCTTTCTTATAATTCATAAAATCATCGTGCAATAACATTGTAAGATAATTCATGTAAGTAATCAGCCAGTCTCTCAATTCATCTTGCTGTGCTTTGAATGTAAGATTATCTGTATCATAGTATCTTGAAATTGCCGTTGCCAATTCAATATAAAGAATGAATCCATTATTTGCCCGGAGTTCCATTCCATCTTTTACGATACCTTTTACATAGATTTCATCGGCATCGCTGCTTCTCATAATTGAATCTACAATCTTATTTGCAACTGTAGGCTTCATCGCCTCTCTGTGTCGTTTCGGAATCGGCACTGTTGTCCATTCTTGATTAAGCAATTCTCTCGTCTTCTGTGGTGAGAAATATGTGAAAAATACACCAAAACAATCATCTAAATGTTTATTTGCTAATTCACAACTTATTGTTCTATGGTTTCCATCTGGAACGATAATAATACCATTTGAAACAGTTAATGTTTTTGCTTCTTCGTCATAAACTGGAATATCACTATCACCGTCATCCATTAAATTGAAACGAATTCCGTTATAGAAAAAACTTCCCTCATTGATAAGGTTAGAAATCTGTTGCGCTGTTTGGCGATTAACCTTTGTTTTTAAATCTCCATATTTATCCTTTTTATGATTACGCTGCAGCTCTGGAATAATTTGCAAAAGATTTGCGCTTTTTAATTCTTTGATTTCTCTGACACTTAATGGAAACATATACTGGTTATCTGCCAATTTTGAAACATTTCTAAAAACTAACGGATAACCAATTTTTTTATTATTATCTGTTTGCGGATCATAATATTTATAATTCTGAATTTCTACGTCTTCAAAATAATCTTCCGGCACACCGAAATTTTTTGATACTTTAGATATGGCAAAAGTCAGCCAATATAATTCGGCATCACTCAGTTCATCTAAATCAGCTCTTCCTGATACTATTCTAAGAAAACTGCCTAATGAGATTTTACCGTCATGTCTAACTTCTTCTTCAATTTTGTTTATTTTATCTGGACTTGAGTTTAAAACTAAATTCTCAATTTTAGTAATTAGATGCTCTCTACTATCAGATGCTTTCATATGTGCGTCCCCTTTCCATATTTTGTTTGTACTTTAATAATACCACCAGAAAACAGAGATGTCAAGTTTTTCTGGTAATACTTTATTTTTATCTGATAGTAGATATTCAATTATTCGAGTTTTAAATATTCTTCTATTTCTCTATATTCCTCCTGTGTATATGTTGGATCAATGATTTTACAATCATCTTCCTTTGCATCAACAATTTCAATGGTAATTCTTCCATTATTATACATCATTAACATAACAGTAGAATTGCCGAATTCTGGATTGTCAGATAAACTATGTAACACAATGCCAAATGCATCAAGCATGTCTATATAATCACCAGACGTAGCTTTTGCAAATTCATCTTTCACATTTACATGGTACTCATTCTTTTCGTAAATAAAAAACATTATCTTTTTTCCCCTTTCCGACATCCAGGTAGCGAAAGTTCCACTTAGAACGTATGTTCTTATTATACATATCAACCTTACTAAAGTCAATAATAATAAACCAAATTATAACATGGAAATTTTTGCCACCTCGATCAATACGTCCCTCGAATTTTCTACTTGATTTGTGGTTACTAATTTTAACAGTCCATCTAACATCCACTTAATGTCAAGATCTTTCACTCCCAGGCGTTTTAAATCATTTCCGTTAATTGCAAGACCTTTTAAGTTATAGCATTCATCTGATTTAGCCAATTCTTCTGCACGTTCAATCATGTTCTCTACTTTTGCAAGTGTTTCTTTATTTATATTATCACTTGCATTTATTTTAGCGTGTTTATATCTTAAAATATGTTTCACATCTCCCAGTGAAAACTTGTACAACATATTTTTGATACACGCATCTGAGTTAGTGATTACCATTTTCTTTGCAGCAAAAATATTTTGAACAGATGCGATTATTTTATTCGGATATCTCATTCCTGTCAAAATTGCTTTAACAGCTTTATTATACTCTGATAATGATAATCCGTCAATCAAAATTGCCAATTTTTCACTGATATCCTGGCACATTTCTATTGCACGTACTGCCTTATCAAAATCCTTAATGCTGTCAATACATGGTAAACCATATTTCAGTATTTTAGCATAATCCTTGATGATACTGACATGCTCACTGCAAAGTGTTTTTGTAAATTCACTCTGTCTTCTCTCTGTCGCAATGAGTCGCAACATATCACAATTGTCAAACATTGCTTTTTTAGTTGATTCCTCAATCTCAAAGCCAAATCTTGCAGCAAATCGAATCGCCCGAAGAATTCTAAGCGGATCTTCCCTGAATCTTGCATTTGCATTACCAACACAACGGATAATTCCTTTCTGCAGATCTCCAATGCCGTCATGCAAGTCAATGATATTTTCTCCGTCATACGCAATAGCATTGATTGTGAAATCCCGGCGCATAATGTCTTCTGCTAAATCACATGTAAAATCAACAGAATCAGGTCTTCGATGATCTGAATACTCCCCATCAATTCTGTATGTAGTAATCTCATATGGTTCATGGTCAATGATAACGGTTACTGTTCCATGTTTTAATCCAGCTTTCATCAGATTGTAGTGTTTGAAACATTCCATTATTTCTTCTGGTTGGGCAGATGTAGCAATGTCCCAGTCATGCGGTTTAATTCCCATAATAGAATCACGTACACAACCGCCAATTATAACAGCTTCATACCCTTTACTTGATAATTTATCAAGAATCATTTTTACATTTTCTGGCATTTTGATATCTTCCATCTTACACACTCCCTCTGTATCTTCCATTCGTCCATTTATATTCGTTCTGAGCTACGTTTGCAGATGTTATTGATACTATCTCATCCCATCTATTCTTAAAACTGTTTGGGTATTCAGTTGCCGGATTCTCTTTCAACTGGTCAATAATACCCAACATAGTTTCATTCGTCATTGATTCCGAAAAACATGCATCTGGCAAATCTGGGAAATTCATGTTCTTACAATAATAATGTAAGTTTTCTCCCATTCTAATTCTTAGTTTCACTCCAATGACATTTTCTATCTCAATATAATGTTCATCTGACATATAAAGATATCTTTGAAGTGTGCGGATATCATTAAATCCATCTAATAAAATATCATTCGTTCTCATGTTCTACCTCTTCACTAAAATCCTATCACTACAAATAAAACGACTAACCAGAACAAATCGTGTACCCTTCGGTATTTCATCATGTTTTCTCAAATGTCGTAATGCAGCTTTATAGCTTCCACAAGAAAATGTTGCCGGATACCAACTACCCGTATATTCCGCACGATGTACCCATTTCTTCTTATCATGGTCATAATACAACTCACGATTACATCTGTATTCCCGGAATGTCTCTTTAGTCCTATCGTAGTCATCGGCAAATTTCAAATGCCAAAATTGACTCTTTCTCTTCATAATCTTCTCCTAGCTCATATACTTTATCATCGTCCGTTGTCGGTTCATCAGCCCAACCCTTTTGCCACTCTTCATATACTTCTTTATTTACCGGCACTCTGATCCCAGTCTGTAGCAAAGCATAATATGAATCGTCTGTCAAAAATCCATTTTTATCCCCTACATACCAACCATCTAAAAGTAGCTCTTGATGATGCGGAGTATAACACTGGCAACAAATCTCTTTTGTTCCTTGAAGATCGCATCCTTTATAGGTATCTCTATCCGTACATTCCGGCACATATATTCTTGATAAGTTATATGGTATTATTTTCTCAATCTTCTCTATGTCATAAGCATAAAATGTTATCTCATGATGCAACTGTTTTAAATGAAATTTTTGACAAATTTTCAATTTTATACCTCCGCTACTTTTTTGTAGTATTCAACGGACATAAGCTGCATACGCAATTCATCATACATCTTATGAAGTTTTGGATTTACAAGCTGCATCCATTCTTTCCTCTGATCGTGAACCATATAATCTCTTACCATTGTGGCAGAAATCGGTAAATCTGAACGATTGATAATAAGCTCTGTCATTCCTTTAAGGTCTTCTTTGGAGAACCAGGCAGATCTACTCTCATCATTCCCATAAATCATAATATCCGGCTTCTTATAAATATATCTGTCTACCTTATCCAGTAGATAGCTTCCCCACGCCGGAGTAATATCATTTTCGGTGGTTAAGTCTGGCAAGCCGTAAATCATGATATCGCCACGCCCACCATATATCTCTTTTAACATTTTTTCTCTGGTCGTGATGTTAAACGGGTTTCTCTCTGTTCCGTCTTCCTGAGAGCTTCCAATAAAAATCAAGAGCCTGTCACAAAGCATTAACCCAGTTTCAACTAATTTTTCATGTCCTTTATGAAACGTCTGAAAACGTCCGCAAATAAATCCAACATCATATGGCTTATTCATTTTCTTCATCCTTTCTAAGATTAACGCCGGTTTCTTCAACAAAAATCTTTTTAAATGCATTCAGCACATTGACAAATTCATCGAACATTACCATATACTGAACATTGATATACTGCTCATTTTGTGCTGTTTCGTGAGTTGCAAATGGAGCGAAACTTGCAATACCCTTATCAATACACAACACACCTAACGAAACATCATATCTGTCATTTAACTGATAATGGATATGATCTGCCCCATTCATAATTTTGATTTTTACGGAACATCCTGTTGCCTGTTCAAGCATTCTTGCGAATTCTACATAATTATTCGCTCTTTTAAAATCGTACATTTCATATCTCCTTTACTCTATTGCAATCATCTTATTAAAATCCGGCAATCCATTTTCATCAACATTTGTTGCAATGGCTTTCATTGCTATATTTTGAATCTGATTCTGCATAAATGCTTCAATTTCGCCTCTAGCTTCTGTTACCGATTTTTCCATCTGTTCATTGAAACAATCAAGGGCATATTCGGCATTGCAGCCAATATCTCTATTTGCTTTTGCCAGTGCATCTAAAATCTTCTGCTTATCCGCTTTATTCAATGTCTTCTTTGACGAAAACAATTCTTCAGCAATATCATACGCATTCTTGATTGATACTTTTACATCTGATAACTGATCCTTGAATTCACTGCGATGCTGCTCAATCTTACTTGCATAATCAATTCGTGGGATATATCCGTCACGTTCTGTAAAATGAATAGTACAAGGGACTCCATCGCCATTTCCAATAGATGTAATCATATCCGCAAACTGAGATAAAGATAATTCAATTTCACAGATTCTTCCATTAGCATGATACCAGTCGTGATTTATTCCACGTTTTAAATCCGCATGAGAAACAGTAACATTGATAACGTTTCCATGCTTAATTGAGCTGCCGAACAATGCTGTAGGTGGATTTACCTGTTGGCGTGTTATAGTCATTACTCCATATCCAGAATGCGTTGACATTTTATCTCCACACCAATTTTCTCTAGTTTGACCTTCAATTCCGATACCTTTAATCCCACCTTCTACATAGCATCTATATCCCATCTTCCCAGATACATTCAGTTCTTTACCATACAAGTCAAAACATTCGCCACTTTTTCTTTTTATTCCAAGCGAACCATCTTCTGTCAAAAATAAACCATCTTCTAAACCATGATCGTATTTTGATTTATCAATAGCAATTTTCCTATCTGTATTTACCACAATCGGCAATACCATAATCATTCCTCCACATATATACTATATATAGTATTTTAATCTTGTCAAAACACTATATATAGCAATTATTTCTAAATAAAATTTACTTTTTATCTGGTTATAATCCAAGTTCTTCAATTACCGGCAAAACCTTATCTTTTAACTCAGGATATAGCTTATCCAGTGTTTCTCTGGCATTCATCTGCTTGTCCGGCTTTGTGAGTCTGGCACATTCCCAGTCTATAACCATTTGTACATAATCCGCATGTGTCCTTGCTTTCAAAGTGTGGTGTCTGGAATGACTTCTATGTATCTTATGGGCACGCTTATAGTCCATAATCATATACAGAAACACTTTATCCAGGTCATGCAAGTAACCACGAATTGTATTGTGTCCGAGCAAGTGTTTTTCAACTGCCCGGAACGCTTTTCTATGTTTTATTGTATATTTAATTCTATCTATCTGCATTGCTTTCTCCTTAATCCATACTCAAATAAAGTGGTTTCGGATTAAGCATTACATTTCCTTCCGGCATTGTACACGGATCAATTACCGGCGCAAGGCTTCTCAATTCAAGTTCTCTGATTTTACTGTCCACAAACAGTACATGACAATGTTCTCCAACTACTACCACTGTATCAACAACCACAAAAGAGAAATGACTTCCGTTCTTGAAATGTACCGTATATGAATTTTCTTCATTATAGATTTTCTCAATCTGCTGTGAGTTTTCTTTCTCAATCCGACCAACAACAGAATCAAGTAATACCTTTAAGTTATCGGCGTTTTTCACGTACATCATTCCCTTATAGTGCGGAACTTTACCGCATCTATCGAAGAACCAACCTAACATTTTTGTTGCTTCTTTAATATGTGCTTCCGTCATAATAATCCTCCATCTTCAGAATATGATTTTTGTTCATTTCCACAAGCATTTCATAAGCTGCTTCTGTATCTGGGCAATCCGGCAGACTTGTGTTTTCTGCTGCATCTTTCATTTTCTTTTCCAAATCATCAACCAGTTCAAAGAATTCTGGGCGATAACCACCTTCCGGCTTCTGGAACTCTCCATTTCTAATGCTCATAAGCAGATCATGTTCATCGGCACGATATGTAATGATTTCTTCCTTTGTGAGAATATCAATACACATAAGATACAGTCTTACAAGGTGCATGGCGTGCTTATTAAGATGCATGTCATCTTTCTTCATATTTCGCTTGCCCAGTTTTTCGTAATCCTTTACGATAGTATTCATACCGTTCCAGATACCCTTGTAATCTCTCAGCGGATAATGATGTAAGCAAGCATCCATATAAATTTCAACGTCCATTCCTTCTCTATCAGATTTATCCGGGTAAAGGTTAAGTGATCCATATTCAAAGTTTTTGAACTGTTCCATTTCCTGCATTTTTTGGTTATATTCCTTATATGCATGAATCATTTTTCCGTTATCATTGGCGAAATTATATTCAATCAGCTTTCCATTGACTGTGTGGAATTTTTCAATAATACTGTTCATTGCACTTCTGATTGATCCAAGAATATGTTTTTCTTTCTCTGCCTGTGGATAACTGTCTCTTGCCAGTGCATTTTGCAACCGGCGTAACTGTGAATTTGCGTAACCGCCAAAAGTATAAATCGCTCTTTTAGAAAGAAAGATTTTTCTGTTTTCAATCAGCTTTTTACCATCGTCATTAAGAATGATATAATGCTCCGGCTTAGAACCAAGCTGCTCAATAGTGTTTGGGTTACACTCCAATAACAACTTAAACATTTTATTTAATCCATATACAACGGTATCTGTTACTTCGTCTTCGTACTGCTCAAAAACTCTATTCCCAAGCAGAGAATCAACTGGATTATAAGTAATTCCTCTAACATCAATATCTGACGTTTCCACATTCGTTCCATATGCATGAGAACCGCCCAAAGTCAAAAGAAGAATATTATTACCTAAGAGGGGGCTTTCCGTCAAAAACGCATAATCCTTATTCGCTAAAAGCTCCCAGTTCATATCTAATTCACTCATCATGTTCTCCATTCATTATTTTTGTTTGTTTATGATTGGAAGTAACACATTTTTAATGTAGTCTTCCGAAAGTATTGGTCTGTCTTTTCCCTGGCAAATAATCGGAATTTCACAACCCCAAAACAGGATTCCAAAATAGTTAATTGGATTATTGCAAAGTACAGCCTTAATCTCTCCATAGAAATTATCATCCATATATTTCTTTTTATCTTCCGGCGTAATCCAACCCCAGATTCCTTCTCCACAACCACCGTTTTCATCTGCCGGTATATAGAGTTTAATACATCCTTCATCAAACTGTTTTTCGCTCAACCCGTCCATGAAATCTGCTTTATATATAATTCCACGTTCTTCACATAATTTCTTGATATCTTCTTTATCCACTTCAACCCTCCTATTTAGATAGTGCATTCATATCATACACTCTTACTTCTACAACTCTTGATTTCCAATCTTCGGAACAGTAGGATATATCCCCCATTCTTTTTGCATCACTATTAAGATTGTCAGAATCAACTACAAATTCTGTCATGCAACCATTGGCAACCGTAATAATATTACTGTCATCTGTATGGCAATCTGCTTTCTGATCTGCCATGATACAAGGTATTGAAACACCATTCTCTAAAATCAAATCAAAATACTGTCCGATTGCAGTTCCAAAATAACTACCAATCGCCACACAATATCTGCCATTATATTGCCGGATGCCGTAATTCCCAGTGTTGCATAATTCTTGTAATTTGTACTGATTACTTGATTGTGCGAAAATACTTCTATCTCCAACACTATATGGCATATAGCTTTTCATTCCACTTGTATATGGTGCTGCATAAGCTGTATATAGCAATTCACTTGTCAAATACTCTGCACTTATATATGTACCGTTATCAAGTTCTGCCCATTCTCCATCTACATACGCATTTACACAATCGCCAAATACCAAGCTACCAACCAATGAAGAATTTGTATCTGGTGCTTGCCTGATATTCAAAGAACTGACCGCTACATAATATGGCGAAAATTCCTTTTCCGCTTCCTCTGTGGCAATCTCAGCACTTACTTTTGCTTGTTCTACAGTTTCTTGCACGACTTCCTTTGTATATAATTGTAACGGCTGTGCTTTGACATATTCTGTATGTACTTCTACGTCTTCCTTACACCCAACCAATCCGCACATCATAACTACTAATAACGCAACTACTTTCAATTTCTTCATAGCTGTTTCTTAACCTCATAAATGTATTTCTTCATTTTCTCTTCAGCTTCTATCATCCACCAGTATTTGCCATACACATCTCTCACTGATCCGTTTCTGTTGACATAGTAATGTTTCAGTGGCAGATTTTCATATTCCGGCAAAAATAAGTCTGTATGTCTTTTGGCTTTGTACCATATCGCCCGAATGATTCTGTCCTGGAAATCTTCTATTTGCTCTCCGGGATATACTTCTCTCAAATATGTACCTTTTGCCTTTGCCTGATAACCGAATAAATCACGCATACATTCTCTTTCTTTACAATCCGGCGAAATACCTAGCCAAAACCAATACGCTTCAACTGACATAAACCGCCCATCTTTTGTGTATATCTCTTCCCGACAGAAATTACTCAGCATTCTACCAAGTTCTGTCCTACTACCACTATACACATTGATATGAGTGATTCCGTCCAAATTCGGATCAATTACTCTCATTTATTTACCTCATTTTAAAAATAGTAGTTGGATATTTCACCAACTACTACTTCATACTACTTTCTTTTCTTGCGTCCCACGCAGTAGCCAGTTACAAACGGAACAACTATACACAAGCAGAAAACTCCAATATTAAGTACAATCATTAGTTGTTACCTCTTTTTCTTTTCATTTCTGCCAGAAGTTCATCAGCCTCTCTGTTTCTTGCCTGGGCTTCCAGTCTACGATCCTGTGCTTTTGCACTTGTATCATAGGCAATTTGCGCTCCGGCTGCACGTTCTCTGGTCTTTTTAGCACCTTCACGCACTCTTTCCAACATGTGATCGCTTTCACTTGAACTTGCACTTGCATTCATACCTTCATGAAGCTGAATAATCTGCTGATCTGCTTCCATCTGATAAACGGTTCTTTCTTTCTCTTCTTTGAGTTCGTCAAGTTCCTGTTTCACCGCTTTTCTGATTTCATCCTGCTGATCTTTCGCTTTCTTAAACTCTTCGATTGTATCTTTCAGAGTATCAATTTTCTGCTGAACTGTGATTTTCTTCATTGCATACTGTCTAGCACCGTTTTCATCATTTGCGTCCAGACAATCATTGATAGATTTATCAATCTTCATGAGTTCTTTCTTCAAATGATACTGTTCCTTTTCGGACTCGTCTAATTTTCCAGCAATCTCAACATATGAACGTTCTGCATCACCATATAAAGTTTCTTTTTCTCTGATTGCATTATTGAAATAATCCGTTGCACCTTGTGGTGTCGCTGCATCCTGTCTTGCAATCTCTTCTGTTCTTCCTCTGTATTTAATCACAAGCTGTTTGAAAAATGTCTTATTCAAAATCAGTGCAATAATTCCAACAACCAGGATAATAGCAATAACGAATATCACTAAATTACTTGTACCTACTGTCATTTTACTTTACCTCAATTCCAAATTTTTCACATAAGTCGAAAAGTCCACCATTGAATCCATCCCCTACAGCGTGGAATTTCCAACCAGATCCATCTCTGTAGATTTCACCTGCGATAATTGCAGTAGAATCTCCGAATTTCTCTTTTAAGTCGTAACGTGTAATCTCACTACCAGTATTGTCATCAACCACCCTAATGAAAGAGTTTTCGACCATTCCAAAGTTCTGCATTCTTCTCTCTGCTTCGTGAATTGTTACACAGAACACAACCTTTTCGGCATATTTTGGAAGTTTATTAAGAACGACTTTGATTACTTCATCATCCCCATCTCCACCGCCGGTAAGGTTATCTCCACTGTGAGTGATACCACCACTAGGATGCTGCAGATTATTGTAAAAAATGAAATCCTCATCTCTTCTTGTCATGCCATTTCTACCGATAACAAATGCAGACGCATCCAAATCAAAATCTCCATCATCATCGTATTTAGCTGTGTCCCAACCTAAACACACGGAAACTGCATTCACTCTGCTATCCTTTGAAAGCTCGACTCTATCGCCTTTATTCAAACTTACTGACATCTACTTTTCCTCCACTCTATTTGTATCTTCTTGCAAGTTCTGAAATACTGCCATCATGTGTGCCTTTTCCAACAGCTTCAAAATGCCATTCTCCATCTTCTCTGTAGAACTCAGCCACAATCAGTGCTGTACAACCGTTATAGTCATTTGATAAATTATATCGGCAGATTTCTTCTTTGGTCGCATCATCTACAATACGTGCAAAACAGTTTTTAATCATGCCAAAATGTTGCCCTCTATTTCTACAATTATAGATATTAATTACAACAGCCAGTCTAGTAACATCTTCCGGCATTTCTTTCAAATTTATTGAAATCTGCTCATCATCACCTACACTGCCACCAACCAAATTATCTCCATGATGTTTGATACAACCATTTGAATGTTTTTTGTGACCATAGTAAATGATATCCTCATCATTTACTAATCTTGCTTTCTCTTCTTTCTTAAATAAGCCAAACATTCCAGACTTTCCAACTACATTTTTAAGTACAAATACAGAAGAATCACAATCAATACTATCTCCGTATTCCGCTGCATCCCAACCAAGACCAACGGTTACATTCGCCAGTTTCTCCACCACTTTTGAAAGATTTACCTTTTCACCTTTTGTTAAACTAACTGCCATTTTCGTTTCCTCCCTTTATAATCCATATCCATTGCAAAGTGCAGTTAAACCGCCAGCATAACCAGCACCAATCGCATTGAATTTCCACTCACCATTATGACGATACAACTCTCCAAGAACCATAGATGTTTCTGTAGAATAATCTTCTCCAAGATCGTATCTAATCATTTCTTCGCCTGTTTCCTCGTTTGACATACGAATATACGCATTAGACACCATACCGAAATTCTGCATTCTACTGTCTGCTTCATAAATTGTTACTGTAAATGCAATCTTTTCGATATTTTCCGGGATCTTTGCCAGGTCAACAATAATCTGTTCATCATCTCCATCGCCAGATCCAGTAAGGTTATCTCCCATATGTTTTACTGCTCCACTCGGATGTACCAGATTGTTGAAGAATACAAAGTCTTTATCAGTTGTCACTTTTCCATTTTTATCAAGCAGAAATGCAGATGCGTCTAAATCGAAATCATCTCCATCGTACTTATTTGTGTCCCATCCTAAACCGACAAGAATTTTCTTTAACCCTGCGTTCCCTTTTGTAAGATCAACTTTCTGTCCTTTTACCAAACTTACCATAATGTTCTCTCCTTCTTATTGAACTTTTTTGTTTTCGGGGAACAGTTTTTTGTTCTGTTCCCACATTTATTATTGTTTAATATAGCAAGTGAAATAGGATGTGCTGCAACCGTTAAAAATATAAATGGTATAAATTTTGTTACGCATGTAAGGACTAATCCAACTGTATAACAAATCAATACAATATTTTCAACCGTTTTGTATTCTCTATCTCTCATGACCATATTATTACCTACTTTCTTTTTACTCTGATAACGGCTTTTCTTACCAGATCAATTGGGATAATCATAAATGCTAATCCTACTGTGATAGCCCACTGTGTAGCTGTCAGTGCTGTACATCCCATAATTTCTCCACCAAACTGTGCAAGAACGAATGTCAAAGCGAAAATTGCCACCGCAATCTCAATGAAGAGTATATTCTTGCTGATGCCTTTAAACAGATTAAAACCATCTGTTCTGATATTAAATCCGTTGAAAGTTGCCATCATAACCAAAAGTGCAAATCTTACTGTCGCATAAACAGCCTCATTATTTCCAAATGCTTTTTGTACTGCTGGTAACAGAGTAATTCCAAAAATTCCGATAAACGCTACAACTGATACTGCAATCTGACCTATAGTTTCTTTTGAAAGAAGTTTTGAACCTTTTGGAATAGGTTTTTCTTTCATGTATTCGTCTTTCGCTGGTTCACCACCAAAGGAAAGAGAATTAAGAGAGTCCATAACGATATTGATTACAAGAATCTGTACTGCTGCGACTGCTTCTACAGCCATGATAATCGGATATAAAATACTTAGAATTACCAGACCTACATTGATAGGTAACTGGAATTTCAGGAACTTCATAACGTTGTGCATGAATGTTCTTCCAAGAAGAACCGCATCTGTGATAGATACAAAGTTGTCATCTGTGATAATAATATCTCCAGCTTCTTTACATACGTCTGTTCCAGATCCCATTGAGAATCCAACATCTGCAGCTTTCAGTGCTGGTGCATCATTTGTTCCATCGCCAGTCATACCTACACAAAGACCAAGTTCTTGTGCCAAACGCACGATCCTGAGTTTTGTGTTTGGTGTAGCTCTTGCAATAACCTTAATATAAGGAAGTTTTGCTTTTGCTTCTTCGTCTGACAGTGCATCAAAGTCAATAGCTGACATTGCAATATCAGATTCGCTTGTAATCAGTCCAGCGTCTTTTGCGATAGCTTTTGCTGTATCAATGACATCTCCCGTTACCATCATTACCTGTACACCAGCTTCATGCATTTTTGCAACTGCTTCCGGTACTTCTGGACGGACATCATCACGAATAGCAACCAAAGAAACAAGAACTAAATCATCCGGGAATCCTTCCTCTGGTAATGCAGATTTACTATATCCAGTTGCAATTACTCTCATAGCTTTTGTAGCATATGATTTAACAATCTCTTTTAATTTTTCCTTTTCAACTGGTTTGATTCCATTTGTTGTTTCATAAGAAACTGCTGCATCAATCAATTTTTCAGGCGCACCCTTGTAATAAGTAATCTTTCCATCTTTTCCACTCGTTTCAACAGCACTAAACTTATTTGCACTATTAAAAATTTTTCTGTTTGTGACTTCTACAGAATCCGTAAATTCTTTATACTCTCTATCTGAAATCATTGTAAGCAATGCACGTTCTGTAGCATTACCACCAACAATGTTTTTATTCTCATCATACATAGCACTACTATTTAACGCTACGTTTAACTTAAACATATTTTCAATTACTGAATCTTTCGGTACTTCATTTTTATCACCCATCACATTTTCAACCGGCACAAGTTTACCTACCGTAAGAGTTCCTGTCTTATCTGTGCAAAGCAACTGAATATTCCCAGCTTCCGGGATCTTATTTGTATGTTTCGCAAGCACGTTATGTTTAATCATTACCTTCGCATTTTGTGCTGTAATAAGGTTAATAATCAGCGGAAGTCCTTCTGGAACTGCTGCAACAATAATTGTAAGTGCCGTAACTGCTATTGTAAGGACATTTTTTAAAATACCAATCCAACCAATATTAAGGTATTCAGCAATACCACCAATCTGAATGATGTTCGTTACAATCAGTGCAGCAACGATGATAGCTGCTCCAATATATCCAAATTTACTAATCTGTCCAGCAAGATCATCTAACTGAATCTCTAGTGATGTCTTTGTTTCTTCAATTTCATCAATTGTGGAAATTGTCTGACCGTTTACAGTATTAACACCTACGTTTGTAACGACCATCTTTCCCTCTCCGTCTGTTACTGTCGTGCCAGCAAATAATGAATACGAATCTACATAATCATTTGAATTTGCATGTCGTTTCCCACCTATAATAATTGGGGATGAATCTTCATTTTCCCACGGTGTCTTTTTACAAGGATCTGATTCCCCATTTAAAACGGAGTTATCAACTTTTACATTTCCTTCTACTAAATATCCGTCTGCATAAATTGCTTCGCCGGACTGAATAATTACAAGATCGCCAACAACCAAATCATTTGAGTTGATATGCTCAACCTTCCCATCACGGATTACATTACAATAATGAATCGAAGTTCTGTCTTTCAATTCTTTTGCACTTTTCTGACTTTTCAATCCTGTATTCATTCCAATAAATGCAATTGCAAGTAATACTACCGCAACACCTATCGGCTCTGAATATGATCCTTGCCCGAATACGGCTAAAACCGTAAACACAATCATCATTGCTAAAAGAATCTGGTTCAGTCTATCTTCAAATGTTTCCATGAAGAACTGAAATCCTGTTTTTAGTTTCTTTTCTGGTAACTTATTTGAACCATATTTTTCTCTGTTCTTTGTTACCTGAGAGCTTGTTAATCCTGTTCTCATTTGTCTTTCTCCTTTATTATTGTTTGTTTAATATATATTTAAAGTGTAGGTTCTTACTCCTGCACTATTAAATATCACATATACCTCTTTATATCTTCTCGGCTTCCATTTTCTTATAAATCTCAGCTTAATATCAACTTGCCATTTGTTTTTGTATGTACACCAGTTGAATTCAATATTCCACCATTTTACTGATAACATATAATAACCTAAAGCATTATATGTATTATTCAATCCGTATGGTTCATGAAATCTGAAATAGCTGCTTCCATATATAAAGCCGAACAAAATAATAATCAATACTATATTCACTATTTGCTTCTCCTATAAGATATCATATTATTTGTTGACTGTCAACCTTTATTTTTGCATGTTAATATTATAGCATAGATTACAAATTTGTCAAGCAAGCCGGATGATCTGCTCATACAGAATAATGTCTTTTTCATTAACTGCCTTATCTACATGCATGTGACCGCAGAAATGTTTCTTATACTCTACCTTAGATCGAATATCTTCCAAGTATCTTGTAAGTACATCTTGTTCATACAATCCATGCCCTAACAGTGCAATCGCACTTGCAGATGGTGAATGTGTGATAATGTAATCCACTTTGTTGCCAACACGTTCAAGATTTTTGATACCATTATCCATTTCCTTTTGTGTCGGAAGCTCCTGTTCCCACCATGAAACCCCTTTGATTCGATACACCTTCCCGGCTTTATACCATTTTTTAGCTGTCTCACGCCAGTTTTCATCTTCTGCTGGATCAATAATACCATCTCTGATATCATGGCTGCTTGCCCCACCAAATGCGAAAAATTTCAATCCTTCAATATCAAAGACTTCTCCACGCATTAAATGTAATACATGTGGGCGAATTTCATGGACTTTACCACCATGCCACTCTTTCACTGGGTATTGATATAGTCTGTCAAAATTTTCATGGTTTCCACACACGAACACGGTTGTAAACGGCTTATCTTCTAGCCATTTCAGCCAATACTGCTCAGATGCAGATTCTCCACTTTCTTCCCAGACCATACCAAAATCTCCGCAAATAATCACGATATCATCTCTTGTCATTTCCTTCTGTTCATAAAAGGAATGCACACCCAAGCGTTCCGGGCTACCGTGAATATCTCCTGTAATGTAAATCATTACTGTTTTCCTCCTAATCAGGTTTCTTATAATCTATTTGTTCTACTTTATAAACTGCCTTTATTTCATCGAAAAATCCCATTTCATCTTTTACGAATTTATCCATTCTTTCTTTCGACTCAAACTCATATCTGCAATTTTTCCATGCGTCAGGATCATAAGAATCATATCCTACAAACTTTCGCACTTCCATCATATATTTTACCATATTATTACCTCAAAAACTTCTTTAAGTAATATGATACAAACAAGTTTATCTGTAATCTGCAAAGATAATCAGACCATAATCAATAGAGTCTAATACCTTTTCAGATATAACTCCAATTTTTACCAGTCTTTTTATTTCCTCGATTACTTGCTGTTGATGTTCTTCAACTTCTTCCGGCTTTATCATAGCGGTATTAAAACCGTATTCATCTCCTGCTGCCAAAATATATCCAATATATAAATACGTTGGATCATCGAACAACTGAATTTTTCCTCTTGACTGATTACATGTGTAGTTCTCCCATGCCTCAGACCATTGCCATCCTTTATATTTATCTGTTTTAAATGCAGATAAATCCATTCCGGCAATCACATAATAACTCTGCACTGAACTCATTTTCTTCCAATTACCTGAAATGGAATTAACTAATTGCAACTCTTTTTCAGATATTTCCTCCAACTGATATCTTCTAAGTGAATATTCTTCATCTCCAAATTTGACATTAAATGTCCATGTTGTACCATCAAACCCAACGATTTTACCCACCTTATATGCCAAACTACTTGCCAGTTCTGGATCTTTCTTTCTAAGTTCTGATATACAACGCTCTTTGATAAAAACATAACTTCCAATATACATAACAATTATGCCAGTTTCTTTTCCAAAATCTGATTTACCAATTTCCCGTCAGCTTTGCCCTTGACCATCGGCATAAGTGTCTTCATGATTTTACCTTTTTCTTTTTTGGTCGGATTCTCGATACCTAAATCACTCAGCACACCAGCGATTATAGCCTCAATCTCTTCTTCTGTCATCATCTTCGGTGCGAACTGACTCAGCACTTCAATACGATATTTGCACTCCTGAATGATATCTGTTCTATCTGCCGGTGCAAGATCCAGGGTTTCTTTTGTCTGTTTGATTTCCTTCTGGACTACTGCATCTTCTTCAGATTCAGATAAAATTCCCATTTTGTCAATTTCCGCATTCTTTAATGCTGCCAGCAAAAGAGAAAGCGTTTCTTTTTTAGGCTTGTCTTTTTCTTTCATGGCTTTTACCATTTCATTTCTTACTAATTCCTGTTTGTTCATCTTAGGTTTCTCCTTTTATATAAAAATTTATTTTTAATCTATTATATGTAATTCTATTTGCATGATTGTGAATAACCACATGTTTTATACCTATGTAATTCTATAGGCTTCTTAATCTTAACCGATTCGCCAGGTACATGCTAGGGCGTTTTATACCTATGTAATTCTATAGACTTCTTAATCCTCAAATTGGCTTTACACAGATATATTACATAGGCTTTGATGAGTTGTTCGTAAACACTCACCCTTTGGTTGTAAAATCAACCATACTGGAAGCTATATTATACCTCATCTATATTTTTAGATTCATACGGAATATTATAATATCTGGCAGCTTCCTCTATTTTCTTTTTAGTAACTTCACTATCTAAAAACAATTCAGACTTTGCAATATTTCTTGCTGCATTAAAATCTGCATTGATATAGCCCTTTTTCGGATTGTGGAAACGGCATTTTTCACTTTTACAAATGAATTTTTCCTGTGAAATTCTCTGTCCTTCTTCATAATTTCCACATTCACTACAAACTTGTGAAGTAAAACACGGGTTTATTTTTCTCACAACAATGCCGTACTTATTGGCTTTATATGTAATCATCTGCTGTAATTCATAATATGACCAGTTTCTTAATATTTTCTTGTCAGTATCATATCCTTTTAAGCATTCAATGTTGATATATTTTGCATTATGTTTCAATGCAAATTTGATAATTCTGCTACTTACCATATGATTATAGTTTTTCACAAAATTTCTTTCTCTTTTAGTATATCTGTCTAATGCTTTCAGCTTTTTGGTTCTACCATGCCCACCAGTTGTATTTTTTAACTGTTTTGATAAATTTCTTCTCTGATTTTGGATTTGTGTTCTGATTTTCAAGAAATCATCTACACTTCCAATGTATTCCCTTGCATATGGATTTACATTTAACGCACATACCGCCGGAACTTTAATACCTAAATCTACTCCTACAACAATATTTTCATTTAAGTTACATTCCTTTTGTGGAATTTCAAGAGATAAATTAAGGACGATTTTCTTGCCTGTTTTATCAAACTGAATACTGCTTCCGCAATATTTATACTCACCTGAATACACTCTAAGTAAAGTTGTTGTTAATTCGCATTTATTACCGCTTGTTCCTAAATCAATGATAAATCGTGCGATTGTCGGATTCTGATTACTGCCAAAATCAAAATATAATTTGCAATCCTTATCATTGATATGTTCGCATAATTCTTCATATGAATCATATTCATGCGAAAATCCCATTGTACTCTTTGCTACAGTAAACGGCGAATCATACTTATAACGTGGTGGGTTCTCTTTAGATCCACTGAATAACCCATTTCTAACACCTTCTACAATAATTCTCGTAAGTTCCTGGTTAAATGCAATACCATATCCATTCAAAATATTATCAATTTCAACATCATCGAAAATACTTCCTTTTGATGAATTTTTCTTTCTATATGCTGGTTTCAACATTTCCTGAATAAACTTTTTCTGTTCTGAAAATTCCATATATTGTACACCATTGGCAAGCATATTGTAGAAAGCCCAAGTTAAAATGTAGTTCTTTCTTCTTGCTTCCGACTCCATTGAATCTCTTACCAACGATTCTGTATATCTATTAACCATTCTTTGTGTGGTTTCTCCACCACTTTTAAACTCTTCAAGTGTTTTTTCTGCATCCCTCAGCAAATCAGTATATTTTTGTTTTCTTCTTTCTTTTTCATCTTTTTTCAGTTTCTTGTTTACTTTCAGATTTTCTATCCATTCTTTATATTTTAAAATTCTGTCCTCTAAATCTTTTATTGTAAAATCTGATACTTTTTTCTCCCATTCTTTACGGTATGAAAATGTCGGTTTGATGACCAATTTTCTAGTTACAATCTGTGTATTTTTTGATTCCATTTTCGTGTTCTCTCTATCTATTTTATTTTAAGACTCTTTCTTAATTTGAATATTGTCAATGAAAAAAGAAAAAATGTTTCCTTATGTTCAGTGTCTATATAATTTCATGAGGTTCTAAAACAGAGAAGATGAAAGCTCATGTGGACTGTATATTCAGTACCTATGTAGTTTCATAAGGCTCTAAAACGATCTCAACAACGCCAGATACAACTTTGAAATTCAGTACCTATGTAATTTCATAAGGTTCTAAAACCTCAAATCTATATTCAATTTACATAGGCTTTAGTGAGTGGGAAATCCCTCACTCTTTGGCTCACATACATTCTCTTAACATATGTGTAGGTTTCCCTAGCTGAATCAGCCACGATATTTTATATCGGTATCTAGCCTTGATTTACAAGGCTATTCTTTCTATAATTTTCTGTCACAAGCATCATGCTATACATTCTCATTTCTGCCCCATCACTTAGGTATTACAATCTTGTGTTTCCCAACAGAATTTCTATATACCTTGAATCCTGCACTTTTAATCTGCTCAACACCCTTGTTATACTCAATAATCTGTTGCGTACATCCTCTTGAATAAATCGCCCACATTTCATCTAAGTTTTTCTCAAACTCTGATTTTCTAAGTGCAATATCCAACATGCTATCATCTTTATACTGAGATGTATTTTTATATGCATTGAGATAATCTCCAAACATCTCTTCAAATACTGACATACATACCTACCTTTCTAAATTCACGCTAACCGTTCCATCCCAGGCACAACCGCAAACGCCGAACTTATATCCTTTATACTGGAAATGTCCCCACCAATCACACTGCCAGCCGTTAAAATCATTGGCTTCGCAACCAGTAGCATCGCAAAATTTATCAGACGGAATATTCTTAACGTCCAAACTCTTCTTTTCTCCGGCGATCATCTTATCCAGTTCTTTCTCCAACTTCTTTTTGAAGTTCCTATGACACTTTAAATAATCCATTCTATTCTCCTATGCATTCTGAAATGCCGTTGTCTTCCCGTTTGGAATACTGCTTAATCCACATGTATGATTACCTTTGAAGTTACCGCTTTTTCTGTGTACATTTATAATATCGTCCATGTCATAAGTATCTTTCTGGTTTTTCTCAACGTATTTCTTCGCCAGTTTCTTTGACGAATATCCCATTGAGCTGCATGTCTGTATGAACTCTTCACTATTCATTTTTGTCACTTCCTTGCATTTATTACTGTCTGTTTGTTGGAATTTTTAAAATTCCTTCATCTATAAGCATATTGAGAACTTCCAGAAGTTTTTCCTGAGTCTGCAAATCCCTTTCATTCTCAATTTCCTTATAATTGTAGAAATCGCAAAATTCATATTTTCCCATACCGCCCCAACAATTCACATGAATATGAACTCTCCTGCGATAATATGGTTCATCATAAATTCCTACCCATATCTCATTGTCGTTGCAAAACTTTCTGTCTGCATCTGTTCCAATACTCCGGCTGATGCACCATGCATTGATTACATTGTTTCGCCAAAACAGAGGTTCGCAGATTTTTGATTCATCGCCAACTTCAAGTTTTCTGGCGGTTTTTAATGTTAAATTGTACTTATTTAGCACTTTTGCTTCTCGCATTGCTCTTTTATCCTTCTCTTGCCATAATTAAAACCGGCAACATCATCTGGATCGACTACTTTGCAGAAATCTTTGACAATTTCATCAAAACTGTCATATTCTCCATCTAACATAGAACTGGTAAACTTACCATTTTCTTCTTCGATATACTCATAGTCACATTCTCCACCAGTGCCAATGATAACTTCACTGTAAATAGATTTCCACGCATTCCAAAAATCTGTTATAGCTGCAAGCAATTCACTTCTCTTTTGAGTTTTCTGCTTTTCGATTATTCCGTCAACAAAATCCTGAAAATTCCCTGTCTTTCTGACATTTATAAATTCTTTCTCTTTGGCTGGTTCTCCAAATCTTTCTACCACATAATCAATATCTTTACGGTTGTAATATCTGTACATATCATCAACACTTGTAATCATTGCTGTAGTCATCATTTCCGGCAAATCTTTACCTTCTATATGTACGGTATCGCCGGACTGCAGAACGCTTATAATCTCCGCAACCTGAGTATATGGCACGATTGTATTCGGATCAATTTCAACCTTTTTGAGTCCTTCATTTATAGCACCACCACAGAAACCACCAGGACGATAGCTGTCATAAAACATATAATACGTCCAGTTACTTTCTGGTTCATACCACGGTTTGTGAATTGCGACATACCCACAAACAAGATCCCTTGACCTCTTTTCTCTTGCCATATAGGTGTAATCTCTCTGCTTATTTTCCTTGTCGTAACTATACCCGACCATCTTCTTACCTCTAATCTTCAAATAATAATTTGCACGCTTCCTTGTTATTCTCAATAATATCAAGGATTATAGGATTTACATACAATCCCGGCAAATAGAACATCTTGTAATACTTTTCAAGAAAACCACAAGATATGCCATAATCGTGACATTCAATGTAGCACTGTATATCTTGCCATGCTTTTTCTTGATTGATGCATTTATCGCAATCCTTTTCTTCCTGATTACAATAATCTCCCAGTAATGGGCATTTTTCTTCAAGCCTCGTATATCTGTTACTCATTGCCAATCATACATGCAAAGCAACTACAGTCTAAGCATTCTCCACATCCTGTTTCACTGCATTCCTTTGCAGTTTCGCATAAATTCTTCGGAATCTTTCTCACGAAATAATCATTTTTCCGTAAAAGTGAAATTGCATCTTCTACTGCATTTTCAGTATATCCATTTTCATGAGCTTCAACTACGTTCTTCAAAAGCGAGACTCTTGTAAGTAATCCTACGCCACCAGGAACAGGAGTAACATATGTATCTGGACGAAGTTTTTCAACTGACTCCCTATTTACATCTCCACACAATTTCCCGGCATCATCTCTGTTGATTCCAACATCAACGACAATCTCACAATCCGAACCAATATCTACCCAATCAAGGAATTTTGCTTTTCCTATAGCTGATACAATCACATCTGCATCATTATTTGTTATCTGCATTTCATATCCATGATCTGTATGACTATTGCAACACGTAACCGTTGCACCACGATCAATAAGCATGTTTACAAGTGGTTTTCCCACAATTTCACTTCTGCCAAGAACAACAACATTTTTACCGCATACGTCATAGCCATTGAAATAAAGCCAATCAATGATTCCTTTTGGCGTGCAGCAATCAAATTTACTGTCCTGACGAAAACCATCAACATCTTTCTCTTTTGGAATGGCATTTTTCACATGCTCAACATTGATATGTTTTGGTAATGGCAACTGAACGATAATACCGTCTGCTACACATGTGGTCAATTCAATGTGATAAAGTAACTCATGTTCCTCAATGGCTTTATCAAGTTTGCTTACAATGCATCTAATCCCAACTTCTTCACAATCTTTAACCTTGCCTTTCACGTAAGAATTAGAAGCCTGATTGTCACCGACTTGAATAATCGCCAAAACTGGCTTTTTCTCCATTCCCTTAATCTTCGTTTTCAGTTTATTCTTTACAAACTGAGCGTAATCTTTACATGTAACCATTGTTTCTCCTTTATTTATGTCTGTTTATATTATAACAAATTCACATCATTATAATACTGCTCCATTTCCTCTTCTGCCAAACCACAATACCTTAATGTAATCTGCGGACTTGAATGATTGAACATTTCTTGTAAATGGCATAAAAACAAAGCGTCATCTTTATGAGCTTTTAACTGCCAATAACCAAAAGTCTTTCTCATTGAATGAGTGCCGACATTATACTTGATACCTACAGCTTTTGCAGCATTTTTCAGAATAAGACCAGCCGGACGAACTTCTATATGTCCATCTCCTTTTCGACTACTAAAAACATATTCGCTTTTTGCCGGTTTTTTCTTTAAACCGTTATAATATTCAATAATGGCAGTTTTACATGATTCATTAAGATAAAATGTACGGAACTTCTCAGTCTTATCTTCTTTGACTGTAATTCCATTCGCAATACTACCATCTTCATCGAAAATCTGACTCCATTTCAATTCCAACAAATCACTTGCTCTAAGCCCTACATTGATTCCAATAACGAACATTAAAGCATTGCGATACTGTTTTTTCTCTACGAAATGGTTATACATCAGTTCCAGATCCTCCTGAGTACGGAACGGATATACTTCCTGTTTTTCGCCAACTTTATAATTTTTCTTGTAGTTACCTTTCTTTTCAGGTTTTTCAACTACTTCTAAAGTCTTCTCTACTGTCGGGAAATTGATGATTCTTGCAGATGTTCCATCAATAATATATCCTTCCATAATACTGCCCCTTTCTGCTATTATGGCTTACTCTTCGTCTTCAAGACCTTTCTTTAATGTGTCAATCCATTTCTTTTTGTTCTGATAAGAGGTGTCAGACATTGAAATAAATTCAATGAATTTTGTGATTACATTAACCGTATTTGACACTGCAAGCATATAAATTTTTCTTTCATTTTTTCCTTCCAGTGTAATATACTCTTCTTCCTGGCAATCTGAATAATCAAATCCAAAAAAGCTACCGCTTGCTACTGTGTGATGCCCCATAAATACGATCTGCCATGCTTCCCGGCGTTTATCGTCTATCTTCATCTGAAACTCAAACATCTCTGATTCTGCATTACTGTGATGGTATGCATCATTTGGATCAAACTTTGAATTGAGCTTGTCCACAATTCTGTTAATCATATCAAAGTCTGGGTTAATTGTTTCCTGTCTGTTAATCGAATACATCTTTTCACTCCTTCGTATTTGTTTTAGCTTTTCTTTACAATATATATACTATCATACTTTTATAGCTTTTGCAAGCATTTTCTTTATTATTGTTTGTTTAAAGTTGTGTGATTTTTTATTTGGGACGATTTTTACATCGCCCCATTATTTAGATAGAAAGGTTTTTAGTAATAGCCGTAACAACAATAACCAGCTATTACAGTGGAGATGGGGGGAGTCGAACCCCCGTCTTAAACACGTACTAATTATATAATCTTTTACGCAATACCATTCATTCGGGCATTTTGTTTGAAAACGGTTGCCCCAGTGAATCAGGTAACTACTCCGTTGTTTGGCTTGTAAAGGTTTCTTACAACGTCCACCACTCTGTTGTTTTTTGAAGAGTCAACTTACAGAGAAAACATTCTCCTTTTGGATATTAGCTCTTAATACAGCCTGTTACCAATATCCCAATCTCACAGACTGATATAGCTTACGCTACCATTCTTAATTCTTCAGCGTTTATTTTAAGTTTGACTATTAGGTAGTCACTCCTGCGAATTATATCCGTTCCATGCCCAATCGAATCCAATTTCATCCCCTTATGCTTTTCTGATGTCCAGTTCATTGATTTTCTCTTTGAAAAGATCCTCATATTTCCCCGTTACTTTTTCGATTCTCTTTGAGAACCATTCACGGATCTCCTGGTTACTCAGTTTAGTTTTTGAATATACAGAAATCCAAAAAGTGTTCACACTATGCTTAGAATCAATGCAAATATCAAAGTGTCTGAGTTTTCCATCAACCAACTCAAAAGAACCATGTTCTGTCAAATACTCTGTAACAAGTGCCGGTTTTAACTCTCCATTTTCATCTGCTACAACACAACTACCATATCCCACTGGAATTTCAAGACCTTTTTCGATGCTCCATTCCTTGTTGACAACATGGAAGCAATACTCTTTATAATCACTGTACTTCTCAAACAAAGACTTCGGTGATTCATTGGTATACCCTCTAAAAACAGGTTCTTGATCCATATCCCACACATGGTATATATTTGCATAGTATTTTTCACTATGTTTTTCTTCTTCTGGTCGGTTAAGTTCAATTAACTTTTCCCATTTACTACGATATTTCCACTGAACTTCATTCCCAAAACGTCTGATGTCAATATCTTCCATATCTGGCAGTGAGTCATTTTCGTCAATCAAATTGAGACATCCAGAAATTTCCTCATCGGAAAGACCGCACTTTTTCAAGTGTATAGCATTGTCTTCTCTGCAAAGCTGATATTCTGTCATATTGCTGCGCCGTTCTTCTTCGGCTTTCTTCTCTTCTTTCCTTCGGTTAAATTCATCCACCGAATCTTTCCAAGAATGAAAAATATTATCTTTTCGCTCAACAATATATAATGGAGAATCTGGATGCTTTTTATGGTAATGTTCAACGGTTGACCGTAATACTAAATACCCTCTGTTAATCCACTCTCTAATACCAGCATCATCTCCAATTCTGATATTAAGATTCGGATCAATATCTTCTTTTTTCTCTGTAACCGTATATAAATCAACATAGTATTTTCCATAACCAGCGTATGTATTGATTTTACCAATCAATATATCCATAAAATTGTCCAGCTTATCAACAACAAATACTATCTCGTCTTTTACAAAGTCTCTTTTCCCACTCCTGAATGCTCTCATAATTTATCTGCACTTTCTTTTGAATTTCCGGGAACTAAGCAAAGATTCCTCTCAGTTCTGCTCCCGGAATGAATTTTGGTAACACATTTGACTCGATTTTAATTCGTTCAAGTGTGTTTGGATCTGTACCCATTCGTGATTTCGTTGTCTTTTTCTTAAAAGTACCAAAACCAACGAACTTTACGCCATCATAATACTTGTAGGCATACTTGATACCTTCAAGCACAAGGTCAACGGCACTTTCAACCTCTTTTTTAGATTTTCCAGTAGTGCCACTAACCACATTTATAAATTCTTTCTTATTTAACATTCATGCTCCTGTTCCTGTGTTAGCGAACAGATGTAGCAATCCACCTCAGAATCCATAAAATATTTTTCTATGATTTTGCCTACTATTGACCAATCGCCACCGGCTAAATCGCAACCAATTTTATACGGAAATCCGACACTCTTTTTATATTTGGCTGCGGTTTTTGCCACCGTAGCAATCGCCTTTTCAAGTGCCACATAATCTGTCTGGCAGAATCCTCTACCATAGCCATCTTGACCAAACAGATTTGCAACAACTTTTCCGTCATTACAATTTACGAATAATGTTCTTCCAAGTAAAATATTTTCATATTCATCACAAAACTCTTTGTACTTTTTGAATACTTCTGGATAAGTTCTTTTAATCTGAAATGCAATTCCTGCACCCATCACACCTTTACAGTTTGTCTGATGACAAATTATATCTACTTTATCCTGTTTTAATAAATCTCCAACTATATTGTAAATCATAATGTTTTGTCCTTTATTTTTGTTTGTTATGCGTATGCAACAGTAATACCTACTTCTTCAAGTCTTTCTTTTAATCCAAAGTTCATTGTACTAACTGCTGCAATTCCGATTTTTGCATCGAATACATTTGTGATCTTCTTAACCATTGTGGCAGCTTCTACATTGTCCTCTGCCGGAATTTCATATCTCTTGCCACCATTTATAATAGATAAGTAAAACTTCTTTTCGCCCGTTTCATCATCTTTTCCCAGACCATAAGAAAGTCTGATATCGTCTGATGTGAATTTGATGACCTGATTTCCAATCTTGATATCAATGCCGTTTGCTGCAACAACTTCTACCTTTTCCAGTTTATTGTATTTCGCAACCAGATATCTCACATATCCATCTGTAAGTGTAAGGGTGCTTGTTACGTCAATGGCTTCGTCCAGCTTTCCATTTTCATTGAAATACTGCTGGCAACCCATGATCTTCTCTGCATTCGGATTTGTACATTTGAAAGAACTCGGAATCATAATACTTCCAGTCTTTACGACAAAATGCGGTAAAGCTGCTCTCTTTGCTGCCTCTTCCTTCTTTTTCAGTTTATTCATTGCAACCTGTACGAATTTGTTTAAAACCTTGATACTCTCGACAGAATCAAAAGATACTACAACCGGCGTACCGATGACATCTTTATTCTTTACATTTGATCCGACTTCCTGCTGCGGAATATCTGAAAATGTAATAAGCACTTTCGGTGAATCTTTGACATCTGCCACACCGATAGCAACATCGCCGTTGCCACAATCAATAACAGTATTTGAACTTAATACTTTTGTTTCTGTCTGGATTAACTGTTTAATCATCTTTTTCTCCTTTACACTTCTATAACTTTATTATGGCTTATTTGAGATATGAAACCATCATGCAACTTCTTTTCCGCATCTCTCCTGGCTTTAACCGCATCATCGAGTTCATCAAAATAACCCAAGCTATACGTTTTCCCTTTAAAAGAGATTCTTGCATACCATTGTCCCATTCCTGAATGAAAAGAAACGCCGGTAACACCAGAAGTGTTATTTTTCTGCATACGCTTGTTTTTAATCCGATTCAAGTTTGTGCCTGACATTTCATATCACCTCGTTTCTGATTATAGTATATCATCTTTTCTTAATTTGTCAACCATTTATTATGGTTTAATTATAAAATTCTTTGTATTCTGTAGATCCAGCACTATTATCGAACCGATCATACACTATCATCTTTAATGCTTCTTTCGTTGCATCTGTTGCAACAATTTTTTCAAAGTCATCTGATTCCAGTCCATCATTATCATACAGCTCTTCAAGAACTATATCTTGTATGGATCTACGTTCTTCAAATACTTTATTTAGTGTTACAAGAATTGTATATGCACGTTCTTCTTTTGTTCCACCATGATATTCTGCTATTTTTAATAGATACTGAGCATCTACAAAACCCCAGTCCATAGAATATTTGTCTTGAAATTTCTTCACACTCTCAGAATCCGACTCAAATGATGAATCGTTATCTTTTGGGATTGATTTTTCAATGACAAGTGGCTCTGGATCTGATTTTGTGACACTCTTTTCTGTTTGGCTGGACTTTTTCGCTGCCACTACTGAAATAATAGCAAGTAACACCAAAGCAACCAGAATAACAATTATGTGGGCAATCGTGCGTTTCTTCTCATAGTCACACTCTTTTCCTTTCTTATGTATTGTCATAACGCCCTCCTACTCATGTATAAACATCATAAGCATAAGAGCTAATCTGATACATACGTTTTCTTCTTTTAAGATACGTGCTGCTTCTTTTTTATCTACAAGTAATACTTCGATTTCTTCTGACGCTTCTTTATATTTATCGGAAATTTCGCCAGTTACCTTGCCTACTACAAGTGTGCAAGTTTCGTCAGTCATTCCGGCACTTGAATAACCGCCCTTATTTCCAATCGGCAAATCTGTGATTTCAAGTGTCAGCCCTGTTTCCTCATGCATTTCTCTTATTGCTGCATCACAAACGCTTTCTCCATCGTCAACAAGTCCAGCCGGAAGTTCATAGATATAGCTACCGATTGCATATCTGTACTGGCGAATCAGCACCATTTTATCGTCTTCTGTCAATGCGCAAATTGCCACAGCATCCACTTTGTCATCATGATTTATCGCTTTTAGTCCATCAACTTCTTTTGCTCTGGAAGCAACCAAATATCCAATCTGATCTCCTGACTCTGTTTCTGCATGAACTTTATACAGATTCAGAAACTTTTCATTTGTAAGTTTTTCTGCTGCTATTGTCTTACCCATAATTGTATTCCTTTCAATTTTCTCCCATATATTCAAAATGTGCCATTGGTTTCATTTTAAATTCATTCATCATATGTAAACATTCGATATTACGCTGTTTTGGAAGATCATCAATCTTTCCTGTTCTAATATATTTGTCCAACATATCATACGAAAATCCAAAATTTTCTTCATCAGTTTTTCCGCACAAACCATCTGTAGGGACTTTATTAACCAGTCGTTCCGGCAATCCAAGCTCTTTTCCAATCGCTTTCACTTCTGTCTTTGTTAAATCTTCTAGTGGCGAAAAATCTCCTGCTGCATCTCCATATTTTGTACTGTAACCAACATAATTTTCAGACAAATTACATGTATTTGCAACACGCCCGTCAATCGACTGAGAAATTGCATACAACATTACCATTCTTACTCTAGCCGGAATATTTATTTCTGTCTGATTAGAAACTTTAATTCCACTTTTAATGTACATAAGAGTCAACATATCCTCTACAGTATTACCAATATCAATAACACAATGTTCAATTCCCAGATGTTCACATAATTCATAAGAATAATCAATGTCATCCTGACTATTCTGTGGCATTAACACGCCGTATACTCTCTCTTTTCCTAATGCTTCTACACATAATGCAGCTACTACAGAAGAATCAACACCTCCGCTGATTCCAATTACAGCTTTGCAACGATCCCCATTTTCCTCAAACCATTCTCTAATCCATTTTACGCATCTATCTTTTACTTCTTTTGCATTGAAATTCATTATCAATTATTTCCTTTCTTATATTCTTTTTCCGCTATTACAGCTATGATAAACAACTTCACCATTGTCTTCCAAATATCCAACGAAACGGTTAAGCAAAATCTTTTTTTGATTCATTCTCCAATCAATTGATCTTTTCAAATAATCCACATACTCTGGATTCTTACACATTCCCTTTCCTTCAACATCGGAAATTTTAGCCACATCCTGACCGTTGCATTTTGTAGTCTTCATGACGATATTGAGCGGACTTACGCAAGTATCATTTGATAAGTATGTGCCGATTCCGAATGCGACCTTTGCTTTCTTTGAGAAATGTCGGCAAATCTTATCTGCTCTCTCAAAATCCAGTGAATCAGAGAAAAGCAACGTTTTCGTCTTTGTATCAATTCCCAGTTTTTCATAGTGCTTAATCATCTTCTCGCCCCATACCAACGGATCACCCGAATCATGACGAACACCAGAAAACAGTGTTGCGAATGTAAGCTGGAAATCTTCCAAGAAACAGTCAGTTGTAATTGTATCTGTTAGTGCTGTACCGTTCAAAACTCCATATTCCTTAACCCATGCGTCAAGTGCATACCAATTAGAATATGCCGGATTGTGCTTGTGATTTCCCTGTCCTACACACATAATCCATTCATGTGCCATTGTGCCAACTGGTGTAACTCCGTATTTTTTCGCAAGAAATACGTTTGAAGTGCCAATAAATCTTGATGCACAATGCGCCGTATCATTCAGGTGTGAGAACTTCTCAACAACAAGTTCCTGTGCTTCTGCAGATAATCTCCGGCGAAGTCCAAATTCTGAAAATGTACCACAATACCAATGACCGTTGCGAAGATTTGCATACTTATTATCCAGTCTTTTCTTGAAGCTACTTAACAGCTCGTCATAATCGTACTGCATTCTGAAATACACTTCATTTACAATAGCAAGTGTCGGGATTTCGTACATAGAAGTATTTAACCATGTACCGGCAGTTTCAATGACAAGTCCACATTCTGCATCATCCGTGATTGTGAAATCTTCATATCGTGGTTTCCAGAGTCTTAGGAAATCAATGTAAGATCCTTTGATCCACTTGATACCGTCCAGATAACTCAGTTCGTCTTCTGTAAACCGCAGCTCACAATATGCTTTAATCTGCTCTCTGATTTCTTCCACCATTTCTTTTGTGAAATGCACGTCTTTGTTCCGGCATTTGAAACTCCATGTTGTCTTGTAGTCTGAGAACTGATGATAAATTGCCTGTCCCATACTGAATTTATATAGATCGTTCTCTAATAAACTTGTTACGATTCTTCCTAACTTCATAATTTTCTCCTTTTAGATTTTACATTCTGTTAAAATTTCTTTTGTCAAAATATTTGAATTTTCAGTTGCTAATTTATCCAATCGTTCCAAATCGAACTCACTTCCCTGGAATTTAAACTGAATCCATTCAGGCTCATACTCTCTCCAATCAAGCCACGACTCCGGCTTATCCTTACCTAAAACTTCTTTTACCATTTTCAGAAGTCTTTCTCCAGCTTTCTTAGATTTCACGAATCCACTCAAATCATAGCCAATTCCTCTTGAATTCCAATACTCTCCGTATTCTGGTTTTGGATCTGGCTGCACCCATTGATGACACGGAATCCCGTTTCTCGGATGCTCTTGTACCTCTGGATATTCAAAAATATCTTTTCCATGAGAATCCTTTTTGCCAGTACAATATCCAAATGCAGATTTCGTTACCTCATCACTTAACACTACAAAACTTTCTTTACACTCTCTACAAGTGCCTAATGCCGTTCCTCTACCGCTTATGTTTCCACTTCTTGCGGAATTACACCCACATTTCGGGCAACCATACTTCTGATAATCAGACCACTTAATTGCTATCATAACTCCTCCTATCCAAATACTATATGTAGTGTATTTATTAAACGCAACATCTGTATATAGTGTATATTCACAATAAAAAACTGATTTTATTTATTCCTCATACACCTGTAATGTGCCATCTGCGTTATATAATGGTGTTATGCTAAAACTATAACTACCGCCCTCAACAAAGTATTTTACTTTTGTATCGTTTGCATATACAATTCGATATATTGTGCTTTCTCCCCATTCTGTTATGACTGTAAAATACCCATCACAAATACTTTCATTTGTATCACTTTGATTGGCTGTTTCTTGATAGGTTTTCCCACAAGCCGTACAAGCAAAGCAAGCCATCAATGTAATAGCTATAATACAAATCATTTTACGAATTTTCTTCATTTTTTACCTCATCAAATTCCAATTTTTCTCCAACAAACTTTTTGAGTTGTTCGTTTACATCGGAAGGATATGTTTTTACCACATACTTTGTGTCTACAACAATTTTTCTAATTATATTATTTTCGTCATACCAAATACCGCCAAGTGTACCGCCTGGAATTCTGATTGCCAAGCACTTTTGTTTTTTGCAATAGTCATCTATAAGTATGTAGTGTTTCCAACGAAATTTTGGATCAATACCAGCAAGTCGGTCTAATTCAGATGTAAGCTCACAATAATATTCTCGAAGACTTTCATATTTACTCCCTTGATATTTATTAACAAACTTCATTGTTGTATTGCCTTTCTTTGCTTTTACTATGGGACTGGGCGAAGCCAGTCCAATGTAAAAAGTGTTATTATTCACAATCAGCCTTCTGCTGCTTGCGGATGGAGAAGCAGGGAACAACCGCATACGCGATAGTAGCGTTGCCGCCGCTGTACGGATTGCCGTTGTTGGAGACATTCACGAAGTACGTAGAGTAGCCAGCATACGGAGAACTGGTAGGAGTATCAAGCCAGTAATACATTGTTTCTCCGTCAAGGTTCTTGCAACGTTCAGCTTCCGTCTGTAATCCGTCAAAAAGAATATCGTCTGCACCATTCAGATCATACTTGAATTCACCGTCTTTTATATTCTTTCTTGATAACAGTGTCAGCTTACTTCTGCGAACCAGATTTCCGTCAGCACAATGCTCCATTTCACACATAATATTCACAAGGTTTTCCGGCATCTTTGCTAAGTAGGCATCCAGATAATCATTCATGTTATTCATGTTGGATTCTCCAACCGCATCAACCGCCACAAAATAAACCTTTTCATCTGAGATATGTTCTACACGGAACGCCACATCTTTTCCGTCAACCGGCACATACAGAATATCTTTTAAATGCCAATCCTTATCACAACCAGCAGAAAAAGTCTCTTCAATAATATGTAATCTGCGAAAATCCTGTGCTGATGCCGTTGTCGAAACTTCCTCAACATCGTCCGAAGATCCTGTATACGGAACTCCATCAAATCCCACCAGGCAATCTTTTTCCTCTGAAAGTGTCACATACATTTTCCCTGTTTTCTTGTTTTTGAATAATTTCATTGTGTATTCTCCTTTATTTTTGTTTGATTATAATTTATTTTTACGGCGTGGCAGGATTTACCTACCATACACCGCTCAAATCTGTTTAGCAAAATGGAAGTTCATTATCTAAATCATCCATAAAATCATCGGTCAGTGGAGTTTTGGACTCTGCAACCTGTTCGCCGGATTCATCAGATCTCTCCATTTCTGTTTCTTCTACCTCATTATTGTTATCATTAAGTTTGAAATAATCTCTGAAATCTTTACTCATAACAGAAATTCTTCCCTCCACCTTCTCTTTCTTGACAGATCCAGTAGAACAATACTGTGCATAGGCACAATCCGGGTTATATTTGTCTGCAAAGATCTCAAACCATTTGTAGAAATCTTCTGCTTTAATATCGTTGTTGATTGCCTCATCTGCCATGTACATGAAAATCGGAATATTTACAACCTTCATGAATTTTTCTTTCTGGTCGAATCCATCTTCCAGATACTTGACAATTTTAAGAAGACGTTCACGCTTTTCATCTGTATAAGAATCATGCAGATTTTCCGCATACTTTGTTACCTGACCTTCTGAAATAGAAGTAAGTTCATAATCTCCATCTTTTACATCTAACAGCATCATAGCCTGTAAAAGTGTCTTTTCGTCTGCTGCTCTACGATACTGAGCTGGTGTGAAATGGCAAACATCTTCAAAGAACTTTCCGGCAAGAATCTCTTTAACAAATTTTGCCAGATTCATACCCAGTTTTACATTGGCAATCTGAGTTTTACTTAATCCAGATCCGTTATTCAGTCTAAAGAACATTTCCTCGATTTCTTCATCTGTGCATTCTTCTAAGTTGTAAATCGGGAAAACATATCCGTTAATCATCTGCTGAATTTCTTCCGGCAGCTCTGAGAATTTCAATCCAGCGATTTCATAAGTTTCTCCATCAATTTCAACTTCCGGCGTTTCTGGATGCAGTGCATACTCATCATTGATAAAACTGAATAAGCTGCGAAGTCTATGCTGACCGTCAATGCAAGAATAATTAGATACTGGTCTGTTCTTTTTATCTCTTGTGCCTTTGTTTTCTTTTGTAAAATACAGTGGTGGGATGACAAACCCGACAAGCATTGAATGTGGTAACAAACTCTTTTTATAATCGTCCCACATTCCATATCTTCTCTGAATAGGGCAATCAAAATCCAGGATTCCAGATTTCTCATACATTTTCTTTAACTGCATAACTGTGTAAGGGATTGTTGATTTCTTCATTTTTAATACCTCCGTGAATTTTTATTAGTTGTGTTTTTCTTTATATATAAGATACCATATTTTTGTTATTGTGTCAACATTTATTTTGGTTTGTTTATAAGTTTTTTGCAAGGCATCTTCCCCAGTATGGATCAAGTATTTCTTCAAACCCTAATCTAGTAGTGAGAAAATGTTTATATACTTTCTGTCTTCTTGCATCTGAACCATATACAATAATTCTATCGCTTTCATACATATGCTTATCTATAAATTCACGAACCATTTTAAAAGCCCACAATAATCCCTCAACACCACATTTCCCAGTTGTTGTCATATCTAAATCGCCGTAACCGTCACTATTAAGCCACTGCCTTAAAACTTTCTTTTTATTAGCAATGGCAAAAGCAACTGCATAATCATATCCACTTCCTATTTCATGCCTATAGTTCTTGTCAAAGCAGATTACCGCCGATTGCCCATTAGATAGTTTTGTGTATTCTATCCATCGCATATTTTCTCTATCATATGTCAAACCAATTTATTCCCCTTTTGCACGTTGCATTTTCTGCACATTGTCTGGTAATTTTCAAGCGTATTCTTGCCACCTTTGGAAACGGGGATGATATGATCTTTTGTCATCATCACTTCTTCCCCATCTTGATCTACTGCATACAGATTCAAATGATATCTTCTTGCGTTCGGATTTTTCTCTTTTGCAAAATATCTACCTTCGATTCCACACCGGCAACACTTAATTCCTTTTGTGAAAAACGTCTGATATCTCTGACTATTTGCTTTAATCATATCTCCATCCATATCAACAAATGTCTTTTTCTCTTCAAAGAGTCCGTCTTTTACAGCGTTATACACTTCATCAATGGAATATATTTCTTTCCTTATATATGGTTGTTTCTTTACGATACTTTTTGATCTCCCCATCTTATTACATAACCTTCTTCCGTTTTTTCTTTGTACATGAGATTCTGCAGCATATTACTATCCACTCCAAAACGTTCATATAGTTCATCGTCTGTCAAATCCTGATCCTTCATAAACAGATTCAATTTGTCTTTTACAAGAATCATTTTTAACAGATTGCTTTCAATACTATTCTCATAAGTTACAAAATACACTTGCTTGAATTCCGTTGAAGTATAACGAATAAAGCGGAAATAATACTGACTCATGCTAGAGTTGTTCCAGTGCAATTCTGGAATAATACACTTATTCACAAAATCAATATTCATACTTGCAGATAAGCTCTGCTGTGTGCTTATCAGAATTCCGTTTGTTGTTTCTTTTAACTCTTTGACAATTTTCTTTCTCTGTTTCAATGTAGTTTCATTTCCAGTAATCACAAATACAGGTCTGCCCGGAAACGCTTTTCTGATTTCCTTTGCATATGCATTTACTACTGAAATATGACGCACACCAATAGCAACTCTTTCATCAGAAAATTCGTCTAAAAGTGATAATACAGTTTTGAATTTTTCCGGCATTATCGACTGATTGTACTCCCTCAACGTCTGAGGCGCAGCACAAATCTTCAAAAGTGCAAGCAACTGATTCAAAATTTTCAACATTGCATCTTTCCGGCTGTTTCCAGTTTTCGCAAACAGATATTCCATTTTATAGAACTCGTCCAATGCAACCTTATACAGACGTTTCTCTTCTTCTCCCATTTCACAAGCAATCTGTTTAATCTCATAAAGCTGTTTGCCAGTAATTTCTTCAAATGTACGTGTGATAATCGTCTTATCAATCATCTGTTTCAAAATGTCTGCATTAAGAATATCTTGTGTGAACTGAGATACGCCAAATACAGTGATTTTCTCTGGAATATGACTCGCTGCGAATAACTTACTACCCTTACGATATACTGGATATGGCTGTAAATAATATTCATTTATCTGGTCTTCCAGTTCTCCATCTTTGTTACGTTCCATAATATACTCACATTCAGACAACATATTGATAGAATTGTTGTACAATAATTCAAACTGAGGATAGATTTCAGTGATATTATTCCTTGTGCTTGTACCCGTCATCAGTGTTTTATACTTCAACCGGCGAAAAGCATTTAATACGGCTTTTGTCCGTTTACTGTCCTGATTACTCATATTATCCGACTCGTCAAAAATCAAAACGGCTTTCTGGCAGATTGATTTTACATATCGCTTGATGAATTTATGATATTTACACATCATATTTAAAGTGATAATTACAAACTGACCTTCTTTGATATTTTGAATATCTGCAAGGCTTTCAATCATAACAAAATCAATACCGTACTGATCCAATACATCCTGCCAGTTGTTCTTGATTGAGATTGCCGTACTCACAATAAATACATTTTTCACATGATCATGCTGCAAACGATATTTGCCTATTGCAATTCCGGCGAATGTTTTACCGCTTCCCTGTTCCCACTGTATGAAGCTATACGGTTTCTGAATAAATAGATTCAGATCCGCTTTCTGAGCATCATTCAGTTTTATAGTTCTTTCATCATCCGTCAATGTGAACTCATCAAGCCACTTTGCTACTTTTTTGTTTGGTTGCATTTCAGAAAATGGCATATTCTGGATATCATACATCTTTCGCTTTTTATTCACGATTTTATCAATCCATTTTGACTGAAAATGCCCCATTGAAAAGCCTTGCAACACAACATCATTTATAGATGTAAAATCGCCATTATACTCAAATGTATAATTGTTTTTAATAATTCTACCAGTTCTATCAAGTCCTGGATTCTGTGAACGTAACGCCATTTTTAAATGCTTAATAACGTCTTTCGGCTTGATTTTAAGTTGTTCCCACTCGTCCCATTTGATATGATCCGGCTTTTTCTGTGTCTTATATCTATTGACATATTCACAACATTCTGCATACTGGCTGCATGTTTTCGGATTTCGTTTGATATCATACAGAAGTTTCTCGACCTTAAAGCTCCACGCTTCATCGTCTTTACTATTTCTTACAGTTTCCAGAAAAATCTTGTTTTTAATCTGTTCTCTTTCTTCTGTAATAGGCTTTAAATACTGCTCCCATACTTCATCGGAAGTAACGCCGGAAAGTATCTCTGTACTATATGGAACTTCTTTCGTATATTCAGATTTTTTCTGAAAGAATACTATTTTGGTCTTGTAGTTCTCAACACCCAAATGCTTAAAAGTATTCTTGTCAAGTTCTACCTGGCAGATAAAATTAAAATGCTCATTCATTCCGTCAATCATGCCACCATCAGAGAAATCATCGGCACAGAACGACATAGGCACGATGATAGCCATAATTCCGGCTGGTTTTAACAGTTCCGCAGCTTTCAGGCAATAATAATATTCTGACAAATAGTTGCTGTCATCTTTTCTCCATCTCAGATTATACGGTGGATTTCCCAGAACATAATCAAACGTAATTTTCGGCTCATAAAAACGAATATCTGTATTTTCCAGTTTTGCATCTGGATAAAGGTATTTTGCCACTCTGTACGGCTTCCCGTCTAATTCGCAACCGTAAAAATTCGATTCAACCGGCGCACAACTGATAAATGAACCATGTCCGCAAGTAAGATCTGCTACTAAATCAGTATTTGAAATATGCAAACAATTATAAATCCATTCAACCAGCTTATAAGGAGTAAAGAACTGCCCTTGCTCAATGTCGGCTTTCGCTCTCTGGTAATCATAGTAACTATCATAGTTAGCAAACTCTAAACCATGAAGCCCACCTAATCCAGTATACGCATTGAAAATATCATCTTTTGAAATACCTGTTTCCGCTTCTGGTAGATCATTATTCACAATATATTCAATTTTTGTGTTGATATCTTCCCTCATTTCCTGTGGGATTACTTCATTTGTACATTTATACTTCATGACTTGTATATCTCCATTCAATTACACTTGTTATCGTGCTACCATACCGGCAAAATGTAAAACCTTCATCTGCTGTATATGTATATAATGCTTTGACTTCTACAATTTCATCATAGCAATTCTTGATTTTAACATCATAAATTCCACATTTATCCGGCAGCATTTCACTGACCTTATGCCATTTATAGTCGTGCATATGATTCCTCCTAAATAAGTGTATAACCACACCATTCTCTTACGAATTTACGGCAAAACTCCGCATCTACAAAAGTAACATCAACTCTTCCGTTCTTGAAAAACTTGATATGTTCAACACCAACGTCAAGTGCTGAGAAACCATCTTGAAAATCTTCATCATCAAGTCTTACATAATAAGAATCATATAGACGTTTTAATGATTGAATGTATTTCTTTTCTCCGTACACATTAAATGCTAATGCATCCAAAAAAGCTCCCAACCATTCTGTACTACTGAATTTATAGTAATCGTTCCAACTGTCTTTGCAACAATAACCGCCACTATATATGAATTTATTTCCTCTTACCTTGATTTCCCAAATATCACGACCTTCAATATAGCATTTTCCTTTAAGCCTGTCTTTAACTTCTTTCATAGCCTTCTCTTCAAAGCTCATACCGCCTAATTGGTCAAAAATCTTTTCAAGCACTGTATGATAATCAATGAAATCAACTACAGCATCTTTGATAGGATCTGAATCTATATATCTATAAAGTTCTCTTCCATAGTCATATGTGCTAAAATTATTTTTAAGCTGCACATGATACTTGCTTGAAAAATGGCTAAATATTCCATCTATATAACTATTCTGAACCTCTGAGAGTTTCTTCGGTATATCAAAATCGCCAACTAAAAAGGAAGAATACTTATAATCTTTGCGATCTTCTTCTGAATATGATTCATTTTCTGCCTTGTAGATATCATAAACAGACTTGTAAACTGCAATCGCTCGTTTATATAATTCCTCTCTGTGAGTCAACCAGGCTTGATCTTCCTGGCTGATTCTGTCAGATTTCTTAATTTGAAAGTTTCCGAATTTATCTGTAATTCCCATTTTGTATTCCTCCATTTATTTATGCTTGTTTTAAGTATGGGCTAACACCATAATAACTTGTAATCTCATCAATTCTACTGTTTATGGTATCAATATCCATTTTCTTAAAAAGTTCTTTCATTTCCTTAATTGCTTCTGTCTTGCTCTTGCCGGTTGCCATCCGTAAACCACATTTTATAGATGAAATAGCAATTTTACCGTCTGGCGTATCATGAATAAACATTTCAACACCATGTTTTTCGATTTTACTACCCATTGCCGGTACATATTCTTTTTCCCCTTTTTCTGTACTCATAAGCACATAGAATTTTTCCTTTTCTGCTTCCGGCTGTTTCTCTGGCTTCTTACGTGTTTTATACTCAACTGCACCCTGATAGTCACTCTTCTGTGCATTATTCAAAAATACCATTGTATCTCTGTTTGTATTTGGTAACTTCAAACCTGTTACACACTGAAATACTTTTCGGCTTGCTTTATTATCTGTATGTAAACGTGCTTTTAACTCTTCCCGGCACAATGGTTTTTCAATATTATCAATACAAGCCAATAATTCAAAAGCTCGTAAAGGAAAACGAAATTCTCCATATACATCAAGATAAATACGTTCAACTAAATTTCCTCTAGTTGTACCATTATACATTTTAGAAGCCTCTGCAAGCCAGATTTTAAATTCTTCTTTCTCAGCTTCGGCTCTCTCTTCTTCTTTTCTGGCTGCCTCTTCCGCTTTTCTCTGTTCTTCCGCAGCTCTTTCTTTTTCTTTGTTTTCTTCCTCAATAAAAGTATTTACAGATTCCTCAGAAACAAGATCATGTTCTATCAGATAGATACAAAAATCATATTCTGTTTTCGTGATGTCATTATAAAGGTTATCCCATGCCATACGGTATGATTTCTTAACAGTGCCGTTTCCTCTTACTTCATCGGCAACTTCTGGCTTTTTGCCATTTCTCAGACCATAAAGCATAGCATCTTTTCTTGCCATAATACCATTACTGTATCTAAATACTTTATCCAAGCAGCTCTCAATCTTTGCTTTCTGTAAAGCTGTCTTATTGTCTGTAAAACCTAAGTATGATCCATTGTTTTCTAACTGATTTTTCATGTGTTTGTTCCTCCCTTAACTTATAATCCTATTATACATTATAAGTTGTGTAATGTCAATCTTTATTTACGTTTGTTTATAACTTTCTGCATACTTCTCAGGGCGTGTTGTTCTATCAAATCCAAAATATACACCAATTCCATGAACTTTATTTAAGATCCTTTTCTGTTCTTCGGTTAAATCAATATAACCAACGACTTTATGATCTTTCCAAATTGCACATTTTTTCATAGTCTGTTCGTCCTCCTACTTAATTATCATACAAAGGCTTTATTTTTACATCTTGATTGATAACTGATCCCCAGTTAATACAATCTAAATTGAAAAGAATCCAGCTTTCACAATCGTATGAATAGAAATTACATAATTCGCTGCCATCCTCACACTTCAATATGTTAGATAGTGGTAATCGCATTTCCCAAAATGCTCGTTCTGTCAAATGAAAAGCATCATAATCTTTCGATAACTTTTTCCAGTCAATTACTTTTTCTTTAAACAAACTGCTATACTCACTATTTTCATATTTAGGTTTTGCATATTTTCGCATCAATCTATGATAATCTTCTACTGTGTCAATCGTGCAAATTTTGGCTTTTCTGCTCAATTTGAAGCTGACCGCCATGCTGCTATACTTATTAAGCATAAACCCTTCACTTGCTACCCATCTTAACCAATCAGACGGATATCCTCCATTATGAAGTAATGTAGAACCCCATAAACAACCGGCTGGCTTATTGATACATGATAATCTATCGGCTATATGTGAACCATATGCTTCTGGATCATTAAATAATTCTCTGCATATTTCAGATCTACCGGCAACTAAAATTCTTGCTGACATAAAACCCTCCTACTGAATACGCTTTAACATCATACCGTTATCGGAAGATCTCAACGCCTGACCAACTTCTAACGATGCCATATATGACCGTGTAAAAATACCCTTGCACTTTTCATAGTCCATCGGATTTCCTTCTAAATCTATCAACTGAAATAACTTTCCTGTACTTGTTTTATGAATGCTCTTGTCTTTTTCCATTTCTCTAATCTCCTTTAGTAATTTATTTCTTTCAGATATTCTTTTTCAGAATATATAGTTGTTGCATATCTTTCCGAATCTGTGACAATGAATACTTTTCCGAATATAGTCTGATAAATTCCACGAACACGATCATAGCCATTTTCTACCGCATCATCATTTATTTTCGAGTCCCAACGGTCTACCATGCCCCAATCAAAATTGTAATACTTATCAAGTGCCTCTCTTATTTGTCTATCAAATATCTGGTTACGTTCCAAACAACACTCAATATATTCACTATATTTAACCGGCACTCTTTCCAAGTCATACATTGCATCGAATAAAGCATGATCCATTGTAAAAATCCCTAAAATAGCAATAGCCATAATAAAAAACGCTATATGCATTATCTTTAAATCATAATCTCCCGGAACAGATTGCCCAACTAATGTATAATTATCTGAAATACCAGCAGCGATAAAAGTTAATATACCGCCTACAATGCCACTTACTACAGTGATTGTTTTTGTTGTGTCATATAAAACCCTTGCTGTTCTTGCTGTCATCTCTCTATATAAAGAGTGGGTGTTGTCCCACTCTTTTATCTTCCTTTCATTTATTATAGTTTGTTTTATCCAATTTTCTTTTTAACACATTTCTGCACTTTATTTTGTAAGATCCTGAAATATATCCGAAACAGTTCGCCGGATTAGCGTTTCCCGTCAACTGCTTTTTCAGTTTCTTGTCAAGTCGGTATGCAATATAATACTTTTCGCCGTTCACACCTTCATGCTCGTTTAACTGATATACATAACCTTTGCTAATACCATGATTAAAGCATGATTTTACGACAAAACACTGATTAGCTCTTAATGATCCAGGACATTCAACGGCTTTATTTTCCGTTTTATATTCCACTGTCTCAACATTAGTATATACATACGCTTTACCATTTCCACCGATCATGCAACCTGCAGCAGAGTCAATTTTATTCATGAACTTTTCAAACTGTTTTGCCAGTTTCAGAAGTTTTTCAGCTCTTTCATATCTATAGCTGTCTTTGTCGCATTCCTTTAAGTCTTTTTCATAACCTTCTTTATCAAAGTATTTCATATCAGAAAACTTTGCGACTCCGTTACCTTTTGCGATGATAACACCATCTTTTTCAACATGCCATGACATTCTAGGTGGGTTCGGCTGATATTCCGGGTAATGGTCTGTTACTTTTATCTTTTCTGTCTGGTTGTTGGCTTTTGCTCTCAGCTTTTCAATTTTCGCTTTTGCTGTCTGTTCTTCCGCTGCGGAAGCTCCACGATCCTGTCTGACTTCTGAAAGTCTTTCAATCAGGCTTCTTGTTTTCGCTGAAAGAATAACTTCTTCACTATTATAGATATGCTGAATGATTTCTTTACCACTTTTATCATTCCAACGGCAATCAACAACTACTACAAAGCCATCTTTTGTGGCAATTCCTTCCCACCATGCCGGACTCCAATAATCTGTCATCCAGTCACTTTCATCCTCATGAAAACCGTACAGTTTCCAACCTCTTTTTACAAGCTCCATTGCAATTGCAACTTTCGCATCCTTAAATTCATAGTAATTGTTATTACTTGACATAATCAATACCTCCGTAATGTACTTTATAAGTTGTGTTTGTTTATATTTATACTATACATTATTATTGATTGATTGTCAACATCTTTTTTCAAATACAATCACAAATATCGCTTGCCAATGTTTCAACTTTATCTTTTAGGCTATCAATCTGATCTTCCGATAACAAACCATTTTCATCAGTATTTTCTAATATATTAGCTATTTCAAAAACTGTACAATCTGCCCTATATAAGCTATCATAAGCTGCCGGATCAAGGTTTTCTACCATTTTAGCAATGTCATCTCCGCAACGATCACGCACAATATCAACTAAATCTCTATGACTTCCAACTATTTCTATGCTTCCATCATTTAACATCACTGTTTCCATTCTGCCACCTACCTACAAATCTTTTTCAATATCCTTTATACAATCCAGGATAGTATCATAATTCCCATATGATTTTGTTACTCTTAATGTATTGTCATTTGTCAATAATCTATCTTCAATTTCATAATGATTGATTTCGCCGTTTAAAGACATTCTGACCGGCATAATGATGTGAATATAACCCATTCTATTTACTTTCCAATAAAAGCCCCTAGAATGCTTATATAACTTATTTATTGTATATACTTTTCGTCCTTCTTCAATCATCAATTTTGTTTCCAGTGCTTTCCCTGTATATGTAAACTTCATATTATAATATTCCTCCTAAATATCCAGCTTAATACCATTAAAACGCTTATATCGCTGCGTAAAATGCCCGTTTGGTAACTGTTTGCTGACACGTTTCATAACTCCATTTTCAAAATCTGGTGTCTTTAATTGAGTCCATCCGGCTTTTCTGCGCTTGTCAAGATCTTCTAAATATTCTTGCTCGTTTTCGTACTCAACACAATCTTCCTCAAATGACATAACTTTACTATTTAATAACTTCATAATTTTTTACCTCCTGAATATAGAATAAGTGGTATATCCATCCTTAAAACGATTATACCACTATTTCTATTATTGTCAATATCATTTATTTACGTTTGTTAATAACGCAAGCCTATTTTTACATACAGTTACAACATTTTCTTTTGAAACACATAAAGTGCTTCCAATTGCTGACAATGCAATAAATACAACCGGCATCCCGGAAGATATAAAAATTACACCTACACCAATAACACCAATGCCACACAATTTTTGTTTAATGCCAGCAATAAGCAACTGTTTCTCTTTTTCTGACATTCGTTTACATTCTTCATATCCAATATTTTTCAATGTTCTTGTAATTTCTCTTGACGCTCCTAAATGCTGATTAGCAAGCTGCAATTCAATAGCAAATTCCATATTTCCAACGCTAAAAAGATCCTTTGCTTCCTGGTATTCAATTTTTGCCATTCTTTCAAGTCTATCACGATCACGCAACATTTTCTCGATTTTCTTTGATGAAACTAACATTTTATTTACCTCCATTTATATATAATTGATTCCTGTCTCTGTCCTTTTCGTTGCTTTCTTGTAAAGTGGCTTTACACTTACAATATCAATTAAAGAATCCGGCTTCAATGCTCCAAATTCCTTGTTATCCCAAACATATCGTTGAAATGTATATTCTTGTCCATTGGACTTAAAACGGGATTTAAACTCTACCACATACCCGACATATTTATCAATATCTCTTAAAAATTCTGTATATGTCATAATATCGCCCTTTCTACAGTATCAATCCAAATTTTTTATAACAACTTACCAATAAAGCCAATTGCATGAACTGTTTTAAATTTCTGTCTGCTTTAAGATTTCGCCCGTCTTTAATAGCTCTATGAATTTCTACCATATTACCAGGCATCAAGATATCAACCGAAAACTCATCTTTATATGAAATACGGTACTCATCAACATTGCCAGTAAATAGCACATTCCAAATGTTTCCGAAACAATCTGAAATTCTCCACAATCTTTGATTTTCGTATGGTTTCTCCATCTCTTCAATTTTATTTTTGCTCCATTTAACGGATTTTTCAAAACTCTCTTTTGTGGTTGTATTTTCAAACTTCAACATGATTTTTACCCCCCTATTTAAACAGTTTTCTTGCATCAAAAAAGATTGTTTTACCGTCTTTTGTCTCTCTTGTTGCACTCCAATGAAAAGCTGCACGCCCGATACCAGATAACCAGGTTTCACGATCCATATTATCAAGAACGTATTTTCTTGATACTTTCTTGTCGTTTTCGTCTTCATACTGCATCACTTCAATAGCTTTTTCAATTTGTGGGATATCCTGGTCAAGATATCCGCACTTTTTGAAATAGTTCTTGTCTGATTCTGATAACTTCATGCTTTCGCCCTCTCTTTCTGTTTTGGTTGCCATTCTGTCAATCAACCATTCTACTGACATACCATTTTTAAGGCTTGCCAGTTCATCAAACTTCTGTACTGCGATTTCTAATGATTCTTTTTCACTATATCCTTTTGCCTGGATCAATTTACCGGCTTTCAATACATTATTGTACGTTTTCCGCTTCATACTCCTGAATCTCCTTTATCTCGTTTTTAAGTGCTTCAAAATCCGCATCTGTCAACCATTCCGGCTTCTCTTCTTCTATAAATGAATCCATGATATTTTCCATTTCTTTTATAATGGTATCAATATCAGACCAGAGACTTGATGATCTGCATTTTCCGGCACAATTGATATAATATTTACAATCAAGCTGCAATCTGTTTAATAGCATATATTCTCTTTCTTTTGGACTTCTCACAAAAGGATTTTCGCACTCTACCGGCTCTGTTACTCTGTTACAAGGTTCTCCGCAAATTTCGCCACAATCCATATAAGCACCAGTATAAAGGTTTAAACCGTTACGCCCGTTATTTTCGTCAAAATAGATTTTACCGTTTTCATCCTGATAACAAGGAACTTCCATATAGCCACCGAAACCAATATATTTAACTTTCATTTTTATATACCTCCGATATTTTCATAATTTACATTATTATAGTCTGTTTATTGTAAACTTTTTAATATTTCTTTAAAATAATCAAGTTTATTTTCTGACTCAGATCTTGCATACTCAGAAATCATAAAATCAATTTCTTCTTTTCGGCACTCTTCAACAAATTCTTTTAATATATCGTTATCACCGTTGATTATTTCAACTTCAATACTGGTTTGATTTTCACTTGCCAGTTGTGCCAGTTCTTCAAGTTCTTTTTTATATCCTTTTTCAATCAATTTACTTTCCAGTGCATCACTTGAAATTTCAATATCTAAAAACTGAAAACAAAGCTCAAATAATTCTTTTGATTTTCCCTCAAATGTTGAAACATGAAAAGAATTTCCACCAGCTACATCGTACCATGAATAAACATCGCCGTCCTCATCAATTTCAACGATATAACGCAAATGAGGGTTATTTATTGCTTCTTTATATGCTTTTTCGCCCTCTGCTAAAATCTGATCTTCTTTTTCCTCGATAAGCTCTAACCAATTAACCATATCAAAAACCTCCGTTTAAAGTTGTGTTGTTTGTTGTTAATATTATAATACATTATTTCGGTTTGTTTGTCAATGCTTTTTGCATTTATTTTTGTTTGTTTTAAAATCAATAAAACCCAGGTTTTCGCCTGGATTCTATTTCTAAAGTTCTTCATCTCCTATGTCGTTCTTAACTTCTTCTACAAAATCCGCCGGAAGATATTCCGCATCTATATCATGCCATTCCATTTTCCAACCTGATTCTTTTTTAGTATAAATTGCCACGCATCCTCTGCAAGTCCATGTTGATGTTGCTACTGCTTGACCTCTTAAATTCTTACCATACCAAAACCCTTTTTGTAAAGTAAAACCCTGATATTTTGCAGATTCAAAATCTGTCATTTTCTTCATTTCATATTTTTTCATTTTCTTCTTTCCGTGTTAATCAACACCATGCTTACCGCATGTCCTTCCTTTAAGTTGTGTTTGTTATTTGTTGTATTTATAATATCATTATTATTGTTTGTTGTCAATAGATTATAAAAGAAAAATCCGGCTTTTACGCCGGATCTCCCTTTTCTCTGCATTTACTTAACAATAACGTCATAACGTTCAATAATATCATCTATATAGCTTGTTGCCGGGTTATATACTAAATATGTTATAACTTCGTCTCCAGGCTGCGCCCCTTCTACACTTCTATAACTGATATAGTGATCTTCCGCTGATCCGTTCAATTCGTCATCTAATACAATACCCTTTGTACGCTCAACGATAACTTTATCGCCGTTCATACGATTTTCTAACATTTCGCCGATCAACTCAGAGGTTGAAAACACTTCAAAATCTCCGTATTCTTCAATGATTTCTTTCTCTATTTCTTCGCATTTTAATACTGTTTCGTCTTTTACGGCTTCCGGCTGCTCTGCTTCCAGTTCTTCCGCTTCTAATACCTCAGAAAACGCCGTATTTTCGTTTTTAACGGCTTTTTTATTATTGCTTGATATTTTACCGCATCCCATCAATAAAACGCCTAAAATAGCCACACACAACGCCACAATAACAATATTATTCATTTTCTTCATGATATGATCCTCCCTATCTTCTATAATCTTTCTTTTTTAGTTCTTCCCACTGGTTCATCCGGCGTTTAAAGTCGGCACATCGTTTTGCTGACTCTATACGCTCATTTTTTATATCTTTTCTGATTTTGATTTCATCACTGATCCCGAAAATTAAAGTAAACAGTAAACCAAACATTTTTATTTCTCCTTCACAATGATTTCGCCATCCAATATAAATATTTTTGCGTGATCCTTGAAAACACTGTAATTTCCAGGAAAAACAACCGCTTCATCATCATTTATTGACTTTGTGCCGTTTGTGCTGATTTTTACCCACACAAAAACCTCATTGTTTTCGTCTATATCCTTCCAATAGTCTGCATCCTTGTATAAATCCAAAATTTCGATATTATCCCAAATATCACAATTTCCGGCAGCATCTACGGTTGTTAGTTCTTTTGTTTCTGGATTATAATACCCGTTCATATAATATGTGCTAACTTCCCAGTTTTTCGCTGTTTCCGGCTCTTTTACGGCTTCTATTGCACTATTGCAAGCGGTTAAACTTGCAACAATGCTAAATACTGATAATATTGTCAAAATCTTCTTTTTCATGGTCAAAACCTCCGTTTTTTATGCTGCAATCAGCATTTTAATCATATCAACAAGTTTTTCGTCTGTATATCCTTCTGTAAGCTCCTGAAGGATTTTAACGGTCTTTCTTGTTACCATTTCCCCAACTTCCTCCCGGTGGATCTCATGCACACTATAAACGCCCTCTGTACCAGTCGGTACACACTTGTTAATAATAAGTGTCGGCACGCTTCCGGCTTTCTTGAAACTTTCATATTTATCGTAAAATTCAACGATTACCTCATAAATAATTGAATCATCGTCAATTTTCAGATTTTTCTTGCATCTCTTTTCGCCCCAGGTGCAAAAGAAGAACAAATCTAAAGAAAAGCCGTTTTTGCATTTCCCGTTGAATTTTTCTAACTGATCTCTTGTTAATTTTGCCATTTCTAAAACCTCCATGATTTAAAGTTGTGTTTGTTGTTATAAATATAATACATTATTTTTGATTGTTTGTCAATAGTGTTTTTCATTTATTTTTGATTGATTATGAATCAAAATAACCAGACTCACGCAATAAATCAATATTTTCTTTCATTTTATCGCTAATATATAACGCTTGTAGCTTTCCGGCGTTCACTTGCTCCAATGCTTGCATAAAATCATTATTTGCAAAAACATTATTCGATAAAATTTCGTTTTTATCATTTATAACTATTGTATTACCGTTTTCGTCTGATTCTTCATAATTTGCATAATATGCGAAACCTGGCACGATCATAGCCAATTCAAAAACGTTTTCCCATTCGTCAACGATTTCCGTATTATATCCCAAAATTTTATTTTCACTCATTGTAATACCTCCCATTTAATACGATTTTGAGGAATTCCCAGGTTTTACCCTGGAAACCTCAAAACATTTAATTTATCACACAAAAGATCAATTTTATTTTCAATTTCGTCAAGTTCTTCATCACTTGCACCGGATTCTATAGAAATATCAAATTTCTTGTTTAACCGCTCTATTTCTTGCTTGATTTCATTTTCTTCTTTTGTATTATCTGCCTGAATCGTAATATAGTATACAGTTCTATATAATGTCCTTGTATGCCCTTTTGTGCTTCCATTATATGCACTGGATTCTTGCAGCCGGATCTTTTTCCCTGATATGATACCGCTATAATAAAAAGCGTTTGCATGTCTCCAATTTTCAGGATCTTCTTTTAAATACTTCTCAAAAATCAGCCCTTGCTTTTCTGAAATTTGTTTGCCCTTGCAATGTCCGAAACTTTCAAGAAATGTATTTCTGAACCATTCATTATATTTTGTTTCTCTAATCTTTTCCATTGCATTTCCTCCGTGTTTATAAGTTGTGTTTTCTGTTGTTAATTGTATTTTACTTTATTATTGCGTGTTTGTCAAGTATTATTTCAAAAAACTTTATTTTGACGTAATAAAAAAGAGAACCGCCGGAACGATCCTCCATTTTATTATTTTAACTCTTCAATTCTTCCAGTCCTGGAATTTTCAAAAATTCCGTCTGTAATTTGTCCGCATAATTCATTATAACATTCTTGCGCCGTATCTCTTGTTATACGCACTATAGAATATTCATTTGTGCCGGTTTTATCACTGTTTTCAACTTCTATAATTCTTGTTGTCCCGTTTTCCGAAAAGTCATATTTATACGATTTATTAAAACTTTCACGCTGTCGATGACCTTCTACACCATAAACCTTGTATACTCTTGTTATTGCCATGTTTTCGCCCTTCCTATGCTATTTTAGTAATCTGATCCACTATACTGTCAAAATGGAACTTTTCGCCCGTTTCCACCTTCTCAAATTCCACACAAGACGCAAAACATCGAAAAGGTGTAAATATATCGCCGTGGTTCGTGTATAGGCTTCTGGATGTATTCCAGTCAATGCCTAAAACGCCATTTTTACGATATACCCGGAAAACCTTGTTATAGTTCCCCGTTTTGATTTCTTTGTTGCTGCATCCGTATAAATGCACTTTTACAAGATCATTTTCTTTTAACATCGCCACGCCTCCCGTTATTGCTCTAATCTCATAATTTCGTTGTCGTTCGCATCATATAAAAAATAGTCAAGACCTAAATAGTCATTTTCAAAATATTCTTGCATTCTCTTTCTTGCTTCCGACTCTGTACAATTTAACCGCTTTTCTTGCGTTCTTGCTCCGTCCGTTGCCTGAATTGTATACATGCTATTTCCTCCCTTGAATAGCTTTATATGCCATTTTAAAAGCTAATTTCTGAGGTAAAAATTTCTTGTATTTTAAATACAGATCATTAAATTCTTGATACATCGCACACCCTCCAATTTGTAGGGGCTTGCCATTTATGGCTTACCCCTTTATTATTGTTTTATTATGCTAAATGAAAAACATTTCGCCGTTGACCTCTAACGCTATAGCGTCCTGAGTCATTTCTTTTTTAAGATCCTCACATAAATCAATTACTTGATCCAGCTTATTTCTTAAATCTTTTTCACTTGCATAAGCGAAAACCATTGTTGTTTTCTCTTTTACAAGTCCGGCTGTTGGACTTGTCCAGTAGCCCAGGGCATCTGTTGAGGTTGCGCCACCGAAACAATCAGAAAGAAGTGTTGCAGCTCTATCAACAAATTTCTTGTTGTCGATTTCCTTGTCAATATCAACCGTTGCCGGTACATAAACTGTTACCTTGCTACTTAAAGAAAATACATTTTTTAATCTTGCATTCATCATGATTTTTACCTCCGATAATTTAAAGTTGTGTGTTGTTTGTTTATGTTTGTATTATACATTTATTATTGTTTGATGTCAATACTATTTTTGAAAAATCTTTTAAAAAATTTTCTTTCCCATTTTTCATGATCTTTTATAATCTTGTCGGCTGCCTTTTGGCGTTCCGTTGCTATCTCTGTGATCTGGTTTAATTTCTGAATCAATTCATCATTTGATACCATAATAACGTCCCCTTATGCTTCCTCAATATAAATATAATGCTCGCCGTTTTCATCTTCATAAATTCCATTGCAAGCGTTCCAGTAGCTTTCACAACCTTTATAAGTTTCCGTTCTCATGATTTCCTTACCTTCATCCGTTACGATTTTATACATCTTTATTTCCTCCGTTTCAATTATAAGTTGTGTTTGTTTTGTTTAATTGTATATTACATTATTTTGTCTTGATTGTCAAGAACTTTTTAAAATTTATTTTTGATTGTTTATAAAAAATAAAAAGGGATCTTTTTGATCCCTCTTTGCTGTCTGTTATGCTATTCTGTCGGCGTGGCGTTTCTCTACTTCTTCCGATCCGTAAAGGTTGCGCAACTCGTCCATGCTCAACGCTCTTTTTGATTTTTTATAATATCTTTCGCCAGCGTGCCAGCTCCACGCTTTTTTCTTTCCGCAATACTTGAAACCGGCAGCTTTTAAAAGTTCTTTTACGTTGTAGGTGTTGCCAGTAACCCAAATCCAGCAACCTATAATTTCAATCTTTACATCTTCCAGATTGATAATTTTGTTTAATGCATCACGGAAAAGCTCATCTTTTGCCTGGTCATATTTCCAAGCGTTCTCGTTTTCGTCCGCTTCTTTCAGGTTGTTTAATGCTGTTTCATATTCTACATTGATGATTTTAATTTCATCAACTGAACCGCCGTTATCTGGATGATTCTGCTTTACTAATCTTTTATACTCTTTTCTTAACTCTTCCAGTGTTTTACAATTATTGAAATACTTCATAACGTTTACCTCCGTATGTGTTTATGTTTTTAAGTTGTGTTTGTTTGTACTTGTATATTATCATGCAACAATAAAGTTGTCAAGTCTTTTTGCAAATATTTTTATTTTGGTTTGTTTATAAATTTGCGTAATAAAAAAGATCCAGGTTTTGCCCCGAACCCCTTTTATATTTTCGCCGTTTATTATAGTTTGTTAAAGGACTACTAAACCGCCTTGACGTTCTGTTATATTCATTTCATACATCATAGCAAGAACCCGTGATCCCTCTGTCATATCATAGCCCATAACTTCTATGCATCTTTCTTCTGATACAGTGCTTACTCCGGTGCGGTCTGCTGATCCGTTGAAATATTCACATAAAACTTTGTAACCCATGCTTGCAGCCTCTTTATAGTGTTTGACTCCATCCTGATATACTTTATAGGCTTTATCATCATGACCAAATCTTTTAACTGTTTCCTCTGCGATAATTTCAATAATACTCATTTTGTTTTCCTCCGTTTTGTTGTGTCTGTTTGTTTGTTGTGATTGTATGTTATCACGCAATAATAAATGTGTCAAGTGTTTTTTAAAAGTTTTTTCGTGAGGTCTGGATCATGTGAGGTTGTAGCATGTAGAGTTTACCGCCACTATACCAGTATATCTATACACTATATCTAGTATATACATACAAGATATATAGATACATATATACAATATATAGTATAGTAATATAGATAATAGATAGTAGAGATATAGTATATATAATATAATAATATAACTATAACATTAGAGATATAAAGAGAATATAAAATAGTTAAATATTAAAGTGTATGTATATAATATTTATTCAATCTATCCAAGATAAATATATAACTCTGTATTTTATATTCTAAGTTTCGCCCCACTCCATCAATCAAAATACAGATCATAATATTTTTATACCTGAATTTGTAATTGTTGGCAATGTCTGAGAAAAAAGCAGCAGAAAAAGAGCAGAAAAGTATATAAATTTTAATAGTCAAGTCTTTTTCTAAAATTTTTCTTTTGCTTCCGAACTCCGCAATTCTTCCAGCTTCCGATTTTTCCGGGTTTTACTGGCAATTTTCCAGGGCGATTTCTGGCGATAAAATCCGGCTTTTGTGTGCTGATCCTTGCGAATATTACTTAACCTCAAAAAGTAATATTCAACGGGGTACACTGAAAACCGCTAATAGTGCCATTTACAAGCGATTTTTTTATTTTAGAACGTACCAGGGGGGTATATTTACATTTTCGCAGCGATTCCCGGCATTTTCAATCCGCTTCGAGGTCTATCTCAGTCTACCCCCCTCTTTTACCCTCTCCGAACTCGTAACCAACCTCGACAACTTTAGCTCCCTTTGCTGATTTCCGACTTTTCCAATATTATAAAAAGACGCAATTTTAAACCTATAATAGTGATGTAATCATTTAAAATCCCCATAAATCAAGGCTTCTTCCGAACTAATTAAAAATATGGCTTTTACCTATCATTTTTGCCACATAAATTCAAGAACCAACCAGAAAGAAAATTATGCCAAAATAAGCTATTTATCGGCGTTCCAGCTCTTTTCGACCTCGATGCTTTACCGAACTTACAAAAAAATGCAATCTGAAGACCGAATCTCCGTTATGTTGTGGCGAAAATTGAAAACAAAATATGTCCCATAATTGTCTATACTAACGTATAGCCAATTATATAAATATTTATATATCTCTTTATTATTTATATATAATATAATAATATAAATATATATAATATATATAAATATAAATAACGCCACAATTTAAGTTTTTCTTTGTTGGTTGGTTTTTATAATTAAACCATAATAAATGTTGACAATATTTGAATTAGTGGTATAATCAGTGTAGGAACGAATATAGTTGGATTTTGTGGAGAAAAGGATTGATCCAATTATTTTCGTTTTCTATAATCAAACAATAATAAATGGAGAACACAGTAATATGGTTAGTGCAAATTCAGATGTTTTAAATTATTTTTGGCTACCGAAGAATTGTTATAACACATGTGTATCTGGGGCAAATGCCAACACGATTGAAGAATATCATTCAAATCCACATACCAGAAGTAGTCAAGAATATTTTTATGATATCACCTTGCCAAAACTCAAACGAAGTACAACACCATATCCTGCCAATCAGAAATATCTCAAGAAGTCCAGAAAATATGCTCTTGGATTTCGGGATGTTGTGAATGATGCGTTACGTGAAGTGTATAACGGTGCAAAAGGATATGTATTTACAATTGAGCAGCTTACGGAAATTGTTAAGTTTGTTCCAGATGTGAATGTTGTAAAGAGTAATGGGATTTTTTATGTGAGCAAGGAGAAATAAGAAAATGAATCAGGACAAAGTATATGACAAGACACTCTACGACAACCTTGATTATGAAAGGGATAAAATTCGTAGAATTGAAAATCAAGTGAAAGCCAAACCAACCGAAAAAGATTTGAAGATAGCGATATCTGTTCTGAAGGATTTTGGCATTACTGCTACCATATCCGATATTCCAGATGTGAAATCTGTATATGAATTGGAGAAATGGAAAGCAAGACTGATAAAAGATAGACTGGACAGGGAGGGCAAATGAAAAAATTACAACAATTTTATATCATGAAATTCTCTTCCACTAGATTAGATAAGTTTGGATATCACTTAAAGAGGATTCTTGGTAATTCGGGATATCATATTCGTGATATTCGGCAAAATGGTGAATTGATTGCTCTGGCAGATAACCAGGCATTGAGAACTATTAGAAATATACGGTATGAGCGTAACCCTAATATAATGCGGTATGATCCGGCTATATTAAGTGACCTATACGCCCAAAAGAAAAATTTAAAAAAGCAATTTAATGATTATGCGAAACGGCAAATCTCAATAATCAACGGTAAGATTGATGAAATGCTATTCATTCCAGAATATGTTTCTGTTGTCATTGATGATATTTCTCATTACAGAAAAATTATTCGTGATGGATTATATATAAATGGATTTAAGTATGTTCGCCTCATGTGTAGTGCCGGACAAGCGAGAGTAAATACTGTAATCTTAATTCGTGAAGATTTTGATGCAGAGTTAAAGAAAAGATTACGTTGTGGGGCAAAAAGCGTCAAAATAACGAAAAACAAATACAATGCTTACTTTGCTCTCTCATCTTCTGCAACCTACACAATTCCACACCCGAATGTTTATCTCATTGATGACTGCGAAATCGAAATGGAAAAGAAAGTTGATTGGATTTCAAAGATTCCAAAAGAAGAAAAAGACGCTATTGCAAATAATGAGCGAGTTTCCGAAGAGATAAAAACTCTGCCATTCAATTTATTCGATGGATGTGGTGCTGTTTCTGTGGAATTCGCAAAGCGTGTAGCTGATGAACTGGAATTAGATTATATCCCATCTGCATTCTGTGTAAGATGCGCATATGTAAAAGGTATGGTGTTCGTTGTTGATTTCAAACAGTACGCTGCAGAATGTGGGATTACAGAAATGAAAGATCTGTATGGGAATCTGGTAGATATAACTAAAACAGATATGATCCTTACAAAGTCACAGTTTAAATTATGGAATGCTTATGATTCAATTCAAGAATATGATAGATTATGTGAAGAAAATGGTTTCTTGTGGGGAGTTACAAAAGTTACTCCTAAAACAGACGATAATTGTTTTCGTTCCAATTATCAATTCTGTCAGGCTATTGATCTCACAAATGATGATGACGTAGCTGAGTTATGTGATCCTACTGTAAAGTGGCTGAATGGTATTTCGATTGACGATCCAAACCAGGCGATATTATTTTTGCTTGGAAAACTATGTGATAAAGATGATATTGATTTTAACAACATTTTTGACTTGACAAGTGACAATGTTGCGAAAGCGCTGATTGTTAATCCAGAAATGATTAACGAAGAATATATAAAATCAAATATCATAATGAGCATAAATAAAAAAATCAGAGAAACTTATTTAGGAAAACTTATTCTGGACGGTAATTTTAGTGTAATGATTCCAGATATGTATGCATTTATGCAGCACGCATTTGGTCATACAGTTACCGGTGCATTAAAAGAATTTGAGCATTACTCTTACTTTTGGAACAAACGTGGAAAAACTGATGTTGTTGCTATGAGATCACCGCTTACATGGCGTTCAGAAGTGAATAAACTTAACTTGAAGAACAATGAATTAACAGAAAAATGGTTCAAATATCTGACAAGTGGCATTGTTTATAATGTTTGGGGTTGTGACTGCATAATTCATGCAGACTCCGATTTTGACGGAGATATTGTAGCCACTACTGATAATCCAGTGTTCTTACGCTGCCGTTACGACAATCTTCCAATTACATACTCAAAATCTACTGTAGATAAAGAGTACATTTCAGAAGATGAACTGTACAAAGCAGACATTCAATCATTCGATAGTACAATTGGTCGTATTACGAATATTTCAACTGCATTCTATGAGATTTTGGCACGCTATGAGGGTGATATTACATTCAAGCGTGAGCAAGATGAGATTTTGGAACGCCTCAAACTTATCAGAAAGTCTCAGGGAGATTCGATTGATAAGGCGAAGGGAATAAAAATTGAGCCAATGCCTAAACATTGGACAAGAAAGATTTCTAAAAAGCCAGACGATGTGGAAGATATTGACTTTGAGTTTTATAATTCAATAGTTGCAGACAAGAAACCTTACTTCTTCCGTTATCTTTACAGCTCTGAGAACTCTAAGTATCTTAAATACCTGGATAAAGAGAACGATGTGTGCATGATGTTGTTCCAAAAATCAATTTATGACATTCTGGATTCTGCGCCGGAAGATCTTACTGACGCTGAGAGGGATTATCTAATTGATAAATTTTACCCTTATTCGCCACTGATTGATTATAATGGCAGGATGAATAAGATTTGTCACTATATGGAGAAGCATTTAAGTGAAATAAAAAGAAAAAGACATATGAAAACGCCGGAACATTTGGTTAAGTCAATGTATTCTGGCACTAATTTGAACTTTGCTGAAGAAGATATTGAGTACATGAACGCTCAATACCTGGACTACAAAGCACAAAAAGACAGTTTAAGAGTAAAACGCAAGAGTGATTATACTCACAGTGTCTCTCAAACATCGGAATTTATCAAATATCCGCTTGCCATCAGAGACAGAATTACAGATAAGTTTATCGGTGATGTGCAATATGCTTGCGATTTGGCAATCTATGTATGCTATGAGCTGCATCCTAGCCGTACAAAAGACTTCTGTTGGAGTATTTTTGGCAACCAGATTGTAGAAAACTTGAAAAAGAACTCTACTGTCACACCAAAAATGCCAGTTTTGGATGAAAAAAACGGAACAATATCATATCTCGGTAAAAAATATAGCGTTGTGGAGGTAAATGTATGATTTATTTCGATGAATTGTCCGTTGCGCAGGAAATGGAGGCTTCCACTACTGCTGTTGACGAATACAAAAGATCTGATTTGCTCTTGTATGCAAAATATTTGAGATACAAGGCGATTACAGAGTCCGGGAAGGACTACAATAATGTCACTGTTGAAGATATGGAACAATTAGACAGCCAAATAGAAAAAGAGCTAAAAGCATTTTGCAATAGGTATTACATTGATTTCAATTACATTGTGAAATTTCAGGATATCGACAATGCAGTTGCCAGCTCACGACTGTATAAGTTAAAATTGCCACTCCCTACTCCTATTACCAAAAAGGAGTGGGAGAAAATTTGCACAATTGAGAATGACAATTACCGCCGGATGTTATTTGTGATGCTTGTTGATGCAAAATATCACAGGCTGCATAGTATTTCCATTGAGAATTCTGCCACTATCACAGAAGATACACTTTTTTATTGTCATATGGAGAAAAGGGATATCTATAAAGCCGGAGCATGTAAATTTAAGAATGCGGAAGAGAAAAATTTTTCTCTTGGTTGTTTGTATCGTGAGGGTGTGTTTGATATCACGAATAATAAATACAGATCGTGGTTTGTAAAATTCGTTGACACTGCAGAGAACCCAGATGATGTTCTGGATTACATTACCGATTATGACCATTTGAATTTGCATTATGATAGATTGAATGGTGGAAAAATTGGTACATGTAAATTTTGTGGCAGATTATTCAAGCAGAGTAAAACAAAAGATTCTGCATATTGTTATAAGCATCGTGGTTATCATAAAAAAAATATACAAGAACTTATTTGTATTGATTGTGGCATAAAATTTAAAGTTGGCGCAAAAAGTCGTAAGTCTTGTAGATGTGAACAATGTCAAAAAATTCACTCTAAAAAATTGGCTGCTGAACGAAAACGGAAACAACGAATGCGTAATAAAGCCAATATAAATAATGTCACGGAATCAATTTAGTTATCTTTTTCCTCTGTAATTAGCTGTCTTTGCTTTTTACAGAGGATTTTTATTTTTGCACCCTATTATGAATAAGGGAGTATGTAGGAACGTACATAAAACCTTGCTTTTATGGTAACAGTCAAAAAATTAAAAAGGGGTGGTTGGTATCAATCCGAAGTACAAAAAGTTGGAAAATGAGACTGATTACGAATATGGTCTTAGACTCATCTCTATAAAGGTCGAAGAAAAGCCGGACGATTTGGACTGGGAAGATATTGTCACGCTTTTACATTTGGACTGCCATAGGGATAGCTTACGAAAGGCTGCAAATGTAACTGAGTTTTCTGGTTACAAAGTTATGCAGTATTTCAAAGAGAAAATGGAAACTCAAAGCCATGATGATACCGAAAGCTATTTGAAAGAGCTTGAATTGAAAAAGAGAGAGCTTATCAAAGAGCGTGCGAAACTTCATACTGAAAAGTTGGAGTATAACAGATGGTTACGTGAAGATGCCAGGGATGACTTATTTGAGGAAAAAGTCATTGCTGCTATTCATGAAACGCTGAATAAGGTAGATCCTCCGCAAAAAATCGGTGGTATACTTTCATCTCGTTATGGTCTTTTGAATATAGCAGACTGTCATTTTGGAAAAGATTTCAAAGTGTATGGTCTAAATGATGAAATTGTAAATGCTTATAGTCCTGAGATATTTTTTATGCGTATGGAAGTTCTCTACAATGAAGTGGTGGACTATGCACACAAAGAGAAACTCAAAGGATTCAAAGTATTTAATTTAGGGGATTCGTTAGATGGATTCTTGCGTAATTCACAATTATGGACATTACGGTATGGTGTGCCGGAAAGTGCCGTTATATATGGGGAGTATATGGGTAAATGGCTGAGAAGATTGTCCGATGAATTTGACATAGAATACTATCAAACAAATGGAAATCATGGTGAACTTCGCTTGCTGGATGGTAAAAAAGGCGAACATTCTCATGATAATATTGAAATGGTTACTGGAAGTATTATTCGTATTATAAATGAGGACAATCCCAACTTCCGATACATAACAAATAAATCCGGCTTTATTTTTGCTGATATTGCTGGATATAATGTTATGGGGATTCATGGGGAAGTCCGTAGTTTAACTGTTGCTATTAAAGATTACTCTGATATTTATGATACCAAGATAGATTATCTTGTGGCTGGTCATAAACATCATTCAGAGTTTGTAAACTGTGGAGTCCGTAGAGGGGTGATTGGTGTTGGATCAATTATTGGATCAGATGATTATTCAATGTCAATAAGAAAGACTGCCGATGCCACAGCATCTTTTGTTATATTTGAAACTGGAAAAGGAAAAGTTGATGAGCATACATTTGTTCTCAATTAACCTTAATAATGAGTTACAAAATACAATGTAGAACATTTAGCAGCATGAAGGAAATTTTTGATTGTTTGGAGATTCATTCAAAAATTCCACACGAAGAATACGAATCGGTTAAATTATATGGGGAGTCAAGTTTTATCATAGATGCATTGAAATATGCTATTACAGAGTATAGCGATATTACTATTGCTTCTATTGATATAATTCTTTCAGATATTGATCCTGTTTGTAAGGATTTGTATGTCTTATCTCTTACAGAAGAAAATGAGCTTTACATTCAACCGGCTTATAATGGGGAGAATATGTATCGTAACGAAGCAAAGTTTGCAATTGTTCAAGATACAGTAAGTTCGCAACTTGTAAAAGATATGTCTGTTGAGGACTTATCTTCTACTGTTTTAGGAACTTTTATTTTTTAAACACGCAAAAATAAATGCAGAAATGTATTGACATTTTCTAAATGTATGCTATAATACATACATAAGGAACAGGAAATAAAGTAAATGAAATAAATAGAGGTTTACCATCCATAAACTTCTATTTATCTCTTACTTTTAATCAAACTATAATAAATGTATAATGCGGATTAGAGCAGTGGTCAGCTCGCTTGCCTCATAAGCAAGAGGTCGAGGGTTCAAATCCCCCATCCGCAATTTATCTTGTTTTATGTTTTGTCCTATATGTTTTTGTTAATAAGCGGTGGGACTATTCATTGCGTAATAGTTCTATCGTTTATGTAAGAGTACATAGCAAAGTCTGGCAATGCACTGGTCTGCAAAATCAGTATTCGTTGGTTCAAATCCAACTGTACTCTCTTTAAGCTCATACAGCAATTTATTTGGGATATTTCTGTTAAAAATACTACCGAAATGAGCTTAGTTTCGTAAGGCACGTACAGCAAATTACTTATACTTTCAAATGGATGAATATTTTAAGTGGATTGTGCCTTGATTTTGGTCTTGTAGTTAAGTGGTAATAACATCGGATTGTCTCTCCGAAGTCGTGGGTTCGATTCCCACCTAGACCGTTATGGGGTGTTGGACAAGCGGTTTAAGTTATAGCCCTTTCACGGCTACGAGATGGGTTCGATTCCCATACACCCTATTACTGGTGAATCTGCAGTCAACCAGAAACGTTTTTTTTAGCATTTACAACGAGAAATAAATGTAGCAAGTTATATTAACGTGATATGCTTGTTGGGTTATAGTGTAAGCCGAGTAAAAACTAATTTTAGATGTGTAGTTTAATGGTAAAACAACAGTCTCCAAAACTGTAAGATGTGGGTTCGAGTCCTACTGCGTCTGTTTTGCATTTGTGGTGTAACTGGATAACATACCTGGCTTCCACCCAGGCGATGCCGGATCATTCCCGGTCAGATGCTTTTTATATGGGGGAGTAACCCAGCGGCGAGGGTAGCGGTCTGTAAAACCGTGACAAAGAAACACCGCAGGTTCGAGTCCTGCCTCCCCCACTTTGGGAAGTTAGCTCAACTGGTAGAGCATTAGGTTGAAGCCCTAAGTGTAGGTGGTTCGACTCCACCACTTCCCACTCAATCTAATAAAGCCCTTATAAAAAGGCACATGAGGTATATATGAAATGGTGAAGAAAACATAATCATGGACATATAGCTTAATGGATAGAGTTCACGACTACGAATCGTGCGATATAGGTTCGATTCCTATTATGTCTGTTTTGCCCGTATAGTTCAATGGAGAGAACATGGTTCTTCTAAAGCTATGATCTTGGTTCGATTCCAAGTATGGGTATTTATTTTTGGAGAGGTGGCAGAGTCTGGATTATTGCACCAGTCTTGAAAACTGGCAACCGTCAGTGATGGCGGTTCGTGGGTTCAAATCCCACCCTCTCCGTTTTACAGTTATAATCAATTTGGCGATTGGTTGGCATGTAATATTATAGGTACATTATTTAATCTGGGTGTGTAACTCAGTTGGTAGAGTAACCGGCTTTTAACCGGTAAGTCGTGAGTTCAAGCCTCACTACACCCATTATGGAGTAGTAAACCTAATTGGTAAGGTAGGAGATTGCTAATCTCTGAGTAATCGTTTCGTGCGGTGTGGTGGTTCGAGTCCACTCTACTCCGTTTATACTGGAATATAATTCAATGGTAGAATGCCTCTCTGATACGGAGGTTATATAAGTTCGATTCTTATTATTCCAATTTAGACACATACAGCAAAATTTTGATTTAATTCTTTCAAATTATTTTTACAAGCAAATGAAAATTTTATGAAAAAGCATAAGATATTATTCCTCCCCTTAATATCCTATTGTAAATCAACAGAAGATAGTAATATCCTCTGTCAAAGTGTCTAGTATAGGCTCACACAGCAAATATGAACAACTAACAAAACATATTAAAGAATATTTTATATTTCCCCCCTCAACCACTAAGTATTTTGATGAATGAAATAGTTTACATTTAGAGCCTAGTGAAAGTCGCATACAGCAAATTATAACGAAAAATTGGGTAAGTAATGCAAATATTTACATAAAAATCTGACTAGACAATCTTCAGTGTATTGTCTATCATCAGATTTTCTTCGATCTTAGCGACTTGTCTTTTATCCATCTGCCATGTGTAGATAGGAAATCTGATTTTGGCATAGTCATTATCAGTTTTTAATGCCCTGTAGTCCAATGGTAGAACGGCAGACTGTTAATCTGTATGTTGTGGGTTCGATCCCCACCGGGGCAGTTTATAATGGGGTATCGCCAAGCGGTAAGGCACAGGACTTTGACTCCTGCATTACGCTGGTTCAAATCCAGCTACCCCAGTTCTGCTATAAAGCAAATGTGGTCTTAACGGTGAGATAAATGCAGAATCTTCAAATCCGTGTTTGCTGTTTTGCTGGCATGGCGCAATTGGTAGCGCAACTGACCTGTAATCAGTAGGTTAAGGGTTCGAGTCCCTTTGCCAGCTTTTATTGAGAATGTGGTGTAATGGGAGCATACATGATTTGGGATCATGTGGAGCAGTTCGAGTCTGACATTTTCAATTTTAGACTATAATTCTTCCACGCATATTTCATATGCGGATGTGACGTAATTGGCAGGCGTACAAGACTTAAAATCTTGTGGTATTTATACCGTGTGGGTTCAAGTCCCATCATCCGTATTATGGTAGATTGGCGAAACAGGCAAACGCAGCAGTCTCAAACACTGCCGGGAAACCTTACGAGTTCGAGTCTCGTATCTACTACTATAAACAAATAATAATAAAGGTGGAATTATATGTCTAAACACAAACAAAATAATGATGGAATTTATTTCTTAGGTGAATCCTCAACAGATGTCACCGGCTCTCAGTACCTTGTACAATTTGGAGGTAAAAAGATATTACTGGAATGCGGATTATATCAATCCAAAAGTAACAGTTATCTTGATTCCTATAAAATCAATTCAAATAAATTTGGATTCAAACCAAATGAGATTGATTACTTGTTTGTGGCACATCCACATGTGGATCATTGTGGTTTAATTCCTCGATTGGTTGCCCAGGGATTCAATGGAAAAATTATAACTACACCAAACACTGCAGCGGTTATGAAATCGCTGCTTTTTAATTGCGCTTTTATTGTAGCTGATGAAGCAAGAATTCTTTCAAAACGCTACAGCAGAAACTACTCTCCCATTTATAGTGAAGATGATGTTTCTAAAACATTGCAGTTAATTAAACCTTATGGTGAATATGGTGTTATTTTCCAACTTGACGATGTAGTTAGTTTTCAGTGGATTCCAAACTCTCATTGTGTAGGTGCTGCTCAATTACAATTGATTTTGTCAGATGGATTGAAGACAAGGAAAATTCTGTATACATCTGATCTTGGTGCTTTGAATACGAAAAATCATTATGTAAGAAATACTGAAATTCCGACAATGTTCAATGATGTTGCCATTATGGAAAGTACATACGGAAGTAGAGAAAAAGTAAATAAGAAAACCAGGGATTTTGACGTTGAGCATTTGAGAGTAGCTGTTAATACTGTATTGGAGCGAAAAGGTACTCTTCTGCTGCCATGTTTCAGTTTTAGCCGGACACAAGAATTACTTACTGTTCTCTATTTGATTTTTGGCTGTGACGATTCATTCAAAGCTGATGTAGTTGTTGATTCAAAACTCAGTTGTGAAATTTCTGACTTATATGAAACCATACTTAAAGGTGAAGATCTGGAATTGTGGATGAAAGTACGAAATTGGAAAAATGTTGTTTTCTTATCTGAGAAAGAAGAATCCAAAATGTGCCAGAATGATACTACTCCGAAGATTGTATTGTCATCCTCTGGATTCTGTACAAATGGTAGAATTGTAAACTATTTACAAAAGTTCTTGCCCGATCCAAACAGTATGGTTGTATTCTCTGGATATGTTGGCGATAATCCTTCATATCTTTCCTATCGAATCAAGAACTATAAAGACTACAAGAAACTGACAATCAATAAAGTGCCGGTGGTAAATAGGGCTGACTGCATATCGCTCTCTACTTTCAGTAGCCATGCCAATAGAGATGACTTGATTAAGTTCGGTAGTTCTTTGAATACAAACAAACTTATCTTGGTTCATGGTAGTGAAGAAAGCAAAAAGTCATTATCTGAAAGTTTGAGAAAAGAAATTTCTAAAAATGATAAGACTTTCAGAGTCTTATGTTCAAATAAAGGAATGAAAATTTCGTTGTAATCTTTTATAGCATGGGTTGGAAACTCCCCATGCTTTTTTATATGGGAGATTGGTGGAATTGGTAGACACGCTGCGTTAAGGGCGCAGTGCCGTTATTGGCGTGTGGGTTCGAGTCCCACATCTCCTACTCCCACTATTCTATAGTGGAAAAATTGCATAAAAAAAGAAGGTTTGACAAATGGGTGTTACAAAAAAACAGCAAGTGGAAAAATCACTCGCTTCTGACGTTTCAGTAAATAGCGATGTTACGCTTGAAAAAATCTCTGCCAAAGAAGAACCAGATGATTATGTTTGTCAGACTTGTGGTAAGCACTATAAAAAAAGAAAAGGCAATTTCTCTCCATCTAAGTCACCGATTTATGCCGGTACAGATGGATATATGAACACATGTAAAAATTGTGTTGATGAATTGTTTATACATTACACTAATTTCTTTAATGGCAATGAAGAACGTGCTATTGAAAGAATATGTCAGTTGTTTGATTTGTACTTTAATGAAAGTGCCCTCGCTGCATCAAGAAAAATCAGTGAGGATCGTAGTCGTATTTCTGTATACATCAGCAAGATACAGATTAAACCCCATACTGGAAAAACATACAGTGATACTCTGATTGAGCAAAAATCAAATTCTATCAATTCAGCCGATGACGTTGCTGAATATAGTGGATTGGATGCTACTCAGTTGAAAAAAGCTGTTGGTGTTTGGGGATTTGGTTTTGAGCCGGAGCAGTATGGTATTTTGAATGATATGTTTGACGATTGGAAATCTAGGGTTGTTATTGATGGCAAGACAAGAGAAACCCTTGTAAGGGAACTGTGTATTATCAAGTTACAGATGAACCTTGCATTGAAGGATAATAATGTTGAGCTTTACACAAAGCTGATGAAAACATATCAAGAGACTATGAGATCCGCAAACTTACAGCCGAAGCAAGAAGATGAAAATGATAAAGCATCTGAAAAACCAATTGGTGTAATGATTAAAATGTTTGAGGATGAACGTCCGATAGATAAGTGCCGACCAGAATGGGAAGATGTAGACGGTATTGTAAAATATATCACTATCTATTTCTTAGGGCATTTATGCAAGATGTTGAAATTAAAAAATAAATACTCAGCTCTTTATGAAGAAGAAATGGCTAAATACAGAGTTGAGATTCCTGAATTAGAAGAAGCTGATGATGAAGATATCTTTGATTTCATTGTAAACGGCGGTGACGCTGATGGAACGAAAGAATAAAGGTAGTTTATCGGACTCTAAATACGACAAAATAATGTGTGGTCTGAATATATGGATAGGCTACTATCGTGCAAACCCTGTACGATTCCTTATTGATTATTACGGTATGGAGTGGATTCGCCCATTCCAACAAGTGCTAATCACATTTATGTTCAGATTCAATAATTTTATGACTATTGCGAGTCGTGGTATGGGTAAGTCCATGATCGTTGCTGCTTTCCTATGTGCCTATTGTACACTATATCCTGGTGTTAAGGTATGTATTGCTGCCGGTCAACGTGGTCAGTCAATTAACGTCCTCTTGAAGATTGTAGAGGAATTTATGCCACAATCTCCTAATTTAAGGAATGAGATACTCAAAACAAATACTTCTCCCTCAGAGGGATTTATATATTGGAAGAATGGTTCTGTTATAAAAGTTGTAACGGCAAGGGACTCTGCCCGTTCTGCCAGAGCAAACATCATTATAATGGACGAGTTTAGACTTATTGATAAAGGTGTCGTTGATAAGGTACTGAGAAAATTCAAAGCCGGACAACGTAGACCTAACTTCTATAATAAAGAAGAATACAGCGATAAAGTTGAAGAAAATAAGGCTAAATATCCAAAAGAACCTAATAAAGAGATTTATTTGAGTAGTGCATACTACAAGTATCATTGGTCTTGGGCAAAGTTCAAGGCATTTTTTAAATCCATGATTAAAGGCGAAAGCTACATGGTCGTTGGATTCCCGTATCAATTACCTGTTTATGAAGGATATTACCCAGAAGAACAGATTCGTGAAGAAATGCAGGAAGATGACTTTGATAGCATTGCATGGTCAATGGAGATGGATTCTCTTTTCTTTGGTAGTTCTGAAAAGGCTTTCTATAACTTTGAAACTGTAGATAAGATTCGTAAGATTCAGAGAGCATTATATCCGAAGCCTTATTATGCACTGTTGAATGACAGTAAGTATAAGTATGAACCAAAAAGAAATGGTGAGATACGTCTTTTATCAATGGATATTGCGACACAAGGCGGTTCTAAAAATGACGCTACTTGTTTTACACTGATGCAATTGCTTCCAACTTCAAGCAATCAATATATTAGAAATGTTCTGTATATTACTACATTAGATGGTGGTCATACATTTGACCAGGCTTTAAAAGCAAGGCGGTTATTTGAGGATTTCGATTGTGATTACATAATCGTAGATACAAATGGTGTCGGTATTGGTGTATTCGATAACCTTGTTATTGAACAGGTTGACGATGAAAGAAATACTGTATATCCGGCATGGTCATGTATCAATGATGACAAAATGGCTGAAAGATGTAAAGATCCTGAAGCAGAGAAAGTCATCTACAGTATTAAGGCTACTGCTAAATTCAACTCTGATGCTGCAGTATATCTTAGAGACTGTATCAAACGTGGAAAGTTACGACTTCTTATCAATGAAATAGATTCTAATGATATTTTGAATCGTAGTAAGGCTTTCCAGAATTTATTAGTTGAAGATCAAGTAATGTTCCAAGAACCATTTTATCAGACAACTGCCATGATTAAAGAAATGATTAACTTGGACTACACTGCTACTGACGGAAAAATTAAAGTCGTTGAAGTGGCTGGTATGAGAAAGGATAGATACTCTTCTATCTCCTATGCCAACTATATTGCAAATGAGCTTGAAAGAGACATGCGTAATATTGAAGACGAATACGGATTTTCAACTTTTATCAATTAAAAAATTAGGAGGTAGATAGATGCCAGAACAGAATGAAGTGGCAGCTTCTACTACCAAAAAGCGTGGTAGATCATCTGCACCTAAACGTAAGGCAAACACGAATAATCGTGCTAACCATAATGTAGAAACAAATGCTTATGCCTATAATACTACATTACCTTATATCTATTCTGTCTTAGGGGATTTTCTTGATGCCTCCCCATATACGATAAAGGATATTAGAACATTTTCTAAAAATCCCCAGTATTACAACAAACAGTTAAGAGATTTGGCTTGGTGGGCGTATAACACTAACGGTAGTGTAAGGAGTGCCGTTAATTATATTGGCTCTATGCACACTCTTGATAAGGTAATTGTTTGTAAGAATAGAAAAAAGCGTCCGAGAAATTTTGAAAGAAACAGACTCAAAATGTTATCCGTTCTTGACAAAATCAATTATAAGCAACAAATCAGAGATAATCTGATGAAAAATGCAAATGATGGAACTGCTTTCTACTATTTTGAAACTGCAAACAGACCTATTAGCAATGAGAAATTCATATCTGATTATCAAATGGCTAATATTGTTGAGATAAATGAAATTGGTATGGATGTTTCTATTATTCCTTTGCCTGTTGATTGGTGTAGAATTTGTGGCAGAGTAGGTAATCATTATCGTATGGCTTTTAATTTGAGATATTTCGATCAATTCAATGACAGAGAATTAAAAGCACGATTACAAGCTATGCCGAAAGAAATTCGTGATGGATATAATCAGAATAAAGGCAGCATCAATAATTGGATTATACTTGACGATACAAAAACTATCGTTACAAAAGTAAATGCCGCAATTAACCAGCCCTGGGGTGTACCAATGGCTGTAACTGCCTTTGATGATATTATGTATGCTGAGTATTTTGTCAATACTAAACGTACAGTTTTGGATTCAATCAATAATCAGATTATTTATATGACATTCCCGGAAGGAAAAGAAAAAGGAACGTCATCTCTTACAAAAGACCAACAGAGAGAACAGCATGAAAAAGTAAAAGAGGCTGTTATCACTCGAAGAAGTCAGTCTGGTATATCTTTCTTTTCCCTTGCAAGTGGAACTAAGATAGATAAAATGGACGTTGATATAGATATTTTCGATGAGAAAAATGAAGCATCTATTAAGGACGCTGTGCCTGGTGCTTTAGGTATCAGTTCTGCCAGTCTTGACGGTAATACAAAAGGTAACTATGCAACTGCTTCTCTTAACTTAGAGCTTGTTGCAAGCAATACCTACACATGGGTTGAGAATTTCATGTTTGAGCTTAATAAATGCATTAACGCAAATATTATCATGGATTCTTCTTGTGTGGTTGATTGCTATATTTTACCTACAACCTTTGCAAACAGAGATAAACAAGTAAAATACATGCAAGATTTATATTCTCATGGTAAGGGATCTCTGACCGCTTGGGTAAGTGCAACTGGGTTTGATCCAGATGCATATATCTCTCTGCTTGACTATGAGTTAGAGTCTGATTTTGAAAACAAATATCCTGTTCATGCTACATCATTTACAATGAGTGGTCGTGATGAAGCAGATAGTAAAGAAAGTGGTCGTGAAACAGTAGATTTTGCGACAAATGAAAATACGATACAATCACAATCTTCTGGTTCAAACACCAATCCTAAACCAAGTACAGATTAGGAAGGAAGATTATGTGCATGACAGAAACAAATTCTGTAGTGAAATGCAAATCAGTTTTTAAGCCTGGTGTTGCAAGGCATTTAATCAAAATGGGAAATCCTGTTTATGATATCAAGCCGAAGAAAGAAAATCCAGACGCTTCTATTTTCATATTTGTGGAAACGGAAAAATTTGTAAATGATTTCACTACTATTTTAAGTACATCTGAATAGATGTTTATTACGTTATTGTTAGAAATGGCACTTTAGGGTGTCTTTTTTATTGCAATAAATTATACAAAAAGGTGGTACATATCATGGAAATGGAAAAAAGATTTTTAGAAATTTCACAAGCCACCAACCCAAATGGACGCAGACGAGTCAAAATTGTTTTGCATGAAATTTACCCCGATAACACACGTTGGAATATCAATGGTATCTCCTATCTTGAACAATACACAAGAGATAATGCAGATACCGTAAAAGGTATGCCATTATGCGCTGAGTTCCTGGATAATGATAAAGAAATCCCATATGGTCATGGATTGACTGGTCAGATTAAAAATATGCCGGTATTTGAAGATTCTGTGCAAGTAGGTGTGTTTGAGGACTGGTCGATTGAAGACATTGAATTGGAAGACGGAATGCATAGATGTTTATGTGGTGTTGGCTACATAAATGAAGCAAGATATCCAAAGTTCGTAAAATGGATTGAGGATAAGATTGCTGATGGCATTACTATTCGAGGAAGTGTTGAATTTGTTGGTACAAAGGAAAATGACGGTGAAATAATTTATGATGGCGGTTGGAAAGAACAAGGTCGTATCCCTATGATTTATGATTATAGTGGATATTGTATCTTATCCGTAAAACCTTCCGATTCGACTGCCGTATTAGTTGAACTTAACCAGTTCAATCGTAAAAACTTGGAGGTTATTGAAATGAATGAAGAAATGATGAAAGCACTTTCTGATTTAAAAACTGACATTATTTCAGAATTTCAGGACACTAGAAAAGTTGAAGTAAATTCACAGGTTGCTAGTCTTGAATCACAGGTTGCAGAACTCAATTCTAAAATTGATGAGCTGAATGCTTCTATCAAAGAAAAGGATGAGGAAATTTCTGAACTTAACCAGAAATGTGAAAAATCTGAAAGTGATGCCAAAGCAAAAGAGGACGAGCTTGATGCGAAAAATAAAGAGCTGAATGCCCTTGTTGAGACACAGGCTGCAGAACTCAATGAACTGAAGAAAGCAAATAAAATCGCTGAGTTAAATAGTGCCCTTGCAGACTATACAGATGAGCAGAAAGATTTTGCCAAAGAAGAAATTGAAGCATTCAATGCTGATCCGTTCTCTGTAGAGATCAATTCAATCGTAACAAAGATTGATGCAACTGCATATAAGAAAATTCGTGAGGAAAATGCAAAGAAATCTCTTGAAATGAACTCAATGAAAGACGAATTTGATGGCATTATGTCAGCAATTGATCCTATCGTCAAAGATGATAATTCCGTTGACGATTTTGATTGTTTTGCTTAATCAAACGAAAATAATGGAGGAACGTGACCATGTTAAAATTTAGAGAAATTGGTACATACAAAAATGCCGTTAATGTTGGTTACTGCACAGCAGACGTTGAGCTGCATAACGGTAATGTTGTAACTTTCGATAGAGCTACAAAGAAAGCTGCTGTTCCTACTGATGGAAAAGAAGCAGGGCTTGCAATTGTTATGAACACTATCGACAAACCTGAGACTCTTACACCAAACGATTATGTAATCGAAATTGGTGAGAATCCACGTTTATTTGTTCTTACTTCACTGAAAGGAAGAATTATTGACATGGATATGGATCAGGTAGATGGCACATACGCAGATATTGCTGTTGGCGATTTCCTTGTTGCAGAAGCCAGTGGAAAACTGAAAGCTGTAAAGAAAGCCACAGGAGTAGCTGACTACAAAGAATATTTTGTAGTAAGTGAGAAAACAAGTTTCAACGGTGAAGGACTCGCTGTTGAGGTTGTTATTGCCTAATTGTAACTTAATACACTAATTGGAGGAACGAAACAATGAGAAATATCGTTGAATTAAATACTTCTTTTGAATTAGCAAATCCAGTAAAAGATGATGTAACTATCAAGGATCAGGCTAAATTCAAACAGATGGTTGAAATCTGTTCTGCTCTGTTTACTGGTACAGATGCCGGTAAATATGGCACACAGAAAGATGCTGTAGCAAAGAAACTTTCTGCACTTGGAGAAGCTGCAGCTATGGGTGATTTCAAAGCTAGAGCTGAAATCAATACAATCGTTAAGTTCATTATTGAGCCGAAACTGCTTGAGGCTATGAAGATTTATGATTTCTTAGGAAATTATCATGAACTTGCTTACCATGAACAGCCGAAAGTTAAAACTTACAACTACGAAGGAATTGACGCTCGTATGCAGGCTGCAAATTCTGATGTAAGTTTTGCTGGAAGAAACTGGATGGAATATCCTGTTGCTACAAGAACCATTTCTGCTGGTATGGCTATTGATTACCGTGAACTTGCTTCTGGTAACTTCGATGGAACAATCGCAGAGGAAATGGCTCAGGTTCAGGTTGATATGAACAACAAAGGTGTAGCATACGTTCTTGGTGTTCTGAAGAAATCTCTTGCAAACAACACTAAATATGTGAAGAACTATAGCACATATACAGGTGATCTCCCTACAGAGGCAGACGTTGCTAAGAGAGTTGCATTTACTCGTAAAATGGGTAAAGTTGCTATCTTAGGTGACTACAGCTTAATCCAGGAAATCAGCGGATGGAACGGATATAAAACTGTTGGTGATACTAAGATTCCATTCTATAGCCCATCACAGGTAGATGAAATCGCCAAAGCTGGTGTAAACGGATTCTATAAAGGAAGCACACTTGTAGAACTTGAAAATCCGTTCAACTATACAAAACCGCTTGCTGACAAGTCTGGATTCGAGACTTATTACGCAGATGATGAGCTGTACTTTACTGCTGCTGGTAATAAATCTCCGCTGAATATCTTCAGACGTGGTGGTATCACAACAATGAGCGGTACAGACGTTGAAACAGGTACAATCAAAACTCGTTTTGATGTTGAACTTGGTGCTGACGTTGTAAAAGGTCGTGAATTTGAGATTGGTTTACTTGCTAAACAGTCTTAATTAAACGAAAATAAATGTATAAGCATGGGGAAATCTGTTTTTCTCCATGCTTTTATTATAAAAGGAGTTATACATCAATGGACGAAAAAGTTATTGAAAAAAGCGAAAATGTTGTAACTAAGACAACGAAAGCAAAAACACCACGTACAAAAGCAAAGACACGTACAGTAGACAATCTCTCTTTAAGTGACAGAGTTTCTATTGACAATCTTTGTGGATGGACTATCGGATTCGTTTCTGAGGAAAATGGGAAATCAATTCAGATTGATCCGAACATCAAAGACTATAAAAGATTAACACTTGCTGAGATTGATTCACAAGTTAAAGTCGGAAATGTTGCATTTTGTGGAGTCGATGGACTTGGCTCTCATGCTGCTTTTAAAATCAATGATCCACTCGTAAGAGAATATGTTTTCGGAGAAGATATTTCGCCGGTTCAATTAACAGTGGATGCAGTAAATGATTTGTTCGCATCTAAGAGTAAGAAAGAATTCCATGATAAACTTTCTTCTTTGGTTGTAACAGAATCAGAAAAGAAAATGATTGCAATTATGTGTTCAGATAAGGACTTATACCCTTCTGTCAACACTGATGAAGTTCCGTCTTATATGCTTGCTGAAATTGAGGCAGTCAGTGGATTAAATCTCGATTAAAAATAATTGGAGGTGCATTCAATGACATCATATACAGACGTTGTATCTGCATTTGAATCAATCATTAAATGTAAGTATGTACTTGCAGACGGATTAGTTCGTCAATGGTTCTTGAATGCATTAGGTGAATATGAACTAAATATTGATTCTTTAGGATTCGATAAACAAGATTTAGTATTTACCCCACCCTCTTCTGATTCAGATTCTTTCGATGACAATGGTGATTTGAAAAACTATGTCATTTTGAGTCTGGCTGAGATTATGAAGTCTTACTATATGCAACAAGAGGTAAGGCGTGTAAATCAGTTAAATAATATCATCGGTAAAGATATCAGTCTTAACGGAACTGGTGATACAAAGAAATACACAAGAGCGGAAGCTGATGCAATAGATTCAAAAATTGCAGACCTTTACACAAAGCAAAAATGTCCAGCTTATACATAGGCGGTGATATTTATGGCTGTGGATTGGTATTTAATGGATCAACCACCTATTTATAATGGTGGTTTTGAGGGCGATGAATTTTTCGCTTATGCACAAGATGGTTTCAAGGAAATGCTTGATACTACTATGTTGTGCGATAATGTTGAGTTTATAAATAGTGACTTCTCTGTTATTACTCCTGGAAAGGCAATCATACAGAGTGTTACGCCGGACACACAATTGAAAGCTGAAGACAGACAAATTTTAGTGCCGATTGGAACTTTACAAACATACTCTTACATTCGTTTTGAAGATGAAATTTGGATTATTGCTTCTGAACCAAGTAATAACAAATTTTATGAAAAGGCAGTTCTTAAAGTTTGTCACAATCAGTTACGATGGCAAGATCCAGAAACCAAGAAGATATATGAATATTGGTATTGGTGTGAAGATGTGACACGGTATAGTTCTGGTGTCTTCAAAGGAAATATTGTTATTACTTATGATAAGCAGTATAGCCTTTTACTGCCAATGGATAAAAATACAAGAAGACTTCATGACGGTATGCGATTTATGTTAGAAATGTCCAACGATGTACCGTTGGTATATAAACTCACAAAATTCAATGGTTTAACAAACAACAATAAAAATGTAAAGTTGTTAAATCTGTCATTGACTCAAACTGTATACGATGAAAATACAGACAGTGTTGATATGATGCTTGCAGATTACAAACAAAATAATGTTGAGCCTACTGAAAAGTACGGTTATACTTGCGAACTTACATATAAAGCTGACACTATCAGTTTATCATCGTTTGAAAAATACTCTGCTACATTTTATGACAATGAACATAATGTGGTAGATGATATCGAATATCATTGGGGAATTTCTGATAATGATTTCGATGAGAAAGATTTGGTATTAACTACTGGTGACAATTTTGTAAAAGTTACTGTAAAAAACAATCGTGATTTGGTTGGAAAGCAATTCCACTTAAATGTTCTTTCATCGGTAGATACAATATTGGCATCTGTTGTTATTACGATTACCGCTTTATGGTAAATGAGGTTTATTATGGAAGATTTTGACATTAACTCTTTTAAATCTGCGGTAATAAATACAATTGTCGAAAATAACGAGATTATTTTTAATCTCGATAAGGAATATATAGATGCCGGTGGTGGTCTGCTTTATAAGAAAATTTTCCCTTATTTGCAGAATCCAAAGACCATTGAGAAAACCTCTCCATTCATCTGTTTCAAGGTCGATCATGTGAGAAACCAACAATATTTTTTGGAAGAGATAAAAGTGGTCATATATATTGTCTGCCATGAAAAGGCAATGGCACAAAGAGTGCAGAGCTATAAAACAAAGGAATATCTATCGGGTACAGTTATTGATATTTTGGGTGAAGAATTGAAAAAAACTTTATCTGGAATGGAAACAAATTGGATTGGTGAATTGATATGTGCAAGCAATACTGAGGAAGTATTGTACTATGAATACCCATGCAGAATACTTACGTTTACTGCAAAGAAGGAATCATATGGACATCAATAACGAATCTTTATATCAGTACCTTATATATAGCTCACCAATTTATTATACCGAAGATTTAGTTTTATACCCTGTAAAAATGGGTAATGTGCTTGATTTCAATTTATATAAGTCAAGTATTATTGTTCGTAAAAACAGTATATTTCCAGTAAAGAAAATCATCAAGATGCCATATCTTGATTTTTTATTTTACTGTCATAACAACGTAGAATTAGCAAAAGAATTTAACATGCCATTTCTCCCCTACTACTATTCTTTTGCACTCCGGCTTTTACAGCTTGTATTTAAAGATCAAGAGGTATTGGCTAGTTCTACACAAGGGGGATTCAGAATAAATGGCAATGTTATAACCGCCGATCAGTTCGATGATATTCGGAGAATTATTATCCTACAAAATGGTATTGATTTTGACATTGATGAATTCATTCACTACGACACTGAACAGGAATTAAAGAAAGCCCAGGATGCTATATCTGGCAAAGATAAAGCCTCTCTTGAAGATTATATTGATTCTGTTTGTGTTGGAATGGACTTAACCGAAGAAAAAGTTAAGGGGCTAACTATTCGTAAGTTCTGGCGATATGTTAAACGAATAAATAAGCGTGATATTTTCAATGTTATGAAATCTGCTGAAAGTACGGGATTTGTAAAATTCAAAGAACCCGTCCAGTATTGGATGACTGAACTTGATGAGAGCGATAAGTTCAAAGATGTGAAAACAGATGCCATGTCATTAAAGAAAATGATTAGTGGCTGATGATTTATAAATCAGGAGGAATTTGCAATGAATACAAAGGGAAAAGAATTCGTTGTTTCAGTTGCCGACTTTGCATTTTACATCAATGGTGTATTAGCTTGTACAGGAGTGACTAACCTTAGTTCTTCTATTTCTGTATCTATGCAGGAACAGGCTGTAAATGCTGGTAAAGGTAATAAGAAAGTATTCTCATACAAATATGGTAGAGAACTTACAGCAGAACTTGAAGCTGCTGACTGGAAACTTGAGTACATTGCTTTACAGGCTGGTTCTCAGATTTCTAAAGGACTCAAAGATTCATATAGTCTTAATGAGTGCGTAACACTTGTAGCTGGAAAAGGTACAATTGACCATACACCTCTGACTGGTGCAAAAGTTGGTGTAGAACTTCCAAACGGTACATTCGTAGAAGTTACTGCTGATGGTACTTCAATTGACTTGACATCATATGGTCTTACAACTGAAAAAGTAAAATGTACATATCAGTACAATGCTATTTCAAAACGTATTACTATTGATGCAGAATCAACACCTTACATTGGAAAACTTGTTCTTCAGGCAGACAAGCATAACAGTAAGAAAGGTAAAGTTGGTGTCGTTGAAATCGTAATTCCGTCTTACTCACTTGACGGTAACTTTGATATCTCATTCACACCTGATGGTGTAGTAAGTACAAAGTTATCTGGTAGTGCCCTTGCTGTTGAAGGTGACGCCTGTGAAGATGGTAGTGCCGTATATGCATACATCTCTGAAATTGATGATGACAATACAGATATGGCTGTTTCTGAAATTGCTATCTCTGCACCGGCTACAACAATTAAGACTGGTGCAAACATGACACTTTCAGTTCTTGGTATTATCGGAGTTATGTATAAACCTACAGAGCTTGATCCAAAGGATTGTACATTCTCAATCGTAGATGCCGGAAACACTGCATTGACTGTAGGTGCAAAAACTGGTGTTGTGAGTGGTGCAACTGCATCTGGTACAGCAACAGTCAAAGCCGTTTACAATGGACTCGAAGACACAATTGAGATCACTGTAACAAAATAATTTCAGTAACTATATGTAGGTGGGTTTATACCTGCCTACATTTTTATTAGGAAGAAGGAGCTGAGATTATGACAGATGTAAAAGAAAATACAACTGATATTGTTCAAGATAAAGGAAAAAATAAAGTTGAAACAAAATCAAGTACACCGAAACGAAAGGCATCTCTTACCAAAGAGTGTGACGTATTAGTATACAATGAGCGTACTAATACCGCTATCATTTCTTTTGATGGTTTCGGGTATGAATTAACTGGTATATCAAAAAATCCTGGTAATAAAATTTCTGTTAAATATTCGGGAGATATTCATTCTCCGAATTTTAAAGTTGAGAAGAAATAATGTGTAAATATGCATACATTCAGTTTAATGAAAAAACTAAGCAGAATATGATTTATTGTTCTGGTGGTGTGAAGATAAACTCAGAAGGTTTATGTATCTGCCAAAGATATTGTAAAGACAAATCTTGTTATATCCCACATAATCAAGATAAAATGCATTGTAAATATTACGAGGATTGTTAGCAAGTGTGGTGTTTTTTATTAAGCACTGCACTTGTGTATGATACCTATTAAAGAGGTTAAAAACTGTTTTGACTTTTTTAATGGGTATCATTTTTTATCGCAAATTATACAAATGTTTATCCACCATAATTATTAAAAAGTTCGTTTACAAAAGGAGATATAAATTATGACTATTAAAGAAGTAGCAAAAATGTTCAATGTGAATACAGAGAAAAGTAGAGCAATGAAGAATAAGCGTAAGGCTAAAGAAATCATGAAAAAAATCTTGATGTGCCCGAAATGTAAACAGCCGATGAACTGGGTAGAGGGTACGAATATTTGTGCGTGTTCTACATGTACATATACTATCGGCAAGAAAGAAAACAAAGAAACTTATAGTGTTTCTAAAACTCTTTCCGATAAGAGCCGTAGATTCCTGGAAAACAATTATTCACAGTTTGCTAAAGAAAGTACAGAGGTGTAATTTATGAGAAAATATACTGATGAATCAACATTTGAATTAAACGGAAAACACATAGTTTTCAGATATGTGTCCTCTCCTACTCTTTCTCAGAAAATGGACATTGTTGATGATATCGTTCACGGTGTTATCAATGATACAGTAGGGTATGAGCCTATTCTGTTTGATTATTTTGTAGCTGTTTCTCTTGTAAATAATCTGACTGATATTGCATTGCCAGAGTCTTTTACTGAAAGTGCAGATTTCATCGAGAAAACACGCATCGGACAGGTTATCAAAGAAGCAGTTAATGTAAAAGATGTTATTGATGCTGCTGAAAGAAAAATTGATTTTGAGCGGAGCAAACTTGTCAATACATCAAAACTGGACGAATTATTTGAGGTGTTAATTTCTATCGCCAATAAATATTCTTCCACATTAGAGAATTTAAACACTGATGACTTCATGAATAAACTACAGAATGTAGCAGAGTTTGCAAAAATGCCACAAGATGATGTAGTTCGTGGAATTTTAGCGTATGAAAATTCTCAAAAAGAACAAGACAATATTAAAGTCGAATAAGAAGAGGGTTACTCCCCTCTTCTATTTTTTACGCTTTTAAGAAAGAGGGTTAGTAACATGGGTAGAACAACAATTTATAACAAAATTACAAACGAAGAATCTATCAAGAAAATCAATCCAAACAATAAACAACTTTGTGAAGATTTTCTTGAATATCTTGCGTCTATTGATCGTGCCCCTTCCACAATTAACGGGTACAGAAACGACCTAGAAATTTTCTTCTGCTGGAACTTAGAATACAACAACAATAAATTTTTTGTTGATATCAAGAAACGTGAGCTTGCACGATTCCAGGGATATGCAATCAATGAATGGGGTTGGAGTCCGAAAAGAATTCGTAGGGTAAAATCTGCTATCAGTAGCATGTCAAATTATATTGAAAATATTTTACAGGACGAAGACGAAGATTTTGAAAATTTCCGCTCTATCATTGGAAAGATTGAATCTCCGAAGAACGAAGCTGTTCGTGAGAAAACCATTATCCCAGATGATGACGTAGATAAATTCTTGGATAAATTAGTCAGTGAAGAACGATATCAACAGGCATGTGCTTTTGCTTTGGCTGCAATGAGTGGTGCTAGAAAATCAGAATTGTTGAGATTCAAAGTTGAATACTTCGATGAGAACAATATTGTTTATGGTGGTCTGTATAAGACTCCTAAGATTAAAACTAAGGGAGCTGGTAAAACAGGTAAACAGCTCAATAAATATGTGCTTTATGAGTTTAAGAAATACCTTGATTTATGGATGGAACAACGTAAGAAACAAGGTATTGAGAGTGAATGGCTTTTTGTACATAGATGTGGTGATGGTTCTTATGCACAAATGAAAGTCAGTACCCTTGATAGTTGGGCGAACATCTTCTCAAATGAATTAGGTGTAGATTTTTACTGGCACTGCATGAGACACTATCTCAACACAAAATTATTGAAGCTGAATATCCCGGCAAATGTTGTTCAGGAATTTTTCGGATGGAGTAGTTCGGACATGGTTAATCTATACAACGATAGCGAGGTTTCCGAAGAATTCAGTAAGTATTTCACAAAAGATGGAATTGTTGAAGGTAAGAGTTCGTCTTTAAGTGATCTATAAATAAGCAATAATAAAGGAGGACTACCATGAGAAAAGCAAATAGCATGGCAGAACTTGAACAGTTGATCTTGAATGAGATGCAAAAAGCTATGACGGTTGTACATTCAAAATCTCTCAAAGATACAGAGAACGAAGTCCAGTCTTTCTATTCGCAGGGTTCTCCTAGTATTTATAAAAGAACTGGAAAACTTGGAAAAAGTGTTAGGAACTATGGTGTTTCTAAATACGGAAAAAATGTTCATTTCTATATTTGGTTGGATAGAACTTACAGTTATGTAGTTCCAAATCCAGACTTTATAGAAAAAGGATTTTCAAGTTATTTTTCAACCCCTATGGTATTTGATGCTGCCGAAGCTGGTACAGCGAATATCAAAGGTCGTTCTGGCTTCTGGGCAAGATCAGAACAGAAAATTCAATCTGACTTAGACAGTACATTTAGTAGTTTCTTTAGATAAGGGGAGGTGAAGTTATGTCAGATTTTATTGCTCACGTTATAGCGGAGCTTGATACCGCCAAAGCACAGCAACAAATGAATGCTTTCACAAATGCAAAGCACAAAATTGATGTTGATGTAAATTTGGTGTCCAAAAATGGAAATATAAACGGCTATTTGAATCAGATAAAATCACAATTTGGTCAGGCTGGTAATGCTGCTGGCAATAATTTCGCCAATGCGCTGAATACTACAATGGGAAAAATTACCACTGCCAATTCAGCAAATACTATTAAAAACTTGCAACGTACACTTGCCGGATTTAAGTTTGATAAGAGTCAGATTGCTACAATCACACAATCTTTAGATTCTATGGATTTGGCTGTCCAAAGGGTTGATACAAGAATCCGTCAAGGCGGTCAATTACAGTTGCGTGTCACTGGTGTAGATGAATTAGGTCGCACTGTTACTGTATTAAAAGAATTTGATTCACAGGCTGGCAGACTTGTAAATGTCGGTAAAGATATTCAACAATCATTTAGTCAGATGTTTACTGGTGCTGATGTTTCCAAATTAAATGCTGATATTTCAACTCTTGATGCAGGGTTTGTAAAATTAAAAGGTGATACAAATAATTATTCGTCTGAGCTTTCTAAATTAAAAGCCGACTTAGCAAATATAAGTAATATAAGTGGTTTAGATAGACAACAAGCTGAATTTGAAAGAATAACTCAAGAGGTTCAACGATTAAAAATTGCATATAAAGATGCTAAAGCAGAAAATATTTCGTTAGCTGCATCACAGCAATTATTATCACAAAAAACTGTGTTAGGTAATCAAATTGAAACATGGATGAACCGTAACACTAAAGCTGCAAAAATATATAAAAATGAGTTATCAGAATTAACAACACAGCTTTCTAAAGTTGAAAATCCTTCACAATTAAAAGCTGTCTCTCAGTCATTTACTCAATTAAAAACAACCGCTGCTGCTGCCGGAAATTTAGGTAAGAGTATCTTCGGAACTTTGAAGAGTAATTTTACAAATCTTAGTCCACTATTCGGAATGGGTGCAATGATTAACACTACCATTCGTGGACTAAAGGATATGTATTCAAATGTCGTAGATATTGATAGTGCCATGACAGAACTCAAAAAGGTTACAAATGAAACGGATTCTGTATATTCAAGCTTCCTTTCAAATGCTTCAAAGCGTTCTGTTGAACTTGGTACTACTATTACAGATTATGTAAATTCTACATCGAGTTTCGCACGACTTGGATATTCCATGTCTGAAGCCAAAGAACTTGCAGAAGTAGCAAATGTTTATAGTGTTGTTGGTGACGAAATTTCTAGCATTGATGAGGCAAGTTCTAGTGTAATTTCTACATTAAAGGCATTTGGAATTCAAGCCAGTGATGCTATGTCAATCGTTGATAAATTCAATGAAGTAGGTAACAGATTCGCAATCAGTTCTGGTGGTATTGGTGAAGCCTTGACAAGATCTGCTTCTTCAATGTCTGCTGCCAATAACACATTGGATGAATCAATTGCTTTGATTACTGCTGCAAATACTGTTGTACAAGATCCAGCAAGAGTAGGTAACGCATTTAAGACAATCTCCATGAGAATTCGTGGTGCGACTACAGAACTTGAGGAAGCCGGACTTGAAACTGATGGTATGGCTGAATCAACAGCAAAACTTCAAGCTGAAATCAAGGCACTTTCTGGTGTCGATATTATGCTTGATAAAGACACTTTTAAATCTACATATCAAATTATGGACGAGCTTTCAGAGAAATGGAAAGACCTTACCGATATCCAACGGGCATCCATCACAGAGTTGCTTGCCGGAAAACATCAAGGTAATGTAATGTCTTCACTTATGAACAATTTTGATATCGCCAGACAAGCACTTGAAGTTTCGATGAATTCCGAAGGTTCTGCTATGGAAGAACATGAAAAATGGATGGAATCTATTGAAGCTAAAGTAAACCAGCTTAAAGCTGCGTGGGAAGGACTGTCAAACTCTTTCCTTGACTCTGGATTTGTCAAAGGTGCTGTTAGCGGATTGACTGGGCTTGTTCAAGTAATTGATGTACTTATAAATAAAATTGGTGCAGTTCCTACTATATTAACAGGAGTCGGAATTACTGCATTTGTAAAGAACCTAAGTTGAGTGATAACATCACAAACTTTCCTAAATAAAGTTGGCTTAGTGTTATATCAAGTAATCATCATTATGGCGATGTACACAAGATATAGCTGTTGGGAGGTTCTATAAAATATCCCAAAGAAGTAAATACTGGAACACCTTAAAGCCAGATAAACTACAACGTAATCGGTAACGATAGGCGTGAATGTTGCGAAAGCAGAAAAAATTATCTGGATGGTCTATGCTGAGAAAAAGCAGTTTTATACTGTGCTACGGACTATTATAATAGGCAATCAGTAGGACGCACGCTCAAAATATATGAGCATGAATCCTCAGAGACTACCCATTCTTGGAGTTATAACACGCCTAGTTGTTATAGCTTTTAATGTATAGTGAATAATATATTTGTGAATTTAGTATTATTCCTTGCCAGTTTGCCGGGAGGCACATAATAAATTTACCATTATTATTGATTATTTGGTTTCCATTTGTGACCACAATTTCCACATATGTTTATAACTTTATTGCTACCAATAAAGCCAAGCATAATGGAATATCCTCTTGTTGTAGTTGTAACAGAGGTTGAGCCACATTTCGGGCACTTTAATGTATTTTTGTTTGTTGGTTGTATACTATTTATACGTCCATTTCCTACTCTTTTATATGATCCGTCAAATTCTTTTGGCACTGCATGGGTTTCTAATATAATATTTAGAAGTTGTTCTGCAGCATAAATAGAGATAGTTTGGCATTGACCAAAAATCCACCCTTTTAATTTTTTCTGCTCATCAGGAGTCATATTAGGGTAATCATCAATTTTATTCAATGCTTCATGAAGATCACGGGGTACTCCGTCAATAAGACAGAATCCATCTGGTACTTCTTCAAATGTTGGTAATGGGAAACCGCAATGTATACACTGTTTTGATTTATCAGAAATCATGTTATTACATTCTGGGCATTTAATCATAGACATACAATCACCTTCCTTTATAATCATACAATAATAATGTATCACACTTATCAAGACTTTTCAATATGTTTATAAAATAAAGCAACTACAAAATTTAGGAAATGTTGGAAAAGTCTTTTTAGACCTTAAATCATACGCTTCTGCTTGCGAAGCGACAATGACAGCAATGGACTTCTCTGAAATTGGTTCATCATTGAGTCAATTTTCTGCTGAAGCGATTGCTGCTGGTGCAAGCATGGCAAGTCTTTCTGCAGAACAAACGGCTGCTGCTTTAGCTGCTGCTGGATATAGTTCAATAGAAACGGCTGCTGCAATGGCAACGGCTGGATATGATGCTGCAACTGTTGCTGCTGCATTGTCAACACAAGGACTCACTACTGAGCAAATCGCCGGTGCTATGTCTGCCACTCAATTTACAGCAAGTCAAATCGCTGCTGCTTTAGCTGCTCAAGGGGTTGGAGAATCTGCAATTATCGCAGCTTTGGAAGCAACAGGCTTGAGTTCTGCGGAAGCTGCTGCTGCTGTTACCGCTGGAACAATGGCTGCTGCAAATGGTACGGCTGCTGTTGCAACGGCTGGTCTTGCTGCTTCTTTGAAAGCTGCTGCTGCCGGATTAGCAACATTCTTACTTACTAATCCCGTAGGTTGGGCTATTCTTGCTGCTGGTGCTATTTTTGGTGTCGTAAAAGTAGTTGATGCTTTGACAGAATCTTTTGATGAAGCGTGCGACAAAGCAAGTGAAGCAAGAAGTACATACGAAACAGCACTAAATGATGTTAAAGATGTAGAAAGCAAACAAGATTCTTTAAGATCAAAAGTTGAAGAATTGGCAACAGAACATGGTGTTACTTTTACAGATGAAGATACCATTCAGGATATTATCAATAAACTGAAAGAGCTTAATCTTTCTGCTACTGATGCTCAGTCTTTATCTGCATTGGAAACAACAAACGCCCAGTTATCTTCGCAGTTAGCAATAAAACAGAAAATTGCAGAGTATGACCAACAGGAAGCTGCTAAAGCTGCAAACAATGTTCTTAATAAAAACCGAACATGGGGCACAGGTGAATATGATGTAGATATGTATTCTGGCACATCATATGAGAAAATGCAGTCTGGTACAATTGTTGATGAAACATTATCTAAGCGTGAAAGACTTACATCTGTTGAACAACAATTAACTGACTATTATAAACAGCAACAAGATCTCATTGATAGCGGACAAGACAAAACTTCTAAATGGTATCAATCTGCTACAGAATACGAAAAAGTTACCGGCAATATTAAGGATTTAGAGAAAGAACGTGATTCTCTTACTTCTGATATTAAAGATAACCTTAGTGTTATTTCCGATAACTATGATTCTCTGTTGAATGAAAATGGAGAAGCACTTCCTGGATTTGAGGAAGAAAAAGAAAAAATAGATAATCTTTATGATTCTGTTCTTGATGCAAGTGATGCAAACCAACAGTTGTCAGAATCGGAAAGTGAAGCTGCTGACAGTGCAAAGAAAGTTTCAGATATTTATAGTCAAGCAAGTGCGTCTATAACTCAGACTGCTGACGCTGCTATGACTGCATCACAAACATTGATTTCTGGTATAAGTGCTGCCCAAGAAGCTATTGCTGGACAGCAAAATGGAAAATCTATATCCCTTGCTGATTTTAATTCAGATGAGTTAAAAGATTATCAAGGTGCGCTTGAATATGTAAATGGTACAATGCAGTTGAACGCCGAAAAGGTAAGAGAAATTGCAAAAGCAAAAGCTGATGAACAGGTTGCCATTAACAATTCAAATAAAGCATTAGAACAAGCGAAGTATCTTGAAAATGCAAAAGAGATAGAGCAGTTAAGAGCTTCTCTTGCGAGTGCTTCTGATTCAGAAAAAGCAAGTATTCAAGAGTCTATTGATGCTTTGCTTGCCGAAAATAGTGCTATTGCAGATACATGTAAACAATATGATTTATTGTCAACATCTATTCAGGAAGCCGTTGGTTCATATCAGAATTGGCTCAATGCTCAAGGTGGTTCTGATTATGGAGATATGGCAAATGATGCTGTAAGTGCTATTCAGAGGATTAGAGACACTTATGATTCAAACTCTGATGTATTTGGGGATTTTGGTTCAAAAAAATTTGAAGCTGCCATTGATTTCATTGTACCAGATTCAGTTGATGGTGACGATTTAAGTGCAATTGAATCTTACATGTCTGATTTCAAGCAGTATTTGAAATTTGATGATAATGGTGCTGTTGATGGTCTGAATATTGACAAATTCTTGGAGAATTCTGTTAATGCCGGACTTATGAAATACAGTGAAGATGATGGTTTCCAGGTTCTCGGTGGAAAGAAAATGGAGGACTTCGCAGAAGGTCTTAATATGTCTTCTGGAATGGTTCAGGCATTCTTTGATGAATTACAGTTAAAAGGTGCTGATTTCGACTGGGGCGATGAGGCTGTCAAAACTATCGGTGACTTAGCTGTTGAAGCAAATGAAGCTGCCGAATCTCTGAGACAGGTTGACGGAAACAGTAATTTAAAAATTAAAATGGATGTTTCCGATTTGTCCACAACAGAAGAACAAATTTCTGCTTTGGATGCTACTATTGCGGAAATGGATGCTGTAAAAGCACGACCAGACGTTGATGCTTCAAGTATTGAAAATGCAAATTCTGTTATTCAATACTGTCTGACTCAGAAGCAACTTCTTTCTCAACCAGATGTTATGCGTGTTGATACTTCACAGGTCGAAGGTGAAATAAGCAATGCTATCTCACTTTTACAACAGTTCCAAACTGCCACAAACGACCTTGAAATTAAACAAAAAGTCGGTGCTGATACCACAGAGGCAGAGTCTAAAGTCAACTCTTTAGCTTCTGAAATTGAGGGTATTTCACCAGATATTAAGGCAAAATTAGACATTGATTCTACTTCTGTAGATTCAATTAAAAGTTCTATTGCTGGATTATCTGCTGAAACAATCAATGTAAAGGCAAATGTTGACGCTTCTGCAATTGAGGGTTATAATCCAGATTCTAAAAAATGTGATGTAATCTATGATCCGAAAACAGATGCTTTGCCGGAATCATTTGATGCAATTAACCGTGATGTAAACTATGTGCCACATACGGGCAGTTTGCCGGAATCTTTTACAACTCTTACACGTTATGTAAATTATGTAAAGACTGGTGCTGTAGATGTAAATGGTACAGCTCATGTTTCTGGTACTGCAAAAGCTGGTGGTGACTGGGGTACTGCTCCAGGAGGTAAAACACTTGTCGGAGAACTTGGACGAGAAATCGTTGTAGATCCGCACACTGGAAGATGGTATACAGTTGGTGACAATGGTGCTGAGTTTAGGGACATACCTGTTGGTGCTATCGTTTTCAATCATGTACAATCAGAATCCTTGTTGGAAAATGGCTATGTTGCTGGTCGTGCTGCTGCACTTGTAAGTGGTACAGCTTTGGTGACTGGTGGGTATAAGCCATATAAACCAAGTTCATCTCCATCCACAAAGAAATCTTCCTCTAAATCAAGTAGTTCTTCTGGTGGTTCAAGTTCTAGCAGAAGTTCTAGCAGAAGTTCTAGCGGAAGTTCTTCTTCAAAATCAAGTTCTTCTAGTTCAAGTAGTTCTTCTGAGAAAGACTTTGAAGAAACATTTGACTGGATTGAAATTGCTATAAAACGAATCAGTGAAGCGATTGACAGAGTAAAAGTAAAAGCAGAAAGCGCATTTAAAACGTTGACAAAACGTAATAGTGCTGCTGCCGATGAAATCTCTTTAATCACTCAGCAAATCAATACTCAGAATCAAGCATACACCAGATATATGCAACAGGCTAATTCTGTCGGTTTATCATCTGACTGGATGGATAAGGTAAAGAATGGCACGATTGATATATCCACGATTACTGATGAAGACTTGTCTGATAAGATTAAGGATTTTCAAGACTTTTATGAAAAAGCGATTGAAGCAAAAGACGCTGTAGCCGATTTACATGAAGAAATCGCCAAGTTATATGCTGACAGATTCAGTAACATTTCCACTGATTTTGATAACCAGTTGGCTCTTGTACAACATTTGACTGATACATATAACACTGGGCTTGATACACTAGAAGCAAAAGGCTTAAAAGGAAGCAAGGTTTATTATCAAGCTCTCCAAAAAGCTGAGAAAGAAAATCAGGCAATTCTCCAAAAAGAATTAGTTGATTTAACGGAATCTTTCAATCAGGCAATGGCTTCTGGTGAAATCGAAAAGGGTTCTGAGCAATGGTATGAGATGCAGAAAAGCATCAATGATGTCAAAGAGGCAATTGATGAATCCAATCTCTCACTGCTTGAATATCAGAAAACAATGCGTGAGCTTGATTGGGAATATTTTGATTATATGGAAGATCGTATATCAAATATTACCGATGAAGCAGATTTCCTCATTGACTTAATGGCAAATGGAAAGTTATTTGATGATAAAGGTCAAATGACAGATACCGGCATGGCAACTATGGGATTACATGGACAGAATTACAATGTCGATATGGCACAAGCTGACCAATATGCCAAAGCTATCAAAGAGTTAAATGCGGAAATTGCTAAAGATCCATATAACACTGACCTCATTGAACGTAGACAGGAACTTCTCGAATTACAGAGAAAATCTATTCTTGCTGCCGAAGATGAAAAACAGGCTATGATTGATTTGGTAAAAGACGGAATTGAAGCACAGCTTGATTCTCTCAAAGATTTGATGGATGCCTATACAGATTCATTGGATAGTGCGAAAGACCTCTATGATTATCAGAAAAAGGTGAAAGAACAGTCTGATGAAATTGCTTCTTTACAGAAACAGTTATCAGCTTATGCCGGAGATAATTCAGAGGAAACTAAAGCTACAATTCAGAAAATCCAGGTTGATTTATCAAAAGCTATGGAAGAATTGCAAGAAACAGAATATGAGCAATATATTTCTGACCAGAAAAAATTATTGGATGAATTATACACTGAGTATGAAACAATCCTTAATGCACGACTGGACGATGTAGATGCACTTATTTCTGATATGATTGATACAATCAATGCAAACTCATCTTCTATTGGTGATACAATTCAGCAAGAATGTGCGAATGTTGGATATACTCTCACAGAATCCATGAATTCTATCTGGACGAATGAGGGTGGTGCTTTTACTGTTATCTCTAAATATGGCGAACAATTCTTATCACAGAATACTTCTACACTGAATGCGATTCTTGGTATCAAAGCATATACCGATGCTTTAATTGCAAAGGCAGACGCAGAGGCGAAAGCCAAAGCGGAAGCCACAAAGAAACAGACGGAAGCAAGTAAACCAGCAAGTCAACCTTCAAAACCGTCAACTCCTTCTACACCGTCAAAACCGGCACGAACCGATAAGGATTACTATGGCGTTGCTCTTGCTATTTGGAACGGTAACTATGGTTGGGGAACTGGAAATACCAGAGTTAGCCGTTTACAAGCTAAAGGTTTTGATGCCAATAGAGTTCAAAGTATCGTAAATCAGATGGGCAGAGAAGGTTATGTACGTTCTGGTGCGTGGGTTGGTAGATATCAAGGAATCCGTGACCTTTCACCATATCATTATAATAAATATGCTGTCGGTCTGAAAAATGCTCCGAAAGCTGAAAATGCATGGGTAAATGAGCTTGGTAATGAATCTATTGTCAAGCCATCTGAAAATGCTATTGTAACTCATATTGCAAAAGGTGACAGTGTGCTTACCGCCGATGCCACACGGAACATATGGGATATGGCAAGCGATCCGTCCGACTTTATCAGTAAGAATTTATTCAGTAACGGTATTCTTTCTGGTATTGAGCCATATGTAAATGTTGACAATAGTAAAATTGAAAAAGTCGAATTTATTTTGCCGAATGTTCAAAATTATGAGGACATTATGAATCAAGCAAGAAAAGACGCAAAATTTGAAGGTATGATTCAAGCCATGACTGTTCGTAGACTGACTGGCGGTAGTAAATTCGCAAAGAGTAAATATAAGTGGTGATTTTAATGGAGAGTGTTTCGGCACTCTCCTATTTTATATGGGGAGAAAATATGGATTTAAAAAACAGAGTACAGAAAATGAAGTTAGATAGAATTTCAAAGTCGAACCAAACTCTAAAAGATATGAATAAGCGACTTATTGAAGAAAATAATTCACTCAAAGAAAAAATGTCCTCTTTAGAAAAAACGATTCTTGAAATTCAGGATTTAGGCGAAGAATATCGCTCTGGCATAGAAGAAATTAAACAGTTGAAAGAAAAATATGCCACTGCAATAAAAGATATTGCCAAACTAAAAGCGGATTACGGCAAAAAAGCAAATTCGCTTATAAAAGATATGCGAAAGCAAATTTAATAAGAAAGGTACGGTGTGGTATATGTATGCTTTAGATTTTGAATATGATGGACAGTACCTTAGTGATTATGGATTCATAATCTGTAATTTTGATGGTTCTTCTGGTTCTGATACTGTAAGTGCCGGATCTTCTATTACATTCAATAAAGTTGCACGACAGTCTGGTAAGAAATTTGGACTGACAAGCACACAATATGATGAGTGTATTGAAGCCACATTCTGTATTGGAAAAGATCCTTCTATTTATGGCAAGGACAATATGCAAATCACAAATGACGAATATAGAGATTTGATGCGTTGGTTAAATCGCCGGGAATTCTTGAAATTTCAACTTCTTGGTGGTGATAACTATGACGGAGAGACATGCTATTACGAAGCAAGTTTCAATGTCAGCAAAATCAAAATAGCGGAAGTTCTGTGTGGAATTGAACTTACGATGGAAACAAATAAACCTTTCGGATATGGTCAGGAACAATCTATTTCGTGGGTATTTAGCGATCCTACTAAATCCCGTATTTTGTCCGATATCTCAGATGAAATAGGCTCAACCTATCCTTCTATGGTTATTGAAATAAATTCTAACGGTAATCTCACTTTATATAATGAAACGGAAGACTGCACGATGGTTATAAACAACTGTAAAGTCGGTGAGATTATTACAATTGACGGTGACACTCAGATTATTCAATCGTCACTTGACAGTCATCATATATATGATGACTTTAACTTTGAATTCTTTAGAATAGGAAATACAATTTCAAATCGAAGCAACAAAATATTTTGCTCACTGCCATGCAAAATAGAGTTTAAGTATTCTCCCGTCATTAAGGATTCTATTTGATTTTCTTTTTGGTTGGAGGTGAATACATATGGCGGTAAGAATTAAATTTGATAGCACATACAATGTCATTCAACCGACATTTGTATTGGCGAGCCGAAATGGAGAAAAACTTGGAACAATCCCGGCACATGACATTGAATATGGCGATAATTTTAATTCATGTGATGAGCTAAAATTTCAAGTAGATAAATTCAACAATGGTAAAGAATATCATTTGTGGGATAAATTGCAGAATTTTAAATTGGTATGGTGCAGAGAATATGATACATGGTTTGAAATATCTGTGGAAGTAAGAGAAGACAATTCTTTGGTGAAAGATATCGAGGCAAAATCATTAGGAGAATGCGAAACTTCTCAGATATATTTGTATGGCATTGAAATCAATACGGAAGATGATATTAGTAGAGATGATTATAAACCTACTATATTATATGATCCGCAAAATCCAGATGCTTCTTTATTGCATAGAATTATGGAGAAGATACCAAACTATATAATTAAGCATGTTGATACCAGTATAAAAACTATTCAACGAACATTTTCTTTTGATGGTACAACTATATATGATGCTTTCCAAGAAATTGCACAAGAGATAAACTGTATTTTCGTGTTTAACAATGGTACAACCTCAGACGGTAAAATTGCCCGTGAAATAAGTGTTTATGATTTAGAGTCATACTGTCTTGCCTGTGGACATCGTGAGGAATTTTCCCATACATGTCCTAAATGTGGAAGTGAAAATATTTTGACTGGCTATGGAGATGATACAAACATTTATGTATCTATTGAAAATTTAGCCGATAATATTTCATATTCTGCTGACTCTGATTCTGTAAAGAACTGTTTCAGATTGGAAGCTGGCGATGATTTGATGACAGCCACCATAAGAAACTGTAATCCTAATGGAAGCGGATATATCTGGTGTATTCAAGACGAAATGAAAGCGGATATGTCAGATGATCTCGCATCAAAGTTGAATGATTACGATAAGCTGTATGCATATTATCAAAATGAGTATGTGGCAAGAATCGACACAACAGTTCTTGAAAAATATAATGCATTGATTGATAAGTATTATGAAATGAATAAGGACTTAGAGAAGATACCGACAAGTGTTATTGGCTATCCAGCTCTTATGAATGCTTATTATAATACTATTGATTTGTATTTATACTTAAATGACTCTATGATGCCAGATTCTTCTCAGCAAAATACTACGGCAGAACGTGAAGCTGCAAAACTTGGTTATTCTTCCCTCTCACCTGTTGCTGTGACAGATTTGAAAAAAGCATCTGCTTCTACTGTAAATTCTGCTGTTTTGGCTATGGCTAAAACAATTGTTGATTCACGTTATCAGGTAAAAATAAAGGAAAGCACTTATAGTGATAACCATGTTTGGACTGGTAACTTTACGATAACAAATTATTCCGATGAAGAAGATACTGCCGTAAGTTCATTAACAAATGTTACTGTAAATGACGAATACCAAGTTTTTGTAGAACAGAAATTAAAAAAATCATTAAGTTCTACTTCTGATTCTGCAACAAATGTAACTGATTTATTCAAACTCAGTTTAAGTGCTTTTATCACTGAGATTAAAAAGTATTGTTTATCTCGATTGACCTCATTTCACGATTCATGTCAGTCTTGCATAAATATTTTGATCGAACAAGGTATTTCAAATAAAGATACTTGGGAAAATCAAGTACCGGATTTGTATGCTAATTTATATCAACCATATTATGATAAATTACTTGCTCTTGAAGATGAGATGAAGTTTAGAGAATCTGAAATTGCTGTTGTTACTGGAACATACGATAGCGATGGTGATGTAAAAGTAATGGGTATGCAAATCATTATCGACAAAGAAAAATTGGCGATTCAAGATACTCTGAATTTTGAAAAATATCTTGGCGATTTATGGAATGATTTTATTGCATATCGTAGAGAAGGTACATATTCAAATGATAATTACATTTCTGATGGATTAAACAATAAGGAACTGTATGACAATGCTTTTGAATTTATGAAAACGGCTCAAAAGGAAATTTATAAATCTGCCAATTTACAGCATACTCTTAGTGCTTCTCTGAAAAATCTTCTTGTAATGAAGGAATTCCAACCTATCGTTGATAATTTTCAGACTGGAAATTGGATTAGAGTTCGTGTAGATGATGAAGTATTTAAGCTAAGATTAGTTTCATATAGTATTGATTATGATGATCTTGATAGCATTTCAGTTACCTTTTCAGATGTAAAAAAAGGTCAAAATGGTATGGGCGATTCTGATGATATCGTTCAAAGAGCTGAATCATTGGCAACTTCCTACAATAGTGTTTCACATCAAGCAAGTCAAGGAAAGAAAAGTAAGCAGCAACTTGAAGACTGGGTAACAAAAGGTCTGGCACTTACCAAAATGAAAATTATTGATAATGCAGATAATCAGAATATTACCTGGGATTCTCATGGTCTTCTTTGTAAAGAATATCTTCCTATTACAGATGACTATGATGATAAACAGTTGAAAATTATAAATCGTGGATTATACCTCACCGATGACAATTGGAAAACTTCCAAAGCTGGCATTGGTGATTTTACTTTCTATAATCCTGAGTCTGGTGAAATGGAAGAAGCCTACGGGGTAATTGCTGATACCCTTGTTGGTAACTTGATTTTGTCAGAAAAAGTAGGCGTGTATAATACTCAAAATTCTATCACTATGGACGAACATGGTTTGACCATTACTACAGATGCAACATCTGAGGGTGCGAATATAATGGCATTAACCGTTCAACGGAAAACTTTAGATTCCGATAACAATGAGGTTACTACCCCTGTCATGTATTTGGATGGTAACGGAAATTTAGTTTTGACGGGTTCTCTTAGAATTCAGGCTGCTTCCGATACTTCTATAAATACATTGAATGACCTATGTGATATCAATAGGTTTGGTGAACAGATTTCAAATGCCGTTCATACAGAATCTAAGTTTATTTATAGTGAGATAGATCAAAAGTACAAAGATATCATTGATGAAGCAACTAATCAGTTGGAAAGTTATAAGGCTGATATTGGTCAATATATGCAGTTTAACGATGATGGATTGACTCTTGGAGCATTAACTTCCGCATTTAAAACTGTTATTGATAACAGAGGTATGTATTTCAAAGAAGGAGATACAACTGTTGCATATATCAACAACAATCAATTATACATTCCTAATGCCGTTGTTGAGAACGCTTTAATTTTGGGTAAATTTTTCTTTAACCCTCATTCAAATGGTGATGGAGGTGTTTCTCTGACATGGCAAGGATAAATATAGATAAAAGGAGGTGTACCAAATGGCTTTAAGTGGTACAGTCAATTCAAGTGGCTATGAAGGTCGATATGTGCAATTAACATGGTCTGCCACTCAGTCTGTTGCCAATAACAACTCTACGATTTCGTGGGAATTAAAAGGTGCTGGACAAGGACAAGCTGGTTGGTACATGTCTGGTGGGTTCTATGTAGAAATTGCAGGAAATGTAGTGTGCAATTGGTCAACTGATTCACGTATTAAGTTATATAATGGTACTTCTATTGCAAGTGGTTCGCTTACAATTGGTCATAATGATGATGGTAGTAGATCATTTTCTGTAAACATACAAGCTGGTATTTATACATATGCAAGAAACTGTAGTGGTTCTGGAAGTTTTGCGCTTAATACGATTGCCAGAGCTTCTCAACCCTCTTGTATTACTTATCCAAACAACACACAAAATGTAGGTGATATTGGTGGTTCTTTTTATATTCATATGAATAAAAAAGCCAACTTCAAACATACTGTTCGTTATGCGTGGGGAAACTTATCTGATACAATTGCGACAAACGTTGTAGATAATGTTCAATGGACAATACCACTCAAATTTGCTAATCAGATTCCAAATTCTACCTCTGGTTGGGGAACAATTTATGTAGATACATATAATGGTTCAACGAAGATTGGAACGAAATCATGTAGGTTTGATGCTACTGTTCCGGCTTCTATGAAACCTACTATTAAGTCTGCTTCTGTTGAGGTGGATAATAGTGCAAATTCTGTCATTAAAGAATGGGGATTATATGTTGCTGGGTATTCAAAAGTAAAAGTTAGTGCTACCGCAGATGGATCATATGGTTCTACTGTTAGTAGCTTTACTATAAGTGGTGGATATTCTACAACTCAGTCTGGTGCTTCATTGTCATATACTGGAGATAAACTTACATCTTCTGGTGACAAGAGTTTTACTGTCGTTGCAAAGGATAGCCGTGGGCGTTCATCAGATTCTAAAAGTGCCGGAAATATTACTGTATACGCATATAGTAAACCTTCTATTTCTGCATTTTCAGTTCAAAGAGGTTCTACATCAAAGAAAGTAGTCGTTAATGCAAATTGGAGTTTCTCATCTGTTAATGGTAAGAATAGTGTAACTGCTACTCTCTTCTATAAACAGTCAACTTCAAATTCATGGTCAACTTACGGAACAATAACAAAAGGTGAGAGCATTACGCTTGATACAGAATTTGCCGAAGAACACAGCTATAACTTCAAATTGGTTGTACGTGATGCTGTTGGAAATTCAGTGCAAATTGAGTCCTTTATTTCCACTATTGATGTTCTGCTTGATTTCAGAGCTGGTGGTAAAGGTCTTGGTATTGGAAAAATTGCAGAATCAGATGCAATGGAAGTAAATATGGACGCAATATTCATGAAAGGGATTTATGTGTATGACGATAAGGGCAATGCGATTACCCTAGAGAATTATATTAAATCGTTGATTAAATAGGTGATAATAAATGGAGAAACCAATTACAGTTGCGAAAAAGGAATTCGAGGATAAATTAACAGACTTGATAAACACATCTGGTCTTCCACCGATTATCCTCTCTCCTATTTTCAAAGAATTTCATAACAATATAAAACTCATGGAGAAACGGCAGCTTGACGCTGATACCGAAAGATACATGAAGTTTTTAGAAGAAAATGGTGGTAAAGATGAAGTATCTTAGTCAAAGGGAATATGAGCGAAAACTCAAAGAGGTTCAACGTGAGAATGAATCCATTGATAGATACAACAAACTCAAAAAGGAAAAACGCAAAGTATCTATTGATATAAAGAAGCCAACAACAGATAAGTTAATTGCAATTTATCTGTTCATTATATTAAATGTAATCCTTGTGTATTCTATGATAAGCATGTGGAATTTTGCAGATTTGTCTTGCCTGGGTGTTTTAATTACTGATATTGCTGGTCAAGTAATTACCTATTATATATATGCAAAAAAAGCCACAGCTCAGAATACCAAAGGTGGCATTACATACGACATGGCGATGTTGGAGCATGGATTATCAGACGTAAATAATGATGTTGGTACTTCTGATAGTTCTGCACAAGGTTAGGAGGAAGCATTATGCAGGGAGTACAGAACTTTTTGCAGTTGTTAAATGACAACTGGATTACAATTCTTGTTTGTCTTGGTTGTGTTGCTGGTATCGTGAGAAAAACTGTTGATTTCTTTTCTAAGTCAGATGACGAAAAAATAGAAATTGCAAAATCTCAGATTCAGGAAACAATCTTGAAAATGATTTCTGATGCAGAATGTGAATGGGAAGATTGGAATGCTGCTGGTTCTATCAAACGTTCACAGGTTATCGAAGAGATTTATAGAAAATATCCTATTCTTTCAAAGGTTAAGGATCAGGCTGCTTTGACAGAATGGATTGATAATCAAATCAAAGAATCTCTTAAAACATTGAGAGAAATTGTTGCGACAAACACAGAAGATTCTAAAACTGAATAAGAACTGTTGATTGAGGGTGGCTGATAACCACTCTCTTTTTTATAAGGAGTAAATTATGAGTTTACATGGAAATTCTGTAGAGGAAAGAATATGGAATTATCTTTATGAAAAAATCGGGAACAAATTTGGCGTAGCTGGTTTAATGGGCAATCTCTACGCTGAATCTGGACTCATTTTTAATCGTGTAGAAATGCTTTGTTTGAAGCGATTAAAAGAGAACGGAAAAACATATACGGATGCCACTTATACTGCCGATGTTGATAGTGGAAAGATTAGCAGAGCTGAATTCTTAAATCCACTTCCAGGCAAAGTATACGGCTATTCAATTGCCCAATGGACAAGCACCAATAGAAAAGCCGGATTATATGATTCCGCAAAAGCTAAAGGCGTTTCTATTGCAGACGAAGAGAACTGTCTGGAATTTTTATTAACAGAGTTGAATGGTTCTTACAAATCTGTAATGTCCGTTTTAAAAAATGCAAAATCTGTCCGTGAAGCATCTGACATTGTATTGAAGAAATTTGAAGTACCGGCAAACATGGGTACTTCTGTTCAGGAGAAACGTGCTAGTTACGGACAAAATTATTACAATAAATACGCAAAAATAAATGGCGTATCATCATTAGGAGGTAACACTATGACTGAAAGCGAATTAAGACGTAAAGTTGCTACTTGGCTTGACAGCTATCTTGGTTGTGCTGAAGGCTCTGCTAAACATAGAGAAATTCTTTCTATCTTCAATAACAGTAGACTTTGCACACGATATACTATGACAGTAAATGATGCTTGGTGTGCTACTGCTGTTTCTGCTGCATTTATCGCATGTGGTTTGACAAGCATTTTCCCATGTGTTGAATGCTCATGTAACAACATGATTACAAAAGCGAAAAACGCCGGAATCTGGATTGAGAATGATGCCTATATTCCAAAGGTCGGAGATGTTATTCTCTACGACTGGCAGGATAATGGTGTTGGTGACAATATGGGTTCTGCCGATCATGTTGGTATTGTGTACAGTGTTTCCGGCAATTCATTTGTAGTAATTGAAGGAAATTATTCTAACACAGTAAAGAAAAGAAACCTTGTTGTTAATCAGAGATGTATTCGTGGCTTTATCGCACCGAAATATTCTTCAAAAGCAACATCTTCTACTCCGTCTGCACCTTCTACCCCTTCCAAACCTACAACTTCTACTTCAACAAAATTGAATAGTACAGTTAAATGGAAAGGTACTACTATCACAGAACTGAATGTAAGAAAATGGGCTGGTACAGAAAATGCTACATGTTCATTTAGTCCGCTTAAAGCGAATGTTTCTGTTGATGTGTGTGATTCTGTAAAAGCGAAAGACGGATCTACTTGGTATTACATTAAATATAACGGAAAATATGGTTTCGTACATAGTTCATATGTAAGAAGCACTTCTGCTTCCGCTAGTTCACCAGCTACATCAAGCTCAAAGGTTGAGGGGGCACAGAACTTCAATAAAGCAATCGCCGGAACTTACAAAGTAACTTCAAGTGATGGTCTGAATCTGAGACTTGGTGCAGGAACTTCAAAAGGTAAAATCCTTGCTATTCCTAGTGGTGGTACAGTGAAGTGTTATGGCTATTACAATGTATCTGGTGGTGTGAAATGGTACTATGTTGCCTACAAGACATACACTGGATATGTTTCAAGCCAGTATTTGAAAAAACAATAAGAAAGCTATGATGGTGGTGGGTTTTCTGCCACCATCTAGTATGGAGTGAAGAAATTGATTGAATATATAGAATATTTGAATGTTCCAACAAAGGTCGCACTCTCCATTGTTGCATTGTTCTTGATAACGCAAGTTGTCGGTGAATTGATGGAAGTACAAGGAAAGGTTGTTCCTGAGTTTGTGAAAATTCGTAAATACTTTTCTCGCAAAAAGCAAGAAAGGGAAATCTTACGTCAAGTTCCTGAAACATTAAGGGAAGTTCAGCAGTCACTCAATGAATTCAAATCTCATTACGATACGGATAATATTTGTATGAGAGATAATTGGATTAAAAGTGTAAATGAGAGTCTGAAAGAAAATGATAAATGGATTAAGGAATTTGATAAGAAACTAGATAAAAATAATGCCGATACTCTGTCTCTACTCATAGAGAATAAGCGAAATACCGTTATTGCTTTTGCATCGAAAGTTGTTGACGAAAACAGTTCTGTTACGAGAGAGGAATTTAACCGTGTATTCAAGCTGTACAAAGAGTATGAGGATATTATCAAAGACAATAATCTGACAAATGGTGAGATTGATATTGCATATCATATCATTATGGACGCTTATGAAACCCATATGAAAAATCACTCATTTGTTGAAGATGTGCGTGGATATAATATCTAAATTTGCACATTCTTTTTGGTTTGGTTGGCTGTATATCCGACCAAAAACCAAATAAAACTATAATTTTATAAAAAGAAAAACCTTAGAGCGGAGCAATCCGCTCTTTTTTAATGGGAGGAAAAAAGACATATGGATATATTAGTTAATGTTGCGAATCAGAAATTGAAAATTGCAACTAATCTAAAATCTTTAGTAGCCGGTACACAAGAATTTGTGCGTTTTGTCTTTAACTTGACTGGTGACTGGGATGACCTTTTAACATTTGCTCAGTTTAGACAAAATGGTGTTGCTTATAATCAATATTTGGATGATGAGAAAAGCGCATACCTCCCGGCTGAAATTGGTACTGGTACATGTACTCTTATGCTCTATGGTAGCAATAAGAAAACCATTGCCACAACAAACTATCTTATTCTGTCAATTGATGAGAATATTTTAGTTTCTGACGCTAACAGTACAGAGATATCAGAATCATTATATACTCAGCTTGTTACAAAAGTAAATTCTCTGACTACATGGAACGAACAGAATTCCGCTGATCTTGTCGCAAAAGACAAAGAGCTTCAAGAACAGGTAAATAAGAAAGCAAATCAAATCGACCTTGATGCGGAAATCACAAGAGCAAAGAAAGCTGAGACAGAAAACTCCAATGCTATTAAATTAAAAGCGAGTCAGTCAGAAGTCGATGATTTAGCACTGAAAGTTACTCAGCTTGAAAATAATGAGGTTGTTGCTAATCTTATTACGGAAGCTGTTCAGAAGGAACTTACTCAGTATCTTGAAAGTGGTAAATTAGCAGAAATGACAATCAAGGATAAAAGTATTTCCAGAAAAAAAGTAGATGCCAACTTTGAAACTACACTTGTAAAAGCGGATAATGCTATGCAGCCAAGTGTATATGATCCACAAAAACTTGCCATTGACGTATATTCATACGCACAAGCTAAAGCCGATACTGTTCAGAAAAACTTGAACGATGTAAAAACAGAACTACAAGACGGTTATAAACTTACAGACACTCTTGTTTACAACAAAATTGGTGATGCTATTCGTGGTGCTGTTTCATTGTCACGTACATATGCACAAGCTCTGTTAGCTGATTATAAAGCATTTACAATTGAAATTCGTGATTCTCTTCCAGTAACAGGAGAATCTTTGACATTCTATCTTATTCCAAATAAAGCCCATACTGGATATGATAAGTATTGGTGGATTACAGATAGCGAAGGAAATTCTAAATGGGATGTATTTGGTTCTGCCACCACTCTTGTTGTTACGGAATTGCCGGAGGTTGGTGATGAAGATACTGACTATATCTTGAAATCATCTTCTGGATGTCTGTATTACAAATATATTGATGGAAATTGGAACGTTGTTGCTGGTTCAATCGCTGATGTGGTAAGTAAATTACCAGAAACAGGAAATGAATTTACAGATTATTATGTGTTGAATGAAAGTGGTTCATATGTTCATCATAGATGGATTAACGGAAGTTTCCGAGAAATTGGTGGTAATTCATATACAAAAGATGAATTAGACGCAATGATTGTAAAAATCAATGATAATATTTCTACGGCTAATGACAACATTGCACGATTAGGCAATAAAACAGATGCAACAGATTTGAATGTATCTAGTCTTAGTAAAGCTGTTACTTCTTTGCAGCAAGAACTTTCTAATCTCGATGTTGAAGGATATACATACTATGCAACATATAATACTGATGGTTTATTCCAGCTTATCGAAGTAAAAGATGATGTTGAAACCGTAAAAAGCCAGTTCACTATTAAAGGCGGTGGCGGTGGAGATATCAAACCTACAACAAACTTAACTGTTGATCGTGTTACAGAATCACCATTGATTATTACAACAACAGATAAAGCAGAAATCGAAATTCTCTTCTCTTGTACTGATGCAGACGGAGAATTTATTGATGCTAACTATGTATGGAAATCTGGTAATAATACTGTGTTATCTGGTGCGCTTGTGCAAGGAACAAATAAGTTTGATTTATCAGATTATGTTACTGTTGGAACACAGAAATTCACATTGACTGTAACTGATGAAACTGGAAACATGGTTGTAAAAGCATGGACTGTACAAGTGGTAGATGTCAGACTGGAATCTACTTTCAGTGATAGATATACTTATCCAGCCGGAAAGACAGTCAACTTCACATATACACCATATGGATCTATTTCTAAAGACGTACATATTAAACTTGATGGAGTAGAAATTGCTTCTGTAAGCACTTCTGCTTCTGGTACTTTGCAATCTTATACTCTTCCAGCACAAGAACATGGTGCGCATCTATTGGAATGTTATGTTACTGCTGTCGTAAATAACAAGACAATTGAAACGGAACATATTTATAAGGATATTATCTGGTTCGATGAAAATTCTGATGTACCTGTTATCGGTTGTATTTACAGACACGATCACTATGGTAATGTAGCTGCAAAGCAGTATAACACTACAAGTATTCCTTATGTTGTTTATGATCCAAATACAGATACACCTTCTGTTACATTGGAAATTGATGGTGAAGTAAATTCAACACTGTCATTGAGTCAGGCATATAATACCTGGGCTTACAAGACTGAAGTTGTTGCGATTCATACATTGGTTATTAAATGTAAGAATACATCTGTAACTATCAAATTAGATGTTAAAGAACTTGGAATTGATATTAACCCTGTAACTGGCGGTCTTGCTTTCGATTTTAACCCGACTGGCTATTCAAACAGTAGCGAAAATAGACTTTGGAAAGATAAAAATACAGGTGTTGCAATGTCTGTCTCTGATAACTTCGACTGGTCTAATGGTGGTTATCAGATTGACGATGAAGGAAATCAGTATTTTTGTGTAAAAGCCGGAACTTCTGCCGTTATTGATTACAACCTTTTCGGTCGTGATGCAAGTTTATATGGTGCTGAGTTCAAAGCCGTATTTAAAGTAACTAATGTTCAAAAAATAGATGCCACATTTTTATCATGTCAAGCTGATTCAACAGTTGTCGGATTGCAAATGAATGCACATGAAGCATATCTGAAATCAAGCATTGATTCTTTATATGTACCTTATAGTGAGGAAGATATCATTGAATTTGAATATAATATCAATACCATCAATACAGAAGATTCAGATGCTACTTCTATCATTATGAGTTATGAAGATGGTGTTGGTGCAAGACCTATGATTTACGATTCAACCCATAGATTGTATCAGTATGCTCCTGTACCTATTACGATAGGTTCTCCATACTGTGATGTACATATTTATAGAATGAAAGCATATGAGGCAGCTCTGAGTGATTCTGATATCCTGTCTAACTTTATTGCAGATTCAAGAGATTCTGACACAATGATTTCTCGTTATGACAGAAACCAGATTTATAACGAAAATAACGAACTTACACCTGAAAGCGTTGCTGCTGCTTGCCCAGATCTTCGTGTCATTAAAATTGAAGCACCGTATTTCACAAATGACAAAAAGGATTTCGTAAAGAATACTTCTATGGAATGTATCTACAAGAATGGTGATCCTGTTCTTGACAACTGGAAATTCACAAACTGTTATCATGCTGGACAAGGTACGACTTCTAATGAGTATGGATATGCCGGAAGAAATATTGATGTAATCTGTTGTTTTGATGGTATTCATCAAGCTACAGGAAAAATCAAACTTGATCCAAATTATATCACTCAGCTTGTACTTGGTGATGGAACTAAATACACAGATGGTAAGGGTAAAGTTTCTCTTACAAGAAATTCTGTTCCTAACAACTGGTGGAACTTTAAGGTAAATATTGCTTCTTCTGAAAATGCTAACAATGCATTGCTCCAGAAACGATTTAATGATTATCTCCCATATCAGTCACTTGGCAATAAGAGAGATTCAAAAGTTAAAAATTCTATGGAATTTGTAAACTGTGTAATTTTCATCAAAGAGAACAATCCAGATGTTTCCACTCATAGAGAGTTTGCCGATACAAACTGGCACTTCTACGCAATTGGTAACATGGGCGATTCTAAGAAAACGGATAATTCCAGAGCTTATGATCCTACGGACATGAATGAATTTTGTGTTGAAATCAGTGATAATACTTTGGATAACTCCACATTCCAAACTGGGGTAACTGATTTAAAAGGAAAGATGGTATATCCAATTTCTACATCTCAGTGGAAAGCAGGGAATAAGGCATACGATGCTCTTTACAATGACTGGGATGGTTCTTTTGAATTCCGTTATGATTGTTGTGGAGATTCTAAAGATGGCGTATCTACATCTTCAGATGAAGAAAAAGAGGCACAACGTCTTAAAAATAAACAAGTTTGGCGTGAATTTTATGAATGGGTAATTACTTCATCAGATGAGAATTTCGTCAATGAATATAACGACTGGTGTATTGAAAGTTCTATGCTGTATTTATATCTGTTCACAGAACGATATACAATGATAGATAATAGAGCTAAAAATACATTCTGGCACTTCGCTAAAACTGGTAACTTCCATGCGGTTAAACATCCAAAAACAACTATGCTTCATACATATTGTGAGTTGGTTGGTAGTGAATATGTTAAAACATCTGATACATCTGTGTCTTCTGGAAAAACATATTACACAGAGTATGCATTCGATTTGTGGGACTATGATAACGATACTGCTCTTGGTATCAATAACTCTGGTGAGCTTACTATGAGCTATGGTAAAGAGGATATTGATTATAAGACAGATGGTGTACCTAGTTCTGGTTATATCTTCAATGCTGCTGAAAGTGTATTTTGGTGTAGAACAAGAGATTTGATGAAATCAAAACTTTCTACATTATATCAGTCAATTAGTGCAAACTGTTGGAGTGCAAACCACTTAATCAATGAGTTTGATGCTTGGCAAGAACAATTCCCAGAGGAATTATGGAGGCTTGATATTGAGCGTAAATATTATCGTACATATCAAGGTGGTGGTTTGAACGGTACTCCTACCACACGTTTCTTATCCGAAATGATGAATGGACGTAAGAAATATCAACGTAGACAATGGGAAAGAGATCAAGAGGCTTATGTTGGTACGAAGTATCTTACTTCTACTGTACGTGCCGATCAGATTATGTTCCGTTGTAACACACCTACTGGTAGCGATATCGTTGTAAAACCAAACTATACATTGCATATTGTTCCATATTCAGATATGTATTTGTCTGTAATGTTTGGTAACTCTTCTCCGACTCAGGTTCGTGCGAAGGCTGGCATTGAGTATGAGATTGAATGTCCGTACACTACAATGGATGATACGGCTGTATTGATTTACTGTGCTTCAAGAATTCAGGAACTTAACGATTTGTCCGCATGTTATATTCATGATAATGATTTTTCTAAGGCAACAAAAATTAGAAAACTGGTTATTGGTAATACTACAGAGGGCTACGGTAACTCATTCCTTACAACACTTAACTTAGGTGCGAATAAGATTCTCGAAGAACTTGATATAAGAAACTGCCACAACTTGACTGGTTCTATTAACCTTTCAAACTGTGGAAACCTTGTTAAACTGTATGCAGAAGGAACAATTCTGACAGGTGTACTTTTTGCTACAAACGGTAAAATTGCCATTGCTCATCTTCCTGCTACAATCAACAGCATGACAATGAAAAACTTGAATTATCTTACGGATTTGCAAGTTGCTTCTTACGACAATCTTGAATCACTTACCGTTGAAAATTCAATAGTTGATGAACTGTCAATTGTTAGAATTGCCTTGAAGACACTGCAAACCTTACGTTTAATTGGTATCAATTGGACGCTGAGTGATACTACATTGCTTAACCAGATTCTTAAAATGAGTAATTCTATGCTTTCTGGTAGCGTATATGTAAGTGGTCAGATTCGCAATCAGGAACTCTTGAAGTATGAAAATGCTTGGGGAGATTTGGAAGTTACATATGATCCACAAAACTTAGTTCCACAGTATCTTGTTACTTTCGTCAATTCCAATGGTAATAAGTTATATGAGATGTGGGTAGACCGTGGTGCTGCACCTGAAGATCCTGTTTCTGCTGGATATATTCAGACACCTACACTGCCTAGTGACGCTCAGTATAACTATACATTTAAGGGATGGGATGATATCACAAGCGTTGTACTTGCTGCACGTACTGTTACTGCAGAATACACAACAGAAGTAAGAAAATACACTGTAACTTGGTATTCCAGAGCTGGTTTATCACTTGGAAGCAAAGAAGCATTTTACGGTGATGAAGTTGTATATGATGGTGATTTGCCGACAAATACAAGTGAAGAATCTTCTTATGTTTACAATTTGTTTTCTGGTTGGGATAAATCAACTGGATATATAACTGGTGATACAGATGTATACGCAGTATGGAAAAGAGCTGAACTTCCATCTCCAGGAATGGATTTGAAAGATATGAACGAAGCTCAGTTGTATGCTGTCATTGCTTCTGGTCGTACTGAAAACTACTTTGAGGCAAAAGACTACATTGATATCAATATTGGACATGATGTATCTTATTCAAATGTTGAAGAAAAAGTATTGCTTGAAAATACATACTTTGATGGCAAAAAAGCTATTGATTCTGGAATTAAATTGTTTGATGCAAATGAAAGATCGTTTACATTAGCAATTGATTTTGAATTTATTGGAACTAATGCCGGAGATACATTGGTATCATGTTTTGAGGAAAGCGGAAACGAAGGATTCAGACTTAGATACAGTGCCCAACCAAATATTCAATGGGGTGACAAATCTATAAATGTTGGTTATGGTCAGCAAAAAGGAATTGTAGTGCTTCGCCATGTAAAAGGTAGCAATCGTCTGTTTATATATGCATACAATGTTCCTACAGGTGCTAACATCTTTGATGATTCAATAGGATCTTATGAATTAGTTCGTGTCAGAAATACAAATACTGATGCTACTCTTTCATTTGGTGCTGTTAAGTTTTCAGATGGTGGATATGACTATTATGGAACTGGTTGGATTAACTGGTGTAAAATCTGGTATCAAGATCTTGGTGCAGATGTCGCATCACGTTTGGCTGCCTGGACTCATGAAACATGGAGGGCTGAATATTGTGATTCTGGTCGTTATAGACTGGCAGGGGCTACTTCACAGAAATGTAGTGCATCATTCATTCTGAATAATGAGTTACATCATGGTCATCGTATGAACGCTACAGATACCAATGTTGGTGGTTGGGATGCTTGTCTCATGCGTACATTCCTTAATACAAGAGTGTATAATGCACTTCCGTTGACATGGCAATCTATGTTGAAGACTGTAAAAATATCTGCTAGTGCCGGAGATAAATCAACTGAAATTATTACATCTGAAGATAAAATTTACTTAGCTGCCAATAGAGAGCTTGGTGGATGGACTACAGAACCATATGTAAATGAAGGTTATGCTATTTCTTGGTTTACTAAAGATGCAGTAAGATGTAAATTCCGTGGTCAAATCATACCAGATGATACGACATATTATACATCTAATACAGATCCGACAGCTCTTTCAACTGCAACTGTAAAACGTGGCGATATTTGGATTAACACTGGAAATTCAAATATTGGTTACTACTATATTCCTGCTGACGAAAAAAATAAGCATTATTTCTACGGTGGAAATGACAATATTGTTGCATCTGACGGAGGTTTGTGGCTTCGTGCCCAGAACTGGTGGGAGCGTTCTCCGTATGCTGGCAACTCTACGGCCTTCGTGCGTGTCCACTACAGCGGCGGTCCGTACAACGGCGGCAACGCTACTGGCACGGTTGCGGTTGTTCCCTGCTTCTCAATCTAATTTTCACTTTTTGCATTGGACTGGCTTCGCCCAGTCCTTGCATCTTGAGATTTAAAAAGTTATGAATGAAGAAGGGAAACTCAAATGGCTGTATTAAAAAATAAACGAGGCATATCAAAATATGAGTATGAACACTCTTTTGATGTCGCTTATAAGTATGTTAGCGAAAGTATGAACACTGTACCCAACAGAATGAAACGGTGGATAAATACACCAATCAACAAAAAGTTAAACAATATATATTCAACTATTATGGAGTTGAGAACCAATTATCTTCCAAAGAGTGAACGAAATGAATCTAATTTAAAATTAGTTAATTCGGCTATTGATGGAATACTTGATTTACAACTCCATTTTTATACTTATTGGAACATAATGGATTTTGAAGATAAACGAAAATCCTATTGGTGCGAATTATTTAATAAAGAACTGGCACTCTTGCGTGGTTTACTCTATCGAAATCCATTATATGTTTCCGATAAAAGTGCAGAGGAAAGAAAAATGCTTTATTACAGAAATGAAGATATTAAGAAAGCTGCTTTTCTAAGCAATATGTCTAAGCTGCACAAATATACACACAAGAAAATTGCCCATGCAAGGCAAGTATACGCAGATAGAGAATGTGATATGATTTCTGATTTCATTGACCAGGCTTGGTATTATAGCTTAGAAGCAAATAAGAAAATTCCAAAGACCAAAGCTGAATACGAACATCGGAAGAAATGTATATCATCTTCGATATCTTGTTTGAAGAAAATGGAAGTTCCGATGAAATCTTTATTTAATCTTATGGGTTATAGCGAAAGTATTTTGCGTGAATGGTCAACCATTTTCAATGATACACTTAAAAGTTTATTCGGAATAAGAAAATCCGATAAAGATAGATTCGAGAAATTACAATAGATTTACATAGGTTTTATTCTGTATTTTCTGTCGTTTGTGGCTTCGTGCCCAGAACTGGTGGGAGCGTTCTCCGAATGCTGGCAACTCTACGAACTTCGTGAATGTCAACAACAACGGCAATCCGAACAACAACAACAACGCTACTAACACGAATGCGGTTGTTCCCTGATTCTCGTAAATATAGTAACCATGTATAAGGGTGAAAGGAATATTTCTTTTATGAGAAGGAGAATAAGACCTTTTCGTTGAGAAGATTCAACGATGAATATTACGTTGTCTATGTTTAATGGATGACATGCTGATACACGGCATTCCCTGTTGCATGGTTGAAGCCCAATTTCTGTAGAAATTGTATGCATGGATCAGTGTTGGTTACTACACTGATTTTCATACCATAAGCAACGATTCTATCATAGTAAGTAACCAAATATTCAGATAGAAAGGGAGGACAGTGAATTGTCTACAAAGCGAATACGAAAACGTATTGAGCGTGATAAATTGAGGCGTTCTGAAAAGAATAATGCCTTTATGAATAAATATGATAATTTTGACAATATCATAACTTACCAAAATTATTACCAATCATTAGAAGATTGTAATAAAGGTGTAGGTTATAAAAGAAGTGTTCAGGAATTTAACCAAAATGCTATTACACAAATCCATGAAATAATTGGAACAATTGAAAGTGGTCAAATTCCGGCACTATCAAAAGTAAAGAAAGTTTCAATCAGAGAACGTGGAAAAGAACGCATTATTACACCTATCAGAATAGATGACAGAATAACACAAAAAGTTGTTTGTGATAATTGTCTGGTAGATAGTGTGCAGCGTCATTTAATTTATGATAATGGTGCTAGTACAAAAGGTAAAGGTACGAATTTTGCACGAAACAGAATATATAAAATGATGAACAGAGCCGTACAACAGTATGGCTCTGATTTTTATGTTCTGAAATTTGATTTTAAAAGTTTCTTTGATAGTATTCCGCATCAGACATGTATTGATATTTTGAATGAAACCTTCAAAGACAAACGTGTTGCTGGATTTGTTGTTGGAATTATTAAATCTTATCCTTTGCGTGAAGCAAAGAGTATTGAAGATCCTGGCGAAAGAGACAGAGCTGAAAAGTTCGTTAAAAATAATCTGGGTAAAGGAATTTGTCTCGGAAGTCAGATTTCACAAGTAATGGCTTTAGCTGTTCCAAATGAACTTGACCATTTTATCAAAGATAAAAATTCTATGCATTATTACATTCGATATATGGACGATGGAATAATTTTTGATAATGACAAGGAATATTTAAAAGAACTGCTCAATGGCATGAAAGTGATTACTGAAAAATTAGGGTTAAAATTTAATGACAAGAAAACTTATATTACCAAAGCTACAAAAGGATTTACATTTATGAAAGTTCGCTATTTTGTTTCAAAAGAAAATGGCAAAGTTGTTCGTAAACTTGATTCCTCTGGTGTTACTAGAATGCGTAGAAAACTCAAAAAATTTAGAGTGTTGGTAGATAAAGGTGAAATGTCATTAGATGATGTATATGTTTCAATGCAGTCTTGGCTTGAACATGCCAAAATTGCAAGTTCTTATAAAACTGTCAAAAGTATGTTGAAATTATATGACAAATTATTCGATGGATATAAAATCACTCGATACTGGAAACATAAGCAAACCCGTCTAAGTAAACAGATGCAATCTGTATCTGTGGAGGTGTCTTAAATGAAGTATTATAAAATAATCAGTGATTCTAAATTCATTGGTGTTGGTACAGACTCAGATATGAGAAAATATCAATTAAAGCATAGAATCCTTTTGATTTGTACACCAGAACAGGCACAATATATTCAGAATAAAGATATTTTGTATCGTGCGCAATGGATGTTGCCAGAAGGTATCAATGATTTGCAGCCTATTTCTGCAACTGTAATTGAAATTACGGAATCAGAATATGATGCCTTAAAATCTGCCGTTGATTCAGGTGAGGATATTCCAATTGACAGTGATACCGGTAATGGCTCACAAGACAACACCGATAATCCAACAATTGACAAAGATACTGAAATTACGGTTGATTTTGTAAAGGAACAGAAAATAAATGAAATGAGTGTGGCGTGTTCAAATGTAATTACAGGTGGTTTTGATGTGGTATTAAGTGACAACGAATCTCATCACTTCTCTCTTACTACACAAGACCAACTTAACCTGATTACAGTTACAACATTGATGGCTTCTGGTGAAACAAGTATTCCATATCATGCAGATGGAGAGTTATGTAAATTCTATTCACCTGATGATATGACTATTATTTCTACTGGTGCGACAAATTTCAAAACTTACCACGTTTCATATTTTAACTCTTTGAAATCATACATTGAGTCATTGAATGATATCGAAACAATTTCTGCCATTACATACGGATTTGAAATACCTTCTGAATATATGTCTGATGTATTGAAAGTATTGGTAAGCCAAGCAGGAAGTGAATAATTATGGATAAGAAATTATGTAAAAATGTAATTTTATTTATTGTTGGCTTCTGCCTGTATATCACTATAGAAGTATTGTTTAGAGGATATTCATATCCTCTCATGGGTGTTTGTGCCGGTTTAGTAGTTGTTGTGTTGGATAAAATCAACGATCATATATCATGGGATATTGATATTCTATTACAGTGCATGATAGGCATGTCAATGATTACGGCACTTGAATTGATTATAGGGAACATTTTCTTGAATACTGATTTGTTGCCTGTAATGTGGGACTATTCAAATTTGCCACTCAATTATAAAGGAATTATCTGTGTGCCGTTTATGCTGCTATGGATAGTTCTTTCTTTTTTGGCAATAATCGTTGCTGATTCAATAAACTACTATGTCTTTGATGAAGAACCAGCACCATACTATAAACTGTTCGGACGTACAATCATACAATTCAAAGAAAAGTAGGAGAAAGTAAATGAAAAAGTTCAAGAAGAAATATGTGATAGCTGTTGCGGTTATTGCATTGGTGATTATTTTGCCATTACTTTTTCTTTTTGGTTGGAATGATAAAAGAGAAAGTAATGGTATTTTATGGAATGGAAAGCAAACTATAGAGACTGACTATGAGCAGTCTTCTATTGCTATTCCTGGATTCACAAAAATCTCATTTGAAGCGAATTCAACCAATCAGAAAATCAATTTATATAATCCAGATACAAATACTTGTAGTATGGATTTTAGTATCTTAATGCCGGATGGTTCTGTTCTATGGTCAGAAGAAAACATTCAACCCGGTTACGGATTATACGATATACAACTCAATAAAGAATTAGAAAAAGGGACTTATGAAGAATGCACTTTTACAATAAGATGCTACAAAGATGGTGTAGAATTAAACGGATGTAATATTGCATTTACTTTATATGTTTATTAGGTGAAAGATATGAGAAATTTTGTAAAGAAAGTTAAAATGAATATTGCATGTATTCTTACATCTCTGATGTTATTGGTCAGTCCAATTCAAACACCAATGATTGTGCAAGCTGCAGAACCTCAGTTTGGAAGTTCCACACTTACATATATGGTAGATGATTATTTCTATGTACAGATTCCAGAGACTATCAATGTCGGAACTGAATCTGAAATCTATGCTATGGAAACTAATATCTCGCCAGAGAAGTCAATCTATGTAAGAATTGAAGGTCTTGATTCTAATGGTGCAATTTCAACTTCACAATGATAATGATTCTTCTAAAACAATAAATGTTTTCTTCGTTGATAAGACTGGAAACCGATGTAATTCTGGAAACAACATAATTGCACAATTTGGTTCTAGTCCAGACGGACAGATTGCTACTTTTAATACGGAAGTAGATGTTGATCCACATTCTGCATCTGCCGGTTCATATAGTGGACAGGTATATTTTAGTATAATGTGTGAATAAATTTTAAGGCTGTAGATTATTCTACAGCCTATTTTTTTACGCTTTAGTCCACTAAATTTCTATGCCAATGCTTCTCTCTCGCTAATGCATCTATCTCATTTATCATTTCTTGATCCGCAAATTTCGCCATATATGGCAATGCTCTTATGATATTTTCCTTCCATTCACTTGTAAGTTTATGAATTTCTGACACACGAATTATTTCACCGTCCGTTTTTTCCGCTTTCAATTTTCTATAAGCCCACACAATAATCCTCGCATGATATTCGTCATCCGTTTCTGCATATTCATCAATACAAGCATTGCAAAGTGGCATAAACTTAATCAAAGTATGTGTAATTCCAACTCTCTTGCATACTTTAAGCGCAGACACTTTCATCGGTCTTCCTTTTGCATGATAATTACCACTATATATCAACTCACATTCTCTTTTAACAGATTTCAGATAATTTCGATCCATCAGATCACGATTGATATTTGTATTATTACGGTCACTGACATAGTGGCTACATTCCTCATCTGCAATATCAAAATCACTAACAACTGGATTCAGTAACTCTTCTGCTGTCACACCTAAAAAGTACGCTGTTTGGATAATGGCAATAAACGGATAATTATACTTTGCAAATATTGTCTGTAATGTTGAATAACACATTTCATAAGATACGCCCATTTCCTCATAATACTGCTCCATATCTTCTGACATAACCCCTAAAAGCCGTTGTCCTAGTGTCCGGTAGCCTTTTTCTTTCAGCTTCTTGTATAACAGAGCTATAATCTTTTTTGCATCCATCCCGTTACAAGGGGCATTGGCAATTTCCCACACATAATTATAATATTTCAAGCAATGCGTGTTTTCTACCATTTCTATTTCCGAATCATTACACCACCATTCTGCCGGAGATATCATATCATTATGTTTTGAACCAACTCTTATTTCGGATTCTTTTAGCTTACACCTGTGTTTCAAACAGATATCTATACCTTGTATTTGGTGGGATTTATGCCAGTAGCATTCACCGATAGATTCCCGTTCTTCTTTAACACACAAAGGGCAATAACTAAGAGAATGCCCCTCTTTTGATTTCTGCATTCTAAATAATGTTCTAATATCAAAGGAATCTGTCTGCAAAAGCTCCCACACATTATTTATTTCTTCCTCAGTATAGAAACGTGCTTCTTGTCCGTATAGAGTATGATTTCTTATAACATTCTCAAAACCAAATATTTTTTCAATGTCATGGCGAAACTCTGCTTTGAATGGTGGCACAAACTCTTTATTCAAATACAATCTGTTGTTCCCGGTTACTTCCTCTATAAAATGAGAATTGGACGTAAAACCTTTTGCCACATAATACCGGCACATCCATGAATAAAAAAGCTCATCTTCGTATAACTTTGGTACAATCCCTAACATGCAATCACCTCTACCATAAATGCCACATTCATTCTATTTATCATTTCATCAATATCCATTGCCCCCTGTTTTACGATTGTACTTAGGTCTGAAATTAGGGACTCGTTTTCGATGCAAAGAATTTCACTGCTGATTTCTGGCATTCTTTTCTTTCTTTTCTGGCTGGCTTTTGCTCCCATATTTGGCTTAATATATCCGTGTAACATAGATAACCGGCTTTTATATGTTTCTTCCAATATCGTCAAATCTAAGGTGTCATAGCCACTCATAATTGCCATTTCCTGACTATCATGCAGCAATGTTATAAGAATAGAAACAACACCCCCACAATGCTCATACAGCCAGTACGTGACTTCTTCTGTAAGTTCTACGCACTCTTTTACATATTGATACTGCCATAATACTTGACATAAAAATTTGAAGTAATCGCCATATTCCATTGCTTCATATCTCAACCCTACACTTCTACGTGCCAACTGCATAGCCTGTTCAAAGAATGGCACACTTTCTGGTGTTCCCACCATGCAGATAGATATACCGCTATTATTGATTAACTGTGTTAGTGATCCAATGAGGCTTTTCCCATTCTTAGAATTAACCACATTTTGTATTTCGTCCACGATCAAAAGTCCTATGTGATTTAATGCAATCGTACTGACCGAACCAATTAAAACATCTGTTGTCGTATATCTTGATTTTTTAGCTGACTCATAATAATTCGTTTCAAGCACCTCATCTGTTTTTCTGAGAATTTCCAGAAGCAAACTTTTTACTGAGCTGTCAAAAGGACACTGTACAACCAGGCAAGGAATAACATCCCCTATCAGTTCATCATCCTGTATAATGGCGTTTTCTGTTAAGAGTCCAATGGATTTTTCTATAGCACTACTCTTTCCAATACCAGATGAACCAATAATAGTGAATGAATCCGAACCACCGATTATTCCCACAGAATCCATTCGTTTTATCATTTTTGCATTCTCATATCTTTGTTTTACTGCTGCTGCCGTGAATTTCTTTTTTATAGATAGTAATAGTGCCAGATATAATTTATTATATATTTCAATACTCATTTCAGATGGCACATACACCCTATATATATCCGACAATGCCAGTAATCTGCTTGCCTGACTTTGTTCTATTATTGTTTCATTATACGCTGGAAGATACCCAAGTTCTTCAATTAAACGATCTCCCGATAACACTTGTGGTAATAATTCGATAATCTTATTTTCTTGTAGCATATTTCTTTACTCCCTTCGTAAAATCAATATGTGTACGAGTTTCTTCCTTTGTACGGTTTTCACGTATTTTCTTTATAGGGACAGATTTTGGCACTGATCCAGCCGTTATGACTTCAATCGTTTTTAGCAAATTTATTTTTGCTTGCTTGTTTTCATTTTCCGCTTGTTTGATAACTTCTTTTTTCACATCGTTTATTGAGGCAACATTCGCCACATTCATGTGTTCATATCGACTTTCAATCAGTTCAAATTTTACATATTCACCATTATCAATAAGCCAAACATCAGAAACAGAATCCGGATTATAAGCAACAGTAACCTCCCCACCTTTCAGATACATTTCTGTATAGTTAGGGTGCTTATATCGTAATCCGTTCACCTTTAAGCCGTTTCGGGCAAATTTGCCGATGCATCTAGGCAGCAGTGTCATAATAACTTGCTCTGCAGATACATCTATCAAGTTTGCATTATTACGGTTTCTGCCATAATTCCAAACTTCACAGGCAAATGGTTTTATGTTAGCAGAAAGCATCTCTTTAGTGAATGGGTAATTTTCCAGTATGCGTCCACTATTATAATAAATGATGCAATGTAACAAGACTTTTTCGAATATTTCCAATGTGATACAAGCATCTTTTCGATAGTCGTGTGCGCCCCTTTCTTGAAAATCCGGCTCTATTACACCTTTTCCTTTTAACACGGTTTTGAAAGAATTCTGTATAAGGTCAAAGAATTTTTCGACTGATCCTTTTAGTTCTGGTCGGTATGATGGTAAATCAATCAACCTTATTCCCAGTTCTGTGATTTGTTCAAAGTTTTCAGATATATATTCTGATCCTTTATCTGTTATCATTACCCCTGGCATTTGGTGGCAATCCCACACATTATCAGCAATATCAATACCAAATTTTTTACAGTGTTCCTTTTTATCTGCAACGATATTAAGCATTAGTCCCTTAACACTATATATTCCACCTTTCCAACCAAGCGAATAACCTAAACACATACCACTATACCCATCTACACAAGCCGTCAATATCGGTCTTCCTACAACTTCCCTTGCATCATTCACAAGGTAGATATCGCAAATTGTAGAATCCAACATGCCAAAACCTACATTTGGGGCAAATTCCTGTACACCATCACCAAGCAACGGTCTATGATTTTTCTGATAATCCTTTAAACCGCCACGACTGATATATAAATTTTGCAGCTTCTTGGTCTTCTGAAAGTAATAGCGGAATTGATGAATAGAAGGATGATCTTCTTTGAGATGACCAGTTTCATCACAGTATTTCTCTTTCAGCATCATTGTATAAACATCGGAAATACTGTGTTTCTTTGTGGTGTAGTAATATTTGTTTAATGCCCACCTCATATTTTTTTCATCATTGGTCAAGTTTCGTTTTTCTTTTTTGTGTGGCAGCAGGACTGTAATATCTTGATAAACTAAATATAAACATAAATTGTTGCGTATTGTCTGCTTAGTAACTTTATATAATTCAGCAATCTCACGGATAATATAGCTTCTCGTTTTCTCATCATCAATAACGCCCAGAACACTAGCAAACAAGCTGTAATGCTCATTCATATACTTTTTCTCTTTGGTTGATAAAGTGTTTGTGTCAGTCGGATAAATGCCAGTAGTCACCCATAAAACGCTTTCAGGCACGCTTTCAAATTCAGCCAAACTTTCTATCCATTTCGGCATAGTACGCTTAATACAATCAATTACAAGCCATTCTGAGTCACGTTCTTGTAATATACGGTAAATCGTGCCATCTTGAATTTTGATAAGATTATTCTGCATCTATAACTAACCCCCAATCTTCTACACCATGATTTCGCCAATAGTTCCTTGAATCGTCCAATAACTTTACTGTCATTGGTTTAGTGAGAAATTTCCGATATACGCATTCTCGCACCATTAAACCACCATCATTCTTAACACAAACAAAGTCTGACATATAATCTGGCAAGCTGTCTAAAACGATATTCATACGGATTTCTTGAATGTCGGAATTTGCTTCTAATTTTTCGAGATAGCTTCTTTGTAGATCATCGTAGGTTTTACATATTGATTTTGATTTTGTGACTGTGATTTTTTCACATCGCCCTTTGAAATTCTTTTTTCGCATATGAATCTCCTTTCCAAAAATATTTCCCAAAATCAGAAGTAATTGCCAAAAACGTGTTTTGTTTTTGGGAAAATTGGGGCGAAAGTGCCGATTATGTGAGATTTAAGCCATTTTCCCCAAAAATATATATTCCCAGAAACGTAAAACAAAAATACTATATATCCTTTCGCAAACATGATTTTTCTGTTTTTCGTAAAAATTGTTATCCTCTGTT
>OLQJ01000038.1_pt1 | contig 119652 bp, 107 predicted proteins | sample 1673231 | NCBI WGS metagenome assembly OLQJ01 (sample SAMEA3136769, study PRJEB25190) | human gut metagenome | biome: human gut; feature: human-associated habitat; material: faeces | place: Austria | collected 2013
AGACAGGAAAACCGAAACATTTTCAAGCTGGCAGCCTTTATTTCAAAGGCGCACCATCAGAAGATACCCGGCTTGACCTCTGGTTCCCGGACAACCGTCGCACAGAAGAATGTGTGTCTGCCTATGCCTCCCTCTACCCGTTGATTACCTATTATCTGAACAGACTAAATGACTGGGGGCTTTGCTTCCGGCGGTGCAAGGTTTGTGGAAAATATTTTCTGGCAAAGAGCCAGCGGTATGAGCTGTGCAGCGATAAGTGCCGAAAAGCACAGGCGCTTCAGAACAAACGGGAATTTGACGAGAGGGCAAGAGAAAATAACTATGACCTGCTTTATAAAAATGAATGCCAGAACTGGCGCAACAAAATAAACCGGGTAAAAAATACCGCAGGCTTTCCTGCTGACCGTCTGGAAAAAATACAGGTTGCCTTTTCCGACTTTAAGAAAGAAGCCTTGCAGAGAAAAAAGGCTGTAAAAACAGGAACAGCCAGCCCGAAAGAATTTACGGACTGGCTGTATCAGCAGAGTAATGTAATTGTGGAGCTGACTGAATACTAAATTTTTTTCTCGTTGTGAGGTTTCTGTGACATTTTGCTGATACTATAAAAAGAAAAAGGATGTGATACTATGCGAATACTGGTTGTTGAAGATGACCAGCTTTTGAATAAGACATTAAGCTATAATCTGTCGGCTGTCGGATATTCCGTGGATGGGGCTATGTCAAAGGCTGTTGCCATAAGATTTCTTGAAAAACAGGACTATGATTTAATCGTTTTGGATGTCAATCTGCCGGATGGGAACGGATTTGATATATGCCGCGAGGTAAAAGAACGCCGTCCCGATACCGCCGTGATTTTTCTAACCGCAAATGATATGGAAAGCGATATGCTGAAAGGATTTGAATTGGGCGCAGATGATTATGTAACAAAGCCCTTTCCTATCAGCGTGTTCCAAAAGAAAGTATCTGCTTTACTGAACCGCATTTCAGCACAATCCGGCGGAGATTTCTACGATGATGGGAATTTGTATATCAATTTTTCCGAATTATCAGCGTGTCTTGCAGGACAGCCGATTACCCTTACATCATTGGAATATCGTTTACTAAAAGTGCTGACAAGAAATTCTCAAACTGTCCTGACCCGGCAGGTATTGCTTGAAAAGCTGTGGGATGCAGATGAAAATTATGTGGATGAACACGCACTTACCACAACGATCAGCCGCATCCGCAGTAAAATTGAAACGAACCGGCATTCCTACATCAAAACCGTTTACGGTATGGGCTATATGTGGATTGGAGGAGTGCAAAAATGATTTCAAAAAAACTCTCCTTAAATAAAGTCTGCATAATACTGGCAACTACCATTTTACTTTTATCCGTGGTCATGTTTTCGGTTCTATATATCCTGACCAAAGAAATGTCTGTGGTATTTTGTAGCATGGCGTTCTGTCTGCTTTTTCTGCTTTGTGTTACTGTTTTTGTGATACTGATAAGGCAAAAGCTGACTTTGTTTTCTGAAATGCTTTGCTGCACCTTAGACGAAATGATGAATGGAAAAATAGATATATCACAGGTTGCCGAAGAAGAAAACCTATTTTATAAAATCAATCATCGGCTGGTGCGCCTTTATGAGGTTATGCAGGAAAGCAAAAACAGCGTTGCCAGTGAACGAGCTGACTTACAGGAGTTGATTTCCGATATTTCTCATCAGGTAAAGACACCGATAGCAAACTTAAAAATGATAAATGCCACCTTATTAGAACAAGAAGTGCCACAGGATAAACAGCGGGAATTTCTACTTGCCAGTGGCACACAGCTTGATAAACTGGATTTCTTAATGCAGGCTATGATAAAAACTTCCCGACTTGAAACTGGCGTCATCTCACTTGAAAAGAAACAGCAGCCCATCTATGATACTCTGGCTATGGCTCTGGGCGGTATCTTTCTGAACGCTGAAAGAAAGCACATACAAGTTGAAGTAAACTGCCCGGAAACATTGGTTGTTTCCCATGACCGCAAATGGACAGCAGAAGCCTTATTTAACATATTGGATAATGCAGTTAAGTACACGCCAGAGTACGGTTCTATTCGTGTTTGCGTTGAAAGCTGGGAAATGCACCTAAAAGTCAGCGTTACTGACACCGGCAAAGGTATTCCCGAAAACCAGCAGGGAGCAATTTTTAGGCGCTTTTATCGGGAAGAAAATGTCCATGATATAGAGGGAATCGGCATTGGGCTGTATCTCGCAAGGGAAATTATTAGCTTACAGAACGGTTATATACAAGTAACTTCTCAAGTAGGAACAGGCTCAACATTCTCCGTTTTTCTTCCCCATGAATAACCTGTTTTTTTGAAATGTCACAGAATTGTGACATTTCAGGGCAATTTATTATATCGGCTGTGACATTTCTGTGAGGTTTGGTCGTTACAATGGATTTATCAAAAAGAAAGGATGGTGTTCTTTATGAGCATTTTGCAAACGACTGAACTGAAAAAATATTATGGCGCAAAGCCGAACATTACCAGAGCCTTGGATGGTGTGACCCTCTCCATTGAAAAGGGCGAATTTGTAGCCATCGTAGGAACCTCCGGCAGCGGCAAATCCACTCTGCTGAACATGATTGGCGGGCTGGATGTGCCTACCTCCGGCAAGGTTATTGTGGATGGGCGTGAACTCTCCACATTAAAAGATGAGCAGCTTACTATCTTCCGTAGGAGAAAGATTGGCTTCATCTTCCAGAACTACAATCTGGTTCCGGTGCTAAATGTCTACGAAAACATCGTGCTGCCTGTGGAGCTGGACGGAAACAAAGTAGACAAGAAGTTTATGAAAGAAGTAGTGCAGATGCTGGGGCTGGAGGATAAGCTGAACAATATGCCCAACAACCTCTCCGGCGGTCAGCAACAGCGTGTGGCGATTGCCCGCGCTCTGGTGTCGAAGCCCGCTATCGTTCTGGCAGACGAACCTACCGGCAACCTGGACAGCAAGACCAGCAGTGATGTGCTGGGGCTTTTGAAAGTAACCAGCCAGAAATTTCAACAAACTCTTGTAATGATTACTCATAACAATGAGATCGCCCAGCTCGCCGACCGTATTATTCGGATTGAGGATGGCAAAATCGTACAGTAAAGGGGGCGGGACTATGAATGACATTCTATTTGGCAATAATAATACAAAAACCATCAAACGGCTGTCTAAACAATATTTCAAGAAGAATAAGGTTCGTAATCTGGCGGCGATTCTTGCGATCGTTCTGACAGCATTTTTGTTTACATCCATCACTTCACTGGCATTTAACATGGTATCCTCCATGCAGCTCTCTATGCAGATGCAGAAAGGCAGCAAGGGAGATGGAACCTTCGGCTATATGACAGAGGAGCAATTTGAGCAACTGAAAAACAGTGATTTTGTGGAGCAGGCAGGTCATCGGCGGACGATTGGATATGCAAGCAACGCCGTGGGTCATTCTGTTGAATTAAACTATGCTGACAGCATACAGCAGGAACTTACATTCTGCGTGCCAACGCATGGTTCAGCGCCGGAAAAGGCGAATGAAATTGCTACTACCGAACTGGCGTTAAAAGCCCTTGGTGTGGAACCGGAGATCGGAGCAGAAGTTCCTCTGGAATTTGAGCTGCGTGGAAAAACCTATCATTATGATATGGTGCTTTCCGGCTGGTGGGAAGCAAGTAACGATATGATCAGTGTGGCCGTTCTTTCAGAGCAGTTTGTAAAAGATAATCCGGATGTAGTGAAAAATACCCGCGCAGTGGATGGAGAAATCTCAGGGGTTACTTTTTCTGAAGTTGTGCTGAAAGACAAGAGGAACATTAAGGAACAGATGGATAACTTTGTCTACTCCATCGGCGGCAATCCAGAGGATATGTCTGCCGATAACTTTATCCTCTCTGTTGAAAACCAGATGGGAAAAGCCATGATTTCTTCGGAGTCCATCTTATTTGCCGTAGTATTTGTTCTGATGTTTGTATTGTGCGGTTATCTGCTGATTTATAATATTTTTGATATTTCCGTTATGCAGGATGTTCGGCAATATGGCTTACTGCGGATGATTGGCACTTCTACACGACAAATTAAAAGCATCGTCAATCGGCAGGCGGTATGGCTGACCCTGATCGGGTTGCCTATTGGTTTAATTGCCGGGTTCTTTGCAGGCCGGGCGTTGCTTCCAGTAGTAATGGGAATTTTCAGCTATGAGTATTCTACGGCAAGTTTGCAGACATCGGCATCCCCTTTGCTATTTGTTATAGCTGCCTTGTTTACAATTTTGACGGTGTTTATCAGTACCCGCAAACCGGCCCAAAAGGCCTCAAAAGTATCTCCCATGGAGGCGATCCGCTATACAGAGCAGGATGATTATAAAAAGAAAACGGTTACACGAACCAGAGGTGCAAAGCTCTCTCATATGGCATTTTCTAACCTAGGACGTAACAGACGCCGTTGTGTATTCATTGTTGTTTCTATGCTTTTGTGTATCGTTCTGTTCAACTCTATGATCATTGTGACACAGAGCATGGATGAAGAAAAGTGGATTACCCGCACAACAAAAACAGATTTCACCGTCTACAATTCGATTGCAGTCAATGTTCAGGAGGGCTTTAGGCATCACGAAGATGCGCTTCCACAGCAAGTGGTAGATATGATCCGTGAGCAGAACGGTCTGGAAGAAGAACGGTATCTTTATCGCAACACCGCAGATGACGGTAATGTGCTGGTTGATTATGGTTTTGAGGGACTGGAGTGTACCTCAACCTATGAAGATCAGGACGGTAGCCTCCGCAAAGGCTTTGGAAAATATAATATGAAGACTGCCCCGGATGCAGAAAATCTTTTCTTTGGAAATGTTTTTGGCGCTTCCGAACATTTTTGGACGGATATGATGATTTATGATGGAGAAACAGATCCTAATGTACTGAAACAAAAAATGCTAACTGGAGAATATGTCATTATTGGAGAACAGCTAGACCGACTGAGTGGCGGCCCGAAAACAACGTCCCTGTCAGAGCAGTTGCAGATCGGTGATAGCATTTCTTTTTACAGGGATGGTGAGTTAGTCAAAACCTGCACAATTCTGGCAAAAGCCTGCACCGTTGGGACTGAGGACGAAACGCCGTCAACAACTACGGCCATGGGGAATATTGGTGGCGATGCGCCCTTTGTGTATTTGCCGGACACTCTGTTCAAACAGATTTACACGACCCCAACCCTGCTGAGCTATGGATTTGATATGGATGCTTCCTTACAGCCGCAAATGGAGGAATTTTTGAGCAGTTATATTGAAAAGAACCCCTCTGTTACCTATACCTCAACAAAATTACTGAAAGAACAATTAAATTCTGTTGCAAGTATGGTTCTGGTTGTAGGCAGTCTGATTGGCTGTATTATGGCTTTGGCAGGACTGATTAACTTTACAAACATGATTATCACCAATATTATCACCCGCCGCCATGAGTTTGCGACTATGCAGAGTATCGGTATGACAAATCGCCAGCTTCAAAGTCTGATGGTTTATGAAGGCGTCTACTATGCCGCTGGTGCAGACATCATTGGTGGAGTAGTTGCACTGCTGCTTGCTGTGACGGTGCTGAAAAATGTCTTGAACTCGCCATCTATGTGGTTCTTCACTATGAATATCACGTTAGTTCCGGTTCTGGTCATCGGTGTACTTTATCTGCTGCTGGCTGCGGTTATTCCGCTGATCGTTCTCCACTTCTTTAACAAAGGAACTGTGGTGGAACGATTGAGGACTTCGGAATAAGAGTAATTGTCTTAATAACCGTGTAAAAAACAAATCAAAAAGGTACTTGATATTGCGCTTCATTGCTTTTATCAAGTACCTTTTTTCATGCAGTATCATATAAGCGTGGATTCGTTATATTTGGTGTGGTATCTTTAACTATGGGAAACTCCATTTTCCCATTTAGAAACTGCCTTGTCTGTGACTCCCAGTTTCTCGCCCAGCTCTTTTTGTGTCCAGTTATGTTCTTTGCGGCACTGTGCAATGAATGCTCCAACTTTCTGTGTGTCTACCATAGTGTGTACTCCCTTGTATGTCTTTCTTGCACTTTTTATACTTTGATTATGTCATAGACCATGGGGAAAGTCACCCTACTGCTGGTAGAATTGTCATTTATACTTTGTAAAATCTACTTCAGTGCTGTCAGAATCCCCATTACATTGTCGTAATCTTTCTCTCCGACCATGATTTCATACAATGTTTTATCTGTCCCGAAATTCCCACCCACACTGCGGGCAGTTCCCCTGCCCGGAGCTATCATTTTTTCTTCGTGGTTGACTCTCTTTGTTTTGTATCTGATTTTCTCTGAATCTAAGGCTTTACAATACTGCTCATATTTGTCTCTGGATGCACCGAGATAAACTGTTCTGCTGTCGAATAACATAATTAATTTCTCCTCCTTTGGGGTGTTGTTTTTACAAAAATGATCCTGCCTGCTGGCTCCTCAGCCTGCACACGCAGGAGCGTATTCGAAAAATCATTCCCACCATCTGCATGCACGGCAACTATAACGAAAAAAACAGCAGACATCCGTTTCCAGATTATCTGCTGTCATTATATCATATACATTTACTGCTTTGTAGTATAAAAGTATTATTCTACTTCTTCCGGTTCCATGCTTCGCATGTGTTCCTCGTTCTTTACGATTTCATACTTCTGGCGATATTCCTTGAAGTATGTATAATATTCCACGCTGTCAGATGGGTAAATCTTGGAATCATGGATATGCATATCCGGATTCTCGTCTCCACTCTTAAGGAGAGCTACCATTGCACTTGCACAATGTGCTGCAATACGGTTAAAGCTGTTGAGAATATCTGTATATACAGTTCCCTCTTCCAGTCCGCAATTGCCATTACTCAGACGCTCTACATGATGCATCTTCAGCTCATTGCATAAGGATGTGATAATCATTCCAAGAGGTGCAACTCTCTGAGCCATCTCTTTGTCATCATTGAGGAATGCACGACAGGTAAGATTGATCTCCTCACGAACTGCTTCCATTACTACATTCAGCTCATCCCAGGCTTCCTGTGAGAAATTAGTGTGATTATCATGCATTTCACTGGACATATAGGCAATGTAGGATGCATGGTCACCGATTCTCTCAAAGTCATTGATGGTATGAAGATAAAGGGATGCCTGCCTTGTCTGGGCACTGTTCATCTCATGCTTTGTGAGCTTCATCAGATATTCCCCAAGACGGCTTTCGTATTTATCGATCAGGTTCTCTTTTCTCTGTACCTTATCAAATTTATCCTGCTGATATTCATTCAGAAGGTTCATGGCACGGTTGACATTCTTGCGAAGCTTCCTTGCCATACCGCTCATGGCACGATGACACTGTCCAATAGCAAGTGCCGGATAATTCAGAAGACGTTCTTCCAGAAGATCAAAGTCTGCTTCATCTTCCAGTTCCTCTGCACTGTCTTTTACAAGCCAGCACACCAGCTGCTCGATCTTCGGTATGAACGGGAAAAGAACACATACTGTTGCTACACGGAATACAGTATTCAGTAAAGCAATTGCAACCGGTGACATAATCATATCCATAAATCCGAAATGCACAACAGCATTTACAGTGTAGAAGATCACTGACCAGAGGATAAGACCAAACAGGTCATTGATCAGATAAACAAGTGCTGTACGTTTACCATTCTTATTCGCACCGATTGCTGAAATCAGAACCGGACAGGCAGCACCTACACCGATACCAAGAACGATCGGGAATGCACTGGAGAATGTCAGGATACCTGTTACAGATAACGCCTGCAATACACCGACTGTGGCAGATGCACTCTGTAGCACTGCGGTAAATGCAATACCTACCAGAATACCTATCAGCGGGTTGGAAAACATTGTCAGCATGTTTGTAAATGTGGGGCTGTCCTTCAGTGGTGAAACAGCACCGCTCATTGTCTGCATACCTGTCATCAGGATTGCAAAACCAAGCATGATATTACCGATATTTTTATGCACGGAACGCTTACATGCCATGCGAAGGATAATACCAATAATCGCTACTACTGCTGAAATTGTTGCTGTAGATAAAATCTTCGCAATTCCGTTCTTTCCGTCAATATAAGAAAGACAGAGGATCCATCCGGTAATACTGGTTCCGATGTTGGCTCCCATGATAATACCGATGGCCTGTTTCAGTTTCATCATACCGGAGTTTACGAAACCGATAACCATTACGGTCGTTGCGGAAGATGACTGGATCACGCTGGTAACTGCAGTTCCAAGCGCAACTCCCTTCAGCGGTGTGTTTGTCATTCGATACAGGAAAGCTTCCAGCTTATTTCCGGCAACCATTTTCAGGCCGTCGCCCATCAATGACATACCGAACAGGAATAACGCTACTCCGCTCAGTAATGACAATATCATTGAAAAAATTCCCATTATTTTCTCCTTTGTCGTCTGCCTGATTTCCCACCTCATCTCAGAAAATCGGCGCATAATGTAAGCAGGTTATTTTACCTGTTTCTAATCAGAATTTAACCTGCCTTTTACTTTTCCATTCTTATTATGTCACGTCCGAGAGATTATTACAATAATTGTTTTTTCAAAAATTGCATTTTTTCCATAGCGTTTAAAATGCTGTCTTTTTTTTCCTGATTTTTTTTGCAGTTTTCATAAAATTTTTCGGCATGCTCCAAAATATATCAGAACATGTCGAAAAATAACATACAATAAATCGGACAGTAAAGAAGGAGCTGTCTATTTTCAGGACAGCCCCTTTCCTCAAATTCCAGTATTAAAATCAATTGGTTACTCACAATCCGCTTCACTGCTTCATTTTATTATCTGGTGGAGTTGCTATAGTTATACATACTACTGCTCATTGCCGCTCCTGTCGCAGCTTCCTCTTCACATTCTGCCAGAACAAGTTCTGCCTTGAACATATCTTCAATAATTTCACACAGTACCGGATTTTTTCTCAGTCCATTCCCTGAACCAATCATACGCCTGATCTTTATGCCGATTCCTTTCTGAATAGTCATATACATCTGATACAGTTCTGTGCTCATTCCCTTCAGAACACCATAGCAAAAATCTTCAGGTGTAAAGTTTTCGGAACAGATCTGGGTAATACTGCCGCTTTTTTCCGGGTTTACCCGCGTACCGTCAAATGTTGTTTCAACTTTAATCTTTCGACTTTCAGTTCTTTCACTATTCTGGTCTCTCCCTGTTCTTGCCATCTTTTCCATTACTTTGTATAATGGCTGCTCCTGTCCGGTCGCTTCTTTTACAATTTTTCGGAAAAACTGTTCCAGAAGCGCATATGCCTTGCCGCCACACAGAGATGCTCCTGCAAGCAGATACTTCCTATTTAGGAAAGGTCTTGCCTCAATTCCATCTCCCGAAAAATACTGACTGGAAAGAACAGAAATCTGTCCGCCGGTTCCCATATTGACCAGTAATATATTCTCCTCATCACCTACTGCTCCAAGGAAGCTTGCCTGGTTGTCTCCGATTGCTGTTGTAACTGTCCGTCCTCTGTATGTACCCAATTTTTCTATTCCCGTACAGACATCAGGCAGCCAGTTTACGTCCACTCCCATTTCAGCCAGTTTTTCTTTTTCAAAGCACATCTTATGGCTGTCAAAGAATCCAAAACCTGCCGCATTGCTCACATGTACCAATGGTTTTTTACGCCCTGTCAAATACATTCCAAAATAATCCATGATCGTACAGAAGCTCAAAGCCGAATCCAGAACCAGATTATGTCTGATATTATAAATGTGTGTGACAAGCCCATATCCTGAAGCAGCATGGATTTGACATCTTTCCCGAATTTCTTCTGTTAAAGGAATCTGATCCCCATCGCAGATACTTCCTCTGGCATCCTGCCATGTATATAACGGACTGACACAATTTCCTTCTTTGTCAACATAGACAATTCCATGCATCTGCCCTGTGAGCCCAATCCGCTCAACATGCGGATACTTCTCCAGGAAATAATCCAGCAGATTCACTGCTCTTTCTACAATTTCTTTTGCATACTGTATTCTTTCCCATTCATTTCCGGTTTCGATAAAGCAACCGTTCTCTACAGTTTTTGCCTCCAGAATCTTTGCCTGTCCGTTTTCCTCTTTTTCCAGAACAACACCGCTTATCGTTGTTGTCCCAATGTCAATCCCCGCCGTTTTCACAGTCCAAACTCTTCTGCCAGTTTCTTAAACTCCGGCAGGGAATTAATAATAGTATCATAAGATACACAATAAGCCAGTCTCACATAACCCGGGCAGGCAAAGGAACTTCCCGGAACCATGAGAATATTATATTTCTTTCCAGCTTCGCAGAACGCTTTTTCATCTGCTATCGGTGATTTCACAAAGAGGTAGAATGCACCCTGGGGTTTGATGCACTCGAATCCGCATTCTTTCAGTCCATTGTATAACGCCAGACGGTTCTTGTCATATGCAGCTACATCCACTTCTGCATCTACACATTTGGCAATCACCTTCTGCATCAGAGATGGGGCATTGACACATCCGATAGTACGGTTGGCAATAGCCGCTGCAGTAATAAGTTCTTCGCTGCCATCTGCCTCATCCGGAATTACCAGATAACCGATACGCTCTCCCGGAAGAGACAGAGATTTACTGTAAGAATAGCCAACAATAGTATTATCGTAATATTTTGTCAGATACGGAACTTCTACACCATCATAAGCCAGCTCTCTGTATGGCTCGTCAGAAATCAGGTAAATTACACTGCCAAATTCCTTCTGTTTTTTCTCAAGAATTGCTGCCAGCTTCTTAATGGTTTCTTCTGAATATACAACACCAGTCGGATTGTGCGGTGTATTTACGATCACTGCTCTTGTCTTTGCTGTAATCTTATGCTCAAACTCCTCAAGATTCGGTTGGAATGTGGTTGTATCCGAAGAGATTTCCACAAGCTTGCCATCAAAATTGCGCACGTATGCACCATATTCCAGAAAGTACGGTGCAAAAACAATCACTTCTTCCTCTGGATTCAGGATTGTCTTGAAAATAACATTCAAGCCACTGGCTGCCCCAACCGTCATAATCAGATTCTTCGCCGCAAATTTAGTTCCAAAACGGCGGTTCAGAGATTCCGCAATCGTCTGGCGCACATCCTCAAATCCTGCATTACTCATATAACCATGCAGCACTGTCGGCTCCACTTCATTCACCAGATCAATAATAGCCTCCTTCACACACTCCGGCGCCGGAACGCTCGGATTCCCAAGACTGAAATCATAAACTTTATCCGCACCGTAAATGGCTCTGAGACGATTTCCCTCCTCAAACATCATACGGATGGCTGAATTATTTTTTACATAAGGTTTCATTTTTTCTGCTATCATAACATATTCGCTCCTGTCCAAATAATCCCGGCAAACCACCGAAATTCAGAATAATATCACAACTGCCCACTTTCCCCTACAGTCGCATAATCTATCTCTATTTTAACCTCATCATGGTAAAGTGTCAATGTGTGACAATATACTATGTTTCATCTTTTTAACCGAATCGTTGCCGTTCGCTCCGTTTACAGTAATGTAGCCAAAATTCCAGATTACCCACGTCAATGGAATATAGGCTTGTATGTATCGGGATTTTGGCATATTCATGCCCCAAAAACACCCCGCGGGATAGTAGCGCATGAACAGCAACACCAAATCAAATAAGTCCCTGCCAGTGTGTTTAAAATCTCCAACTACCAGCATAGAAAAATAATTTATTTCATGTGCATTTGCAGGATATTTAGATATTCTTAGCTGGTCAAAATCTGCGTTATGAGAAAAATGACACACTGCCTGAGCGAAGCGAGTTTGTGGCATTTTTCTCATGCCTTTAGCAGATTTTGAGCAGCTTAGAATATCTTAATGTCCGAAACCGCACATGAAATAAATTATTTTTCTATGCGTCCCTTTTCTATGCGTCCCTTTTCTATGCGTCCCTCCTTCAAATCCCTCCCTCAAATTCTTCCCACTATATCCCCCAAAAACCATATCACAAACAAAAAAGACCGACAGTCTCCCCTCCCGGATTTCCTGTCAGTCTTTTAATAACTCTTATTTTCTCAGCTCTTCACACTCAAACGCACCAACGCCCTCTGCAGTTTAGCCTCCACAATCTTATAATCATGATCACTCAAACCACCTTTGGCAATCATCTCCTCAGCTCTTTTCTTAGCTTCCTGCGCACGCTGCTCATCAATATCCTCTTTCCACTCCCAGGTAGTTGCAAGGACACGGCACTTTCCGTTCATAACAGAAAGCATTCCGCCAATACAGGCTGCGGTCCGTCTGCTGCCATCTTCCATTACCACACTGGCTTCGCCCATTCCCAGAGCAGTACAGTAATTACAGTGTCTGGCAAGAATGGCCAGATCACCGCTGACAGTTCTGCAGATCACACGCTCCACATTGCCTTCAAAGAGTAATCCGTCCGGTGTTCCGATTCTCAACGGGAAAGTACTCATAGGACATTTCCCCCTTTACTGATTTTTGGCTTTTTCAAACACTTCATCGATGGTTCCCACAAACAGGAAATAACTCTCAGGAATGTCATCACACTCACCGTTAAGGATCATCCTGAATCCTCTCAGCGTCTCCTTCAGCGGAACATATTTGCCAGGCATACCTGTAAACTGTTCTGCTACAGAGAAGCTCTGTGACAGGAATCTCTGAACCTTACGGGCACGGCTTACAGTACGTTTGTCTTCCTCTGACAACTCATCCATACCCATGATGGCAATAATGTCCTGAAGCTCTTTGTAACGCTGAAGAACTCTCTGTACTGATCTGGCAATCTCATAATGCTCTGTTCCTACGATTTCAGGAGAAAGGATACGGCTTGTGGAATCCAGAGGATCAACAGCCGGATAAATACCCTGGCTGGAGATCTCACGGGAAAGTACAGTTGTTGCATCCAGATGTGAGAATGTAGTTGCAGGAGCCGGGTCAGTCAGGTCATCGGCAGGCACATATACAGCCTGTACAGATGTGATGGAACCCTTTCTTGTGGAAGTAATTCGTTCCTGCAGGTTACCCATTTCAGTTGCCAGTGTAGGCTGATAACCTACAGCTGAAGGCATACGTCCCAGAAGCGCAGACACCTCGGAACCTGCCTGTGTAAAACGGAAAATATTGTCAATAAAGAGGAGCACATCCTGGTTCTTCTCATCACGGAAGTATTCCGCCATGGTAAGTCCGGAAAGTCCAACTCTCATACGTGCTCCGGGCGGCTCGTTCATCTGACCGTAAACCAGAGCAGTCTTGTCAATAACTCCACTTTCTTTCATTTCATTGTAAAGGTCATTTCCCTCACGTGTACGCTCTCCTACACCTGTAAATACGGAAAGTCCGCCGTGTGCAGTTGCTACGTTGTGGATCAGCTCCATGATAAGAACTGTTTTTCCTACACCTGCACCACCGAAAAGACCAATCTTACCACCCTTTGCATAAGGACAGATCAGGTCAACGACCTTGATACCTGTCTCCAGGATTTCTGTTGCAGGCATCTGTTCTTCATAAGAAGGAGCCTGACGATGGATAGACCAGCGTTCCTTTGCCTCCGGTGCCGGAAGATTATCTACCGGATCACCCAGAAGGTTAAATACTCGTCCCAGACATTCTTCACCTACAGGAACAGAAATGGGACCGCCTGTATCCAGAGCTTTGGCACCGCGCACCAGACCGTCAGTAGAATTCATGGCAATACATCTTACCACATCATCACCAACCTGCTGTGCAACCTCGGCAACCAGCTTTGCGCCATCATTATCAATCTCTATGGCATTGAGAAGAGGAGGCAGTTCATCGTGCGCAAAGCGGATATCCAGTACCGGACCGATAACCTGCACTACCTCGCCAATGTGTTTTTCACTCATGTTAGTAATCTCCTATCTGTTGGAAATTATATTAAAGACCTTCTGCACCTGCAACAATCTCCGTGATCTCCTGCGTGATGCTGGCCTGACGTGCCCTGTTGTAATACAGATTGAGCTGATCGATCATCTCTTCCGCATTACTTGTGGCTGCATCCATAGCCATACGTCTGGCTGCCAGTTCACTTGCAGTACTTTCGCAGATACCGCCATAAACCAGGCCTGCCAGATATTCCGGAACAATGGCATCAAATACTGTCTCTCCGTCCGGTTCATAGAGGATCAGATTCTTCGTCTCTATCTTACCTCCGCTTTCCTCTCTGATATCAGTCATAGGAAGCATGGAAAATACCTCCGGCTGCTGGGAAAGCATGGAATTAAAGACAGTATAACATAATTCAATATGGCCAAAGGTTCCTTTGCGAAATTCTGTACAGAGCATATTTGCCATCTCAAAACAATCCGCTACAGAAATACTTCCTGCCTCTGCAAACTGTTCTGTCAGAGCTTCTATCCCTCTCTGGCGGAAATATTCTACTGCTTTCTTTCCAACCGGCAGAACCATGTAGTCCTTACCTTCAGCAGAAGCCTCCAGACATTTAAAAAGATTGGTGTTATATCCGCCTGCCAGTCCTCTGTCACCTGCGATCACTACATAGCAGGTTTTATTGTTGGAAGACTCTTTCGCATAAACGGATGAGAAATCTGTATTCTCCCTTGCAATCTCTTTCAATGTCTCATGAAGTTCTGTAAAGTACGGACGGCATACCTCTGCACGTTCCTTTGCCTTACGCAGTTTGGAGGATGCTACAAGCTCCATGGCCTTGGTAATCTGCATGGTACTCTGTACACTCTTGATACGCAGCTTTACCGCTTTCATATTCGAAGCCATACGATACCCTCCTAATCACTTTATTTCTCAGGTCTTGTATTCAGGAAGTTCTCTGTATACGCATCCAGTACGCTGCGAAGCTTCTGCTCTGTTTCCTGCTCCAGCTTACCTGTTGAGCGGATCTCCTGCATAACCTCTACGCCTGCTGCATCTGTATCCAGATAGGTATATAATCCTGATTCATATACATTTACGTCTTCCACTTTTACTGATTCCAGAACACCCTTTGTAACCGCATAAAGGATCGCAACCTGTTTCTCTACAGGAACCGGTGCATTCTGGTTCTGTTTCAGAACTTCCACAATACGTGCTCCCTGTTCCAGACGTGCCTTTGTATCAGCATCCAGATCAGAACCAAACTGTGCGAAGCTCTGCAGCTCACGGTACTGGGAATAAATCAGTTTCAGTGTTCCTGCTACCTTCTTCATTGCCTTAATCTGCGCATCACCACCAACTCGTGATACGGAGATACCCGGGTTTACAGCAGGCATGATTCCTGAATGGAATAACTCTGTCTCCAGGAAAATCTGTCCATCTGTAATAGAAATAACGTTAGTAGGAATATAGGCAGATACGTCACCTGCCTGTGTTTCAATGATCGGCAGTGCTGTCATGGAACCGCCGCCATGTTCATCGTCCAGCTTCGCTGCACGTTCCAGAAGTCTGGAATGCAGATAGAAAACATCACCCGGATATGCCTCACGTCCAGGCGGACGACGGATCAGCAGGGAAAGTGCACGATATGCAACTGCATGCTTACTTAAATCATCATAAATGATCAGCACATCTTTTCCTTTATTCATAAAGTATTCACCCATTGCGCATCCGGAATACGGTGCGATATACTGCAACGGGCTTGACTCAGATGCTGTAGCTGCCACAACGATAGTATAATCCATTGCGCCGTTTCTGGTCAGGTTCTCTACTAATGTAGCTACTGTGGAACGCTTCTGTCCAATGGCTACATAGATACAGATCACATCTTTTCCCTTCTGGTTAATAATGGTATCTGTAGCAATTGTAGTTTTACCGGTCTGACGGTCACCAATGATCAGTTCTCGCTGTCCACGTCCGATAGGGATCATAGAATCGATGGCTTTGATACCGGTCTGAAGAGGCTGATATACAGATCTTCTCTCACAGATTCCTGGTGCCTTGCTCTCAATTGGCCGGAATTCTTTTGTATCAATCGGGCCTGCTCCGTCAATTGGCTGTCCCAGTGCATTTACAACACGTCCAACCATGGCGTCGCCTACAGGTACAGACACGACCTTGCCTGTACGCTTTACGGTCTGACCCTCACCAATGTTCTCATCTGAACCAAAGATTACGATGGAGACACTGTTCTCCTCCAGGTTCTGTGCCATACCAAAGCTTCCGTCCTCAAATTCCAGAAGCTCTCCTGACATACAGTTTACCAGTCCGCTGGCTCTGGCAATACCGTCACCAACCATAAGGATCGTACCTGTCTCGTTCTGTTGAATGGCATTTTCGTAATATTTTATCTGGCTTCGGATGACCTTGGATATTTCCTCAGGTTTTAATTGCATGTTTCCATTCCATCCTTTTATATTCTATTATTTTGCGCTGTCTGAATTCAGAAATTTAAAGATTTTTCATATCCATATGTCAAATACCCATACAGTACGATTCTCAAATCCGGAATCCAGTTCCTTATACTACCAATTCATTCAGTTTCTTCGAAATACCGGAAATACGGCTCTGTACTGTACCGTCAAGCTGTACGCCCTCCAGTTCCACGCGAAGTCCGCCAAGAACGGATGCATCTGTTTTCTGAACCAGATACACTTTCTTTCCACTTATCTTCTCAAGCTTCGCTTTCAGAGCTTCCATCTGAGTATCACTGAGCTTCACTGCACTGGTAACCACGGCTTCTGCAATTCCATGTGCACTGTTGTAGCGTCTGATAAATTCTTCGCAGCATCCGGCAAACTCTCTCAGAATCTTGCGTTCACACAATAATTTCAGGAAATTCACCAGATATCTCTCTGCCTGCCCTCCGAAAGCCTCTTCAATCATCTTAAGTCTCTCGTCTTCAGGAATCGCCGGTTCTCCCAGCAATTTCAGATATCCCGGATTTTCCCTGAAAATCTGTCTGACTGCGATCATCTGCTCCATGATCTGTCCATCGAGCTTTTCTTCAGCGGCAAGGTCATACAGACTTCCGCCGTAAACTCTGGCAATTTTTGTCATGATGCCTCACCTACATTCTCAATAAACTCATCAATCAGTTTTGCATGATCCTCTTCACTAATTTCGCGCTCGATCACTTTTCCGGCAATCTCAACAGCCATACCGCCGATTTCCCCCTTGATCTCGTTGACTGCCTTACGTTTCTCCTGGGCAATGTCTTTCTCTGCCTTCTCTTTCATGGCAGTTACCTGACTGGAAGCCTCCTTAAGCATCTCTTCACTCTGGATAGCGGCTGTTTTCTGAGCTGTCATCACAATGTCATTTGCCCTATTCTTGGCTTCCTGCATATTCTTTTCATATTCTGCCTTCATTGCCTGAGCTTCTTCCTTTTCCTTCACTGCATCCTGGATCTGGGCATCCGCTTTCGCTTTGCGCTTTTCCAGCATCTCATTGATGGGCTTGAAGAGGAAACGTTTGATCAGATATACCTGAATAAAAAGGTTGCAAATCGTCGCTATAAAATTCCACGGCACAATTCCAACTAATTCCTGTACCTGCATGTTTGTAACCTCCTGTCTGTATTTATGCGGATCATTCTCCGGCTGTTGCCGGAATTATCCACAGGTTCCATATCAGATGCCGCTTAATCTGTGATATTCGACATCTCAGCTGTTTTTATCAGCTCAGGAAGTTCATGAACATACCAGGTGCAACGAAGATAAGCAACAGACCGGTTACGAAACCGTAGATACCTGTTGTCTCTGCAATGGCACATCCAAGAAGCATGGTAGAAGTAACATCACCCTTGCACTCAGGCTGGCGTCCGATTGCCTCCAGCGCCTTTGCTACTGCGTTACCTTCACCAATACCAGGTCCGATACCTGCGATCAGCGCACATCCTGCTCCAATTGCACATCCTGCTAATGCGATACCTTTTGCCAATAACTGAAAATCCATATTAAAACCCTCCTGTTAAATAATAATCTGCAGCTTTTCCCCTTTGCTGCGGTATTAATTTTTCTGCTGTATTTCAGCATTCTTTGCGGTTCCCACCGCTGCCGTTTTGCTCCGGCAAATCATGTTTTTGCTACTCTTCTGCTGCATTTGCAATATACATTACAGTCAGCATACAGAAGATAAACGCCTGCATAACTCCTGAGAACCAGTCAAAATAGACCGACGTTATCGCAGGTACACCGACATCAAGAATCGGTATCTTTGACAGTACATCTCCCAGTGCACCCGGGATCAGGCCCAGAAGCGCGGAACTTGCGACTGCCAGTGCCCCATAGATCAGGCCATTGATTACCACACCGGAAAGGATATTTCCGAAATGACGACACGCCATACTGACAGGTGTAGCCAGCTCGGAAAGAATATTAAACGGTGTCATAACTGCGATCGGAGTTGTAAATCCTTTCAGATAACCGCCAAATCCGCTGGTCTTTATCTTCTGTGCTGTGATCATAATGAAAACCACAACTGCCCAGGCAGCCTCAGTAGAAAGGTCTGCTGTAGGGCTTCGAAGTCCGATCAGACTGATCAGGTTGGAAACCACACTGGTTGCAAAAAGTGCTGCAACAAACGGTATCAGGTATCTGAATTTCTCACCCATATTTCCGATTACAAAGCTGTTGGCCTTCTCTACAATGAGCTCTGCCACAGCCTGACGTTTGGAAATGTTCTCTTCTTTCAGATCATGTGTCAGCCAGATACACAAACCTGTTATGAGTATCATAACAATCCAGCTTACCACCATTGTCTCACTGATTCTTAATGGTCCGAGAACAGGCACATCAATGGGTAATGTAAAGAATATCCTTGCCCCGCTGATATCCAATTCCATACTCTTTATTCACCTCCTGTCTCTCCCGGTACTGTTCCGGTTTGATATAGAAATACCTATTTGTTAGTATGAAAAATTCCTGCAATTTTAATTCCTGTTCCGGGAAATAAAAGAGGAACGATTCCTGCCACAAAATGAAAACAGGGTGCCACGATTGCCAAGATCACCCACAACATCTGGATCAGCATTCTCTGGGAGTAACTTGCTTTGATCCTCATTCTCGCTGTGTCCTCATCTGTTGCTGCAGCTGCTTTCTGCACTGCAAGTCCCATAAAAAAGAAATTAAGGACTGCCACACATCCTCCCACTGCCCCTCCAAGAAACACCGTATAATCAAACGGTACCTTCTGTGGCATGAAAGCATGCAGCACTCCAAACACGATCCACATCAAAATCAGCCCGATTCCGGTGATGGCAGCTACCTTCCCGGTTTCCTTCTTTACGGCAGGCTGAACATTATCCATAATACTCATATAAATCTCCCTTTCGTTTCTGTATCATTACAGGTGTCTGTTAAACGATACTTTATTTTTCTTCTTTTTGTTCTCTTTCTTCTGCTGTCTGTTAATAGAAAGATAAAATTTATATGCCACTGTCCCGGAACCTCCAAGACCAAAGAAAAAACCGGGGATATATACCCATCCGCCAGCTCCGGTCTTAGAAACAATCAGCCAGCATACTGCCAGACATATCAGGACAGGGGTTATGAGAGACAGTCCAAGCTGCGACAACATGGTGACATTTCTGATGATCTCTGACCATTGTTTCATCCTCTTCTCCTTTTTGCCTAATTTTTTTATATATTTTCAAGAATTTATAGTCAAATTTTATCATATATTCTTTAAAATTACAATCTCATTAAATAATTTTATCAAATATTTTTCATCTATCCAATATTTTTTTGTTATTTTTATATCGTGTATGTGATTATATCATCAATATAAATCTTTTTATACAGTCAAAGCTTCTGATTTGTTTATATTTTTATTTCAAAGAAGAAGCACGAAAACAACTCATCACTGTTTTCATGCTTCTTCTTTCGTATATAATCCTGCTTTATATATAAGTTCTGTATTACCGGTCTGTCCCAGCAGACACATTCCTCTTATAGAAAATCCTCTTAATTAATACATTTGAGACCCTGTACATCCTCCCGGAGCGTTTATCTTTAATTCTTATTCTGTATATAAATATCCACTGTAGTCCGGATCATCCAGACAGTCTGCATCGATCCATGCCGGATTGCTCAGTACATTTTTCTCGATCACAACAGATTTCTTCGGTGCCGTTGTTTCAACTGCTGCCCAGATTGTCTGGTATCCCATAGCATAAGGCTGCTGGGAAACACAGCCAATCTCTTCTCCATTACGGATTGCTTCCTGCTGCTTAGTAGTTGCATCAACCCCTACCAGAGCCGGTGCATCATGCTCATCACTCTTCTCCAGATTGAGATACATCTCTGTAATATCTGCATTGGTGCAGAATACACCATCCAGTGTGGGATATTTTTCCAGAACTTCCTTCATGGAAGCCTCCATATCATCTACCTGATCAGAATAAATGGTTTCCACAACTTCAATGTCTCCGTACTTCCCGATATTATTCATGAATCCTTCTACACGATCCTGAACACTCTTTGTCTTCTGCTGTGCGGAAAAAACCGCAACCTTTCCCATCTTTCCGAGTGCACTGCCAAGCTGATAAGCAGCCATCTTTCCTACCTGCACATTATCGGTTCCCCGATATGCCTTCACCAGTTTTTTCTCGGCTACATTAGAATCAAATGCTATAACTGGAATCCCATTCTCCTTTGCAGCTTCAAGCTGTGCCTCACAGGAATCCATATCACTTGCCGAAATACAAAGAACATCCGGATTCTCTGCGATAACAGCATCTATTGTATTGATCTGAGTCTCTACATCTTCTTCATTATCAGGGCCTTCAAAAGTCATAGTGATCTGGTCATCTTTTTTATAACCATATGCTTTATTAATTTCCTTTACCGCATCTTCCATGCCTTTCTTAACCATCTTCCAGTATTCGCCCTTGACACATTTGCTTACCACTGCGATCCTTGAACCGGCATGGATTTTTATATCTGTATCAATCTCCGGAATCAGCGGACTCTCATCCTCTTCCTTCACTGCTTCTGCCTCTGAATCGGATTCTTCGATAGCGTCTGCCACCAACGGCTGGATTGTCTCTTCCACCTCCGCTCTGCTGCATCCTGTCAGCATTGCCAGTCCTGTCATTAAACTTATCGCTGCTGCCGCCGCTCTTTTCATTTTAATTTCCTCTTCCTTTCAGTGCTATACTGCACATTACAGCAATTTCATAAAATAATGTATAATTTCTGTCAACTAAAAATCGATATCTGCTCAGTACTCTCACAGAATAATTAACATCGAACAATTACCTGTAGCGATCCTCTTAAATGCATTATTTACGAGAATTGCTATAAACCTTATAACTGCATATTACTTTCTACATTATACACACTTTACGAAATTCGTCCAGAGATTTTACACATTTTTCACTTTTATACATCAAAAATTGCGCTATGTCAATGTCTTTTGAATGCCATACCTGCAGGCTGCACCTGAAACTCCAACTGTTTCTTTGTCACCGGATGCTGAAATCCCAGTTTTGCAGAACAGAGAGCCAGCGGTTCCTGACTATTCTGACCGGGATTATACTTTCTGTCACCAACCAAAGGCATTCCGGCATGCGCCATCTGCACACGAATCTGATGATGCCTGCCTGTATCCAGATCAATCCGAATCAGATTTCTTTCGCCACAATCCTGTGCATCTTCCTTATTTTTCCAGGTTTCCAGAACTTCATAAGACAAGATCGCCTTTTTTGCTCCGGAAGTTCCTCCCTCAACCACTGCAGAGCTGTTGGTCCTGCCATCCTTCTTCAGCCAGTCCACCAGTTTTGCACTCTTCACTTTCACTGTTCCTTCTGTAACTGCAAGATAAGTCTTCTTTATTTTTCCCGCTGTCATCTGTCTGCTGAGATCTGCTGCTGCCTTCGGATTCAGGGCAAATACAAGACCCCCCTCCACCGGCTGATCCAGGCGATGGATAATACCCAGATACGGCATCTTACCCGGAACCTTCTGAGCAATATAATTCTTCAAGAGGCTCTCCATATCCATATTGCCAACCCGCGCATTCTGAACTGCAAGCCCTGCCGGTTTGTGACAGACCAGAATATCTTTATCTTCTAAAATATAATCTCTGATATCTTTTATCCACATAAAAAAACTCTCCTTTTCATGGAGAGTATATCCTAAAATTCCATTTCACGCAATAAACGAATATATATGAATACAATTTGAAAACGGTCATCACTTTTTACTTTTCCTGATTTCAAAAATGATGACCGCTTCAATGTTCTTCGTTATTCAATTTATTTTCCTCTTAGTATTCTTTCTATAATAAAATAATATGTTATTTACAAACTATTTTATAAGTTCACTATTAAATTTTTCTATGTTTATTTAAAATTCCTATTCTGTTTCCTGCTCATAATCCATATGTACTGTTCATAATCTGATTCATTCCTGCTTTTATGCTTTTATGATATCAGTTATTCAGTTCATCGGAACTTACTTAGAAAGTTTTATAGATTTTAAATTATAATTTCACGTATTATAATTTGTTTTTCATTTATGAAATATCGGATACACTTTTTCATTATTTTTCGTGCTAAGCAATCATAAACCTAACTTCTTAAATTCACAACTGTTTAATTTCCTTATGTGCTTTTCATATTTATCGAACATTAATGGCAGATGTTCTGAATTATGTAAAGTATCACTGAAAAAGTACCTTAATATTTCTCTCAATATCCTGTAATTTTATATACCGGATATTCTTCTGATGCAGGATTTCAAACCATATACTTAAACTTCTATATGCCTCTCAAAACATCGTTCTTACCTTCAGTTTATCTGTTACCTGAACCTCTGCTTTCAGGCTAACTACTGAGATAAGGGTTATGCTCTTCCGGTAAATATTTCTTTACACATTTACCAAAATCCCTGTATCAGGTCTGCAACAGATATTCAATATAAGTTATCGCTTCTATAATACCTTTGATACATTCCTTCCTTATTAATCAGACTGTGCGTATGCTCTTATATTATATAAGGAAAATACTTTTTTATAATCTCCGTATCAGGTCTTTCTTGCAGGAAATGCGATACCCGTTACTCTTATATTGATGAAGTTATAAATTCTTTCCCAATGGAATCACCCGAACCTTTCTTTTATTTTCATCCTTTTCATTGGAACATTTATATATGCTATGAATTGAATGAATTTCTTTGATTGTTTAATTCGTTTCCTTGTTTCTTTTGATGGTGTTATAATAACACTCTTGTTATTATTTGTCAATACATTTTTGCATTTTATTTCAATATTTTCTATTTATCTTTGTCTTATTTACACTAATTTTATAATATTTTTATTTATTTTATAATTTTCAGACTATTTCACTTTCTTCGATGCAGTATGTTGCTGCCCGGGGCTCTATTATATCCACGAATCGCTCCGCTGCAAAGCAGTTCCCGCAATTCTCATAATTTCATAAATAATAAAGATGCAGCTACTCCCAACCCAAAGAGAGGATAGCTGCATCTTCATCACTTCCTATTTTCGATTATAATTAATCAGGCATCCCTTAAGGATAATCTCACGCTCATCATCCGTAAGCTCCCCAAGAGCCACTTCAAACTCCTTCAGTCCCTCAGCACCGACAACATATCCCCGGATCACATCATCCTTTTCTTCCACTGCCTTACGAATCTGTGGGAAGAACAGATAATCTCCGTTTGCAAACGGAAGCTCCCCTTCTTTAATCAGGAATGGAAGCATACCCCAGTTGATCAGATTGGAACGGTACCTCTTTGTCGCATACTCATTGGCGATATTTGCCCATCCGCCAAGCACTTTCTGACAGGAAGCAGCCTGCTCACGCGCAGAACCATCACCTGGTTTCACTGCAAAGATCGTACTTCCCACACCAAGATTTTCCTTGCTTACATTCGGATAATCCTTTTTGATCACATCCATTACAGGTTTCATCTCCGGTAATGCCTCAACCGGACATTTTCCTTCCTGAATAGCCTTCTGAGCTTTCTGAACTTCTTTCGCACGTCCTACATAAGCAGGATCTTTTCTGGAAAGTGTAAACTCAGCCAGTCCAAGTGGATTGGAACGATAAGAAGATGTCTCACCGGACGGGATCAGTTCATCTGTTGTAGTAACCGGATCATGGATCTCAGAAACAACCTTCACGATCAGATTCTCCGGAAGTGCAGCCATCTCCGGCCAGTCCTTAATATTCGGACCAAACTGGATCTCTACACCCGGATCAGCTATACCCTTGCTGTCAAATACACGATTGTCATAAATTGTCTTATCAAAGAAATATTTCTGTCCTGTATAACCACCCGTATAATCCTCTGCTGAAGTCAGGAAACCTTTGTTTGCTGCAGTTGCCGCAATAGAACGTGCGTCCATGAGTGCAACAGAAGAAATCTGGCCATTCTGGATTTTGGAACCTTCGCGGTTCGGGAAGTTTCTGGTCGTATGACGGATACTGAATGCATTATTTGCAGGAGTATCCCCTGCACCAAAGCAAGGTCCGCAAAAAGCAGTCTTCACAACAGCTCCCGTTTCAAGAAGTCCTGCCAGAACGCCATTCTTAGCCAGTTCCATATAAATCGGAGTACTTGCCGGATATACACTCAATGTGAAGGCATCTGCACCAATGCTCTTGCCTTTAAGGATATCAGCTGCTGCACAGATATTTTCAAATCCACCACCTGCACATCCTGCGATGATTCCCTGTTCTACATAAAGTTTACCATCAATTACTTTGTCTCTTAATGTATATGGAACTTTTCCATCAAGGCTGATCTGTGCTTTTTTCTCAACATCTGCCAGAATATCATCCAGATTTGCTTTCAGTTCATCAATTGTATATGTATTGCTTGGATGGAATGGCATAGCGATCATTGGTCTGATCTCACTCAGATCAATCTCTACACAGCCATCATAATATGCTGTTTCACCTGGTTTCAGTTCTTTGTAATCTTCACTTCTGCCATGGATCTCATAGAATTCCTGAATGTTCTCATCTGTCTGCCAGATAGAGGAAAGACAGGTGGTCTCTGTTGTCATTACATCTACGCCAATTCGGAAATCAGCACTTAAATTTGCAACACCAGGTCCTACAAATTCCATAACTTTATTCTTCACATATCCGTTTGCAAAAACCTTGCCGATAATCGCAAGCGCAACGTCCTGAGGACCTACGCCCGGTCGTGGAGAACCTGTAAGATAAATGGCAACTACACCTGGCATATTGATATCATAAGTCTGGGAAAGAAGCTGCTTTACAAGCTCCGGTCCGCCCTCACCCATTGCCATGGTTCCCAGTGCGCCATATCGTGTATGGCTGTCTGAACCGAGGATCATTTTACCGCCTGCTGCAAGCATTTCTCTTGCAAACTGATGGATAACCGCCTGATGGGGCGGTACATATACGCCGCCATATTTCTTGGCACAGGTAAGTCCAAACATATGATCATCTTCATTAATAGTTCCGCCTACGGCACAGAGTGAATTATGGCAGTTTGTCAGTACATATGGCACCGGAAATTTCTCAAGGCCTGAAGCACGTGCAGTCTGGATAATTCCGACAAAAGTGATATCATGAGAAGTCAGTTTATCAAATTTAATCTGAAGTTTCTCCATATTTCCGGAAGTATTGTGTGCTTTCAGAATTGAATAGGCAATTGTACTCTTTGCAGCTTCCTCTTTGGAAACAGGAAAATCTGCCTGATTCTCCGGAACAATCTTCTGACCATTCAGCAAATACACACCGGTATCGTATAATTTCATGATGTCTCCTCCATTCTGTTTTTTTGCATATCACAAATGCAGTTATGGAACTCACCTTATCCACACCAGTCTTCAAATTTCCAGATGAAAACTGATTTTCTCCTGAACCGGCACTTTGACACGCTAATTTATGGAAATTTAGGTTTTATTATAGAATATTCCACCGGAATAATCAAGCCTAAGACTATAAGTATTTTAGTTACTACAAGCAGTAGCATTTTTTTACTTTCTTTACTTTCCTACCAAAATCCGCTATACTGGGAATCACTTAGAAAATGAGATTTCTGCCGCCTGTGGCAGTTCTGACAGGGAGGTATTACCGATATGTTCCGTTTATGGGGAAAAATATGGAAAGATAATCATTTACTGAAAGATACTGTAATCTGCGATGACTCCGAAGATACGCGGACCCACAAGATTTTTCGTGGTCTGGAAAGTATCTGTTATGAAATGGATCTGGGAAACCCAATCTGGCTGGAATCTACAGTCAGACATTTTAAGAAACATGGAAAAGCCAGATTTTATCAGGATAATTTTATAGAGCAGATTGATTTTGATTATCTGGAGATCCAGGTAATTGAAGAGGATGACGAATAATAAATTATTCTGTCTTAAAATGTGTACAGGATCAGAAACTTTACATTGCCATATTGTTTCTGATCCTGTGTATCTCATTTGCAGTGAATTTTCATGTCTTTATTTCATAAATTCTCTTATGATTTCTCTCATAATCTCATCTTCCTCGGGTGTAAGCATTCCGCTGAAATGGCTTCCTGCTGCTGCAGTCTGGCGGATACTGTCCGCAATATGTTCAACGATTTCCTCTTTTACAGCTTCGTCAGCCTTCTCCGGCACCGGCACTTCTTCTACCCATGTGCGGGCATGTTCCACATAATCAGAAAAAGAATTCATCAGAAGTTCTTCTCTGTATGTAAAATCCAGCGCCTGTCTCAGCAAAAGCAATGCTGTCGGAATGATCGCAGCCACATAAAGATATGCCAGCGGCATTCCGTCCCATCGTACATCTTTGGAATACAGGAAAAAAGCCAGTCCAAGAAAAGCGATACAGAAAAGTGACGGATACCAGACAAACCGGTTCATACGGTTCAACAGCCTGTCTCTTGTTTTCCAAAGATTTGTCCATTTCTCTTTGAGATTTGATTTAACCTCTGTATTTTTTCTGATCATTCTTCGGTAGGTAAGATGTGTGGTCAGCATCCCCAGTGCTCCCAGTCCGCCCATTAACATCATGGCATACAGCAGGAAATGCAGTTCCATAACTTTCTCCAGCATAACATCCTCCTCACTTGAACACGCTGCCTGCTCATAAACTGACAGGATTATTATACTGCTGTTTCCGGTATCATGGAACTAAAATCGCTCATCAAATTCTCTCATAAAAAGACAAAAGTGTTTACATATTTTCCAGTTTCGTAACTACTTCTTCAAACTTCATAAAATGGGAAGCTTTCACAAGAATAGTGTCACCATCCTGTACATAACCTTCCAGATGCTCCAGCAGACTTTCTCTGTCCGGCTCATAGATTACTTTCAGGTCCGGATTTGTCCGCTGTGCTCTCTCTGCCATATTTCTGCACAATTTACCTGTACAGATAAGAACATCGATATCACATTTTCCGGCATGCTCTCCTACCTCCTCATGAAGCTGAACTTCATTCTCTCCAAGTTCACCCATATCGCCAAGGACTGCTATTCTGCGTCCTGCACCATCCTGCAGAACATCCAGAGAGGCTTTCATGGACATGGGATTTGCATTATAGCAGTCATCTACGATCAGAAATTTATCTGTTTCGATCATTCTGAAACGACCGCTGATCGGCTCCAGGCTCTCGATTCCGGCTTTGATCTGCTCAGTTGTAAGTCCATAAATATTTCCAACTGCAGCTGCTGCCAGCGCATTATATACCATATGGCGCCCCGGCATCGGGATATCAACTGTAAATGCAGTATCCCCCAGATGAATGGTGCAGGTCATTCCCTTTAAACCTCTGCTTACAATCTTATCACCGTAAACCTGACATTCATTACTCATTCCGAAAAATACAGGTTTTATCTTTTCATATTTTTTTACTGTGATAAGCTTGTCATCATCGCCATTTAATACAATATGTCCCTCCGGTCTGAGGAATTTAAAAATCTCTGTCTTTGCTTTCAGAACACCATTTCTGTCTCCCAGATTCTCCAGATGGCAGGTACCGATATTCGTGATCACGCAGGTGTCCGGTCTTGCAATCTGCGCAAGTCTGGTCATCTCACCGAAATCACTGATCCCCATTTCCAGAACTGCAATTTCATCTCCATCACGCAGACGAAAAACTGTGAGAGGCAGACCAAGTTCATTGTTAAAGTTGCCCTGTGTTTTCAGAGTATGGTATTTCTGGTTCAGAACAGATGCGATCACTTCTTTTGTACTTGTCTTACCAACACTTCCTGTAATTCCCACAACCGGGATCTGAAGCTGCTTTAAATAAAACTCTGCAATATCTTTCACTGCCTGAAGAGAAGATTCTACTGCGATATAAGGAAAATCAGCGTTATCAAGCACCCGTTCCGACAAGGTTGCCAGTGCCCCTGCTTCCATTACCTGTGGGATAAATTTATGGGCATCTACACGTTCCCCCACAATAGGTACAAACAGACATCCTTCTTCTGCTTTTCTGCTGTCTGTGATAACAGACATTACTTCTTCCTGTAATTTATCAGCCGGACCATAATAAGTACCGCCGCATACGCGGGCGATATTTTCAAGAGTTAAGTTTTTCATAATATTTTTTATATCTTCTTTCCTGTTATAGCAATTCTCTTAATAATGCATCTATAACAATTCTATAAATTACTGCAGACACGCTCTATAGTGTGAAATCCTGCGTCGGATATTTTTTCATGGAAACTTTAATCAGTTTCTCACATAAAGTCGGATAGTCGATTCCCAGAACTTTTGCCTCCTGCGGAATCAGACTGGTTGGTGTCATTCCGGGAAGAGTATTTGCTTCCAGACAATACATATCTCCATTCTCCTTCATCATGAAATCAAGACGGCAGTATCCTTCCATAAACAGAGCTTTGGCTCCTGCTTCCGCATAATGCTGCATTTTCTCTGTGAGTTCCGGTGAAATTTCGGCAGGACAGGTCTCAATCGTAGAGCCGGCCTGATATTTATTCTTATAATCATAGAATCCCTGAAGCGGAGCAATTTCGATGATCGGATAAGCTTTTCCGTCCACAACCGCTACTGAAAATTCACGTCCTTTTATATATTCTTCGACCACAACTTCATTTTCATAAGAATAAGCGTCTTTGAGAGCCTGCTCATATTCGGCCTGATCATTCACAATATAAACACCTACACTGGAACCGCCACAGCAGGTTTTTACAACTACAGGAAATTCCATTCCAAGTGCTTTCAGATCTGTGGTCATTTCTTCTTTTACCATAGACACTCCCCGCGGTGTTGGTACATTATTCATCAGGAACATCTGCTTGGTGATTCCCTTATCCATTGCCAGGGCACTGCTTAAATATCCGGTTCCTGTATATTTGATTCCCATCAGGTCAAATGTTGCCTGTACTTTTCCATCTTCTCCGTTCGCACCATGAAGTCCCAGGAAAACAATGTCAGCCGCCTCGCAGAGTTTCAGCACGTTTGGTCCGAAGAAGCTTCTTCTCTCTTTTTTCATCTGTTCAATCCTGTCGTTAAATGCTGACATATATTCTGATGCTGCGTCCACATCATACTCTGACGGAAACGGATTCTCCCAGTCCACATTCTCAATGCCGCAAAAAATATCCACAAGAATCGCCTGATGTCCTTTCTGTCGTAATGCCTTACATATTCCTGTTCCTGATGTAATGGAGACAGTACGTTCTGTACTTGTTCCCCCCGCTAATACTACAATCTTCATCATTTTTCTCCTTTATTCATAAATAACAATCGGTGTGTTCTTCTCAACATTGCTGAAAATAATCTGCACCTGATCGGATGGTGCACAGATGCTTCCATGTGTGCCTTCAAATTCATAAAGCTGTCCTCCGAAATCCATTCTCCATGGAGCATCACTGATCCCCAGATTTCCATCGAATGGGATCCAGTAATTTACAGCAGAAGGATAGTCCTCTCCGTTCACTGTACATCCGCTCTTCATTTCACCTGTTGTATAACATCCCACAGGAGTTGCACAGTTGGGCACGAATGGATTTCCGGATACGATCTGCGCATCCGCAGTCGGCGTTCCATCTTTATAGAATACCATTCTCTGGGCCGTCAGGTCAATCTCTATATACGTATATCCGATATCATTTGTTTTCCTGACCAGACCTTCATGGGAATAAACAGGTTCTCTGACTTGGGTTTCTCCGTTTTTTATCAGTTCTGTAAGTTCTTTCAGCTCCGCTTTCTGATCGATCTGCCAGCCATAATTCCCTCCGCTGACAGTAATCTCACGACCATCATATGTATTAAATGTTCTCTCTGTTCCAACCGTATCATATTTAGCCGCCAGTTCACTGATATATGCTTCTATCTGTTTTTTGTCAAGTGTATAAAGACCGTTTTCATCTGTTGTGAGCCAGTTTTTGATCATATCTCTATCTACTGTCTCTGTGCAATCGTCAAAATCATAGGTTATCACTACATCCGTAAGTTTGTTTATCAGGTCACAATTCTTCGTCAGAGTTTCATCACTCTGATAAACTTTCGGTTCTTTGTAGCATCCATCTGCTTCCAGATCAACCGGCGTTCGTCCTGTGACAAGAGCATCTATAATATCCTGACTTGTTTTTTCTGGTTTCAGTGCAGTTCCCTCCTGCTCAGGAACAATTACAAACTTATCGTCTTTCTCTTCTATATGAGCATCCGAAGGCTCTGTCATATTCTCCTGCTGCATACATTTCAGTTCGGAAATGGCAGCCTCTGTCTTCTGCTCATCATATTTAATGGAGGAGGACACCTCATAATTCCTGTGCTGATTAAAAGCAAGAAACCATGTAAAACGATCCTGATTCCTGATCAGTTTATCAACACTTCCATCTGAGTCATAGGAAAGTCCCGCCTGTTTTGCTGTGATACTTTCCTGTCCGTTATTTCTGGTGTCAATAGTAAGAACATATGCTCCCACCTTCTGCGTAAGCAATTCTTCTGACTGGGATACTGTCATATAGGAACAGTTGAATCCGTTTACCATTGATCCCGGTAAGAAATGCTCTGTGAAATAGTATACACCATATCCATATACTCCGGCAGTCAGCAGGAGCAAGATTATGATCAGGGTGATCATGATTTTCTTTCTGCTGCTCACGACATCCTCTCCTTTCTTTTTTATAAACAGCAACCGCCCGGCAAGAAATTATGCCGGGCAGTTTTATTATCACATTATTTATCCAGAAAGTAAATACGATTATTCTCTTTTATGCGTTTTCCAGTAGTGTTACTGTTCACTCCGTTCACAGTAACACGCTTCGCGATGCACAGAATTTATGCTAATTGCATAAATTCGCGCGGTATGTCTCGGGTTTTCTGTGATCTTCGCTCACAAAAAACACCTCGCGGGATATTATCAGCGAACAGTAGCCAGTAGTTTCTCTACACTTGTAAGTTTAACACAGAGTACGAACACTTCTGCTGCTTTTCCAAGATCCTCAGGAGTCGGGAAGCTTGGTGCAATACGGATATTGGAGTCTTTCGGATCTTTTCCATATGGATAAGTTGCGCCTGCTCCTGTAAGTACAACACCTGCTTCTTTTGCCTTGGCAACAATAGCTTTTGCACATCCTTCCATTGAATCAAAGGAAATGAAGTATCCACCATGTGGTTTTGTCCACTCGCCGATTCCAAGACCGCCAAGTTCTCTGTCCAGTGTGTTAAGGACCATTTCAAATTTCGGACGGAGAATTGCCGCATGTTTTCTCATGTGTTCATGAAGACCGTCGATATTTTTGAAGAATTTTACATGACGTAACTGGTTTAATTTGTCATGTCCGATTGTCTGGATCTGCATGTAGCTGCGGAAATCTTCCAGGTTTGCTTTGGAAGCTGCAACTGCTGCAATACCGGAACCCGGGAAGCTGACTTTTGATGTTGATGTAAATTTATATACAAGATCAGGATTTCCTGCTTTTGCACATGCTTCAAGGATTTCTACAAGGAAGTCCTGATTGTCATCATAGAGATGATGAATGCTGTATGCGTTATCCCAGTAGATACGGAAATCAGGTGCTGCCGGTTTCAGATGCGCAAAGCGCTCTACTGTTTCTGCTGAATAGGTATATCCCTGTGGGTTGGAGTATTTCGGCACACACCAGATTCCTTTGATGGATGCGTCTTCACTGACAAGCTTCTCTACCATATCCATGTCCGGTCCCTGTGGTGTCATTGGCACGTTGATCATTTCGATTCCGAAGAATTCTGTGATCTTGAAATGGCGGTCATATCCCGGTACAGGACAGAGGAATTTTACCTTATCAAGTTTGCACCATGGGGTATTTCCCATTACACCCTGTGTCATAGAACGTGCAATGCTGTCAAACATAACGTTTAAGCTTGAGTTTCCATAGATGATGATGTGATCCGGATCTACTTCGGACATTTCTCCAAGGAGGCGTTTAGCTTCCGGGATTCCGTCGATAACACCGTAGTTACGGCAGTCTACTCCTGTTTCGCACTTGAGGTCTGAATCGCTGCTTAATACGTTCATTAATCCCATTGAGAGATCGAGCTGGTCTGCTGACGGTTTTCCACGTGACATATCGAGAGCTAAGCCCTTTGCTTTGATATCTGCGTATTCTTTATCCAGCTGTGCTTTGAGTGTAAGCAGTTCTTCTTTGCTCATGTCGCTGTATTTTTTCATAATATTCCTCCTTGTTCTGCCATGGAAGGATGTCCCTTTTTCCGTATAGGGCAATCATTTGTTTTTCCTACGGCAACAGTTTTTTTGTTTTTTACATTTTAGTATGGTAAAGTAGGGTTGTCAAGTGTTTTTATGGAATTGTTAATATTTTACCAAAACAATCGTTACTGTTCCCTCTGTTCTCAGTAATGTAACCCAAATTCATTCCGGATTGCCGTAACATCTTTCTCTGATACTTATAACAAGTCTCGTAAATAATTAGCCAAAAAGCAAGTCGAAATCCCTCGAAAGTTTCGGCTTGCTTTTTTGAGTGTGACAGCGTATATTTAAATCAGTTAACAGATCTTTTAACTGTCTTAATTGTTCTTGTCAGGTCATCCTGATATCTTTTTATTACTCCTTATACAACATCCATTTTTATCCAAGTCAGTGAATGAGACAAGTCAGGCGGATAAAATCATCTGCTTCGCTGCTCAGTTCATAACCGAATGACTGTGAAAGGAGGTCATCCATGTCTATGTTTATCCACGCAATTATCGTAATCCTGCTTGCTGTGCTGGCTATGGGGATCGGGCTGCTGATTCTTGTGTGCTGGGCTTTGGCAGCATGTGCAAGCAGACGGGATTCTTATCTGGAAAAGGATTATCGGGTGAAATAAAGGAAGTCTGCGCATGGACGCTGAGTATTGCCGATAAGTTTATTCATTACTTTTCCATTAAAGTACAGGGTTGCAGAACCGCCTCCATCCAGGTTGTAAGCATAAGTACAGCCGTAGGATTTGAAAATATTCACCATATCCCAGTGATTAAGACCATTATAGCTGCCGGTATCTGTTACAAGGAGTACATAATCGTTGGGCTTTACCATTCCTACCGCTGTACGTGGATAATATTTTTCTGTTTCAGCCCATGGAAGCTGGGCTTCGCCATCTTTAATAAGAACCGGACCAAAATTATATGTATCTTTTACACCGGCTGCAAGAAGATTTTTTCCCATAAGTCCCTGTGCCGGAGTATAGATGGTTCCGTCTTTCTTTACTGCCATGACTGAATAACTGGTCATGTAATCACCATAGATAATCCCGTTTTTAATGCACATGCCAAGGGGGGATGGTTTTCCTGTACCATAGTCGAAAGCACTACCGTTTACTCCGATAATGCCTCCATTTGAGGATACTGCATCAGAAGTTGTCTGTCGGGATCCGCCATAAGTTCCGTTGGAGAGGGCGGATTTCAGCTGTTTGGCATTGGATGTCTTTATATGCGCTACCCAGTAGGAAATTCCATGGACTGATTTGCGTTTAAGTTTAATATTAAGAGTGCTGCTTTTGTATTCGTAAGTATTGCCGCTTTGAGTAACTGTTGGTTTAGTATTTGTCGGTTTAGTATCTGAAGATTTTACACGCTGCCCTTTGCTGTTTACATAATATTTACCTATCCAGGTATTTTTTGCCATCACTCCTGTTTTCTTGCTGAAATAGTAATAATATTTTCCTATCTTCTGCCAGCCCTTTGCCATGGTGGAATTGCTGAGGAAATAGTATTTTTTTCCATCCTGAGTAAGCCACTGCCTGGCAATTGCCACGCCGGATTCATTGAAATAATAGGTATATTTATCTCCTGTAGCCCAGCGATTACGGAACATGGCACCATTTTTACGATTGTAATAGTATTTGTTGCCGGAACGCTTCATCCACCCGGTGAAACGTTTGCCGTTGGCAATACTGTAGTAATAATAACCTTTATACTTAAAAGAACCGCAGATCAGACGCCCCTTTGAATTATAAAAATAGTAATCTCCGTTTATTTTCTGCCATCCCGTTTTCTTCGATGTGATGCTGACGGAGGTTCTGTCCTGTTTCACATATGTAGCTGCATTTACGGTAACTGCACGCATACTGATGCCTGCTGTCAGAAATAATGCCAGTATCAGAAATACCGTCACTTTTCTGAATGGTAATTTTCTTTTCATGTCTTTCATCTGCCTTTCCATGATGTCTGATATGCCCATATAAGGGAATTGCTATAAATATATTACCGATATGTCCCCTGCGATTTCTTTACCCGACAATTCGACAGACCGAGCGTTGTCAGATAATATTCCATGTCTCTCTCTGACATCAGACACTTTGGCCCTATAACGAGTTCCTTTATCAGCTGGTCAAGGCAATCTGAAAAATCAAAATCCACATAAGATATCAGCTGACTTTCTTTTACATAGTAGGAATAGTTATATAAACGTGCACCGAGAGAAAGTTCAACTTCTCTTCCCATCAGAAACTGTTTCGGCGAAAACTCGCACAATCGGATTTCGCTTTCCTCTCTGAAAAACGGATTTTTCATGTAAACAGATTCCTGAAATAATTTCAAAAACTTTTTCTCAAAACAGTTCATGACTTTATCCAGTACTTCTATTTCATAATCCTGCTTTTCCTCAATGCTTTCCCGACATTGTTCTTCTTTCTGTAATATCTTCTCGATTTCATCAACCAATTCATGCACTATCTGATGTACAACTTCTCTCTGCTCTGTTTCAGAATAACTGATCTTATGTAATGACACAATTGACGGCTTTGAAATCTCCGGAGAAACCGTTACAACTTCTTTTAATACATCCAGGTCAAATCCGATGGCAGCTCCGCGCCCGTCATCCGCATATCCCCGCCACTGACTAAGCAGATCATTCTGATACGAAAAACAGGTTACATAATATCTGAAGTCTGCATGATTTTCATTGAAAAATTCATCTGTAAACAGTTTCACATATCCCATCAATCTCTCTGATGAAATCTTTGATCTGAATAAATCTGAAGCATTTTCATAAGCTCTTTTAAATTCTGCGTCATAATACCTGCAGATCCAGCTGATCTCCATGGAATCATTGGATTTCAGGATATTTGTCAGACGGAGGGAACGATTTTTCAAAATAGAATTCAATGATTCTAAACTGCAATAGTGATATACGATCATATTTTTTCTTCTCCTGTAAATAATTGTTCTTTTGTAACCATTCAACATTCTGCCATCCCCAAAAAAATTCTATAGCAAAGTTCATCAGCAAAAGAACTTACGGAAAGTTTATATCAGTAGGTAACAGAATTATTATATCAGATACATCTTATGAATCTGTAAACTTATAGCAACCCTCGTAAATAATGCATATTGATTAAGAGGTTTGCTATAGAAAAACATTGCTTATACTTATAATATAATAACTGTTTTTTATAAAGAAATCCCCATCCACTGTTTATTATTTTGCAGCAGATAGGGATATGTTGAGGTTAATAGTTATATGCCCCCTCGTAAGCATTGCACCTGTCTAATTTCCGTGACTGGTTCTGGCAGGAGTTGCATCTGTCACAGAACTCCTGCTCATAACAGGTGGAACAGGCGCATGTCCTGCAGGCTTTTCGGTCATAGCCTGAGGTATTGCTGTGAGGAAGTGTGCTTTCTGCTGCATTACCCATATACATCGCCCTCCTTGTGTGCTGGTTACTGTTCGTCCAATCTTAAGTAAAAGTCCCGTGAACGAGCAGAGTTCCTTGTACCTTATATTATACGCTCACAGGAGGGGAATACAAGTAATTAATAATCGGTTTTCTGGTAAAATCTTCCGTTTATATAATCAGTCTTGATGATATTTACAAAGGCTTTCGGATCGATCTCATGTACCTTCTTTACCAGATATTTTGCCTCTTCTGTTGATACTACGGAGTAAATCATACTGGTCTTCTCGTCTGTGTAACATCCGGTACCTTCAAAACGTGTCGCCGTATGATTGGTAAGTTTGAAAATCTCCTCATAAATCTGATACGGCTCCTTCGTGATAATGAACAGCGTATGCTTCTTATATCTCTGATGCAGCATCTGAATCACCTGAGTAGAAGTAAACTGGAAGATAATAGAGTAAAGCGCTCTGTCCCATCCAAAGAGCAAACCTGCCACTGTCAGGATCACTGCATTTCCACACAGAATATAATTCCAGATATCCCTGCCATTTTTCTCGGAAAAATAAATCGCAATAAAGTCCGTTCCACCTGTACTGGTATTACCGATCAGACAGAGACTGATACAGAAGCCATTGATCAAACCGCCAAAGATACTGATCAGCAATGTATCATAAGTGATCGGCTGACTGGGAATAATATCCGTAAGCAGACCGGAAAGCACGATCACACAGACAGAACTTATCGTAAATTTCTTTCCGATAAATTTCAGACCAATAAATACAGGAATAGAGTTCAGCAGTACATTAATCAGCGTATACGGAACTGCAATCCCCATAAATGTCTGAAAAATGTTCTGGAGCAGCAGAGTAAGTCCTGTAAATCCTCCCGGAAAAAGACCGCCTGCACGAACAAATGTCTTAATATTCAACGCCATGATCGTTGCAGCCAGAACCGCACAGCCGTAACGCTTGGCTTCATGTTTTAAATTAAGTTCCTTCATAATCACGTTTCCTCCCATCTCGCCAAACAGTTCAAATTGAACTCATGTGAAATTGCTTTTCACAATCTCTGCAGAAGACTTAACTGATTCGGCTAAAAAGCAGTTTTCCGTCAATGACAAACAAAAGGAAACCTTTCTACGCCTCCCATCTTCCAGAAGCACCACATGGAAGAACCAGTCCGTTAGAGCTTACCGGAAGCCCGATCTCCTGAGAGTCCACATGCCCGCCGAACTTTTTCAATTCAGTAGACAACATATAAGTAAGAACTGCCGGTGCCAGACCTGTTGTATAAGAATTTATCAGGAAAAACAAAGGCTCATCGCTGAGAATCTTTGTACACAGCTTAATCAGGTCATGGATACAATCCTCAATCTTCCAGATCTCCCCCTTCGGTCCACGTCCATAAGAAGGCGGATCCATAATGATCGCATCATAATGATTCCCTCTGCGGATCTCACGCTCAACAAACTTCACACAGTCATCTACCAGCCAGCGGATCGGAGCATCTCCCAGACCGGAAGCAACCGCATTCTCCTTTGCCCAGGTAACCATACCCTTAGAAGCATCCACATGAGTAACAGAAGCTCCCGCTGCCGCTGCCGCCAGAGTCGCACCACCTGTATATGCAAAAAGATTCAACACCTTCACCGGACGTCCCGCATTGCGGATCTTATTGCCAAACCAGTCCCAATTCACAGCCTGCTCCGGAAAAAGCCCGGTATGCTTAAAACTAAAAGGTTTCAAATTAAAGGTAAGTCCCTTATAATGAATATCCCACTGCTGGGGCAAATCAAAAAACTCCCATTCACCGCCGCCCTTCTTACTTCTGTGATAATGCCCGTTCATATGCTTCCAGCCCTTATTTACCTTCGGCGTATCCCATATAACCTGCGGATCCGGCCTCACCAGAAGATAATCCCCCCAACGCTCCAGCTTCTCCCCACAGGAAGTATCAATAACCTCATAATCTTTCCATCCATCTGCAATCCACATTGTATAATAATCCTCCTAAAATAAACGCATAATAAATTACGATTGTACTACATATCCAACCATTAGTAAAGCCACATTTCTCACATAATTTCAATAATATCAAGATCAAAATCCCCTTTAACCTTAACATCATTCATTGTTTAAAGTATAAAATAAAACTCCCCCCATGGCAAGCAAACCATCATAATTCACAGTTATAAACAAATAAAGCATTACTGTTCACTCCGTTCTCAATAACACGCTTCGCAGGATATTACTAGCGAACAATAATAATAAAGTATCGATACTCACGTTCAAGTTAATAACATCATCCTCTTCGCAACCTGCCCATACCCCAATATCTTCTCCACAGTTTATCAGAAATTTACTTGCTTCGCTCTAAATCGTTGCCAGTACCCAGCGCGAAACAGCATCTCTCTGTGGGTGAATCTGGAGGGGGCTTAGTAACTCTTAGGCGGAGAAAATCCGCGTTATGAAGAAAAACAGCAACCTGTCTGAGCGAAGTCGGAGGCGGAGCGAGTTTTGCGTTTTTCTTCATGCTTTTAGCGGATTTCCTCCACCTTAGAGTTACTTAACCCCCGGAACTGAACCCACAGAGAGATGCTGTTTCGCGCGTCCCTCTACAAAAAAACAAGCCAAGACTCCCAAAAGTCTCAGCTTGTTTCATAATACAACCACTTATTTCGCTTTCTTCTTCATAGAAGCCACAACAGACTGAATAACAATAAAGAAACAAAGCAACGCAGAAAGAATAATTCTTGTCCACCAGCTTGACAAAGTACCCTGAGTAGTAATCAAACTGGAAATCGTACCCTTAATCAACACACCAAACAAAGTACCAATCGGAGTACCAACACCACCTGAAAGAAGCGTACCACCAATAACCGCTGATGAAATTGCATCCATCTCAAGACCCTTTGCCTGCTCAACGAAACCTGCACAACTGTTCAAACAGAACAGGAAGCCACCAAGGCCTGCAAGAAAACCATCCAGAACATAAGCATTAAAAATAGTTTTCTTAACATTCAGACCCATCATTAATGCACTCTGACGGCTACCGCCGATTGCATAAAGCTTACGTCCAAACTTACGATATTTCAGAAGAACCGCGATCAGAATTACAACAATCAGAGCAATCACAACTGTCGGCGGAATATAAGCCGGAATAAATTTACCCTTCTTACTGGTTGAACCAAAAGGCATATAGAAACGGTAATTTGCCCATTTCAGGAATAACTCATTCTTGATAGAAATCATATCAGTACTGATGATAGCTGTCAGACCACGTCCGAAGAACATACCTGCCAGAGTAACGATGAATGGCTGGATATCCAGATAAGCTACCAGGAAGCCCTGAACAATACCAAAAGCAACACCAATAAGCAGTGCAACTAAAACTGCTGCATATGCGTTCACACCTTTGTTCTCCATAAGGTCTGCAAGAACCATACATACAAGTGCAGTAACAGAACCTACGGAAATATCAATACCACCGGTGATCATAACGATTGTAAGACCACACGCAATAACCAGAAGACCCGCATTAGATACAAACAGGTTCAGAAACATCTGAGGTTTTGCAAAACCTTTATCAGCAAAAACAATCATACCTGCAACATACATTACTACAAATAATGCGATTGTGATCAGAAGCAGGAAGCCATTTCCCGTTATTTTCTTTTTCTGTACATTTGCTTTCATTACTTCTGACCTCCTTCTGCTGCCACACTTCTTTTAGCCTTTAAGTTGGCAATATATTTCTTAAATACATCACTCTGCAGTGTAACGATGATAACAACTACGATTGCCTTATAAACAGGAAGCTGGTCTGCTTTTACGTTCATCGCATAGAGTGTTGTGGTCAGAGCCTGAATAGTGTAGGCACCGATTACGGAACCGATCAGGCTGAATTTACCACCACCAAGGAAGTTTCCGCCAAGCGCAACTGCAAGGATGGCATCCATTTCCAGGTTAAGACCAATGTTGTTTGCATCTGCAGAGTAGATACGGCTGGATGCCACAATACCGGCAATACCAGCCAGTACACCACAGATAACATAGGTAAGGAATTTAATCATCGTAGAATTTAATCCCACAAGACGAGCTGCCTTTCCATTGATACCAACACTTTCAATGTAAAGCCCAAGAGCAGTCTTCTTCAAAATCAGGTACACAATAACAACTGTAATGATCGCAAAGAAAATAGGTGTAGGAATCGGGCATTTTCCAATATATCCACCAGCCATCTTAAAGGAATCCACACGAATATAAGTAATCTGTCCGTTTGTGATCAGCTGAGCAATACCACGACCGGCTGTGTAAAGGATCAGAGTTGCAACCATTGGCTGAATATTCAGCTTGGAAACCAGAAATCCATTAAATGCACCACATAATGCAGATGCAAGAAGTGCTGCGATAACAGCCAGGATCACAGGATTCTGGTAATCATTTACAGAAACCTGTCCGCCGGAAAGAATCTGACAGCAGACAGCCGCTGCAACTGCCATGATTGCACCAACACTGATATCCTGTCCACCGGAAGCTGCTGTTACCAGTGTCATACCGATTGCAAGGATAACCAGCTCTGAAGCACGGTTAATAACATCAACAATGTAACCATAGAGTACACCGTTTCGGATTGATACATTAAAGAAATCCGGTGTTCTGATCACATTCAGCAAAAGTACTGCGATCAGACACACAATAGGAAGAAACAGACGTGCACTTGTTATTTTCTTTAATTTACTCTTATTCATTATTTATCGTCACCTCCGGCAATAGCTTTCATAACTCCGCTCTGGGAAAGTTCATCCTCTTCCAGCTCCCCTACCTTCTGGCCATCACGAAGAACTGCCATACGGGAGCAGGTGCGGAGCATTTCCTCAACCTCTGAGGAGATAAATGTAACTGCCATTCCCTGATCCGCAAGATCAAGAACCAGTTTCTGAATCTCTGTCTTAGTACCGATATCAATACCTCTGGTCGGCTCATCCAGAATCAGATAATCTGGATTAGTCAGAAGCCATCTTCCAAGGATAACCTTCTGCTGGTTACCACCGGACAGACTCTTAATCGGGGTTTCACGACTTGCTGTCTTAATCTGCAGTAATTTAATATACTTATCAGCAGCATCCTCCATTTCTTTCTTGCTTAATGGATGGAACATACCGCGTTTAGCCTGGAGCGCTATAATAATATTTTCTCTTACAGAAAGATCTGCAATAATACCTTCTGCCTTTCTGTCTTCCGGAAGATATGCCATACCAAGTTTCATGGCATCCAGCGGAGTATTGATCTTTACTTCTTTTCCTTTTACTTTTAAAGTTCCTGTATCAGCTTTATCCGCCCCATAAATTGCACGAACCAATTCAGAACGTCCGGAACCCAGAAGTCCGGTAAGACCAATAACCTCACCTTTATTGATGGTAATATCAAACGGTTTGATCGTTCCCTTATGAGATAATCCTTTTGCCTCGATTACAGGTTCTGCATCTGTGATTCTCTTGTCTTTATGATCGCCTTTAATATCTGCAAGATCATCAAAATCCTTACCCATCATCTTGGCAACCAGCATTACTCTCGGAAGATCTTTCGTCTCATATTCCCCAACAAGTTCACCATTACGAAGAACTGTAATCCTGTCGCAGACTGCATATACCTGCTCAAGGAAATGCGTAACAAAGATAATACCTACACCTTCGTCACGAAGTCTTCTCATAAGTACAAACAGCTTTTCAACTTCATCATCATCCAGTGAAGATGTCGGTTCATCGAGAATCAGTACCTGGCACTTCATGTCCACTGCACGGGCAATTGCGATCATCTGCTGAATCGCAATGGAACATTCATCCAGCATCTGTGTTGGCGGCACATGAATGTCCAGGCTCTCAAGAAGTTTTCCTGAGCGCTCATTCATCTGCTTCCAATCAATCATTCCCATCTTTCTCGGTTCTCTGCCAATAAAAAGGTTCTCAGCTACAGTCAGGTTGGGACAAAGGTTTACCTCCTGATATACTGTACTGATACCATTTGCCTGCGCTTCCTGAGGCGAGTGGTTAATAATGGCATTACTGTTTCCAGCCATATGAATTGTTCCACTTTCAAATTCATGTACACCGGTCAGCACCTTAATCAGTGTTGATTTACCTGCACCATTCTCCCCCATCAGTGCGTGGATTTCGCCCTTTCGAAGGGTAAAGTCCACATGGGAAAGGGCACGGACTCCTGTAAAGTTTTTGCTGATATCACGCATTTCCAATACTACATTTTGTTCCATATTCTTTCCACCTGCTTTCTAAACTGGTTTACCCCTCATTTACTGAAAAGCTTCAGTAAAGCGGGTATCTGTAAATCATTTCGGCATAAAGAGAGCGTGATTCATAAATCCGGGTTTCTCCGAATTATGAACCACGCTCCGGATTGTTTATATTTCTTCTATTACACGTCTATTATATGTTGTCAAAAATTAGTATGCACGTCCGTCAATAATTTCCTGTGTGATAGGTGTTACGTCATATTCGCCCTCTTCATCAAGACTGTTTACAGCTTTAACTTTATCAACTGTATCATCTGTAGCAAAGATTTCTTCATCTACATAGTTCAGTTTTTCAACTTCTTCACCAGCTTCAAGAGCTTTGATCAGTTCTTCTGCACGTGGTCCGTGTAATGGGTTACACTCAACATCGCATGCAATCTTGCCGGCTAATGTATCTGTTAAACCAGCATTTGTTGTATCAAAAGACATAACCATGATTTCACCGTTTGCGATATCAGATCCTACTGTTTTACCAGCTGCTTCGATAGCATCGATAGCACCGAATGCTTCGTTATCGTTCTCGCAGTATACAACATTAATATTGTCATACTGTTTCAGCATGGACTCCATAACTTCCTGTCCTTTAGCCTGTGTGAATTCACCGGACTGCTGAGCAAGTAAGTTCCATCCATAGTTGTCAACACCTTCTTCAAGGCCTTTAGAACGTCCAATCTGAGCTGTAGATCCGATTGTACCCTGGATATCAACGATGTTAACATCTTTTGCATCGATTCCCTTAGCTGTTGTGTATGCATTCAGCCATTCAGCTGCTTTTCTTCCTTCGAGTAAGGAGTCAGTTCCGATCCATGTTGTATATAAGCTGTCATCAGATACATCAACCATACGGTCTACGATGATTACAGGAATATCAGCATCTTTAGCTTCCTGAAGAACTGTATCCCAACCTGTCTCTGTTACAGGAGCTAAAAGAATGTAATCAACTTCCTGCTGGATGAAGTTACGGATTGCTGTTAACTGGTTTTCCTGTTTCTGCTGTGCATCGTCGAAGATTAATTCATATCCGTTCTCTTCGCTGAATGTGGATTTCATGGATTCTGTATTAGCTGTACGCCAGTCAGATTCAGCACCTACCTGTGAGAAACCAACTGTGATTGTGTCGTCCGCTGCTGCTACACCCACTGCCGGAACAACGCTCATACCGCATACCATTGTTGCTGTTAATAAAGCTGACACGATTTTTTTCTTCATTTTGTAAATCCTCCCGATTCATTTAAGATGTCTTTATTATAGTAAAAATCCAGGAAAATTCCATAGAATATTTTCCGCAAAAAGTTTATTCTTCTATCATATTTTGTTCATAATTTATACAAAGTTTATTTTTTTATTGCGGAAGTTGGATTTTTTATTGTGCATTATAAATACAGAAATAAATTATCAACTTTCTTTTATATTCACTTTGCACAATCCAGCATTAGTCGACATAATTCATACATTCCATTATTTGGCAGACCTTCGTAAGTCTCTATCAGCAGGCCATAAAACTGTTATTGGATATGAATAAACAATAAAATAATTGACTTTATCCACCTGAATACATAACAAAAGCTGCATATCTGTTAAGATTCTTAACTTCATGCAGCTTTTTCTTTGTTTATCTTGAATTGTTATCCAGGTTAATTTTTTTCGCCATATACACTTCCATAACCGTACCTTCTCCCTCTGTAGAAGAAATCTTCAGTCCATAACCCGGACCATAATAAAGTACAATTCTCTCTGACACCGCAGCAAGTCCGAACCCGGCACGTTCACCGGTGCGGATGGCTTCCTGTACTTCATAAAGACGTTCCGGTGTCATTCCCTGACCATTGTCAGTCACTCTCAGCATCATATCATCTCCCAGATTGAATCCTTCAATAAGAATCTTACCTTTTCCACGCTTATTCTTAATTCCATGATAAAGAGCATTCTCCGCTAACGGCTGCAAAGTAAGCTTCGGCACCATCACTTCATCCAGTTCCGGCGGAATATTAATCTCAAATTCCATAATATCCCTGTATCTTGACTGCTGAATCTCCAGATAACTCAATGTGTGGCGTTTCTCTTCCGACAGCGGAATGATATCCTTCCCCTTCGAAAGCGAAGTGCGGAAAAAAACAGACAGACTTGTGATCATATCCACTGCATCCTGCTGCATACCACCCTCCACCAGCCACACAATAGTGTCCAGTGTATTATACAGAAAATGCGGATTTACCTGTGCCTGGATCAGCTGCAGCTCCGTCATATGCTGTACCTCCTGCTCCTTACGCACATTCTCAAGAAGCCCTTCAATCCTTCCTGCCATCTTTCTGGTACCGGCATCAAGCTCTTGGATTTCAACACTGTCGGCAGATACTACATTAATAGTTTTGTACTCTCCTTTTCCAACCTTCTTAATATTATGGAGAATTTCAGAAATCGGTTTGGTAATGCTGTATGTCAGACGGAAAGAACGCCGCAACAGAATAGCCGTAGCAACCAAAATCGCCGCACACATAGTGATGATCGTCAGACGTACATTTCCAGCCAGTTGAGACTCTATCTGCACCAGTTCCGTCGCCTCCTGATAAATATAATTCTGCATTTCTTTCTCAAAGAGCGTGGTCAGGATTTCTGTATTATTTGCCACAAATTCCTGTCGTTCCTGATAATTCTTTATCTCAAGAAGCTGATTCATCCGTTTCTTAAGATTCTCCAGATAGTTAGTCAGATATTTCAGAGAACGCAGGCTTTCCTTCTTTGATGTGGTTTTCTTCAGACTCTCCACAGTACTGATTGCCTTGTCTACCTGCTCTGTCGGCAGCCCGTCCTTACCTTTTCGCCCGATAGTCACATAATAGATATCCATATCCACTTCATCTTTAAAGCTCATATCATTATTGGAATTTCTATAGTTTGCATTATATTCCGAACTCACCGCCAGATTATTAGACAACTGATTATATTCATTTGTATAATGCCAGAAAAAAACAAGAAGCACTATGATCAGAATTGTCATAGGGATCATAGTGCTCAGAAGCATCCACTTCATCTTTGTTTCCAGCTTCTCCTGTTTCTGCTTCATGAATCAGACTTCTCCTCTCGTCTTACGATACTCACTCGGAGTCATTCCCTGAGTTTTCTTAAAAAGATAGCTGAAGTAATGCGCATCCTTATATCCCACTTCCCCTGCAATCTCACTGGAACGTTTGGAAGTACAGCGAAGCAGCTCCTTTGCCTTGTCCATACGAAGCGAAGTCAGATACTCAATAAATGTCTGTCCCATATTCTGACTGAAAAGCGCACTGAAATGATTGGCACTCACATTCGCCGCATGCGCCACTCTATTCAGAGAAATCTCTTCATCCATATAATGTCCATCTATAAAATCTATTGCCTGCTTCAACACACTTCTGTTCTGACTGCCTGCATTTTCATCACGGATTGCAATGGCCCGTTTCAAGACTTCCTCTGCATATGCAACAGAAGCTTCTGTAGACTGGCTTGTCTTCTTCACAACATCATCTGTCTCTTCTCTGGACAATTCCGTATCATCATATCCAATTTTCTTAAGAAATGACAGTACAGAAAAACGCACATTCAAAACCACATAATTACGGAACACCAGTGATTTCATCGGTTCCCTGCCAATAGCATGGAAATAATCATGGACAAAACTGTCTACTTCATCTTCCAGACCACTGCTTAAAAATTTCTGAAGGATTTCCGGATTCAGGGCATTGATATTCACATTCTTAAGCTGAACAGCTTCTGTTTTTGAAGTGTCTGCTGAATTCTCCTTTACCTGCTCAAGCATATTGTAATAAAGAATATGCCCGTCATACAGATAACGGAATGCATAAGTTCTTGCAGCCGTGTGATAACTCTGCTTAATTCTGCTCAGACGGTCTGCCTCCTCGCCGACTGCCACAAACCAGTCCACATTTGCTCTGGTTTCTTCCATGATCTTCTGAATTGTTTCCACACATTCGCATGTATTCTTCTTTATCGTATCTCGCTGCCCCTTGACCAGAATCGCATAACTGAACACCTGATGTCTGAAAAGCATCGCAACCGGATGACTGAGGAAATAATTCTCAATCTTCTTATGTACTTCTGCCTCCCAGTCTGAATATCCTTCCGACGAATTACAACTGCTGTCTGAAGCATCCGGTGTAAAAATCAGAATATTATAAGCCTCTGCCACAATATCAAGATTCAAACGATCTGCTCTCCGATAAATCTCTTCCAGATCAAAGTCCGCTCTCACCAGAGATTCAAAGAAATCACGGCTCGCATTCCTCTCATACTCCTGCATCTCCAGTTTGAATTTCTCATAATATTCCTTCTGCGTCTTCTCATGTTCATAACGATTATGAATCTCCTCCAAACGCTCAATAAATGCATTCTTAGTAATTGGTTTCAGCAGATAATCCTCCACACCAATATTGATTGCCTGCTTCGCATAGTTAAAGTCATCATAGCCACTAAGAATCACAATCTTAATGTCCGGCAACTCCTTCTTCACCAATTTACATAATGTCAGACCATCCATAAACGGCATCTTAATATCAGTGATCAGAAGATCCGGTTTGCTCTTTAATATCAACGGCAGTGCCATCTCCCCATCAGATGCTTCTCCTGCCAGTTCAAATCCATACTGCTCCCAGGGAATCATCTTCTTAATCATCTCCCTGATCACAACTTCATCCTCTACCAAAAAAGTTTTTAACATCCCTACCACTCTCTCATACTAAAAAATCTACAGCAATCCTCTTAAATACATTATTTACGAGAACTTCTACATATCCATCATACAGGTTAACACCATAACTTTAATACATGTCGCACACTCAGGCAAGTTATTTTTTAAATGCTTCACACACTTCCTTTCACAGACGAGAAAGTTCCCCATCCGGACAGGGGATGACCGGACAGGGAACTTTCTCTGATAACTTTGGCTAAATTTTGAGTTAATATTTTTTCTTATTATTAAGTTACTTATTTTTTACAGGAAATAATTCCTCTGCTTTCGGTGCCCAATGTTCTGCATAAGCATCACATTTCGCACAAAGATGCTCCACAGACTCCGGAGACTGCAAATCTGTAGACTTCGCACCGGATTCTTCAACCATCTTACGAAGCTTCTGCGGATTCTCAAGCATCGGGCATGGACGAAGCATATTTTCATTAAACGGCTGACCGTCATGATATGCCATGAAGATCGGACTCTTCAATGCTTCCAGCAGAGTATTTTCATAAATATTTGCATTGGAATAATGGATAAATACACATGGGTCTACATCACCATTCGCATTGATATGAAGGTAACGTCTTCCTCCTGCAATACATCCTCCTACATACTGCGCATCATTCTGGAAATCCATTCCAAAAATAGCTTTTGTAGAACGGTACTCTCTGATCTTGTGATACATCTTCTCACGCTGCTGTGGATTCGGCATTAATTCTACTACAGCGTCATTACCTGTCGGCATATAATGGAAAAACCATACAAATAATGCACCACAGTCAATAATGTGATCAAAAAATTCCTCGCTGCTTACACTGTCCACATTTGCAGAAGTATAACAGGTAGATACACCAAACGGAAGTTTATGAGCTTTCAGAAGTTCCATTGCATGCATAACTTTCTGATATACACCTTCTCCACGACGTCCGTCGTTTGCTTCCTCAGAACCTTCCAGGCTGATTGCCGGAACAAAGTTCTTAACACGAAGCATTTCCTGGCAGAATTCTTCGTCGATCAGTGTACCATTTGTAAAGGAAAGGAACTCGCAGTCCGGATATTTCTCGCAGATACGCATCAGGTCTTTCTTACGTACCAGCGGTTCACCACCTGTATATATGTACATATAAGTTCCCATTTTTCTGCCCTGCTCTACAATAGAACAGATGGTGTCAAAATCAAGATTCAATTTGTGACCATACTCTGCTGCCCAGCATCCTGTACAGTGCAGATTACAGGCACTTGTAGGATCAAGAAGGATTGCCCATGGAACATTACAGTTGTTCTCTTCTGCTGTTTCTTCCTGAAGTGCACTTCCCTTTAAGCTAGCATTGATAATAAAGTTTGTAAAGAATGCTTCACGTACTCCTGGATCCAGCTCATAAATCCTCAGGATCAGTTTATACCAGTTGCTGTCCTTATTCTGGATTGCATTACGGATTGCATTTCTCTGTGACTCATACCAGCCATCCGGTACAGATTTATCTACAAGTTCCATCAGTTTCGGTATATTTACTTCCGGGTCCTTCTCCAGATAACCCAGACCTGTCTTAACTGCTGCTGCAAGTGCAGCCTGTTTTGCTTTGTCCATTAATTTCATGTGATTGCTCCTCCTTGTTGTGATGTGATATATATATAAACACCTGTGTATCAGGTATATTTTTATTATTTTATCAATATTCATCCATATCTATGATATCCTGTTTCTGGTTTTTAATAATTTTTACAGTGTAAATCGCCACACAAAGATTCAGAATTCCCTCAAACAGAACCGAAACACCAACCAGGATCATCATGATCTCTGCTGCCTCAAACGGCCTTATCAAAAGTAAAAATCCCAGAACACCGGTCAGAATCGCTACCAGGAGAATCCTCCACCAGAGATTCAGCCCGAATTTCTTTGCATCTATCGACATCTGAATTTTAAATAATGCATCCGCAAGGATCAGAAGTCCAAAGATTCCAAAGATCAGATTCACCACTACGTTCCTGCGTACTATAATAATAATTCCTACTGCTGCCAGCAGCACTCCAAAGGCAAGATCAAACTGAAATGCCAGACAATAGATATCTCTGGAAAAATATCCCAGAATCTTTATCAATCCGTATACAATAAGCATAATCCCTACTGCTGTACAGAAAACTGCCATCGAACAATCCGGCCAGATAATCAGACAGGCACCCAGAACCATAAATAATACAGACATAATAATATAACCATTCTTGGCTAATTTTAACTGCTTCAGTGCATCCATCCTATTGCTCCTCCCTTCTGAAATATACCCGAACCTGTGACTGTCAGGCTCTTGTTTTCATCTCTTTATGGCTGCTATTATAGCTGTGATTTTTTTAACAATAAATAGACAAAAAAAAGCCCATGTCCAAAAAACAGACATAAGCTTAATTTTGTATAATATGAAAATTAAAGGAATTACCTATAACGCTTCTCTCAGATAATACATTTAAGAGAATTGCTATAATAAATATCAGGAACAACAGGTATTTTCACTCTATTCTGATCTGTTCAATACCGCATGTAGCTCCGGGTGCTTTTCAAAAAGCCGGGAAGCCTGACGCATTTCTTCTCCAAAATCAGATTTCAGATTATTATCCAACCACTCCATCAGAAATCCCATAAACAGACACTTATAATATTGAATCAGAATCTGGATTTCTCCCTCATCAAGATCAAACTGATCTGCATTTTTCCGAAAATATTCCATAATAATATAGTTGGAAATCTCATTCATATAAAAAAGGAACGTATCTTTTTTCAATGATCTGTAAACATTAAGCATAACCTTTCTGTTATTTCTCACCAGATCTGCCATTTCTTCCATACATTCCAGAATAGAGGCTCTGTCCTGTGGGTGTTCCAGAATCTCATCCCACTTCTTTTTCAAAATAAACTCCACTACATCCGGAATATCCTTAAAATGATAATAAAAAGTATTTCTGTTTACACCACATCGTTCCACGATATCCTTCACCGTAATCTTAGACATGGGCTTTTCATCCAGCAATTCTGTAAAAGTCTTTGCAATAATTTCCTTTGTAAAACCTGACATATTATCTTTTCCTCATCACTCTTAACACTGTTCTAATCATCAGTAACACTTTTCCTCTGAACAGCCCGCTCCGCATTAAAAAAGTCCACAGATAACCACTTTTATAAAGCAATTATCACTCATCTTTCGCAGGTTCTGAGTATTTTCATAATTATGCCATAAAGGATATAGTTTTGCAAGCGTTCTTAAAATTGGTCTTACCTATTCGGAATCAGCACAATTTCTTTAATTTCAAGATTATCCGCACCATAATAAAATTTGATATAGTGATTATGACCAAATCCCATATTCAGGATGCGGCTTTCTTCTACCCATTTTCCATTGGTTCCCTGTACTGAAACAGTCATCTTATGAATATTATCCAAAAATACAGAAACCGGAAGCTGAGCCAGCTCACCAAGATCAGATTTCAAAGTAAACTTCATTATGAAATCACCCATGAACTCATTAGTCACAGCAATCACATCTGCCTTTCCCTTTGCAGGATGTAATAATGCACCGTCAATTACAATTTTCTGTGTCACCGAATCACTTTCAATACTTACCAGACTTCCGGCATCCACATCGTCCTCTTCCTTTGTATTCATAGCCTCCAGTTCTTCTTTACATATTCTGTCTGTCAACAATAAAACAGAAGGACTTTTTAACAGAAATCCCAGGATATTGGCTGCATTCCTCTGCAATTCTCCCACAGTAATTTTTCCTGCATGAAGCATTTCCTCCACATCATCATTCTCCGGATTGGACTTCGCATCACTCACTACCATATAAATATCATTCTGGGCAGCTACCATAGGAGCTTTCGCAGTTACCTCTGCCTGATGACCCTCATAATTGGACTTCGCCCACCAGTCAGTCATGACAATACCCTGAAATCCCCACTCTTTTCTCAGAATAGTTGTACACAGATCATAGCTACCTGCAGTCCAGAGCCCATTTACACTTCCATAAGTAGTCATTACAGAACGTGCACCACCCTCCTTTACTGCAATCTCAAATCCCTTCAGATAGATCTCTCTCAGACATCTCTCAGACATAACAGAATCAGAAGTACTTCGTCCCACTTCCTGATTATTTCCACAGAAATGCTTAATCGTACTTCCAATTTCGGATTTAGCCATTGCCTTCACCTGAGCCGCACAAATTCTTCCTGTGAGAAGCGGATCCTCAGAAATATATTCAAAATTTCGACCATTCAGTGGATTCCTGTGAATATTCATACCTGGTCCCAGCAGGGAATCAATCTTATTCAGTCGAAGTTCCCTCCCTGTCATTTCATACAGCTCACCCACAAGCTCCGTATTAAAAGTACAGCCCAGCAAAGTTCCATTTGGCAGAGAAAACGCTTTCGTACCGCAATCCATACGAATCCCTGACGGCCCATCCGCGCAGCATCCCACCGGGATTCCAAGAGCCTTCAAAGACTCTGTCACACCGCCAAATGCAGCTGCAGTTCCAGCAGTGACCTTTGGACTGCACATTCCTTCACCGCGGAACATGGCAATCAGATCCGCCTCACTGATCTGTGCCACAAACTCATCCATAGAAACTTTTTTATCCAGTACATCTGCCAGCTTATAGCCTTTATCTCCCGTATACTCCAGAGTCTTCGGCATTCTTTCCTCTCTGCGTTTATGTGGATCTGCTGTGCGGACAGGAACCTCTTCTGTTACTGCCTGATAAGTTCCATCCGCTCTCAGAACGGCTTTCATTCTCCGGAATTTCTCAATCGGTGCATATGCCTCCTGTAACTGTTCTATTACACGTAATTCTTCTTCGTAAATTCCTGCTGATTTCGCACTTCTTACATCACTGCCTGCAAAAATTTCATAAGTTCCCTCTTCCAGAACATAACAGGATTTGTGTCCTGTCACTCCACTGTCATCATAAGAGGCCATATCATATTTGGGAATGATGATAACAAGTTCTTCTTTTTCACCCGGTGCCAGTTCCCGGGTTTTTGCAAATCCGATCAGCTTTCTTGCCGGATTTCCAAGTTTACCCTGCGGTGCTTTTACATAAACCTGTACAACCTCTTTGCCCCTCACATCACCGATATTGGTAACCGTCGCAGCCACTGTGAGTTCATCCTCAGTATTCTTAAAAATCTCCGCCTTTGTCTCAAAATTCGTATAGGACAAACCATATCCAAACGGATACAGCACCTTATCCTTCGCAAATGTCTCAAAATAACGATAACCCACATAAATATCTTCCTTATAATAATTCTTATATGGATCACCAAAATTCTCCGTAGACGGATAATACTCAATCCTCTCAGCAATGGTATCTGTCAGCTTCCCACATGCACACACTTTACCGGTCAGCACATCAGCCACACCATTGCCACCTTCCTGACCACCCTGCCATGCATACAGCACAGCCTGAGGATGATATTTCTCCACCCAACTCATATCAATAATATTTCCAACATTCAGCACCACAACTGTGCACTTACTCACCTCACAGACCCGGCAGATCAAATCCTCCTCCGTCTCCGTCAGACAATAGCTTCCCAGATTCGTATTATTATCCTGATCTTCACCTGCAGTTCTTCCTATAATAACAAGCGAAACATCGTTGCTACGTGCGCAGTCCAGCATTTCCTCTGTAACTTCCATCTCTTTCTGAGACCACGGAACACGACCCCATCCCTGACCTTCATCATAAGGATTCTCTTTAATCCAGTTTGCATAAATACCCAGCAGTTTCTCATCCAGTTGAATCTCTTTACACTCCTTCAGCGCATCCAGAATTCCCACTACATATCTCGTATTCACCAGACCGCCGGAACCAAGTCCGCTTTTATAATAATGAAATGCCATGCGGCCAAAAACAGCCACACTCTCTCCCTCTCTCAAAGGAAGTGCCTGCTTCTCATTCTCCAGAAGTACACATCCCTCTGCGGCTGCCTGTCTCGCCAGTGTTGCATATTTCTCTAAATCCAATTTATAATCGTTCATGTTTTATCCTTTCTTTCTGAGAACAACATCTCTCAAGCGATGCAATGATCGTTCCGACCGTTTTTCCCCAATACTTTCTATTCCCCATCTTATCAGAAAAAATCTTTGCTGAAAACACTAAATATTTACAGGAAAATAATCCACCTTTCCTTCAAAACATCTTCAGCCTTTTACGGCACCAAGCGCGATACCTTTGGTAAAATATCTCTGTAAAAACGGATACAGGCATAAAATCGGTAGCATTGCAACAAACGCTATTGCCATTCTGACAGATGCAGATGGAATATCTGCAATTGCAACAGTTGACGCACCAGAAGCATTCTGTGTCAGTGCTGTCAAATCTGAAATCATCTTATTCAGAAGGTTCTGAATGCCATATAACTTCGTATCTCTAATATAGTACAGACCATTTGTCCAGTCATTCCAGTATCCTAATCCGGAAAGCAGACCCATGGCAATAAGAATGGGTTTACCCAGTGGCAATACAATTTTGAAAAAAATCTGGAATTGACTTGCACCGTCAATCTGAGCTGCTTCAAAAAGTGCATCCGGAATACTGGTCGCAAAGAATGTACGAATCAGCATAACATTCATAGCACTCATCAGAAGTCCCGGCACAATATATGCAAGCAGTGTGTTATTGATATGGAAAATTCCTGTATACATGAGATATGTAGGAACCAGTCCACCATTAAATAACATGGTAAAAAATATGTAGAAATTCAGGATTCTTTTTCCTGGAAGATTTTTCAGGGAAAGCGGATACGCCAACAATGCAGACATTGCCACATTAATACTGGTTCCTATTACAGTGACCAGTATTGTAATTCCATATGCCCTGAATACATTTGCAGCATTATCCCAGATAAACTTATAGGCATGAATACTGAACTCTTTTGGAAAAAAGGAATATCCATCTCTAACCAGAGCACTTTCAGAGGTAATAGATGACATAAATAACAAGATAAACGGCAATACAATACAGATTGTAACCAGTATCATGACCGTATGTGCCAATCGTTCAAATCTTTTTGCACTTTTGCTTCTAACCATTTTTTACCTCCTAGAACATTGCATTTTCAGGGCTTAATTTGCGCACAACCACATTTGCCAGCAGTACACAGGCAAATCCGACAATGGACTGATAAAAGCCTGCCGCTGAAGCCATTCCGATATTTCCGGACTGAAGCAGTGCCCTGTATACATAAGTATCGATTACATTGGTGGTATCATAAAGCTGACCGGAATTTTGTGTAACCTGATAGAATAATCCAAAATCAGAATAGAAAATTCTTCCAATGTTTAACAGTGTCAAAGTGATTACAGACGGCATGATCGATGGAAGTGTAATGTATCGGATCTGTTTCCACTTTGAAGCTCCATCCAGTTCTGCAGCCTCATAAAAAGAAGGATCAATTCCGGAAATACTGGAAATATAAATCAGGCATCCATATCCTACACCTTTCCATGTATTTACGATAACCAGGATCACAGGCCAATATTTGGATTCTGAATACCAATTAATTGCTTCTTTCCCGAAAAACGGAAGAATTGTCTTATTCAGCATTCCATTATCCCCACTGAAAAAGGCAAAAGTGATATAACTTACAATTACAATAGACATAAGAAACGGCAGTAAAATTGCACTTTGATAAATTGTTTTGCATGCCTTGCTCCGAATATCACAGATAAAGATGGCAAATGCAATTCCCAGAATCAGGTTGATGATAATAAATACAATATTATAAAGCAACGTATTTCTTGTAATCGTCCACGCATCATTAAACAGATAAGTAAAATTGCTGAGACCGGCCCATGGGCTGCCAAAGATTCCATCTACCACGTTGTAATTTTTGAAAGCAACCACAAGTCCTGCCATCGGCATATAATTATTGATAAAAAGATAAATCAGCCCCGGTGCCATCATCAGATAAAGCGGTACCCATCTTTTAAATTTTGCTTTTTTCATAAATTTTTCCTTTCAATTATCTGGAATATAACAGGGGATGCATAGCGGCATCCCCTGTCTGTGTTATTTATTCTCTTCCAGCCACTTGTCCAGCTGTTCCTGTTTGGTGCTGATCACTTTCTCAATTCCTGCTTTCTTCAGTTCCTCAATAAATTTCGGAAGTGTTTCTTCAGGATCTACTGTACCAGAACCAAGAGCAGCTGCATATTTTGCTTTTACATTACTCAGTGCAGCCAGTTCGTTTGCAACACTTGTAGAATCATAGGTAAATCCGAATGCTTTTGATTTGATTGCACTCTCATTCAGTGCCTTTGTTTCATCCCAGATATCTGGTGAATCACCCTCCCAGATATGCATTTTAAACTGGTCAAATAACTGCCATCCTTCTGCCAGATGATACGTGTTGCTGTCATCTTTTCCATCCGGATAGTTAATGATATTATTTTCAGCATCTACAACTTCGTAATCAACACCTTCTTCCCCCCAGTTCAACAGGTTCAGAATATCTGCATTTCCATATAAATAATCCAGACACTGCATTGTTTTATCTTTATCAGCAGAACTTGAACTGATGCCATAAGTCAGGTAAGAAATTTGTGCAGTACCAGCCCATGGTTCGGAAATCGGAGCAATCTCCATCTCTGTTCCGCAAAGTAAAGCGGCACGGGTATCATATCCTGGTTTGTTTGGTGCAAGGTAAGAAAAAGCGGCACCTGCTTTTACCTGATTCTCCGCACTCTCTGTTGTGGTTGCAGCATCTTTGGACAAATAACCTTTTTGCTGCCAGTCATACATTGTTTCTACAAACTCTTTATATTCATCTGTCTCATAATAATCTACAACTGTCGTATCCTGACCATGATCCATCAATACACCAAATCCATCAGTAAGTGTATCATTCATTTCATATTTGGTATCCGGTGTTGCACTGTTATTGCTTGCCATCATGACCATATCTGGATATTTTTCTTTCACAGTTGCATAAACGTCAGTCAAATCTTTATAATCTGTGATAGAAGATACATCAATTCCACACTCATCCAGAATATCTTTTCGCATAATAACAGATGACTGGCAGAACCATTCGCGTCCTGTTGTCACACCGTATACATAATTTCCGATATTTGCTGCTTTCGCAGTATCACCAAGCAGTTCTTTAATATTATTGCCATATTTGTCGATATATTCAGACATGTCAATAACCTGCTTCGCATTCACCATGGAATTAACCTGTTCCACCAGGATTGGTACAATGTCCATCTTTTCTCCACCGGATAGAATCAGCTTCATTGTTTCCGCATAGGCACCCCAGCTGATCGGTTCGATATCGAGTTCCATATTGATATCTTTCTTCATAATCTCATTGATTTTCTTCTCGATGCGATCTGTATCTTCCTCCTTATCTCCAATATAAGCCATTGTAACTGTATAAGTCTCATCAGAAGAATCTTTAGCCTCTTTTGAACCGGAATCGCCACAGGCAGTCAGCCCCATAGAAGCCAGTACCATAGCCATTCCCGCTGCAATCACTTTCTTATTCATCCTTTTACCTCAATTCTTTTCCTTTTTAATTTTTTTTGATGTATACATCTCTCTGTCTGATGTTTCTCATTATACAGATTTTCCAGTATTTTAATAGTAAAATAACGACCTCACACTTTCCGAAATCCGATTTCTTTTTTCATAGCTTGTCTCTTTTGTTGTATCAAAAGGTCGGAATATTATTATCTTTTTATCGGATTTTTGTTATAATTGTTTTCATCATAATGATTTTATAATATTTCAGGAGGTATTTATATGTATTCCAGACATCGTGTTGCCGGATACTCCATTGATCATGTCATAAAATTTTTGTTTTTTCTGCTGGTTCCGGTTGTAATCCTGGATATCATGATCAGCTGTTTTGTCATTTTTTCCATGCGTTCCCAAAGTATTCAGTCCCTGCAAGATACAACATCCCTTTATGCTTCGCAAATCGACACCGTACATATTTCCATCAATCGCTATTTAATCCGGCTCCTGACTGAAAATGACGATGCAGATACTCTGTTGGAAACACAGGACAAACTGGAATTCATTTCATCCGCAGAACGAGTTCATAATAATATTGATATTTTTCTGGAATCTTTTGAAAAAGGATATCAGATTTTTCTATATAATTCAGAGAATGAACGGATGTATCGTCCTACAGAAATTTTTCAGACACTTACTCAGAATCAGCTCGTACTGCTGAACAAGCATCTGATCCAAAAAATAACTGCGCCCAAAACAAGTTTCTACACGGATGCCTGGGAAGTACTAATGTTCGGAAAGAACGTATATTTTTACAAATCCTTTCATACAGGCTCCCACTACGCCTGCTGTTTTATTCCTGCTGACAATATCATTCAGCCACTAAAAAACATAATTAAAGAAAAAGACGGTTTCATTTCTCTTACCTCGCAAAACGGAACCGTACTTACTAATAAAGAACTGCTGAAGCAACACCATATTGAATTTTCAAGAAAAAGCAATTCCGATTCTTACGAGACTTATAATAAGGGAAATAATCTGATTATCAGCGGTGCTCTGATTATGGGTGCTTTTTATCCTCAGATTATTCTCAGCAAATTCAGGGCTTATGAAAAAATAATCCTGCTTCAGTTTATTCTTGTACTGGCAGTCCTTCTGGTCGCAGTTATCCTGTTTACTTCCATTTTCTATATGAAGAAACACGTTCTGACTCCGATCAAGCTCTTTTTAGAAAATCTGGCACATCTGGATGATTCTGCAGAAACCATCAGTTTAAAAGACACCAATCTTCTCGAACTTGAGCAGGCGAACTCCCAGTTCAAAAATCTGATGCGCCAGATCAAAAAACTGAAAATTGACATTTACGAAAAAGAACTGGAAAAACAAAAAACAATGATGAATTATCTTCAGCTACAGATCCGTCCTCACTTTTTTCTGAACTGTCTGAATACCATTTACAGTATGGCACAGACGCAGCTTTACGAAGAGATCATGAAAATGTCTATGATTACTTCCAACTATTTTCGATATATTTTCCAGAACACCCAGGATCTTGTTCCTGTAAAAAATGAACTGGAACATATAAAAAATTATATGGAAATCCAAAAGATGCGTTACGGAGATACGTTCTCCTATGAAATTCACGCAGAAGAAGGTACAGAAAACATACGAATCCCACCAATTCTGATCCAGACCTTTATAGAAAACGCCATCAAACACTCCAATACTTTTGATGACCCCATAATCATACGCACAGACATCGCCTGGATGACTGCCGGCGGAAATTCACATGAAAATATTCAGATTCAGGTCATGGACACTGGATGCGGATTCTCGGAAGACATCCTGCAATCCCTAAATTCTGCTATTCCTCTGGAACCTCAAAATGGTCACCGTATTGGAATTACCAATGCCATCCAACGTCTGAATCTGCTGTACGGTCAGGGAGAAGCGGTCATTACTTTCTCAAACCTCCCGTCTGGGGGTGCCTGCGTAACCATCCTTCTCCCTGCAATCTGATCCAATTCTCTGCCTAATTTATGAAAGGAAAGTTTTATGAACGCATTATTAGTTGATGATGACCGCTTTGTTGTAGCGGCCCTTGAGAAAAAAATAAACTGGGAGCAACTAACAATCACAGAAGTACTCACTGCTTTCAATATCCGTCAAGCTCAGAAAATCATAGAAAAAAACTCCATCGATATCTGTGTTTGCGATATCGAAATGCCCGGCGGTTCTGGTCTTGATCTTCTTTCCTGGGTCCGGGAATCAGGAAAAGAAATACAATTTATTTTCCTGACCAGCTATGCGGATTTTGATTACGCAAAAAAAGCTATCGAACTGTCCTCCCTCGATTACCAGCTAAAACCTATAGACTTTGATACTTTATTCCATATTCTGGAAAAAGCAGTTTCTAAAGTCAGAAAGAATGCTGCGCTCACCCAGACAAAAGCAGACAGTCAGAAATGGAAAGATAATTACCGCTATATTGTAGATTTATTCTGGAAAGAACTTTTTGCCACCACTCTGTTTCGTGAACCTTCTCTTCTTGAAACAGAATTAAGAAAAAAAGATCTTTCCTATACAGCAGATGACCTCTTCATTCCTGTTTTGTTCCGGCTTTATCCACTCTCCGGCCAGATAATGCCCATGGAGTCTTCCATGGTAGATTTTTCTTTCCAGAATATTACAGCCGAAACCTTTCAGAAATCCTGCATTCTCTATGAGTCTATAGTGATACTGAACACCTTTGAATACGTTGTCATACTTTCTGGATTGCAACTGGAACAAATCCGTCAGCCATTTACAGAAAATCTACTGACACTGTTCAAAAATCTTCAGAGTTTTCTGCACTGTGAAATTGCATGCGGCATTGCACCAGAGGTTTCCCTGACAGAACTGCCTGAAACTCTTACCAGACTACGTGAAATGAGAGAATCCAACCTTAACTCCGTAAATAAACCACTTTTTCTGCAAGATTTTGTTCCCAGCACAACTTCCTACATCCCTCCATCACTGGAAGTAATCAATACTTTTCTGGAACAAAAACAGGCAGACGCAGCTTTACAGAATATCGAAAATTACCTGTCCAAATACATTCAGGCCAGTGGTATCACCAAAAATTTTCTTCTGCATCTGAGACTTGATATCGAACAAATTGTTTTTTCCTATCTACATAAAAACGGAATCGAAGCACACACTCTATTTTCTTCAGAAGAAAGAGACGAACTGATCACAAAATCTCTGGACGCTGTACCATATATGTTTAATTATCTGCGCTATCTGATACAACGCGCCGTAGAATACAATAGCTTCATCAACGAAAAAGACTCCGTCGTTGATATTGTACTCAACTATATCCATCAGCACTACTCCGAAGATATCTCACGTACCATGCTGGCTGATATGGTTTATCTCAATCCAGATTATCTGGCACGACTTTTCAAAAAACAAACGCAGACCTCTATCATCAATTACATCACCACCTATCGGTTAGAAAAAGCAAAAGAGCTTCTGCTCAACCCTGACATCCCGGTTGGAACAGTTGCTTTGAAAGTCGGCTATGGAAATTATTCCTACTTTTCCAAACTGTTTAAAGATGTGGTCGGCTGCACCCCCAATGAATATCGAAAAAAATAAAAAGGTTCTTTCTACGGTATAATTTAGAGGGGCTGTCAAACTGACATCCCCTCTGTATCTATTCTATTTTATTCCTTATGCACTTTCAGAAATTTCATAGTAATTTCCGTTCCACTTCCTTCTTCACTTCTCAGCACAATACTTCCATTCAAAGTGCTGACCGCATGCTTCACAATAGAAAGTCCCAGTCCGGTACCTCCAATCTCTTTGGAATGACTTTTATCCACTCTGTAAAATCTCTCAAAAACTCTATCCTGATCTTCCTTTGGAATTCCCACACCTGTATCCTTGACTACAATCTGTATCTCATGTGCAGTCTGAGTCAGAAAAATGCTTACACTTCCATCATTTCGGTTATACTTAATGGCATTATCGCAGACATTATAAACTGCCTCTTCCAGAAGTGTCCGAACTGCTTCCATCTTCATACTGTCCCCACAGATATAAAGATGCACATTCATGCTCTGTGCTTTCTCCTTCAGACTTTCAAAGGCATTCTTACAAACCTGATAAACATCCACCAGTTCCCAGGTGTAGGATGTTTTTTCCTCGTCAAGCTGGGAAATCTGGATCACATCCTCAACCAGCTGAAGCAGTCTCTGGGATTCCTTATAAATACGCCCTGCAAACTTGGGAATATCCTCACATTTCACCAGACCGCCCTGCATGATCTCCGCAAATCCTGAAATAGAAGTCAGAGGAGTCTTCAGCTCATGAGAGACATTTGCCGAAAACTCTCTCCGCAGATTCTCCCTCTCAAGCTTCTCTGTCACATTCACAAGCAGGATCACAGCACCTTCTGTTTTTTGTCCACGTACCACAGGATTGGCAATCAACTGGATATCGCTTCCATTTAATTTCAATATCAGTTCCGCATGTTCTCCGCTGAGAACCTGCTCGATCGCATGTCTGAAATCTTCCGCACGATCCAGACAGTAAACACTTTCTCCCTGACATACTTTATCTACCCGGAACAGATTCCATGCACTGGAATTGGCAGAAAGAATCATGGTATACCTATCAATCACGATCAGACCTTCCTGCATATTTTCTGTAATAAGAGAGAATTCTTCCTGCTGCTGTTTTGCCAGTTCCAGCTGCTTCTGGATTTGCCGGTTCTGTTTATGGATTTTACCTAAAAGCGGAGAAAGCTCCTCGTAAATCTTATTCTCCTCCGGATGCTCCAGATCCAGCTCATTCACAGGTTTTACGATCCTTTTTGATATCACAGATGCCATGATTCCTGATAGAATCAGCATCAGAAATAAGAGTCCACATAAGGGAAGAAGAAGATTTTCAACCAGTGCCAGCACAGAATCCTGAGTGCCTGAAACTCTCAGCACAGTTCCATCCTTCAGACGCAGTGCATAATAAATTGTTTTCTCAGAAAGTGTATCCGAATACCTGGAACATTCTCCTGCACCATATTTCTCTGCTTTCTGAAATTCAGTTCTGTTCTTATGATTTTGCATTTCATCTGCATCAGCCTTATTATCAAAAAGCACAGTTCCATCCTTATTAATATAAGTAATCCTTGAGCTCTTATCCTTTACATTCTTCAGATAATCTGTTCCCTGTTGCTCCACACCATATGCCAGATAAGCAGCTTCCTTAGACAGCTCTTTGCGCATCTGTCCGTCAAAATTGCTGTAAAGGATTCCCATTACAGCAGCCAGTCCCACAGTCAGAACCAATGCACATACAAACATTATAGATTTAAAGATTTTTTTTGTCACTTCTCTTCACTTCCCCTTTTTATTTAATACCTCAGGCAGATATCGGTCTCCGATTGAGATATATAATAACTCAAATATCCGCAAACGGTTCCCGCCTGCGGATATAAAAAGCCCTGCTTCCAAATAATTATATTCAAAATCAGAGACTTTCTCTATTCAATTAATTATTCAGATAATCCTGATGCTCATTATTTCTGTGCTGTCCGGTAATAGAATATTCCACCCATTCAGCAATATTCACTGCGTGATCACCGATACGTTCAAAGTACTTTGCAGTCATAAGAAGATCCAGCCCTGTCTTGGCATCCAGATTTCCTCCGTAAATCATATCTGCAAGCTTCTCTTTGATCTCATTAAATGCATCATCCACCACATCGTCTCTGTCAATGACATTTCTGCACAACTCCAGATCACTCTTTACAAAAGCATCCACACTCTCAGTTACCATACGCACAGTGTCCTCCGCCATCTGTGTGATAGTCTCCGGAATCGCAGTAGTATTCTTTGCAACATACAAAGACAGATCTGCAATATCTGCTGCCTGGTCACCGATACGTTCCATATCAGAAACCATCTTCAATGCTGCAGATATCTCTCTTAAATCTCTTGCAACCGGGTGCTGATGAAGCAGAAGACTCAGGCACAGATTCTCAATCTCTCTTTCTTTGGCATCAATATCTCTGTCCGTCTCAAAAACCTGGCGGGCAATCTCTTCATTCTGCACCTTCTGGATTGCTTTTGCAGAGAATGAAATTGCTTTCTCACAATAGCTTCCCAGTGTGATAAGCTGAACGTGCAGTTCCTCCAGCTGTCTTTCGAAATACTTTGACATAATCAACCAAACCTTCCTGTAATGTAATCCTCTGTACGCTTGTCAGAAGGCATAGAGAACAGTTTATCAGTATCATCAAATTCAACTACTTCTCCCAGAAGGAAGAAAGCTGTTTTATCAGAAATACGTGTAGCCTGCTGCATATTATGAGTTACCATAACAATGGTATAATCCTTCTTTAACTCCATCGCCAGCTCCTCGATCTTGGAAGTTGAGATAGGGTCAAGTGCGGATGTAGGCTCATCCATCAGAAGTACCTCCGGCTGAACTGCCAGTGCTCTGGCAATGCAAAGTCTCTGCTGCTGGCCGCCTGACATACCCAGTGCGCTTTTCTTTAATCTGTCTTTTACTTCATCCCAGATTGCCGCATCGCGGAGAGATTTTTCTACAATATCATCCAGTTTAGACTTGGAACGGATTCCATGGGTTCTCGGTCCATATGCAATGTTATCATAAATACTCATAGGGAAAGGATTAGGCTTCTGGAATACCATTCCCACTCTTTTTCTCAGAAGATTCACATCCATATCTCCGTAAATATCTTCACCGTCAAGCTGTACCTTACCGGTGATCACACATCCCTCAACAAGGTCATTCATACGGTTTAAAGATTTCAGAAGTGTAGATTTACCACAGCCACTCGGCCCGATAAAAGCTGTGATTTCTTTCTCCGGAATTGCCATGTTTATATTCCTCAGCGCATGAAACTTTCCGTAATGTAAGTTCATATTTTCAACTGTTATTTTTTCATTTCCACTCATTTTTCTTATCCTTTCGCAATTCGTTTGGCAACTGCTCCGGACAGGAAATTGATTACAAGAACAAATGCCAGAATAACAACTGCTGTTGCAGATGCCTGATTCATATGAAGGCCCTCACCTGACAGCACATACATATGAAGTGCCAGAGTACGTCCGGAACCCATCAAGTTCTTCGGTACCTCTGCAACTGTACCTGCTGTATAAATCAGGGCTGCTGTTTCGCCGATCACACGTCCGATGGCCAGGATCACACCTGCCAGAATACCAGGTACTGCTGATGGCAGAACAATGGTGAAGATGGTACGAAGTTTACCTGCTCCAAGTCCAAAGCTGGCTTCACGATAAGAATCAGGAACAGATTTCAGGGCTTCTTCCGCAGTACGCATGATCAGAGGAAGAATCATAATTACCAATGTGAAAGCACCGGACAGAAGAGAAAGTCCCCAATGCAGTGCTGTTACGAAAAACAGCATACCGAAAAGGCCATATACAATAGAAGGAATTCCTGAAAGTGTTTCTGCTGTAATACGGATCACATTTACAAGCTTACTTCCTTTTTTCGCATATTCTACCAGATAGATGGCTGCAAAGATTCCCAGCGGTGCTGCGATTACAAGTGAAACAACCGTCAGGATGAATGTGTTGATCAGAGAAGGAAGTAAGGAAAGATTCTCTGAATTATAAGTTAAACTGAACAAGTCTGTTGACAGATACGGTACGCCCTTGACCAGAATATATCCGATCAGAAAGAACAGTAATGCAAATGTCAGGACTGCACCTAAAAGGGTAAGCAATGCAAGAACACCTGATCCCGGATGCTTAATATATGCCTTCATCTGATCTGAGAAAGAAGACTCATTCTGCTTTTTTTCTTTGGACAAATCAATTGCCGCTGCTGTATCAATTTGCATGTTCTGCCCTCCTGTTCAGTAAAGAAAGACTCAGGTTAATGATAAGAATAAAGATAAATAACACAACTGCTGTTGCGATCAGAGCTTCTCTGTGAAGACCTGTTGCATAACCCATCTCAGTGACGATATTTGCAGTCATTGTACGGACACCTTTCAGGATTCCCTGTGGCATTCTCGGCTGGTTACCTGCAACCATTACAACTGCCATTGTCTCACCGATCGCACGACCGATTCCAAGTACTACTGCTGCCAGAATACCTGATTTTGCTGCCGGAAGCATGACAAAAAAGATGCTTCTCTCCTTGGTTGCTCCCAGTGCCAGTGAACCTTCGTAATAACTCTCAGGTACGCTGCGGATCGCAGATTCCGTAACTCCGATGATAGTCGGCAGGATCATCATTCCAAGCAGAACACAGGCTGCCAGCATACTGGTTCCTGTTCCGCCGAAAATCTGTCTGATCAGAGGAACAATGAGAATCAGGCCAAAAAAACCATATACAATAGAAGGTACACCTGCCATCAATTCAATTCCTGATTTCAATGGTCTGTAAATTTTCTTCGGGCAGTAACGTGCCATAAAAACAGAAGTAAAGAGTGCAATCGGCACACCCAGGAGAATGGCACCTGCAGTTACATAGATACTTGCTACGATCATTGGAAGGATTCCAAAAATATCATTTGACGGCTTCCACTTTGTTCCCAGCAGGAACTTCAGCGGACCGATTTTCCCGATAGCCGGGACACCATTTGCAAACAGAAATGCACAGATCAGAAACACTGCCAACACTGAAGTACAGGCTGCGATCAGAAATACACATTTCATTGCTTTTTCTTTAAAGTGGTTCATTCATTACACCTTTCTTTCCCTGTATCAAAAATCATAACCTGTCACTTTTACAGTGATTCTGAAAATATGATTTTCAACATGCAAACAGCCCGCCTGCTGTACTATTTCATTCACAGGCGAACTGCTCTGAAACTAAATCTGTTACATTATTTAGCAAGATCTTCCCATGTAGTAGTCTCGCCTGTGTATACAGCCTTTACCTGATCGCTTGTAAGTTCATCAACATCATTGTCTTTGTTTACAATAACTGCGATACCATCTCTTGCGATAACTGTAGCTGTAAGACCAAGGTCTTTCTCTTCATCTTTCAGGTCACGGGATGCCATACCGATATCTGCTGTTCCTTCTGCTGCCATGTTTACACCTGTTGTGGAATCACTCTGCTGAACTTCTACAGTTACGTCTTTGTTTACTGCTTCATAGCCTTCTGCAAGTTTCTCCATAACCGGTGTTACTGAAGAAGAACCTGCAACTACTACTTTACCGGAAACTCCGTCTGCTGCTTCATAAGCCTTAGCATCTGCTGCTTCTTTGATATATCCGTTGTCCTCTACGATCTTCTGTCCGTCAGAGCTCATAATGTAGTTTACAAAATCCTTTGCTGCATCGCTTTCTTTATCAGATGTAAGGATGTTGAATGGACGTGCGATCTTGTAAGAATCATTGGAAACATTATCTACAGTAGCTTCTACACCGTCGATCTTAACTGCCTTTACTGTATCATCCAGAGAACCAAGTGAGATATAACCGATTGCATTTTCATCACCTGCAACAGTTGTCATCATAACAGATGTGCTGTTTGTTACACTTGCTTCATCTGTAGTCATATCTACTTTCTCACCGTCTTTTTCTTCTTCAATTCCAAACAGTTCTACGAATGCTCCACGTGTACCGGAACCATCTTCACGGGATACAACTGTGATGTCTCCGCTTGCTGCACTTACGATTGTTGTGAAAGCTGTTGCTCCGATAACTGCTGCTGTAAGGATTGTTGCGATTTTTTTCTTCATGATAATTTTCTCCTCTTCCCATGAGCCATGTTTTTAATATAAAGTGAAAGGCTCATTTCCTTTTTAATATCTTTATGTTTTATAACTTGTTGCCTCATTTACAAGTGCTATTATAGAAATCCAAAGTTAAATGTAAAACCACGCTAAAGTAAAATCTTTGTAAATTGAAAATTTTTGTGAAGGTTGTAAAAACAGGTTCAAGGTGCTATCATAAACTATATCTTCAAGTCCCCACCCACTGCTTATTACTTTTCGCAAGTCAAGCAGGGGACTTACTTGATTCGGTTAAAATTTATACACAGGAGGATTTTATATATGAAAAATTTAAGATGTGAAAAAGCAGTAGAAAAGAAACATAACGGCTATAACTGTGCACAGGCTGTGGCCTGTTCTTTCTGTAAAGAGGCATCTATGGATGAGGATACACTCAAAAAGATCACACAGGGATTCGGTGCAGGTCTTGGCACTATGGCCGGTACATGCGGAGCAATCTCCGGTGCTGCAGTTGTAGCTGGACTTATTAACCAGGACAAAGCCGGAACCTCTCAGACTGTCCGCTCTGTCATGAATCAGTTTAAACAGCAGAATGGAACTGTAATATGTAAAGACTTAAAGGGTGTGGAAACCGGAAAGGTAATCCGCTCCTGTGATGACTGTGTCAGAGATGCGGTGAAATTCCTGGAAGACGCATTAAAATCAGAAAATTGATTTCAGGCAGATATTCGCAATGCATAAATACCAACGCAAAAGGAGCTATGCACGTATAATGTGCATAGCCTCTTTTATGATTAGCTTGATTAATGCTCCCAGTTCCCAATTAATTTTATATCTGTAATTTACTTTCACTACTTGTTCACAGTCATCTGCTGTTCCTGAACTTTTTTTATTTCTTCCAGAGGCAAGTTCAACATCTTCGAAACTTCTTCTGGAGTTTTTCCACTCATGAGAGCCCCCAGAATCATTCCCTCATGACGGCCTTGCTGTATTCCTTGTTGCATTCCTTGCTGTATTCCTCTTTCATAAATCATATCTCCAAATCCTGTCATTTTGCTCGCCTCCTCCTGAAATGGTTCTGACCATTCTATATGTGAATATCTTTGTATTCTCTTTATATCACCAGTAAAAAGCCCTTTCAGATAATCAAATATTCCTTTTTCTTCTGTTTCTTTTCCCAGTCGGATTATAATTACTGTTAAGAGATCATAATCCTCCTCAGGTTCATCTGCTACCCCTATAATATCCTTCTTCGAAAAAGAGTATTCCGTCAATGTATTCTGCAGTTTCTTTGGCACATCCTCTGCACAGATCCATATGGAATAACATTTTTCCAACTTTGAATAATCTGTAGTCTGCGTAATAGTACTTAACTGAGATGAAAGGTCTCTGGCCACATAATATACTGCACGTTTTAATATAGGGTATGACGGATTACTTGGACGGTAGCTTTTCTGCGCTTCCATATCAATATGTAAATTCACTCTTATTTTCTCTGTAGATAACTTTGGATTTATTATTTTAAACCGAATATCAAACCTCACCAGTTTCTCCACAAGAGATGAGAGTTCACTGTCTTCTTTTGTTAATCTCAGATCCTTTTCTACATTTGGTATATCACTTACGAAATCATCTTTTGTAATAGAAGAAATGTCTAAGCACTGTAGAATTTCTTCCTGTGAGCACGTTTTAAACTCCGGCACTGTCATCTGCAAAATGGGAATGATAATCTCCTTATTGCTCATAAGTTGTTTCATTCCTGCATCATACTCCGCGCCAGTCACTCCGGACGTATATACGTCCATCTTCGTCTCATCACGCATGATTTCTCCTCTCCGGGGAACTGGAACTGTTTTTTCTTTTGTATATGGATATATTAACATGAAAACCTGAACCTTACAATTCTTCCATAACATTCTCTTGCAAAATCGCCCTTTCCAATTTATGATATATCTATCTGGAACAATAATGGAGGAAGTAATTACCTGTAAATAGTTACGATAAATCTATACGAGGAGAATGTCTATGAAAGTTTTAGTTTACCGCAAATGCAGTACCTGCATGAAAGCCCTGAAATGGCTGGACGAACACAATATCAATTATGAAGAACGGGCTATTAAAGAAGAAAATCCTACTTACGAAGAACTGAAGAAATGGTACGCAAAAAGTGGTCTTCCACTGAAGAAATTCTTTAATACAGGCGGAATGATCTATAAGGAAATGGGATTAAAAGATAAGTTAAAAGATATGTCTGAAGATGAGCAGCTGAAACTCCTTGCTACAGATGGAATGCTGGTGAAACGGCCTCTGGTAATCGGAGATGACTTTGTACTTACCGGATTCAGGGAGAAAGAATGGAGCGAGGCTATGCACATGTGATGTGCGCATAACCTCTTTTTTATAGCTTTCTTATCAATCTTTGCCACATAAAACAGAACAATCAAAAACTCCAGATATGACTGGGAACTTCTGGTTGCCGAAGGTGCTATTCATGCTGTCCGGCTGAAACAGAAATCCAAAACGAAACGAAAAAAATTGCCCAAGGAAATGATGGTGGCATTTGAATAACGAAGGAGTGAGATACATGGAACAATTATTGATTATTGAAGATGATATAGGGTTGAATCAGGGTTTAAGTAAAGCATTGAAAGCAGATGACCGTCAGATTATATCCTGCCATGATCTAAAAGCGGCAAGAGAGCAATTGCTTTGCGGTAGTGTATCCCTAATCCTGTTGGATATCAATCTGCCAGATGGCAGTGGGCTTGAGCTGCTCCGGGAAGTCAAGGAAAACATGCCCGGAGTTCCTGTTATTCTGCTGACTGCCAATGACACCGATCTGGACATCGTAGACGGACTGGAGAGGGGCGCTGATGATTACATTACCAAGCCCTTTTCTCTTTCGGTTTTGCGGGCAAGGGTGAATACCCAACTGCGAAAGCAAGCGTCAAACCATAAAAATGTATCGATCCATATTGATCTATTTCACTTTGACTTTGAGGCTATGACCTTTTATGTGGGAGATTCAAAAGTGGAATTGAGTAAAACAGAACAAAAATTACTGCGTCTGCTTGTTGAAAATCGTGGTCGAACCATGACCCGTGGAGACCTTGTCGACCGGATCTGGACAGATGGCGCAGAATATGTGGATGAAAATGCTTTGTCCGTTACAATCAAGCGTCTGAGGGATAAGCTTGGTGCACAAAAGTACATTAAAACCGTCTATGGAATCGGTTATAGCTGGGTGATAAAAGATGAATAAAACCGGCATTGTGATCATACTGCTGTGTTTTCTGGCGGCGGCAGCTGTTGTATTATGGGAGCGGAGAAAGGCCAGAAAAACGATGGAAGAAATCGAAAGGATGCTGGACGCTGCCATGACCGGTTCCTTTTCTGAAACCAATTTTGATGAAAGCCAGCTGTCTGCATTGGAAACGAAGTTTGCGCACTATCTTTCCGCCGCAGAAGCATCTTATCGAAATGTAGCGCAGGAAAAAGACAAAATCAAAACCTTGATTGCGGACATCTCCCACCAGACAAAAACGCCGATTGCAAACCTGCTGTTATACAGCGAGCTTTTGATGGAGGAAACTCTGCCTGCATCAACGAAGGCAAATGTGGAGGCATTGTACAAACAATCGGAAAAGCTGCGATTTTTGATCGATTCTCTCGTAAAGCTTTCCAGACTGGAAAATGGGATCATTTCACTCTCCCCTCAGCAAGCAGCGCTGCAGCCGCTGCTTGAAAGCGTAGTAGAACAATATGCCGCCAAGGCTTCTGAAAAAGGATTGTCTTTGCAACTGCAAGATACCAATGCTTTTGCTGTATTCGACTTCAAATGGACAGCGGAAGCGCTGGCTAATATCGTAGACAATGCCATCAAATATACAGAGCATGGCACAATCAGGATTTCTGCTGTAAGCTATGAACTGTTTGAAAGGATCGATATATCGGATACTGGCACAGGCATTTCGGAAAGTGAGCAAGCGAAGATATTTGCTCGCTTTTACCGCTCAAATAGTGTGCAGAAACAAGAAGGGGTCGGCATTGGCTTATACCTTGCCCGACAGATCATATCCGGAGAGGGCGGTTATATCAAGGTTGCTTCCGTTCCGGGAAAAGGAAGTACGTTTTCCATATTTCTGCCGAAATAACAACAATTCTATCAAAACTGTTAGATTTCATTTTCCGCCGGAAAGAATGTGGAAAGATTCCTATGCGATAATCTGTATGTATCAAAGGACCATTTCCTTTCATACATACAGATTTTTTCATGGAGGTACTCATTTATGGAAGTTTTACAGGCAAAAAACCTGAGAAAGATTTATGGCTCCGGCAATAACGCAGTTCATGCGTTGGATGGAGTTGATTTAAGTGTAAAGAAGGGCGAATTTGTTGCAATTGTCGGCACATCCGGCTCCGGCAAATCCACGCTGCTGCACATGCTGGGCGGGCTGGATCGCCCTACAAGTGGCACGGTCATGGTGGACGGACAGGATATTTTCTCCCTGAGGGAGGAAGCGCTGACCATCTTCCGCCGCAGGAAAATCGGCTTTGTGTTCCAAGCATATAATCTTGTTCCGGTGCTGAATGTGTATGAAAATATTGTTCTACCCATTGAGCTGGACGGTGGCAAGGTCAATAAGGATTTCGTACAGCAGATTGTACAGACACTTGGGCTGGATGATCGTCTGGATGCGCTGCCCAATCAGCTCTCAGGCGGTCAACAGCAGCGAGTAGCCATTGCCCGTGCGCTGGCGGCAGCACCCGCTATCATTCTGGCAGATGAACCCACCGGCAATCTGGATTCCAAAACCAGCCAGGATGTATTGAGCCTTTTGAAAGTCACCAGTCAAAAGTTCGCCCAGACAATCGTAATGATCACTCACAACGAAGAAATTGCGCAGATGGCAGACCGCATTATCCGTATCGAAGATGGTCGGATCGTCTCCCAGAACTAACGGGAGGTGGCTACGATGAATGTCAAAAACAGAAAATGTATTCGAAAGCTCAGCTTAAAATCTCTTTATGCGAACCGTCGCCGCAATCTGATCGCTATTTTTGCCATTGCGCTGACCACGCTGCTATTTACCTCCATGTTCACCATTGTCTTGTCGTTGAACGCCAGCTATGAAACCTACCAGTTTCGGCAGGTAGGCGGCTATGCGCATGGCACCTTTAAGGATGTTTCCCCCGAGCAGGCGGAACGCATCGCTGCCCACCCAAAGGTAAAGGCTACGGGGGCACGGAAGGTAATCGGTATCACTGCGGAGGGGGTCTTTGCCAAAATACCGGCAGAGATCAGCTACATGGATGCCAACTGCACTAAATGGAGCTATGCCACCCCTACTACCGGACGGATGCCCGAAAGCGGCAAAGAGGTAGCCATGGATACGGCAGCGTTGCAGCTGCTTGGCGTAACGCCGGAGCTGGGCGCCGAGGTCACGGTTTCCTATTCCATTACGGACAAGGATCAAACCGCCTTTACTGTAACAGATACCTTTACGCTGGTGGGCTATTGGGACTATGATGAACTAATGCCTGTTCATTACATCAACATCAGCCGTGATTACGCAGATGACATCGAAGCGCAGGCAGTGAAAACAGGTTTACAGCCTTTCCGCACCGATTTGAATGTCATGCTGACCTCCGGCACAAACATTCAAGGGCAGATGGAGCAGGTGGATACCGATCTTGGCTACACATGGGACAGCTATACTGATCCCAACAGCGTCCGGATCGGCGTCAACTGGGGATATACCTCATCCCAGCTGGAATCGCAGCTCGATCCAGAGCTGATGATCGCCATAGCAGCTTTTTTGCTGCTGGTGATTTTCACGGGGTATCTTATCATCTATAACATTTTTCAGATCTCTGTTGCGGGGGATATCCGGTTTTACGGACTTCTGAAAACCATTGGCACAACGCCCCGGCAGCTCAAACGCATCATTCGCCAGCAGGCACTTCTGCTTTGTCTGATCGGCATTCCGGCGGGGCTGCTGCTGGGCTACGGCATCGGCGCTGTTTTGATGCCTGTTGTCTTGCACTCCATCCAGTTGAATACAGGCATCACCACCATCAGCACTTCGCCTGTGATCTTCCTTGGTTCTATGCTGTTCGCCTTGTTGACGGTGCTTTTGTCCTGTTCCAAGCCCGGAAAAATGGCAGCCAAGGTCTCTCCGGTGGAGGCTACCAAATATACGGATGTGATGCAGACCAAGAAAAAACGGCGCAGCATCCGAGGAGCAAAGCTCCATCAGATGGCCTTTGCCAATCTGGGACGAAACAAGAAAAAGACGGTACTGGTGGTGTTGTCTCTGGCACTGTCGGTGACACTGTTCAATGCGCTGTGTGCCTTTGTGGGCGGCTTCAGCATGGAGAAGTATGTATCCGCCATGACCTGCGCCGATTTTATCGTCAGCACTCCCGACTATTTTCGTTATAACCCAGCAGATGAATTCATCACGCCGGAACAGATCGGAGAGATCGCAGCAAACACAAAGGCCAGTCTTTCCGGCACGGGATATGCTGTGCGAAAACCCGCATATCTGTGGATGACGGAGGATGCTCTGCGGCAGGACTATGCAAGGTACGAAAGCGCCGAGCAGTTGGACACCCATATGAGCCGCATGGAGCACCGGGGCAATATGGTGATGGGAGATACCAGAATCGAGGCTCTGGATAACAGTCTGTTTGACAAGCTGCAAGTGCTCGACGGAGATATTTCTCCTATGCTGGAGCCGGACAATAACGCCATTGCCATTGCGGTTTCCTTAGATGACTACGGTAATCTGCTCAATCCTGAATACTACCCCAAGGTGGGAGACACGATCACGGCTACCTATGCGGATGATGTGAAATATATCGACAGCCGCACCGGAGAACTCCGCACCGAAGATACACCGGAGGAGTACCGTCAGAAAAAACTGTATGGAGCCAGAGATGTAGAGTACACGGTCTGCGCCTTGGTAGAACTTCCGAATTCCATGAGTTATCGTTATAGCGGCGTTGGCTATGATGCAGTTTTGTCTGTGGACACCGCACAGAGGGACAGCGGTGGTGCAGCCATTCCGATGCTCTACCTGTTCGACACAGCGGACGAAGCGGACGAGGCCGAAGCAGAGCAATATCTATCGAAGCTCACTGCCGGTGAGTTTTCGCCCTTGATGTATGAAAGCAAGGCCACGGCTCGCTCTGAATTTGCTCAGTTCCGGCAGATGTTCCTTCTGATAGGTGGTATCCTCTGTGCTATCATCGGGCTGGTGGGACTCTTAAATTTCTTCAACGCCATGATGACCGGTATTCTTTCCCGCCGCCGTGAATTTGCTGTGCTTCAGGCTGTAGGAATGACGAACCGGCAGCTCAAAACCATGCTGATCTACGAGGGATTGTTTTACGCAATGTCCTCCGTAGCAGTGGCCTTTATTCTGTCGCTGGCGGTGGGACCTCTTGCAGGAAAAATGCTGGGCAGTATGTTCTGGTTCTTTGAGTATCAATTCACCATTCTGCCTGTCCTGCTGACAATTCCGGTATTTCTTCTGCTGGGGTGGCTGATTCCTTGCATGATGTATGACAACGCAGCGAAATGCAGCGTTGTAGAGCAATTAAGGGATGCTCAATGATTCTCCGCCTGCGGCGGGTCGCCTCAGCGACATAATTCTATACATCAGCACAAAAAATGGCGGGATTTCCCGCCATTTTTTATATTTGTTCTTTTTCGTATAATTTCTTGATTTTTTCCGCTACCTGCTGCAGTTTCTGAGCACGATAACCGAAGATTCTCAACGCCAGATCTCCGGTTGTGAGACGGGTAACGCCTCCATCTATTTCCGAATCTTCATCAAGGATCTGCCAGATTTTTTCCTGAAGTTCCAGATTGATTGCTGAATCTGCTGACTTTACACTCCCGGATTCCTGACTGCAACTTTCACCATCTCTGCTGCAGATCTTAGAAAGAAACAGGTTTGCCATATGTGTGTAGCCCTCGTACATTCCGATTCCTTCCATGGGCATTTTGTCCGGTTCGTAGCTGGTATTATCACGATAAATCAGTTTGTCTCCTCTGTACAACAGGACTTTTGAGGAGAATCTGCGGTACTGAAAACGTTCGTCATGAGCGTTTCGGCCGCAGGAGATAATCTCCAGCAGGAATAAACGAGAGGTTTCGTCTTCCAGATGGATAGTCATCTTGCTGTCAAAGGCTGACTGTGCAAAAGGAATAACCGGCTGGGGATAGTAGTATAATGTAGCGTTTTTGTCTACCTGCACTTCAATGGTTCGGGCGGCTGAGCCTTCGTCCATTTTGTGGATTTTCTCAAAGGACTGGGACAGGACTTCCAGATCTGCACCTTCCTTTACATGGTAGGAAAATTCCTGGGAATCACCTGCCATAATTCCTGCGGAAGCACAAAGAGGCATGATCTGGATCCCACCGTTTTCTTTTTCGAAAGGCATCATAATCTTGTATGGTGCTGTGAAAGACAAATCTTCCAGAATAGTCCTTCCGTCTTTTAAGGCTGCGCAGGCGCTGATGCGGGATATTTTTCCGAATTTGTTATCCATAGGCATTTTCCTTTACATTCCTTCTAGGAGTACGTTTTTCTTGATCCACTCTACCACTTTATCTACGTTCTCATCTCCGCGGATATTTGTAAACTGGAATGGTCTGTCACCACGCATTTTTTTGGAGTCTCTTTCCATTACTTCGAGACTTGCACCTACATATGGAGCCAGGTCTATCTTATTAATTACAAGAAGATCAGAACGTGTGATTCCAGGACCGCCTTTACGCGGAATCTTATCTCCTTCTGCTACATCAATGACAAAGATTGTTGCATCTACCAGCTCCGGACTGAATGTTGCAGACAGGTTATCTCCGCCGCTTTCGATGAAAAGAAGTTCAATATCAGGGAAGCGTTCCATCATCTCATCTACTGCTTCCAGATTCATAGAAGCGTCTTCACGTATGGCTGTGTGAGGGCATCCACCTGTCTCTACACCAATGATCCTCTCTACAGGAAGAACGCTGTTCTTTGCAAGGAACTGGGCGTCTTCTTTTGTGTAGATATCATTTGTGATGACACCAATGCTGTAATCCTTTGCCATCTTTCTTGACAGTGCTTCAATAAGTGCTGTTTTTCCGGAACCCACAGGTCCGGCAACTCCGATTTTTACGTATGACATAACCGATTTCCTCTTTTCTACTTTACTTGTTGATAGCTTCTTATAATCTGTTTACTGACTTTCCACATATTATTTTTGAAGATTTCATATTATACACATGATTCTGTTTCTATCCACGCTTGAACCTGGAATAACCTAATACCAAATTCAAACTAAGACATATATAGCCTGGAATACAACTTCTCATGCTGGATTCCTCTGATATCAAATCCAGGTGCAGAGAGACATAAGTCCTCCTCGCTTCTGTTCATGACATCCTTTAATATCTCATCAAATTCCCCATAGCATCCGCTCAGAAGCTGCTGCCCGGATGTCTGGCTGAGGGGGATTGTTTTTACGCAGTTGGTGACGATTGCAGATGTCTGGGCATATAGATAATGTGTCAGCGCCTCTTCCAGAGGAATCTGCATTTCTGCACAGAAAACTCCGTAAATACAGCAATGATTTACTGCTTTTCCCTTTCTCGCATCCAGATATTCTCTGAAAATCCCTGTTTCACTGATGGAAAGTCCAAGCTTTTCAATGGTCTTGGCAAAACGGGAACCCATTTTTCTGGCAGCTTCTCTCTGTTCCATAGGAATTCTGGATGCTTCCAGAAGTTCTTCCAGGTACAGAAGTTCCTGCAGGTCTTTTTTCTCTGCAGCTTCGTATGCAAGTCTGGCTGCCAGAAGTTCTGTATACGCAAGATTCCATTTGATTTTGTGAGTAATATACTCTCTGGCTGTATCTACATTGTGGACAATTCCACGCTGAATATAAGTCTCAAGTCCCTGGGAGTGGGAATATCCTCCGATAGGGAACAGCGCATCATTTACCTGTAGAAGATAGAACTGTTTTTCTGACATGAAGAACCTCCGTTGTTATTAATGATGATGATTATGAATACTTGCAGAAATTCTCTTGTCAAAGTCCAGCTTCAACACTTCTTTCTCTGCCTGAACTCCATGGATTTTCTGAAGCATAACAAGCATTGGCTCATTATAAATCGTGATAAACGTATCATTCTCTCCCCAGAAAAGCGGTGCATGTCTGTTTCCGATTTCGTAGCAGACTTTTGCAGACATTTTCTCATGTCCCGGAGTCAGAGAAACACGGATAACTTCGCATGGCGGTGTATTTACCACTACAAGCTTCTCATCATCTGCGTAGATCACATCATCCTGATACAGACCTCTGGCAAGAATGGAATCATCCATGCGGATTCCCACTTCTGTTCCTTTGTCTGTTATTTTTTTATGTATTTTCTTAAATGCTTCGTGCCATTCAATATCTACATATTCTATTGTTTTTCCTGTAGTATCAAAATCATGAAGCTTTCCTAAAACCTGTTCACACAGCATTATTTTCGACCTCCTGAATCTTACCAAATCTGAAGTAACATCATAACTCCAGGAACCCATGCAGTTACGATTCCTTCAAATACCTGAAGATATGGAACGAATTTTCCCAGTTTTTTTCCGCAGATATCTTCTACGAAAGCAGTTCCCCAGAGAATTGCCCACAGATACCAGATTGCTGCCCAACGCAGATCCGGTGTGATTCCCAGTGCAGTGCTTCCTGTAAATCCCTCGATTGTACCGAAGATTACCGCATTGATGGCTACAAAAGTAGAAAACCATGCAAATGGGATAGGGCTTGCTTTCAGGAATTTACTCAGGGCTACGAAAAGATAGGTAAAGCAGAACAGCAGTCCTGTTCCTGCTGCATAATAATTGCCCTGCACCAGATTGACAAAGTTAATAAATAAAGAAAGACCACCTGTAAAGATGTTCATAATGGCGGTTGATTTTCCGTCTACATTGTATAAAGAACACATACCGTTGTTGATCAGTACGATTCCTACGAATAAAAGACAAACTCCTAACATAATATTCTCTCCTCTCCTGCTTCTTCAGTATATTTTTCTGTTTATATTTCGTAAGTGGAAATACTTTTATTCAACACGCATAACAAGATGAATAAATCCAGCTTATTTTCATATAAAAATCAGAATTTTATACTGACAGGACTGTCATTATATTGTTTGGTAAGTTCTTATAAAAGTTCTCACAAAACTCCATAAATAACAGTCCTGCGAATATCATTTTTATGATCAGATAACCAGAATGTAATGGTTTAAAGTTGTTTAGAACAGACTGTAAAGCTGTGTCAGCGGAAGCTTCTCTGCCGGTTTGGAAGTGATCTCTTCGCCGTCAACAGTAACCTTATATGTCTCCGGATCTACTGTCAGTTCCGGTGTTCTGTCGTTAAATACCATATCTTTTTTGCTGATATTTCTGCAGCCCTTTACAGGTACTACAGTTTTCTCAAGACCGTATTTCTCTTTTACATTCTCATCCATGGCAGCCTGGGACACAAAGGTCAGGCAGGCTTCGTTCTTAGCTTTTCCATGAGCTGCAAACATTGGCTGATAGAGAACCGGCTGTGTAGTCGGAATGGATGCATTTGCATCGCCCATCTTAGATGCAATGATCATACCGCCTTTGATGATAATATCCGGTTTTGCACCAAAGAATACAGGATTCCAGAGAACGAGGTCTGCGAATTTACCTTCTTCCACAGAGCCCACATACTGGGAAATACCGTGTGTGATCGCCGGATTGATGGTATATTTGGAGATATAACGTTTTACACGGAAGTTGTCATTGTCATGTCCTGCATCTTCCGGAAGTGCGCCTCTCTCATCTTTCATCTTACTTGCTGTCTGCCAGGTACGTGTGATAACCTCGCCTACACGTCCCATAGCCTGAGAGTCAGAGCTCATCATACTGAAGATACCCATATCATGAAGAACATCCTCTGCTGCGATTGTCTCAGGACGGATTCGGGAATCTGCAAATGCAACATCTTCCGGAATTCTCTTGTCAAGGTGATGGCAGACCATCAGCATATCCAGATGCTCATCCAGAGTGTTTACTGTATATGGCATTGTAGGGTTTGTGGAGGATGGCAGTACGTTCGGAGCTGCTGCTGCGCGGATGATATCCGGTGCATGTCCGCCGCCCGCACCCTCTGTATGATAAGTGTGGATGGTTCTGCCGCCGATGGCTGCAAGTGTATCTTCCACGCATCCGCCTTCATTTAATGTATCTGTATGGATGGCAACCTGTACATCATATTCATCTGCCACATTCAGACAGTGATTGATAACTGCAGGTGTTGCACCCCAGTCCTCATGGATCTTCAGTCCCATAGCTCCAGCCTTAACCTGCTCAATGAGAGGAGCTTCGTCTGAGCAGTTACCTTTTCCAAGGAAGCCTAAGTTCATCGGGTATTCCTCGGCTGCCTTTAACATCATTTTTAAATTCCATGGTCCAGGTGTACAGGTAGTTGCGTTTGTACCGTCTGCAGGGCCTGTACCACCACCGATCATAGTAGTTACACCGCTGTATAATGCACAGTCGATCTGCTGTGGGCTGATGAAATGGATATGGGTATCAATTCCACCTGCAGTTACGATCATTCCCTCTCCTGCAAGTGCTTCTGTAGATGCACCCACTGTCATTCCAGGTGTGACGCCATCCATGATGTCCGGATTTCCGGCTTTACCGATTCCTGCGATTTTGCCGTCTTTGATACCGATATCTGCTTTTACGATTCCTGTAGAGTCTACGATCAATGCATTGGTAATTACCAGATCCAGATCTCCGTCTTTGCTGCAGGTTTTTACAGACTGTCCCATACCGTCACGGATTGTCTTGCCGCCGCCGAACTTTACTTCGTCTCCATAGGTTGTATAATCTTTTTCTACCTCGATCACAAGGCTTGTATCTGCCAGACGTACCTTATCTCCTGTAGTCGGGCCATACATTGCCGCATATTTGCTTCCGGAAATTTTTGTACTCATTGTTGTCCCTCCTTACAGAAATCCTTTTAATTTCGCAGTTTCCATGGATGCTGCTTTTGTATCGTCAGTTGCCTGGGCGCGGGTAAGGTCATTCAGTCCGAATACTCTCTGTCTGCCGCCCATTTCTGTAAGCTGAACCTCTTTTTCTTCACCCGGCTCAAATCTTACAGATGTTCCTGAAGGAATGTCCAGATGATATCCATAGGCTTTTTCCCTGTCAAAAGAAAGGCATTTATTTACTTCAAAGAAGTGAAAATGAGAACCGACCTGAACCGGTCTGTCGCCTTTGTTTGCCACTGTTACTGTCACTGTTTTCTTGCCTTCATTAAGTGTGATCTCACGATCTGCGGCCATAATTTCACCGATCTTCATGCTCATTCTCCTCCTTACTGAATTGGATTATGTACTGTCACAAGCTTGGTACCATCCGGGAATGTTGCCTCTACCTGAACTTCACCGATCATATCAGCAACACCGTCCATTACGTCATCCTTTGTAAGAATCTTGGTTCCAAGCTGCATCAGCTCTACTACTGTTTTACCATCTCTTGCAAGCTCCAGGAGTTCAGAACTGATATACGCAAGTGCCTCCACGTAATTCAGTTTCAGACCTCTTTCCTTTCTCTCTTTTGCAAGATTTCCTGCCATATGAAGCATTAATTTTTCCTGTTCTTTGGGATTCAGCCTCATGATATTCCTCCTCTCGAATTGTGCGGATTATAATATGCAAAAATCTGTTACTGTTCACTCTGCTCTCAGTAACGTAGCCAAAATTCATTCCAGATTGCCTGCGGCAATGGAATTTTGGCCTGTATGTCTCGGGATTTTGGCATATTCATGCCAAAACACCTCGCGGGATAGTGGTGTGTGAACAGTAACAAAAATCTTCGTAGTACGCAAAAAAGAACAGACAATGGGATTATTTCTCAGACCCCATTGTCTGCTCTTTGTACGAAAATTTTTATGTAGGGGATTATAACTTGTGTTTCTTTGATGGTCAAGATGTTTTTTGTAAATTTTTTGTTTCTTTTTTACATTACACCAACCATAACACTATCTTCTTTTTGTAACTCGAATTTTATAAAACATTTGCAAGAAATTCTTTCGTTCTCTTATGTTGTGGCTTTTCAAATACTTCTTCTGGAGAACCGTCTTCTAATATAGCTCCCTGATCAAAAAACAATACCCTGTCACTCACTTCTCTGGCGAATCCCATTTCATGGGTAACTATAAGCATTGTAATTCCCTCTCCTGCCAATTTCTTCATTACATCAAGTACTTCTCCTACCATTTCAGGATCTAATGCTGAAGTTGGTTCATCAAATAAAAGAATTTCAGGGTTCATAGCCAGTGCTCTTATAATCGCAACCCTTTGTTTTTGACCTCCGGAAAGCTTTGATGGATAAGATAGTGCTTTCTTCTCCAACCCAATTCTCTTTAACAGTCCTATTGCTTTTTCATCTGCTTCCTCTTTTTTCCATTTTCCTAATCTTACAGGTGCAAGAGTTATATTTTTCAGCACTGTCATATTTGGAAATAAATTAAAATGCTGAAATACCATTCCTACATTTTCTCGATATTTATCAATATCTTTCCTTTTTTCCAGAATGCTCTCCCCTTCTATAATAATTTCTCCTTCATCTGGTACCTCCAGAAGATTCAGGCATCTCAAAAAAGTAGATTTTCCAGATCCTGAAGGGCCGATAATACAGACACATTCACCTTTTCGTATTTCTATATTAATACCCTTGAGAACCTGCACATTTCCAAAAGATTTTTTCAGATTATGTACACTAATCACTTTGTCTCATTCTCCTTTCCATCTTTTCGAGAAATATAGAGAGTATTTTCACAATCAGATAATACATAATTCCAGCAGTTATCAATGGTATAAACATCTGATAGGTTCTTGATGAAACATAACTGGAAGCTTTGGTAAGATCCATAATACCTACATATCCCAAAATGGAAGTCTCCTTAATCAACTGTATAAATTCATTTCCCATTGCAGGCAGAATATTTTTTAAAGCCTGTGGAATAATAATAAATCTCATTGTATCTTTATATCCAAGTCCCAGAGATCTTCCGGCTTCCTGCTGTCCTTTATCAACTGCCATAATTCCGGCACGTATCACTTCAGACACGTAGGCACCACTGTTAATCCCGAAGCTCACAACTGCTGCCACATATCCCAACCGGCTATGAAAGACAGCAAAATACACGATCATCAATTGTAATACCGAAGGGGTTCCACGAATCACATCTACATATATATGGATAATCCTCGACAATACAGTTTCTTTTTTCTTACGATCGGCATTCAATTTTATCATTGCTGCCATTAATCCAATCACAGTTCCCAAAAGTACTGACATGATTGAAACCAGGAGCGTAACCTGTAGTCCATTCAGGTAATATTTCCAACGGTTATCCTGCAGAAAAATAAATTTGAAAGTTCCAATTATTCCTGTGTTATCTGCTATCTGAACTTGCGTTGTATCATTTTCTCCTGAGAAAAATTTTTCATAAATCTGGTCATATTCTCCATTATCTTTTAACTTTTTCAGTCCCTTATTTACTGTATTTAAAAGTTCTGTATTTCCTTTTTCAATACAATACACTGTATCCTCTTCCGTTCCATCCACTTTCTGATAAACAATATCATCATTCTGTCTGCAGTAAATCTCTGCCATAATAGTATCAATTAAGACAGCATTTACACCTCCGTTTTTCAGTTCCATTACTGCACTTGCAGCGTTCTTAAAGCGGACAACTGTTGCATTTTCAACAACACCATAGTCTGTATTCTCTCCGGATACAATAAAATCACTCTGGGATCCTTCCAAAACTGCTACTCTTTTCCCGGATAATTCAGCAAAATCATACAAAGGTGTTTTCTGACTGCTTACAATGCTCTGGGATCCTGTATAATAAACATCCGAAAAATCTACACTTTTTTCCCTTTCTTTTGTTGGTCCTATCGCTGCTGCAATAATCTGAATATTTCCGGTTTCCATAGAACCAACCAAAGAATCAAAGGGCATATCTTTCCATTCCAATTCCAGATTTTCTTCTTGGGCAATTGCTTCCAGAAGTTCATAATCAAAACCTGTGAGATTTCCATTACTATCCAGATATTCAAACGGTGCATATTCTGCATTCGTTCCGACAGTTATCTTTTCCTTAGCATAGACACTCTGCGTTCTACATGCACATAAGAAAAGCAGAGTAAGCATGATGCATGAAAAAACTTTTATTTTCATTTTATCACTCATAGCTGATCTCCTATAATATGAGTTTTAGCGTATAAATGTTTCATATGCTTTCATATTCCGTTTATCTGCTCTAGCCGGATCTTCAAAATAGTCAAATTCTGTAATTTCCTGTCCCAGATATCCCTTATATCCATGACGATTGATTGCCTTCAGAAACTCCTCAAGATTATGTGTTCCATCCCCCCAAATCAGATGACCATAAGGATTTCCATCAATAAAATGCATGTGGATAATATCATCTCCAAGTATATCAAACCATTGATCAATTGTTTCACCGGCAACTCCCATTGCTGTGGTATCAATCATCGCTTTCAGATTTGGATGATTTACTTCATCCAGCATTCTTTTTACATCATATACCGTAGTAGCAAGGTTGGATTCCTGCGGACGAAGAGATTCCATTGCCAGTCGGATATTTTTTGTTTTGGCATATTCTGCCAGAACAGACAGCATTTCCCTTGAACGTTTCCAGGCTTCCTCCCTGTCTTCATTCCAATATCCCCATCCTGAATTGATTGCCATTGTTTCTACACCCAATTCTTCACCGGCATCCAGAGCTTTCTTAAAATATGCCATACTTTTTTCAAACTGCTCTTTTTCCTGTGCAGCGAACTGATATTGGTATGTACAATTTTCCGGTGTAATCACCTTCACAGTCAAATCTCTTTCATCAAGAAGTTTTCTGACATGTTTACAGTCAGAATATTCTATATAGCTTAAAAAGAAATGCGGTGTTCCAGGCCATAATTCAATTGTTTTAAATCCGGCTTCTTTTTGTGCATCAAGAAAATATTCCAATGAATAAAATAAATAATGAATATTCATACCTGCCAACTGTTCTCTGTTGATTAATTTCTCCATTTTTATCCTCCATGCTTTCTTCTGCTGCCTGTTCATAGTTCAATAATACCTATATAATTTCCTATTTTTCCAGTTTACTACCCATATATCTATGAAAATCAGGATCTGACGGAATATTCAAATCTATCTTTCTTGCCTGTGATGTCATAACAAACAACATTTGTACAGGCAGAATATATTCCAGAATTGAAAACTCAAGATCGTCTGTAAACGTACAGTTCAATATATATTTTGTATTTTCATCTGCCAAAGCGGAATTAATTCCAAATAAACAGTAACCCTGCTTTGTATAATAATCGAACAATTTTCCCATTCGATTTCTTTCATAACCATTAGGTGGAAAAATATATAAAAAGTTAGTTTTTGAAGTGACAGCATTATACATACCATGCATAAATTCTTCTGCTTCATATCCCCTCACCGGAAATCTGCAAGTCTCAGAAAATTTTAATATTCCCTCCAGTAGCAAACTCCTCATTTTATTACCGGAAATAAGTATCATATCTTCATTATCCTTTAGTTTCTCTGATATTTCTGAACACCAGAGTTTGCTTATCTGCAGAACATTTTTCATATTCTTTATTACAGCATCTATTCGCTTTTTATAGTTTTCAGCTTCTTTTTCTGTAATCCTTCCAATGCTTTCGGCAGTATCAATAATCCATATCATCAAGGTCAATACTGTTGCCGTAAAACCTTTGGTTGTTGCACCAGCATCTTCATAACCACATTCAATATATATGTTAGCATCTGCATGTCTGGTAATTTCCGTATCATATTCACCGGTCATTGAAATTGTGACAATGCCGCGCTCTCTAACATCATCCAGTGCCTTTATGACTGCTGCACTGGTTCCCTGTTGTGAAATTCCTGTTACCACTGCGCTTTTTGAAATAAATTCATAATCCTCTATAAGCATTACTGGGTATACAGGTGTAACCCGTATACCCAGTAATTTCTTTGCAAAATCGGCTACAGCTACTGCTGCATTATAAGAAGATCCTGAACCTGTCAGGTAAATTTCTGATATTTTCTTATCTTTCAGCACTCTGCTGCTGTCCTCAAGAATTTCCTTCTTATGTTCCAATATGTATTGCAGGATATCAGGAGTTTCATATATGTAATCCATTGCATTTCCATGGTACAGCATATATTTTCTCCTCTTTATTTTTTGCTTTATACTTTATATATTATATTTCTAATCCTCGTATGGTTTTCCGTATCCAAAAGCACCATTGAGTGTACATACATGTGCTGCAAATTTAGAAGCTTCTTTTAAAGAAGTACGGATTGCTTCCTGTCTGTCAGTTCCTCTTTTCAGCTGATCAATATAACAATCCATAAAAGAAGTCAGAAAAGAATCTCCGGCACCCATTGTATCTACCACATTGTCAATAAGTGTTGCCGGCTGTGTATAAAACTGTTCACCATCATACATAATGCAGCCTTTAGAGCCTCTGGTAAGAGATACCAGCTCTGGTCCCAGGGAATGAATAAATTTCAGATGTTCTTTTGCTGCTTCATCATCTCCGTCAAAAGAACAAAATGCATATGTAATGTATGGTGCATATTTTTCATAATATTCTTTGGAAGAGTCATCAGAAAAATCGAAGGAAATTTTTATACCAGCCTCTTTCATAACTTTCAGCTGTGATTCTGTATAGCAATAATTTCCCGTATGCACAAAATCAAATTCTTTCATATATTCAAGGTCAAAACGGTCAAGAATATACGGAGTCTTTCCTCTTACTCCACCTTCATTATAATCCCCAAATATACGGTCTCCATCACGAAGTGTACATTTAGACCATCCGTTTTCTCCTACCAACTGTTTGCACTTTACAGTTTCAATTCCAAGTTCATTTAATACTGAAATTACAAATTCTGCAATGTCATCACTTCCAAAATATCCCATATATGCAGCTCTCTCTACACCAAACATTTTGGAATATGCACACAGATTTACACAGTTCCCGCCTGGATACATCATATGAGAATGTTCATACAAATCAACTACATTATCACCAAATCCCAATACTTTTGTATTATACTTTACCATTTTTCTTCTCCTTTTTTATCTGGCAGATTCATATCTGCCAGACTTGTTACGAAAGAATATTAATATTCTACAACACCCATGTATCTTCTCATATCAAGAGGATGTCTTCTCTTGTCCTGTAAACCTGTACGATATGCTACTGACATTGCATAGAATACCATTGGGCAGAAATATTCATTTACGCTTTCGTCAATTGCATCAATTCCAAGTTCCTTAGCATCAATTACTTCATATTTCTTTCCGTATTTTTTCAGGAAAGTAAGTGCTCGTTCATCCATAACTCTGGCTGCACCTGTTCCCATAAGAAGAATGTAGAGATGGTCTTCATCTGTGCATTCGAATGGTCCATGGAAATATTCGCCGGAATGCAGATAGCAGCAATCCATCCACTGCATTTCCTGAAGAGAACAGATAGAGAAACCATATGCCTGTGAATAAGAAGCACCAGAGCCCATAATATAAAGGAACGGCTCTTCAAAATATTTCTCAGCAAATACCCATGTACGGTTCTGTACTTTCTTTACTGCTGCACGGACAATACCGTCAGCTTTTTCAAGTCCATCCAGTACAGCTTCATATTTTGTATAAGATGGCTCCTGTAACTTCATCAGTTCATTAAGAACACGCATTACAATTCCCTGCGGTCTTTCTTTTTCATTTGTATCATCTTCCCAGCTATATACGACTGGATTCATATCTTCCTGTGCACAGATAGAATTTGGATTATGTGTCATAGTAATCACTGCTGCACCACGTTCTTTGGCAAGTTTCGCTGCATTTACAGTTTCATTTGTATTACCACCATGAGAGCAAAGAATTACAAGTGCACCCTTTTTCAGAAATTTAGATGGGGATACAATCAACTCTTTTGCTGTAAGCCAATGAGAGTGCATAGTTTCTGATTCTGCATTGATAAAATAGAATCCTGGATAAAGATCTACTAAAGAACCTCCACATGCTGTAAAAAATACATCATTAATCTGTCCCTGCTCTTCATAGATTTTTTTGATTAATTCTTCTGGTCTGTTCATTTTAATAATCTCCTTTTATTTATATTTTTTATTTTATAGTTTTCTATAATCCTGCTGAAATTGTACAGAATACAATTGCTATAACCGCCATGATCAAAAACATTTTCCAGATAGTTTTCCACCACTGTCCAAATGAAATCTTGCAGATTGCAAGCCCCGCTACTGTTGTTCCTGCTACTGGACTCATAAGATTTGTCAACTGATTTCCATACTGTAAAGCTGTAACTGCCGCTTCCGGATTTACACCATGAAGGTCACATAAAGGTGCCATGATTGGCATAGATAATGCTGCCAGTCCTGAGGAGGACGGTACTAACAATGTCAGTAAAGACTGAACCACATACATCACTGCCGAGAAAACAACATTATTGGATTTTTCTACCAGTCCACTTAATGCATTTAAAATAGTATCAATAATCATTCCATCCTGCGCAATTACCATGATTCCACTGCAAAAACCAATTACCATAGCTGCAAATGCAATATCCTTTACGCCATTGATAAACTCTTCTGCTATTTCTGTTTCATTCATACCACCAAAGATTCCCATCAGGATTCCCATTCCCAGAAAACACATGGATAATTCATTCATATACCAGCCATTTTTTACAAGTCCTACTACCACTATAACCATTCCGATCACAAAAGTGAGGAGCACCAGCTTCTGACGAATTGTCATTTCCTGATTAAAATCAATATCCGTATTAATTTCTTTTTTCTTGAGCAGATCATCCTGATACGTAATAGACTTTTCAGGATTTTTCTTAATCTTAAATGCTCTCCAGGTTACAAAAGCAATAACCAAAGCCATCATAATCACAAACTGGAGCATTCTAAATACCAGCTGTGGATTTCCCTGAATCCCGGCAATGCCCTGTGCAATCAATACACAAAATGGATTTACTGTAGATGCAGCATAACCAACTGTTGCAGATAAGCAGACTGTCATAAAAGTAGTCATGGAATCATATCCCATCGCAAACATAATTGGCATGATCAACAAATAAAATGGAATCAACTCATCTGACATTCCAAAGGTACTTCCACCCAATCCAAAAAGAACCATTAGAATCGGTATGATCAGAATTTCTTTTGCTCCAAGTTTTTTCACAATCTTCTGAATTCCCATATTCAGTGCATTAGTCTTGGCCATAATCTGAAATACACCGCCGATAATAAAGACAAATGCAAGAACCTCTACCATCTGTTGAATTCCTTTTCCAGGTGCCATAAGTACCTGAGCAATTCCCTGTCTTAAATTTGTTCCATCTTCAAGAACTTTATCTACCGAATGATAGGTTCCTGCTACTGCTACACTTCTTTCTCCTGCAGAAGTTTCCATTACCTTTCGTTCAAACTCACCACTTGGAAGAATCCATGTAAGTATTGCCACTACAATTATCAGGAAAAAAATCAATGTGAGCACATGTGGCATATGAAGTTTGAATTTTTTCTTTTCTTCCATTTTACCTTCCCCTTTTCTTATTGTTTTCTGTCAGATCAGTTTTTTTCTGTCTGACTATTTTCTGTAAAAACGGTTCTTCCGTCCATGATTGTCATTACAACCCTTGCATCCCTGGCATCTACCGGATTAATTTCAAGTAAATTTCTGTCAAACACAGTAATATCTGCCAGTTTCCCTTCTTCTAACGTTCCAAGCACTTCTTCCATACCCAGATTTTTCTGTCCACCGATTGTCCATGCTTTCAGAAGTTCCGGTACAGTAAGAGTATTTTCTGATTGAAATGCTTCAGCACGTCCATCCATGTATCCTCCACAGGAATAATAGATAGATTCCGGTATACTGGTAAGCAGTAACGGTAAATCTGTGGCACCACTTAAATTCATTCCACTGTCTTGCATTTTACGGCGGTTCCAGTAATATTTTCCACGCTCTGTACCTATCGTCTGTTTAATATTATTAATCAGCACATCTGCCGGATCCAGTGACATAATCTGAAAATATAATTCTGCTGTTACCCCAATCCGACCAAGGATTTCCAAATCCTTTGGATCTGTAAACTCCATATCTGTAATTGCATGTCTGTTTTTCAGCTTTCCCTGAACCTTCTTGCATTTCTGATAAATTTCTGTAATTTTTCCTACTGCACCATCTCCCTGTGCATGTAAAGACCATCTGAAATCTTCTGCATCTGCTGCCAGAACGTCTTTTTCAATTTCTTCATATGGAACCGGATCTTTACAGCAGAAATCCTGATTTTCATATGGCTCTTTTAAATCACCCTTATAAGAAGCAATCGTACCATCAGTCATCCGGTTAAAACCACTGAAACGAATCTTATTTCCTGTAAACTGCTCTCTCATTCTGCGGGCATAAACAAGATTCATTCCTTCACCTACAGGCTGTGACATAAAGAAGGTTCTCAGATTAAGATCTTCAGAATCTTCCAGTTCTTTAAGATAATCTGTAAATCCATAGAAGTCATCAAATCCCATTTCCTTTACAGTAGTTACCCCTCTGGAATTCATCATTTTCATATAATCTGAAAATTCCTTTTTAATAAATTCCCGGTCATTCAGATATTCTCTCATGATGCGGTAATAGCTTTCCGGATAACATGTTTCTGCCGAAAACTGATAAATATTTCTGGCTTTCTGATTCATAATACAACAGGAACGATCTGCCGAAAAAATGATCACCGCTTTATTTGGAAATTTCTCTTCCAGCATTTCTTCTCCGTTCTGCCTGTCCCACATCTCCGGATTCCATCCATGCCCCAGTAATGCTCCCTCCGGATGTCTCTTCTGCTCATATTTTCTCAGAATACAGCATCCCGCTTCATTATCTGTCACTTTCGAAAAATCTGCTCCTACATGATAAATTGCATATCCGGTAAAAAATGTATGAGTATCTGTAATTCCCGGCATAACCAGTTCATCCCTGAAATTAAGAACTTCCTGTGCCTGATCCAAAATATCTTTTTCAGGTTTTCCTGCTTTTTTTTCGACAATATGATTTCCACTTAAACACAGATATCCTTCGTAATCTTTCTCATTTATACCGTCAAAAAGATGTTTTGCAATAATCACTTTTGAAAATCTTTTTTTCATTTATCACGTCCTCCTTTCTTGGTTTGTATTATATCATCATATAACGTCATAATACAATATGATCTTTTGGTCAAATCATAACTTTGTGAATTCTTGATATTTTATTCTTTATTTTTTTGTCTATAACACACAAAAAAAGGATTTCCGTTTCTCATTTTCAAAGTATATTTCTGTGCTGAAAACAAGATTTGAAATCCTTCTTTTTATTCAATATAACCTTTCGTGTTTAAACGGTTCTTCACCATCTATTAATAATATTACATTTTCATTGTTTATATAGAAATTTTGTAACGTGAACCAGCAATAATTTCATAACTGATATATAAAGGTTCTTCTTTTTCATTATTAATATAGCTTGCCAGAATCATAACAGGTTCTCCTTCATTCATTCTAAGGTATCCTGCCACTGGTTGAGAAACTGTACTGACTTCTACTGTACTTCTCGCTTTTTCAGATTCTTTCATATGATATTCTTTACTGAGAAGACGTGTAAGAGATCCATTTTCCAGCTTTTCCACCTGAAAATCTGGCAGAAAATCGGTTGGAATATAAATATGTTCATAAATAATCGGCAAGTTATCGGCTGACAAAATTCGTTCTATATGATATATCTTAGTATGTTCAGGTTTAAAAAAATCCTGCTGCCATTCCTGCATTTCCGTAATATGACAGGAAATGATATGTGAAGACGGCTTTCTTCCATTTGAACGACACGCTTCAGAAAAACTCATGTTGTTATCATTTTCTATTTTACGATATATTTTGGGTATTTCCACAAAAGTTCCTTTTCCCTGTCTTTTTACAAGAAATCCCTGAGAGCATAACTCTTCAATTGTTCTGCGCACTGTAATCCTGCTGACCTGATAGGCAGTGGATAATTCTCCTTCTGTGGGAATCTGATCTCCCTCCTTATATGTTCCCTTTCGAATCTGATCTTTTATCTCTTTCATTAACTGAGCATATAATGGTAACTGTGATTTTTTATCCAAACTCATTGATGACTCCTTCCATATGCAAACATTATATAATGTTATATTATATCATATTTCTTAGAAAATCGCAAAAAACTGTCAGAAAAAAATCAGAATCCGACATTGTCAGTGAACACGGGAGTTTGACAGTTGAATATAAGAAAAAATGCTTGCAGTCCTTATGGTACCTGCTTTTTTATGTCAAATTTTTTGCTTTATTTTATAGTATTATATAGCATTATTTTCAGAAGTGTGTAGAGGGATTTTCCATGAAAGTAACTACATCAAAATCAAAAAATTCGGAATCCTTTTATATTGCCAAAAGCTATATTAACAATAAGGGAAATGCAAATAAACAAACTTCTTTAAAACCACAGTATGCAAGATATCAGAAATCCGTTTGAGATGCCCAGATAGAACGTGCTGAAAAAATGCTCAGCACCGGTACGATAAAGAAGGAACGTAGGAATCCGAATGATCCTGCTCGATTCATAGGGAAAGTCGCAGCAACTGAAGATGGAGAAACTGCAAAGATCCACAATTATCTGGACACAGAAAAGATCGAACAGGAAGCCTTATATGATGGGATGTATGCAGTAACTACAGACCTCTTAGACGATGACGTAAAAGATATCTTAAAAGTCAGCGAAGGTCGTTGGAATATTATGCCGATATTTTAGAAATGCCGATTTTTGACTTTCTGAAATATTGGATTTATAAGACTTTGTAAATATATCGGCATTTCTCACTATAGAGACGTAATCAGTCATTATTATAGTATTTCATTTGATGAGTATGAGACAATCTATGAGATAAGCGATGTTGATGATGAAAACACGGTATAAACTTAGCGATAGTGACAGTTCCATCTTTAAGGATGATGTGATGTTCAAGTATGCCAATGACGAAGATACTATCAAGCGGCTTTGTGGATTGAAATAAATGCCGATAGTTCATTACTTGTGCCTGACATTGGGTCAGGCATGGAATCTTATAGAAAATTTATCGGCATTTCTAAAATATCGGCATATGGGAAATCGAGAAATGTTTCCGTATAATGAAAACTGATTTTGAAACAAAACCATTTTTTCTTCAAGACGATATACGCATAAAAGCCCATTTCCTTATCTGTTTCCTTGCATTAGTGATATATCGTTACCTTGAAAGAGACCTGGAAAATGCCATCAGCTACGAAACGATCTTGGATAAACTAAGAACGATGAAAAGGCCGGGAATAAAATACTATATTCCAAAACAACACAAAAAATCGCCGAACCTCAGTAAAATCAAGAGGTACAGCAATTTTTTTGTTTAGTAACTGTCAAAGACAGGATTATAACTTGTATTTCTTTGATGGTCAAGATGTTTTTTGTGAACTTTTTGTTTCTTCTTCTATTTCCATTATTCTGCTACAAGTCTGACCAATTTCCCAGATATCTTTGTTTAATTCTCCCCTTGACGATAAGCGCCCCCAAAGGTGTATCATAGTTTTGTGTTAAAGGAGGTATATTATGTTTGAAACATTAGGAGAAAAGGCTGAAGAAAAAGCAATGGTGCAATTCCTTGAACGCTTTACGGACTATCCATTTCTGGTAAAGTTCAAGAATTCCGAATATCCAATCGGAGAGGGAGAACCCACATTTACAGTAAATTTTAAGGAAACAATTCCTCTGGCCGAGCTGCTAAAAAGCACTTCCCTGGCATTAGGCGAGGCTTATATGCGGGGAGATCTGGATATTGAAGGAAATCTTTACGAGGCACTGGATCATTTTCTGGGACAGATGAGCAAATTTTCTACCAATGAATCTGCTCTGAAAAAGATCATGTTCAGTTCTACATCCAAAAAAAATCAGGAAAAGGAAGTCACCAGCCACTATGATATCGGAAATGATTTTTATAAATTATGGCTGGACGAAACCATGAGTTATTCCTGTGGCTACTTCATTCATGACGATGACTCTTTATATCAGGCACAGGTTAATAAAGTAGATTATATTCTGAAAAAATTACACCTGGAAGAAGGTATGAGTCTTCTTGATATCGGCTGCGGATGGGGTTTTCTGCTGATTGAGGCTGCCAAAAAATACAAAGTACATGGTACAGGAATCACTTTAAGCCACGAACAATATACAGAATTCCAGAAGCGTATCAAAGATCAGGGCCTGGAAGATTATCTTACAGTGGAACTGATGGATTACCGTGATCTGCCGAAACATAACTATCAGTTTGACCGGGTAGTCAGTGTGGGAATGCTGGAACATGTTGGCCGTGACAATTATCAGCTCTTCCTTGACTGTGTAGAGAAAGTTCTGAAACCGGGCGGATTATTCCTGCTTCATTTTATCAGTGCACTGAAAGAACATCCGGGTGATCCATGGATCAAGAAATATATCTTTCCAGGCGGAACTGTTCCCAGTCTGAGAGAAATCCTGAATCATATGGCAGAGGACAATTTCCACACTCTGGACATTGAAAATCTGCGTCTGCATTACAATAAAACTCTGCTCCACTGGGAAAAGAATTTCCGTGAGAATATAGAAAAGGAAAAGACCATGTTTGATGAATCCTTCCTGCGTATGTGGGAACTTTACCTGTCAGCATGTGCTGCAACCTTCCATAACGGAATTATTGATCTGCACCAGATTCTGATGACTAAAGGAATCAATAATGATCTGCCAATGACACGCTGGTATTAAAATAACTGCCTGGATTTTTGTTTTTAAAATCCAGGCAGTATATATATGATATTCCAGTACAGACCAGTAATCCATAGCAAGGGTTCTGAGCTGAATTTCTACCAGTTCCTTCTGTCTGCTCCTCTTCCTTTTTCCTCGGAACCGGCTTCTCACTCTGCTTATCCTGTTTTTTATTCTTTGATTTCTTTTTATTCATGATAGCCTGCACTTTCTGAAAATATTTGTATTTTTTATAATATATCATCTGCAGAGTATTTACATCAAAATCTATGTGATATGCAGGCAAAAGTTACTGGTAAATAAAGCCCGGTATTTACTCACTATTTTAAGTTTTAAGTATCAAGATTTATTCTATTTACAGGATTTTTGCCAGAAATTCTTTCGTTCTCTTATTTTCGAATCCGACGTTTTCAGTGAACAATAATGAATCATCACAAAATTCATACAAAACGACACAGGATTCCATTGTTTCGCTGCATATCTACATGCTATACTAGATTACATATCTTATGGGCATTTCGCCCGCAAACAGAAGGATTCAGGCCAGAAGGCCGGGAGGTTTTTATAATGATTATTTACGTTGATGCATCCGTGATCCAGACCGGAAACGGAACAAAAGAAAATCCATTCAAAACTATTCAGGAGGCCGCTGCAAAGGCACTTCCGGGAGATGAAGTCATCGTTGCACCGGGATTATACCGTGAAGCTGTTAATCCGATTCACGCTGGAACGGCAGACAAGCGTATCACCTACCGTTCTGCAATAAAAGGACAGGCGCACATTACAGGAAGTGAAGCTGTCAAAGACTGGGAAAATGTAGAAGGCACTGTATGGAAAGCAGTCATTCCGAACGGAATCTTCGGTGATTATAACCCATTTACTACCCTGGTATCCGGAGATTGGTTTATCGCTACATTTATTGCTCATACAGGAGATGTATATCTGAATGAAAAATCCATGTATGAAGTAACCACTCTGGATAAAGTTAAAAATCCACAAAAAAGTACTATCTCATGGGATCCTGATTTCTCTGTATATACATGGTATGCAGAACAGGATGAAGCCAATAATCAGACAATTATTTATGCAAACTTCCATGAAAAAGATCCCAATAAAGAAAATGTTGAGATCAGTGTAAGAAGAAACTGCTTCTATCCAGAAAGTGAAGGAATCGGATATATCACTCTCTCCGGTTTCCGCATCAGTCAGGCTGCTACTCAGTGGGCTCCCCCTACCGCTTATCAGGAGGGAATGGTCGGTCCTCACTGGTCCAAAGGATGGATCATCGAAGACTGTGAAATCTATGAATCCAAATGCAGCGGTATTTCTCTTGGTAAATATCTGCAGCCTGAAAATGATAACAAATGGTTAAAGTGGAAATACAAAGACGGAACTCAGACAGAACGCGACTGCATCTGCCAGGCTTCCTATGAAGGATGGGATAAAGAACACATCGGTTCCCATATTGTGCGCAGATGTGAGATCCATGACTGCGGTCAGACAGGTATTGTAGGACATCTTGGAGGCGTATTCTCTGTTATTGAAGACAACCATATTCATCACATTAACAACAAGCAGAATCTGGCAGGAGCAGAGATCGGCGGTATCAAAATGCATGCTGCTATCGATGTTATTTTCCGCCGCAACCATATCCACAACTGCACCCGTGGTCTGTGGCTTGACTGGCAGGCACAGGGAACCCGCGTTACAGGAAATCTCTTCCATGACAATGCTCTTCCTAATGACTTCGAGGCAGGGGATGACGCTGTCACAAGCGTAGGAGAAGATATCTTCGTTGAGGTTTCCCATGGTCCGACATTAATCGACCACAATATCCTGCTGTCTGACCGTGCACTGAAAATTGCAACCCAGGGTGTTGCCCTTGTACATAACCTGATCTGCGGCGGCTTCGTTTCTGTTGGTATCGGTACAGACAACGGTGCACCTGATATTCCATCTCCGAGATATACTCCATATCACACCAAACACGGAACTCAGGTTGCAGGATTTATGACCATCCTTCATGGAGATGACAGATTCTACAACAACATCTTCGTTCAGAAACCGATCCGTCCTTGTATGCAGGATCTGGCTGATCTTATGGGTAACAATGGAAATATGTGGGATGACTGCAATGTGATCACAGGAACTTTCAAATTTAACGGATATCCAACCTTTGATGAATGGAACAGACAGTTCGAAGGTTACTGCGGAATGGGTTCTGAAACAACAGGCAACTGCTATTATGATCATCTTCCTGTATGGGCATCCGGCAATCTCTATTTCAATGGAGCACGTGCATGGGAAAAAGAAACAAATGCAGTCACAGATGCAGAACACACTGTAGATATCTCTGTTGAAGAGAAAGAAGATGGCTGGTATCTGAAGACCAACCTGTATGATATCATCAAAGAAGAAAACGACGGTATCATCTCAACTGAAACACTTGGTATGGCATTCGAACCGGAGCAGAAATACGAAAATCCTGACGGAAGCCCGATTATCTTTAATCAGGATTTCTTTGGAAATCACAGAGATGTCAAAACTGTCGCAGGACCATTTACGGATAAAAAAGCATCTGAGCAGAAGCTCTTTTAACCTGATATCCATATAGTCAATAGCTTTACCATATATAAACCATACATAAAAACAGCTATGAAGAGTACAGATATTTTTATCTGCTGCTCTTGCATAGCTGTTTTCTTATTTTGTCATACTTTTATTATAACAGTCCTAATAAATAATGCATTTAAGACAGTTCAGCAGAGTGCGAAAGACAAGGAAGATATATGACGCAGAATTTCACACTCTGATGGGCTGGATTATGATGCATTATTTACTCGGACTGCTATAGATGCAAGCATTTTTGTAGACTTTCGGATGCACCACAGGCATGTCGGAAAAATATAGCAGGTTGCTGTGATCCAGGCAGTCTGGTCTGCGAAGCAGATGGCTGTGAAGCCAAAAGTTCCTACAAATCCAAGACAGACAACTGTTCTGGCGATCATTTCTGTTACGCCGGAGAAAACGGCTCTGCCTGAATATCCAAGTCCCTGAGTTACCATACGGGCGACATTGAGAATACCAAGACTCCAGTAGAAAAATCCCATACATCTGAGGTATTTGGCAGAGGCATCCAGAACTGCCACCGCACTCTTTCCAACAAACAGCATAGAAAGTGTATGCCCTGCAAAAATCAGTAAAATTCCTGCCACAATACCATATCCTACTCCCACTGTAATACCACAGCGCAATCCTTTCTTAATCCTGTCAGACTGTCCCGCTCCAAGATTCTGGCTGCAGAATACAGAAGCAGAGGTTGCGATAGCATCAAATGGACACATGGTAAACTGCTTGATCTTCATTGCTGCAGTAAAAGCTGATACATATGTACTTCCAAGCCCGTTGTTCGCAGACTGCATAACCATACTTCCGATAGCTGTGATGGAGAACTGAAGTCCCGTAGGCATTCCCATTGCCAGAAGTTCCTTTACTGCATCCCCTTTTATTGTCCTGTTTTCTTTCTTGAGCCACAGAAGTTTCATTTTGCGGATAATAAAAATAAGGCACAAGATTCCACTGATCGCCTGTGCGGAAATGGTTGCAATGGCAGCTCCGGCACATCCAAGTTTCAGCACTACGATACAGAATAAATCCAGAAAAATGTTCAGAACAGCAGATAACGCCAGAAATATAAACGGTGTCCTGCTGTCTCCCACTGACCTCAAAATACTGGACAGATAGTTATATAAAATCGTAAAGGGAATCCCCAGGAAAATGATTAGCAAATAACTATATGCATTGTCATAAATGTCCTCTGGTACAGATAAAATATGCAGAATCTGAGGACATAAAACACTGCATAATGCCGTCAGGATCACTGCGATTCCTGCACATAATACAGCTCCATTAAAGATATAATCCCGCATTTTTTCTATTTTCTCCGCACCGAAATATTTAGCTACAGGAACACCAAAGCCTGTACAGCTTCCCATGCAGAATCCCAGTACCAGAAACTGAATACTGCTGCTGGCTCCTACACTTGCCAGTGCTTTTGCGCCAAGAATCTGGCCTACGATCGCAGCATCAATAATATTATAAGTCTGTTGCAGCAAGTTTCCTAATAATAAAGGAAACGCGAACTGTAACATCAGTTTCAGCGGATTGCCCTTTATCATAGATGTGGTCATTTCTATTTATCCCTCATTTTCTATAACGTTTCCATAAGTCAAACGGATATTCGAAAAAATCTAAGATTCCGATTTCTGAAATCTCTGATTTATTTCCAGATGGATTTCATTTCACAAATTTTCACCTGCGCATCTTTTTCACTGTTCAGGCAGAATATCCCCTGTCTGTTACTATTGTAGAATAGTCTGGTTCCAACATCTTCTCCATCATTTAAATATACCTCAATTGTTCTTCCATCTACAAAAATTTCTGCATTTCTGCATTTCTCCACAGAAGAAACAAACTGTATCTTATCACTCTTCACACCAGCCATTTTAAAGAATACTTTTCCCCCTTCTGCAGTCAGACTGATGGATTTATCCCCATCCTGACCAAGAAGAATGTTGAAATCTCCTGTTTCTTCAAATGATACAGATGCATAATATCTGTTATCTGCAATGGAGCCGACTTTGATTTCACTGCCTGTGCCTTCATATACTGTATCCCCCAGAAGAGTATAAACTTCCTCTACAGGTTTTGTATATACATGTTCATTCTTCACATGAAGTTCTCTTGGCAGAGTCATGCTTCCATAAGCTCCCGGCTCTGTAGCAATATGCTCTCCATAGAAATCACTGATCCAACCAATCAGGATCCTGCGGTCTTCATGCTGAAAACTCTGTGCTGCATAGCAGTTGCTTCCAAAGTCTACCCACTGCTGTGTATGAACATCCATTGCATCACTGTTCCAGTCTCCCACATAATATCTGCACTGCTGGAATCTTCCGTATTCATCATAATGGCTCATCCATGCGCCCATAGCTACATATTTATCATCCAATGGGAAAAAGTCCGGACACTCAATGGTTCTGATCTTTGTTTTCTCTGTAATCAGAGGACATCTGTATTTCCAGTTCTCTGCATCTTCAGATTCGTACAGAAGAAATGTTCCTTTTTCATCTACGCATGCACCTAATACAATATAATACTTCTCACCGATCTTAATTGCTTTCGGATCGCGGAAATCATAGTTAGTACCTTCCGGTTTCTCCCTGATAATCTCTTTTTCCGGCTCAAAATGAATCATATCGCTACTCTTTGTCATTGTCTGATACTGAACAGTGTCCCATCCATCATCCTGAGGTCCGATATGTCTTGTGAGATAGAAGTATACCTCGTCTCCCATCGGAAGTGCGCTTCCGGAGAAAGCACCACCTTTGATTGCAAGATTATCCAGGATTTCTTCCTGAGGCTCTAACGCAACCGGAAGATGTGTCCAGTGCATCAGATCCTTGCTTGCTGCATGTCCCCAGTACATATTATTCCACTCCTGTCCAAAAGGATTCAGCTGATAGAAAAGGTGATAATAACCCTTAAACCAGCAAAGTCCATTAGGATCATTATTCCAGTTCACAACTGGTGAAAAATGATACTGCTCTCTGTACGGAGTGTCAATGAATTTAAAAAATTCTTCTTTATTCATTGCTTTAAAATTATCTGTGGTATTCAGTACGCAGATTCCATTCTTCAGGATATTTTCACATTCGCTTAAATAAGCAAAGGTAATGGTGCAGTCCTGTGCAGTAATCTCGTATTCTGTATCTTTATCTGTCGGGAATTTAATCCAGTTCCCATAGATATGCTGCAGTTCTTTTATTTCTGTTTTGTTTTCTTTTACCTTCTTCAGGCTCACACTGCCTTTTTTCCCGGCTTCTGGTTTTACAAATAATTCCAGACATTCATAGTTTCCTGTGTACATATGTAAAAATCCCCTTTCTGAATTTTGTCTCCGATTCTCTATATATCTATAGTACTGACCTTCTGCCGACATAATCTTACTATATCATAACAAAATCACGAGGAGTTTCAATAAAATATTTTGACATTTTTTTATACTATTTTATCCTGTATAATCCCATATAAAAAGGATGCCGAGAGCAAATCCGACATCCTTTTCGCTGTTATAACATTCCATTCACTGTCTTATACTTATACAGCATCTCCGCATGATTCTGTTCTTCTATCTGGATATCTGCCAGCAGTTTTCGTACGCCACTGTCACCAAAGGCGAATACATCATCATTGTATGTTCCTGACACCAGCTTCTCTGTACCGATACAATCTGTTGCAAGAAACGCATCGTGTTGTTTATCTTCCGGTGAACTCATGGCTGCATAGACTGCTTTTGGCTGATAGTCTCTGCCTGATCTGTCATTACAGTTACATTCAGGCACACTTCCGGAAAGAATCATTGACAAAGACTCATAATGCTTCTGTTCTTCCTGCTGGATATTCCGGAAAAGATTTTTAAGCTCCGGGTCTCTGGCCTGTTCTGCGTATTTTCCATACTTTTCCACACAGCTTTTCTCTTGTGTCTGAAGATCTTCGATTACTGAACGTTCCTTTTCTTTTAAAATCATAGTCTGTTGTCTCCTTTTTTAAGAAATACTGTATTTTGTTACATGAAAATAGTATGGATAAAAAATGCTTTTTTATTCTCTGTATCATGACTTATGACAATTTCAGAGAATATTTTGTGTTACTGTTCACATGCCACTGTCCCGCGAGGTGTTTTGGCATGAATATGCCAAAATCCCGAGACATACAAGCCAAAATTCCATTGCCGCAGGCAATCTGGAATGAATTTTGGCTACGTTACTGTGAACGGAGTGAACAGTAACTATTTTGTTCCAACACCACTGTATCAGAGTGAATTTCTGTTTACTTTATGATATACTTATATGCACGATAAAAGTTTTAAACTTAGGAAGATTTATAATGAAACGAATTGATTTTGAAAACGGAACTGTGACCAACAATATATTAAGCGCTGCGCTTCCCATGCTGGTAGCGCAAATATTGAATCTTTTATACAACATTGTGGACCGTATCTATATCGCCAGGATTCATGATATAGGAACAACTGCACTTGGCGCTGTGGGCTTATGCTTTCCGATCATCATGATCATTACTGCTTTCAGTAATCTCTTTGGTTCCGGAGGTGCACCAATTTTCTCTATCAACCGCGGAAAAGGAGATTCCAGGACTGCTGACATGATCATGAATACTGCTTTCACCATGTTATGTGGAAGTGCTGCTGTGCTGATGCTGATCGGATTTCTTTTTGCCCGCCCCTTACTGACTCTGTTTGGTGCTTCAGATGATGCTCTGGTTTATGCGTATCCCTATCTGATGATTTACCTTCTGGGTACTCTCCCTTCCATGATAGCAACAGGAATGAATCCTTTTATCAATGCACAGGGATATGCCATCATCGGTATGCTGTCAGTAACAGTCGGTGCAGTGACAAATATTATTCTTGATCCGATTTTTATTTTTGTTCTGGATATGGGGATTAAGGGTGCAGCGATTGCTACTGTCATCTCTCAGATTCTCTCTGCCTTGCTTGTATTTTATTTTCTTCATGGAAAATCAGAATTGAAGGTAAGATGGATTCATATAAATGAGATTTCTGAGTGCACCAGACATGCCAGGGATATCATCAGTCTGGGGTCTGCTGGATTTATCATGCAGCTGACTAACAGCCTGGTAAGTATCTGCTGCAATAATGTTCTTTCCGTGACAGGCGGTGATATTTATATCTCTGTCATGACTATTATATCCAGTGTTCGCCAGATGGTGGAGACGCCTATCCATGCGATCAATGAGGGAACCTCTCCTGTTCTCAGCTACAATTACGGAGCCAGACGTCCTGACAGGGTAAAGAAAGCAGGGGTTGTTCTGATCATTATGGTTCTGATCTATACAGGTATCATGTGGAGCGTCATTCTCATTGCCCCTGAATTTCTGATCGGGATCTTCAGTTCAGACAAACTGCTATTAAAGGATGCAGTTCCTGCGCTGAAGCTTTACTTTGCAGCCTTTATTTTTATGGATCTGCAGTATATTGGTCAGACAGTGTTTAAATCATTGAATAAAAAAAAGCAGGCGATTTTTTTCTCCCTGCTTCGTAAAGTATTTATTGTGGTTCCGCTGACTTATTTCCTGCCCTATGGATTACACATGGGCACAGATGGCGTGTTTATGGCAGAACCGGTATCCAATGTGATCGGTGGTTCTCTGTGTTTTATTACCATGCTGGTTACAATCTTGCCTGAATTAAACAAAATGGGAAACTCCCGATAAGCAGAAAAGTCCTCAGTATTTATCCATTTTTAACTATCGCATAACTTTGCAGAAATTGTAAAAAGGATAAACAATGAGGACTTTTATTTAACTGAACATGAGAGTTCTTTACATAGCTTCATATATTTCCCAATATAATATTAATCAGGTTCTTATCGAGCATGATCGTCCGGTTCCATGGGTTAAGAATAATTCCCTCAATCTCATTTACCTGTAATGCTGAATGAAAAAGCTGATCTATGTCTGTCAGAAAAGTGGACTGAACGCTTCCGCCGCCTTTCAATTCTTCCTCAAAGCCGGTAAATGCCGCCCACCAGATTTTTCCATCTCCGGTTTTCACTGTGCCGATCCGAAGTTGGTTGTCTCCTGTGGGCGGTTCTACTGAAAGGATAAACTGACCCTTTTCTCTCATTCGTCTACGGATTACAGTCAGTGTATGTGCCAGCATTTCCTGAGTGGCTTCCTGCTGTAGAGCAGCGATCGCCTGCTCTATTTTTTCATTTCCCTGAAGACCTTTATCCTGATTTACATTCTTATTATCGCTCATATTGTTACCTTTCATCTGTGGTGATATCACTTTTCAGACAGTGTGTAAGATCATATTTCAGGGATGTCGGCGGCAAATCTCTCATGCCGCCGGCATCCTGTCATTTATTTATATTTCACAGCAGTTCCATATGCAATAACTTCTGCTGCCCCTGACATTACCTGGGAGGAGCCATATTTCACACCGATCACAGCATCCGCATTCATCTCTTTGGCTTCATCTACCATACGTTTGGTGGCAATCTGTCTTGCCTCATTGAGCATTTCCGTATAACCTGTGATTTCCCCGCCTACCAGGGTCTTCATCCCTGCCATGAAATCTTTTCCTACATTTTTTGTCTGTACAACTGTTCCCTTTACAATTCCCAGTGCCTCAAACTCTACACCCGGAATGTATTCAATACTTAGAAGCTTCATCCTCTTCTCCTCCTTCAATCTCTTTCATGCGTCCTGCAAGTGCTGCCAGAATTCCTCCGATGATCACAACCGGTATGGCAATCAGAAATATCAGCAGTCCGGTCGGTATGGGATCTTGTGTATTTGCCCACAGCATAAGCCCTATGGTAAATCCCATAAGCAAGATCATAACTACTGCTCCAATGATCGCTCCTGTCCTTCTTTTCTTACGGATATCTGTTTTCTTTATATCCATAAACCTTGCACCCTCTTTCTCCATCTGCTCGATTTCTTCCAGACAGTTCTCAGCATTCAAGGTATCCAGGGACTGATGTTCTGCGATCAGGCGCTCACACATTTCCTGCATTTTCACAAGGCCCTCCCTGCGGCGTTCCAGTTCTCCCAGGTGCTGTTCCAGACAAAACTGCAGGCTTTTCCTTTTTTCAAAAAGAGCTCTCATCTCTTCTATGGAAATATCCATCTTCCGGAATAATTTGATTTCCTGAAGTCTGGCAATATCTGCCGTATGATATTCCCGGTATCCGTTCTCTGCACGCTCCACATTCAGGAGACCCTGCTCTTCATAAAAACGGATATTCTTTCTGGTGATGCCTACCAGCTCTTCCACCTGTTTGATCTTCATACTGCTACCTCTTGCTTTCCTGACAGCAGATATAGCTGATCCGCTGCTCTACTGCCCTGTCTGTGCTTCCTTTATACTGCTTCCACAAGGAGGAAGGTCAAGTATTTTTTGAAAGAAATTGAAAAAAATATAGCTTCCGGCAGGGGGAATCTTTTAAGCTCCTGTACGGTCTGAACCTCTCATAATTGTGATCAGAGAGCTGAGCAACAATAACATGGGATAAAACAATTTCGGCATAATCTGAAATGCAGAAATCTCACCACCCAGTTCGTTCACTGCTGAGATTGCAACCAACATCTGTGCACCATATGGAATCACTCCCTGGAAAACGCAGGAAAAAGTATCCAGTATGGAAGCTGTCTTTCTCGGTGTAATTCCATACTCCTCTGCCATTTCCTTTGCGATAGGGTTTGCCATTACGATCGCCACTGTATTATTGGCAGTGGCAATATCCATAGTTCCTACCAGAAGTCCCATTCCAAGCTGTCCGCCCTTTTTTCCGCGGAAAATTTTATGGATCCAGCTAAGAAGTGCATCGAATCCACCATACTCACGTATCAGCGCACACATGGCAGCTACCAGAATCGCCACCATACAAGTCTCAAACATTCCGGATACACCGGATCCCATATTTTTCAGGATCTCTACAGGTGTGGTATGTCCTCCGATCAGCATAATAAATGCTCCGGATACGATTCCTGTCAGCAATACCACAAACACATTGATCCCAACAATTCCTCCGATCAATACCAGCACATACGGTATTACCTGTGTCAGATGATAGGGCTGGATCACACGGCCCTGGATTTCTGTCTGAAATGACAAAATCAGAATTAAAATCAGTGTAGCAACGGCTGCCGGAAGAGCGATCCAGAAGTTTTCCCTGAATTTGTCTTTCATCTCACATCCCTGACCATTACATGCAGCAATCGTCGTATCTGAAATAAAAGAAAGATTGTCCCCAAACATGGCTCCTCCCATAACAGAAGCCACACAAAATGCCAGATCAAATCCTGATGCTGTGGAAACTGCTGCTGCAATCGGTGTCAGTAGGGTAATGGTTCCCACAGAAGTTCCCATAGCCACAGACACAAAACAGGCAACTATAAACAGCACAGATACTGAAAATCTGGCAGGTATCAGGCTCAGCATACAATATGCAACACTCTCAGCACTGCTTCTTCCCACAACCCCTACAAAGGAACCTGCAGCAAGGAAGATCAGAAGCATGGTGATGATATTTTTGTCCCCCACTCCCTGTGCCATGATCTCCAGTTTTTTATCAAAATCCAGTGCTCTGTTCTGCAGACAGGCAACCAGGATTGCAGCAAGAAATGCTACTACGATCGGCACATTATAAAATCCCATGGGGATTTCCATCACATACTCAAATAAAATGCCCAGTCCAAGGTATAATACAAGAAATACAACAATGGGAAGTAGGGCAATTCCTTTTCCTTTTTTCATCTTTCATCCTCTTTCTACCATAATCTCTTTATGGTTATATAATCACTCTGCTATTCTATCATACCCACAGCTTTCCTGCCATAATATTTCTCACAGCTTGGGCTGATAACGCATATCCGATACATTGTAAACTGTCACAAAGGCCTTTGGATCTTCATGATTAATGTAAGCCATCAGCTTCTGATATTCTGTTTTGTCTACTATCGTGATGATCTCATTGCGTTTCTTCATATTATAGGCACCTGTCGCTTCATAGATCGTCGCTCCGCTGTGCAGGTCTTTGATAATGAATTTACGCAGTTCTTCCTCTTTCTGAGTGATGACGCAGACACGACGTTTAATATTATGGTCAAAGATAAAGTGATCCAGAACTATTCCATTAAAGTATGTTCCGAGAATACTCAGCACCACTGTTTTCTTATCGTATACAAGTGCTGCGGAAAGAGCCACACACATACCGGAAAGAGACATTGCTTTTCCCAGTTCCATGTGGAGATGTTTGTTCATGATCTTTGCCACAATATCCAGTCCGCCGGAGGATGCATTTCTGTTAAAAAGAATGCTCAGTCCTACGCTGACCACCAGGATATAGCACAGCACATCCAGCTCCTGACTGTTGGTCATAGAGCCAAAATCCGGAAATACTTTCTCAAATAATCCGAGAAATAAAGGCAAAACGATGCTGGTGTAAACCGTTTTTACGCCAAATTCGCGTCCGCAGGTGATGAAGCCAATAATCAGAAGTACCACATTCAAAATCATGGTGATTGCAGACAATGATAAAGGTACAAAGTTTGATAACACGATACCAAGACCGGAGATACTGCTTACAGAGGTATGGCTCGGCACCAGGAAGAAATAAACTGCTGCCGCAATGATCGCTACCGCACCTGTCAGGATCAGCGCTTCCTTTATGATATCTGCATAATTTAGTTGTTTTTTCATAGTTAGGTTTCCTGTCTTTCTTTCCATATTCTTGTTCTATTGTAACATATGGGAAGAGAATGTCCATCAGCAATTACAAAAAGAGGCTGCCTTCCATGACAACCCCTTTGTAAATCCTTATAACCTATAGGACTGCTTTAAAATTCACTTTCATATTTTAGAGCGTGTTTGAAAAATACTCTAATATTTTATCCTAACGGCTCTGTATGTTCTTCAGATAAATAAGCCTTCTGTTCTTCCTCCGGAGCTTCCCAGATTGTTGTTGTAGTTCCATCCTTATCTACATATACTTCTTTTATCTCATCTTTCTTCAAAATATCATGAATATGATCATATGGATAAAAAATACAGCTTACATATTTTTCCCACAGGCTCTGTTCAAAATGGATAGTCATTACGCCTGTTTCCCTGTCTAAGGATGTTCTCCAGCGATAATTTCCTTTTATATTTGTTCTATATGTTACTTCATCTTTATTATCCTCAATAATAGTTATCCCTGCATCTTTGTAGCTGATATATGTGACATGTTTATTCATGAACATGAACACTGCCACAAAGCAAACTATGGTTGCTGCTATGGAAAGCAGAATTGTTTTTATCTTTCTTTTCTTTAAAAATTTCCTGAAATTCTTCAGATCATTTGCTTCATTGCTGCTTTCTTTTGTCTGCACTGAAACCTTCATATCATTTTCAAGGTCTGTCTTTGTCTCATGGTATACCCGCTGGCAGATTTCGCAGTTTTGCAGATGTTCTTCTACAAGTTCTTTTGTGTCATCACTTACCACATCATCAATGTATAATGGCAGAATATCCTGGATCACGTTGCAGTTTATTTTTTCCATGTTACTTTTCCTCCTGACTTATCTGTGCTCTTATCATCTGGCGTGCACGATGGTAAGTCACTCTTGCCCATCCTGCACTTTTCTGATAGCATTTTCCGATCTGCTCAAAGGAGAGCTCACCATATATCCGCAGGTGAAATACTTCCCTGTAAGGTTCCGGTATCAGTTCTGCATAGCGTTTGAGATTCCGAACTGTCTCATCCTGCACAATCTGATCCAGTACTGCCGGTGATGTATCCTGCATGGGATCCTGCATTATTTCTGAAAATTCTTCGCCTACATAGATTTTATTTCGTCTGCAATAGCGGAAATATGTATTCTTCGCAATTACAAATAGCCATGCGCGGATATCCTTCCGGCCGTCAAATTTCTCAATATTATTCATTGCCTTCAGGAATGTTTCCTGGGTGATTTCCTCTGCCAGACTTTCATTTTCGGAAAGTGCCCGGATATAGAGAAAGACATCATGGAAATACTTACGGTAGATTGTTTCGATTTCTGATTTCTCCATTCCTGCTCCTTGTATTTTTTATTATCCTACTGCATCTTTCGGGATTTTTAATGGTCCGGTCTGGCCGATCGTGGTGCCATCCTTATCCAGAATATAACCATCTTTATCCTGATATGACCCTGCCGGCGGTGTCCACATAGATCCATCTGACGACCTGATCTGTCTTCTTCCATTGAATGTCTGAACACGGTTCTGATTTTGTTGTATCTGCATTGAATATGCACGGCTGCTCACCTGAGTATCACTGTCTGTATCAGATGCACAACCTGATAAACCAACCATAACTGTCAGAATGAATATTCCTAAATATCGTTTCATGATAATCCTCCTGTCTGCTGTATCATTATTTTATCTGATGTCTTTCTATATAACTAAGTCACAGACAGAAGAAACGTTACAGGAAAATTTATATTTTGATATTTTAACCGAAGCAAGTAAGTTTCTTCTTACACTACCTGATTGACTTTATAATGCAATATTCCTTTGGTCAGAGACACTGCCAACACCCCCACAGCCATTACAGCTACAACGTACCAGATACTGTATATATCATTCAGATTCACCTGCATAATGAGAAACATCGGCATCGAGTCCACCAAAATCCATACAAATCCACTGTCTTCCACATACTTCCCGAAATGACTACTCCTGTCAGATTGTATCCTCCCTTTAAGTCATACACGATTTTGCATAATCCCCATGCACTTCCTGTAATTCCTGCATATAACAGAACTGTTATCGTAAAAGAAGCCAGAACTTTGGCTGAAGTATCCTTCCTTATTCCATCTCATCAGGTACAATTCTGCGATCTTCAGGTGGTCAAAGATTTCGGACGGCAGATTTGTGATAAGTATTTCTTCCTTATTGTCTGGCAGCGGCACTTTTACCATACGTAGGGTAACATGCCCAAGTGCCGCCATAACAGCCTGCTCTTTTTTATAATCACTGGATTTAAGACGTGCAAGGAATAAAATGCCTTTTTCCATCATCCGTATAAAAGCCGCGGTAGACGGGTATCCCCTGTCCATGACATCATATAGACATCCAAGACCTATGGAAGCCTGTGGTTTTGTTCCTTTTCTGCTGGAAGTGCCAAATTCTTCCAGGTTTTCCTTGGTAGTGGGGATATTGACTCCTGAACCATCTGCCCTATGGAAAAGACACCTATTATCTATTTTTATTATACAGCAAAATCGCAGAAAAAAAGGAACCTCTTACACTTCAAAATGTAAAAGATTCCTTAAGTTAATAACATTGTGAAAAGCCCATAAAATAATCTGTCCAAAATCTATAAATTTCTGTCTTTCATGTTTTATCATATAAAAAAAAGACTGCCTTTTACGACAGCCTTTTAATCACTCGCACTGATACTACAAATTCATAAGATATCCAATCTCTCGATGTTTAACACTTACTCCCCATAGAGAACCGCAATTGCTTCATATGGCTGCATCATATGCGGTTTATGGTTCTCATAATTGGAAATAAGTACAGTTCCCTCATTTATGTTTGCCAAAGTACACTCTGCTTCTTCCTGCGTAAAATTACATATTACTAACAGTTTTTGTCCACCTAATATTCGTTCATATGCAAAGATGCGTTCATCTTCGGGAAGTAGAAGATTGTAATGCCCATCTATGATAATATCGTATTCTTTCCTCAGTTGAATCAATTTTTTATAATAATGAAACACAGACGATTTATCGGAAATCTGTGATTCCGCATTGATTTCCTTATAATTCGGATTTACCTTAATCCATGGTGTACCCACAGTAAATCCGGCATTGGGGGAATCACTCCATTGCATAGGTGTTCTTGCATTATCACGACCTCTTAATCCCAGATAACGAATCATGTCTTCCTTACTTATCAAACCCGATTCTGTTAATTCACGGTAATTATCTATACATTCAATATCCTTATAATCATCAATACTGTCAAAATAGATATTGGTCATTCCCAGTTCTTCACCTTGATAAATATATGGTGTTCCCTGCATCATATGAAGACAGGTAGCCAGCATTTTTGCTGAAATCTCACGAAACTCAGGACTGTCATTTCCGTATCTGGAAACTGCCCTGGGCTGATCATGATTGTCCCAATACAGGCTGTTCCATGCTTTTCCTTCCAGTGCCGTCTGCCACTTGCTCATCACCTGCTTCAACTCCAACAACGGTACCGGATTATCTGTCCACTTACCATAAGGTCCATTTGCCAGAAAAGCGTGTTCAAACTGAAACACCATGTTTAATTCTGACCCATCAAGATTTGCATATTTTTTTGCCTGTTCAATAGTGACACCAGCTGTTTCTCCTACAGTAATTAAATCGTATTTTGACAATACTTCCTTATTCATTTCTCTGAGAAATTCATGTATTCTTGGTCCACTGCAGATGTAAGGGTCACTGTCTCCGTACAAACCGCCTTTGCACTCCCCGTCTGGAAATGTCTGTACTTTCGAAAGCAGGCTGATAACGTCCATACGGAATCCGTCGATTCCTTTTTCGCACCACCAGTTCATCATATCATATATTTTATGACGAACCTCCTCATTTTCCCAATTAAGATCAGGCTGTTTCTTTGAGAACAAATGCAGGTAATACATTCCTGTATGTTCGTCAAATTCCCAGGCAGAGCCTCCAAAGCACGCTCCCCAGTTATTTGGTTCCTTTCCATTCACAGGGTCTTTCCAAATATAATAATCCCTGTATGGATTATCTTTGGATTTTCTGCTTTCCACAAACCATGGATGTTCATCTGATGTATGATTCACAACAAGATCCATCATGATTTTCAGACCTCGCTTATGTGCTTCCTGTAACATTCTGTCAAAATCTGACATTGTTCCAAAATCATCCATAATATCCTGATAATCAGAAATGTCATACCCATTGTCATCATTAGGAGATTTATAAACAGGAGAAAGCCACAGTACATCCACTCCAAGTTCTTTTAAATAATCAAGCTTCTCAACAATACCGTTTATATCACCAATCCCATCTCCGTTGCTATCCATAAAACTTCTTGGATAAATCTGGTATACCACACTTTTTTTCCACCACTGATTTTTCACACTCATATTTTTATCCTTTCACTGCTCCTTCTGTTACGCCTTTAACAATATACTTCTGACAACACAAATAAAAAATAATAATTGGTATCATACACATAACTAATCCTGCCGTAGCTAAATCCCATTTCTTTGCGAATTGTCCAAAAAATAAAAATGTTTTTAATGGCAATGTCTGAATCCCTTCCTTATTGATTACAAGAGATGGAAGAAGATAGTCGTTCCAGGTTGACATTACATTTAAAATTGCCACTGTCACAATGATTGGCTTTAACAAAGGCAGAACTATGCAGAAAAATCTTCTGAACATTCCGCATCCATCAATTGTAGCAGCTTCTTCTAATTCCAGTGGAATATTTTTAATAAATCCATGAAACAGGATAATTGCCATAGAGCATCCAAATCCCTGATACATAAAAATCAAACCCGGAGTGTTTAATAAATGAAGTTGTCCCATATTCCGAACAAGCGGAAGCATAACACATTGAAACGGAATCAGCATTGCAGAGGCAAAAATCATAAAAATAACATTACTCGCCCTGGTTTTATATCTTACCAGCGCCCAGGCTGCAAGTGAAGAAATAAAAATGATAATAACAACCGTTAGTACTGTTATCTTTAGAGAATTCGTAAATGAATTAAAAAAATTCAACCTGTCAAACGCCTTTATATAATTTTCAACAGACCATGTTTCCGGAAAATTAATAGCATTTTTATAAATATCCCGCAAAGGTTTGAATGAATTAATCGCCAGAACATAAATTGGAAACAAAAACGCAATGGAGAGTATTACTCCCAGCAATTGCAGAAATATTTTTTCTATACGTTTTGCCCACATTACATTTCCACCTCCATCTTTTTACTGCAATACAACTGCGTCAACGATACAATTGCAATGACAATAACAAAAATCAGCGCCTTTGCCTGTGCGCGGCCCAGATCATTTTCTGCAAATGCAGTACGGTAAATATTCATACATACCATCTGTGTAGAGCCATAAGGTCCACCGTTTGTTAAAGCCAGGTTCTGGTCATAAAGTCTGAAGGTACCTGAAAGTGTCAGAAAGAAACCAATTGTAAATGCCGGCATACATAATGGCAATATCAAATTTTTTAAACGCTGCAGTCTTCCTGCACCATCAATTTCTGCAGCCTCAATCAGATTATCAGGAATACTCTGCAGCTGTGCTATATACACGATCATCATATATCCCGCCTGCTGCCAGACAACTACAATCATTAATCCAACGGTAGATGTAAATGGTGTAGACAACCATCCCTGAAGCCATGAAATATTTAGTGATTTTCCTAAGTAATTGAACCCCTGTGTAAACACAAACTGCCATGCAAATCCAAGAAGGATACCTCCAATCAAGTTGGGCATAAAGAACACAGTACGAAACAAATTAGCTCCCCGAATTTTCTGTGTGACCAGCAGTGCAAGTGCAAATCCAAGAAGATTAACCAGAATAACTGCTACGACAGAAAATACTGCCGTATAAAGAAAATCCCGCCAGAACACTTTATCACTGATAAGTCCCCTGTAATTCTCAAGTCCGGCAAAACTGACAGGTTTATTCATTCCATTCCAATCCGTAAAAGAATATAATAAACCTGTAATTGCCGGAATCAGAACTACCATAGCAAAACAGATGAGGGCAGGAAGCACGCAAATCCAAAACCCTGACTTAGATTTTTTCATTATTATATCCACTCCTATTCCAAAAGGATGCCGTCATTTACTATAACGGCATCCCATTATTTTACTTACTTCTGGCCTTTGACCAGGCATCTTTACAGTCGCTTACAACTTCGTCCCATGTTTTTTCACCTGAAACATAAGCCTGTACACCGTTTCCAAAGACATCACCGAAGCCAGCTGGAAAAGCATTAAATACCCATGGTGTTGTGTTGCCTTCATCCAAATATTTTTTTACAACTTTTCCAAGTGCGTCTTCCGGTTCCACACCATCGTAATTTGAGAAAGCAGGAACAGACATCATCTTATGAACAACCATATCTTTTCCTTCATCAGACTGAAATAACCAGTTTAAAAAATCCTTTGCCGCTTCTTTCTCTTCATCCGAAGCACCGCTGTATACATTGTAGCAGCAAGGCACACCTACTGCCAGTTTTCCACTGACCACATCACCTAAAGGTATAGGAATAATTCCAAGATTATCTGCAACTTCCGGATTTACATCTGCCATTTCTGTATTGATCCAGTTACCCTGCTGCAAAACTGCAACTCTTTCAATTGCAAGACCTCCGCCAACGCTCTGTGAATAATCGCCAGAAAGAAGGTCAACCGGATTATCTGCTGCAGCTGTATACTTCACCTGAAAATCGATAATCTGCTTCAATTCCTCTGCATTTGTGAATTTCAGTTCCTTTGCCTCGTAGGCTGCATTTTCATCCGGGAATTCCTGATTTAATCCGGTATTAATCGTATGGCATCCGGTAATCCAGTTTTCTTTTACCGGAAAATCCATAACAGCTTCCAGATCTGGGAACTCATCCTTTAAGTCTCCATTATCAATCATGGTTTTTAATTTGGAAAAAGCTGTATCTATTTCTTCATACGTTTTAAGACTTTCCCCGTCAATTCCTGCTGCCTCAAATATTTTCTTATTATATACATATCCATATCCTTCCATTGAATAAGGAAGTCCCAGAACCTTACCCTCTGCATTAGTGGATCCTTCTGCTGCTGCCTCTGTCATGTAAGGTACCCATGGCTGATCTGAAAGATCTTCCATATTCTCTCCCCACTCATCCCAATTCTGAGGACCCTGAAGAGTAAAAATGGTTGGCATATTTCCACCATTTAATCTGGTTTTAAGAGTACCGTCATAATCATCACCACCGCCGACTGTTTCCATTACAACTGTAACATTAGGATGTAATTCCATGTAACGGTCGGCAGCTTCTAACATTGCATCATGTATTTCTACCTTTCTTCCCATAATACTGATAGTTACATCTTCTCCTCCTGCAACCTCATCTTTCTTTTCTTCGGCATATGCAGTAGCTGCAGAACAGGTAAGAGCAGTAAAACTCATCATAGCTGCTAACCCAATGGAAATCACTTTTTTTGTTTTCATCAATTTTTCCTCCTCTATATTTCTTTGGTTTTGCGCTAAACCTTTAATGTAATTTGTATTATAAATACTTTTTCACAATAATTCAATAGGTTTTCCGCAAAACTACAACAATACACAATACATTGCAACTGCTTTTGTGAAACATAACTAAAAAGGAACCAAATCTCCCCAGATCTGATTCCTTTTGTTATTTCTATTCTCTTTTTCTTACTGACTCTCTTACAACCAACTGTACGGCGATCTTTATATTTCTCTCTTCCTCCGGCAATTTCTCTCGGTTTATCAGTCTCAGCAATAATTGCATAGCAGTTGAAGCTTTTAACCCAATATTCTGGTGAACCGTAGTTAACCTGGGGCGAATAAGTTCTGCATAAAAGGTATCATCAAACCCTGTTATCGAGATATCCTCAGGTACCCTGACTCCCTTATCAATAAAATAATCGACAGCATCTATAGCGAGATAATCAGAAATAAATGCGAGTGATCCCGCCTCCCTGAACCTGGGGAGCAGTTCATCATATTGTAATCTGCGTACTTCTTTTCTCGCCGAAAGTAAGATTAATCTTTCTTCCTTTTTGCACTCTCCAAATGCCTCTGTCATCGCTCTTTGAAATCCGGCAAATCGACACTGATCCATCTCTGCAGTATTTTCTGTCAGAAACAGTGTTTTCCTGAATCCATGATCTGCCCAATACTTTCCAAGCTGATAGGCTCCATCAAAATCATCCGTCCCCACATTTACCACCAGTTCAGGGTCACTCACATATGTATCAATAGCAACTGTTGGTTTTTTCAGCATTTTTTTTAATGTTTTATGGCTCTTTTCGGTCCATCCCAGGACAATAAGACCATCTACATTCCATCGCGAAGTCACCTCAGCAACTTTCCGGCAATCATCACCTCTGATAATCATCATATAGTAACCGGCATTTTCAATTTCACTGGAAATTTGTCCAACAAATGTACTGACAAATGGATCCTGCATGGCGTTTTCACCATGAAGATAATCAAAACCTATTACCAATCCAATAATATGAGAAGTATTCTGTGACAAAAGCCGGGCACCCATATTAGGAATATACCCCACCTCATCAAGTATACTGCTGATTTTCTGTGCTGTTTCCTGCGATACCCTCTTTGTATTTCCGTGAATAACATTTGACACTGTAGTAGGACTTACTCCGACCATATTTGCAATATCTTTTACACGAATCATGATTTCCTCCCAAAAACATTACAAGTCACTTTAAATTTATTATACAATTTTGTCTGAAATTTTCAATTTCAAAAATCATAGTTTCCTGATGCTTCCAACTACTGAAATCTTCATATTCTGCTCTCTTCTTTGACATGTACCTGGTTATAGGGGATTTCTATTCCATTGGCATCAAATGCCTCTTTGATCAACTGATTCAGACGCCATTTAACAGACCAGTATTTATCCGTCGCTACCCACACACGAAGTCCCATGATCACCGCGTTCTCACCTAATTCGTCAACAAACCTCACCATCCCCTTGTCCTCCTTGGTATCCTCATCATTATGGAGAATCTCCTCCAGAATTTCTTTTACCTTCTGGATACCGGAATCATAGGATATCCCTACCTTGATTTCAGCCGATTATCTGCAGTATAGCCTTCAGAAGATCTCCCTGAAGATAATAGGTCGTCTCAAAATGAAGGTATGATAACGATACTTTATCCCACAACAGTAAGATCTTTGGCGGGAATTCTTCATCCCCATCCCAGAACTGAAGCAACACAGAAAACTCCGGAAGAACAGGCATTTCAAATGTCAGATCTGCCCCTGCCAGACGTTTCGTCTGCTTTCCTCCCAGACAGATACAGGCCTGCTTTACCTCTTCCACTTTGCCGGAAAATGCTCTTGCATACTTTTCCACAAAGGGATCTGTTGACGGACTGCTCCCGGCAGTTACAAACCTGCCCACAGGCTGCCACTGCCCGGTAAGAGGAGGCAGTATCTCCTGCCCGGAACAGCAGAGAAAATCATAGATTGTCATAACAACTGTATATTCTCTGCAGTCCGTCCATTCTTCGCCTGTGGCATATTCAATAGCACCGTTTCTGCGATTGATCCGATATTCTGTTCCAATATATTTCAAATACAGATATTCTTCATCGTGTTTCAAACCATATTTCTTTATCAGCTTATCCTGATCATATTTTAAAAACAACTCTCTTCCTGTATATACCTGTTTTTCATAATTATCCATAATATACTTTATTCCATTTCTTATTTTAATCGAATCAAGTAAGTCCCCTGCGGAGGTTGCGAAAAGCAATTATTCGTTATACCAGACATAAATACAGGAAATATGCGACATAACACAACAGCATAACCACACCACAGGGTTTTCTTAATTCTTTATGTCTGAATGTACCAATCCAGAGTATTACTCCGCACAGAACTGCAATTACAGTATCAATAATAAATTTACTCTCAAACGGCACAGTACAAATGAGTGCTGTTGTACCGATAACAAACAAAATATTAAAAATATTGCTTCCGACTATATTTCCAATGGCAATTCCTGTATTTCCTCTTCTGGCTGCTGTTACTGATGTGACAAGTTCCGGAAGAGATGTTCCCAGTGCAACAATTGTCAGCCCGATAAATCTCTCACTCATGCCAAAATAACGGGCAATCTCCGTTGCTCCGCTGACAGCAAAATCACTGCCCTTTACGACCAGAATTCCACCGATTACCATCAGGAGCATACATTTCCATACCGGATTATCCTTTGCTTCTGCTTCTTCCTGATCGTTCCCTTTCTTTGCCATCACAAACAGATATCCCAGATATATCAGAAACAGTATCCAGAAAATCACACCTTCAATAAAAGTCACCTCTGAACCTGTGATACCAAAGATCAGCAAAATAATTGTTATCACTGTCATAAACGGAATTTCGTAAAGAAGCGTGGATTTTTGAATCGCTACATTCGTAATTACTGCTGTGATTCCCAGGATGATGAAAATATTCAGGATATTACTTCCGACTACATTTCCAATGGTAATACCTGCATTCTTATTTATTGCAGCAGTAATACTGACTGCTGCCTCCGGCATGCTGGTTCCCATTGCTACAATGGTTAATCCAATAATCAACTGTGGAATTCCCAGCTTTTTCGCAATACTGGCTGCACCCTCCACAAACCAGTCTGCACCTTTCACCAGAAACAAAAAACCTGCCAACAAAATAATAACCTGTAAAAACATCATTTCTACCTCTCTTTCTTTTATTACGTACTCACAAAATCAAATATAAAAAGATTCCGGAAATACATTTATTTTGCAGTAGGTATAAAAAAAAGACTCCTACTGCATTCACAGTAAAAGTCTCGCAATTTCATCACTTTCCGAGTTATATGCTTCAATAACTGTCCTGACGAAGAAGTGAACCGAATCTACCCGGCAAGCTACTCCCTTTTCACAGGTATATTCTAACAGACTGTCTCTTAAAAATCAATTATTTTTTATCATAAGATTCTCCATAATATAAAGAAGCCGGTTACTGTTCACTCCGTTCTCAGCAACAAAGAAGCCACCGCCTTGTGTCAGAATCTGCATCAGAAATCTGCAGTATTTAAAATTTCCTGAGGGATATATCTGTCTTTATCCAGAACAGCTTCCATTTTTTTGACCATTATTTCATCAAAACAGGAGAAAAATTGTGTACTGATATTTCTGTTCTGATGCTCCTTTGTCTCCGGAAGTTCAATTATCTGTTCTACTTTTCCAAGCATAGCCTGATATGCCGGCACAAAAGGAATAATTTTCCATCTGCTGCGAAATTTTTCTGCCAGATTTTCGTATATACCGATGCCCTCATAATCCAGATCCCCGAAATAATAAATTGTATTCTTCGGATGTTTCATATAGGGTTCCGCACACAGATCAAAATCCTGAAAAGAACGGATAATACCTTTTCCTGCACCATAAATCAGGGTTCCGATTTCTGCACCAAAAATTTCCGTATGTCCATTCAGCAGGTAATTGCGCATACTGAAAAAAGGGTCTTTATTTTCCAGAATCAGGATATTCTGCGGCGTATTTCTTGTATGTGTATAATATGGAAGGGGCTCTGTTGTCCTGTATACATTCAGAGCCTCCACATTGAGTCCGCAGCGTTTCAGAATCTTCTTTCCCTGCTCTCTATCCAGAAATTTCTCTCTGTGCCATATTTCAAAGCTTCTTTCATTCAGAGATTCCGCTGTCAGTAAGGCATCTGCATGTTTTTTCAGATATTCATTCAGCATAAGTACCCAGATTCGATCTTTCTCATATGTATCCGGATGCGCCAGATAATAATCCACGGAAATCATGGTAGAAAAGGTATATTTTATTTCTTCTATATAATTGCTGTAATCCTTCTGTTCTTCTACCATCCAGTATTCGCGATAAAGCGCCGGCTTCTTGCCATTGCTCTTAGAAGCCTTTACAGGTTTTATCTGACCTTTTTCCAGCAATTTCATTATGTATTCATACTGTTCCTGATAGTCAAGATCCTGTCTGGTATGAAGAAGGTCATCCAACGATATTCTTTTCATTGATTAATTTCTCCAGAGTGGGTGAATATTCGTCCCGCCGCTTAACTTATTGTTTTTTTACGATGGAAGCAGCTTATCTTACAGTAAGATATTCCACTGCAAAAATCGCCAGCACGCCTACCAATACGCTAAGTAATACATAACACAGAGCTATTCCCATATGTCCATCCCAGATCAAATCCGAAGATTCCAGTGCAAAGGTTGAGAATGTGGTAAATCCACCGCAGACTCCCACCTTCAGAAACAAAATCATCTTTGGTGGAACAGACAATTTCGCTGCCAGTACTGTGATTGCTCCGATCACAATACATCCAATTATATTGATACAAAAGGTTTTTGCCGGGAAAATCATGGTTTCTCCTGTGGGAATCAGCCCGATCAGGTACCGCAATACTGCTCCTGCAAAACCACCCAGCCCTACTGCCAAACAATTCATCATTTTATCTCTCCAAAATCAAGCGGATAAAATCATCCGCTTCGCTACGCGGCTCTATACCGAATAACTGCTTCGCAGTTTATTCGGTTAATATAAATTTACTTGTTTATCTACGAGTTTTTCCCCTTCATACTGCAATTTTAAAGAAAAAAATCGCTCATCTCCTGAAAGAAGCAAATCCAGAAAAACTCTGTCACCTTCCCATGTGGGAAGTGTCGGCACAACAGCTTTATCTATCCAGTAAAGTTCTCCTTCATTGCATTCTGTTAATTCACCGATATATTCGTTGGCCGTAAACACACACATAAGCTCCGGTTCACATTTATCGCTTATAAATGTAACCAGACCTCGAAGTTTATATGATGTCAGTGTTAATCCTGTTTCTTCTTTCACTTCACGCAAAAGACATTCCTCCGGGGATTCCTGGCCCTCTGCATGTCCGCCGACTCCAATCCACTTTCCCTCATTTATGTCATTGTGCTTTTTTATCCTGTGAAGCATCAGATATTTGCCATTATTTTCTATATAGCATAAAGTCGTTATTGTCATTCTTACACTTCCCTAAACAAAATTACTATACCAAATGTTCTGAGTACCGGGCAACGACACATCCCTGTTGCCAGACAAAACAAACTACTGCAGTGCGGCACGCTTTACCTGGATCAGTGCTTTTGACACTGCAGGTACTGAAATGATGATCACCGTGATAATGCCCTCTGCCAGCAAATAGCTGTAATTGTATAAGATCGGATATACGGCTGTCAGAGATTTTGGGAAATTGTCTGGCATATAGCTCATCCAATAAAGATAACCGCCCAGAGAATGAAAAGCTCCTCTGGCAATTACAGCTATTATGTATCCTTTCAGAAGTCCATGACTCTGTTTTGCAAATAATCCTGCCAGTCCAAGTGCCGCAAATGCAAGTATGTAATCACAGCACACCTGAAAAAATGAAAGTATATAAGGCTCCTGGATAAACTGCAGGATTCCGTAAGCAAACCCAGCCATAATACCAGTTCCGACCCCATACCAGTTTGCGATCAGAACAATAAAAAGCATACTGCAAAGAGTGACGCTTCCTCCCCACGGCAGTTTGAAGATTTTCAGATAAGACGTAATAAAAGCAAGTGCAATAGCTACGGCACAGAATACCAGTTGCCTTGTGGTAAGCTTTTTCTTGTCTGAATTCTTCCCTGCAAAATAAATCGCCAGAAAAAACAAAATGATTCCGGCAATAACTGTAATCACATATCCGGCAGTTGTAAGTCCACCATCAGCAGTTACCATAAAACCAAACATAAAATGACCTCCCTCTTGTTATTAATTTTTGTGTAATTGATTTTATCTGTTGTTCAGATACTAATTTATTATAAGGATTTTATCATTTTTCGTCAATTATTCGTCGCTTACGTTTTTAATTTATTCGCTATTCTTTACAGCCTTATTTTAAACTTTTTACACAACAGAAAAACCCCGGAAACCTTACGGTTCCGGGGTATCTTACGTTTGGACACA
>OLQJ01000042.1_pt1 | contig 116437 bp, 83 predicted proteins | sample 1673231 | NCBI WGS metagenome assembly OLQJ01 (sample SAMEA3136769, study PRJEB25190) | human gut metagenome | biome: human gut; feature: human-associated habitat; material: faeces | place: Austria | collected 2013
ACGACAAGAAGCGCCGCCAGACTACGTTTGCCGGCGTCGAGGTCATTCCCGTGCTGCCCAATGATATCGACATCGAGATCAGCCCCGACGATATCCGCGTGGACGTGTATCACGCGAGCGGCCCGGGCGGCCAGGGCGTCAACACCACCGACTCCGCTGTGCGCGTGACGCATTTTCCCAGCGGTATCGTGGTCACGTGCCAAAACGAGCGCAGCCAGATTCAGAACAAGGCCGCGTGCATGCAGATTCTCAAGGCCCGTCTGTACGAGATCGAACTCGAGAAGCGCGCCGAGGCACTCGACGAGATTCGTGGACCCAAGACCACGATCGGTTTTGGTAACCAGATTCGCAGCTACGTGCTCTATCCGTATCAGATGGTCAAGGACCTGCGTACGGGTGTGGAGACCAGCAACGTCGAGGCCGTTCTCGATGATGGCGATCTGGATCCGTTTGTGATTGGCTACCATCGCTGGGCAACCGGCAACGCCGATGCGGAAGGCTCGGACGCCTAGGCACATGGTTGGCTCCGGGTCGATGCAAACACTTCGCAGGGGTGGTATTTGCTCGGTGAATCGGTAGAATCGAATACAGCAAGAAGTTCAAAGCGCATCCGACGGGGTGCGCTTTTTTGAGGGAGGCAGCATGGCATATCGTCTGGACATCAAACGCATTCTTTCGCTGAACTTCTTTCACGATCTGCCCAAGATTATGCTGGGCTGTGCTCTGGCCGCTATCGCGACGGACCTGTTTTTGATCCCCAACGGCCTTGCCGCCGGCGGCGTTACGGGTCTCGCCACGATTATCCAAGCGGTCGGTGCGTCTCATGGCATCTCACTGCCTGTTGGTATCCAGACAATTGTGATGAATGCCTTGCTGCTGCTGGTCGTTATGCGCGAGGGTGGCATGTTCTACGTGGTGCAGACGGCGACGGGTTTTGTGCTGCTCGGCTTTTTCACCGACCTGTTCGCTCCGTTTGTGGCGCCGCTGGCACATGCCGATTTGATGCTGCCCGCTATGTGGGGCGGCATTATCACGGGCATCGGCTACGGCATGGTGCTGCGCGCCGGCGCCAACACCGGCGGCTCCGACACGATCGGTCAGATTATCTCGCGCAACACATCGCTGCCGGTTGGCTCGACCGTCATGGCGATCGATGTTGCCGTGTGCGCGCTGTCGGCCCCAGTCTTTTCGGTCGAAAACGCGCTGTATGCGGGCCTTTCGATGGTCATTAGCGGCTACGTGATCGATGCCGTGGTCGACGGTGGCAACAGGCGCCGTATGGTGCTCATCATCTCGGACAAGTTTCCCGATATCGCGGCCGACATCATGTATGGCCTGGGCCGCGGCTGCACCAAGTTTAAGGCGACCGGTATGTACTCGGGCGCCGAGAAGCCGGTGATCATGGTCATCGTGAGCCGTCGCGAGCTCAATACGCTCAAGACGATCGTGCGCGAGCGCGACCCGCGCGCCATCGTGACCGTGGCCGACGTTACGGAAACTTTCGGTGAGGGCTTCAAGGACATTAACGCGTAGGGCCGACTGCGTTCCATCCAAAAGACGTTCACATTGATAAACCGTTTCATCAGCGGTTCTGCCTGCTCAATTGTTCAAATAATGATAAATACTCTGGTAAAGCTTCCAGTTTCCAGCATAATGAATGACGTACGTGCATTGCGGCTGGGTTGGGACGACCTTCTGTGCCGTGCGCATCTTGTCTAAAGAGGATGAAAGGAAGGCACAATGAGCGACGAAGAGCTCAAAAAGGTTGCCAACGAGGTAAGGAAGGGCATCGTCACCGGCGTGCACGCTGCCAAGTCCGGCCATCCGGGCGGTTCGCTCGGCGCTGCCGACATCATGACCTATCTGTACTTTGAGGAAATGAACGTCGACCCGGCCGACCCCCGCAAGGCCGACCGCGATCGCTTCGTGCTTTCCAAGGGCCACTGCGCGCCTGGTCTGTACGCCGTGCTCGCCGAGCGCGGGTTCTTCCCCAAGGAGGATCTCGAGACGCTGCGCCACATCGGCAGCCACCTGCAGGGTCACCCCAACATGAACGACACCCCGGGCGTCGACATGTCCACCGGTTCGCTCGGCCAGGGCATCTCCGCCGCTGTGGGCATGGCCGTTGCCGCCAAGCACTGGGGCGATACTTACCGCACGTACGCCCTGCTGGGCGACGGCGAGAGCGAGGAGGGCCAGGTCTGGGAGGCCGCCATGTTTGCCGGCAACCAGCAGCTCGATAACCTCTGCGTAATCGTCGACCACAACGGCCTGCAGATCGACGGCCCCGTCGAGGAGGTCAACGACCCCATGCCGCTTGCCGACAAGTTCCGCGCCTTCAAGTTCCATGTGGTGGAGCTCGCCGACGGCAACGACTTCGATCAGATTCGCGCCGCCTTTGCCGAGGCCCGCGCCACCAAGGGTCAGCCGACCGCCATTATCGCCGAGACCATGAAGGGCAAGGGCGTTTCCTTTATGGAGAATCAGGTGGGTTGGCACGGCAAGGCCCCCAACGATGAACAGTTTGAGCAGGCCATGGCAGAGCTCACGGCCGCCGGAGAGGAGCTCTAGGATGGCAGACGTCAAGAAAATCGCCACGCGCGTAAGCTACGGCGAGGCCCTCGTCGAGCTCGCCAACGAGCACGATGACTTTGTGGTCCTCGACGCCGATCTGGCCGCCGCCACGCAGACTGGCAAGTTCAAGGCAGCCTGCCCCGACCGCTTCTTCGATGTGGGCATTGCCGAGAGCAACCTGATGGGTGTTGCCGCCGGTATCGCAACCACCGGCCGCGTTGCCTTCGCGAGCAGCTTTGCCATGTTCGCCGCCGGCCGCGCCTTTGAGCAGGTCCGCAATTCCATCGGCTACCCGCACCTTAACGTTAAGATCGGTGCCACGCACGCCGGTATCTCGGTGGGCGAGGATGGCGCCACGCACCAGTGCTGCGAGGATATCGCCCTCATGCGCGTCATCCCCGGCATGACCGTGATTGTTCCCGCCGACGACGTCGAGGCCCGCGCCGTGACGCGTGCCGCCTACGAGTGCGACGGCCCCGTGTACATGCGCTTTGCCCGTCTGGCCTCGCCGGTTATCAACGACCCCGAGACCTACAAGTTCGAGGTAGGCAAGGGCATCGTCATGCGCGAGGGCACCGACGTCACCATCATCGCCTGCGGCCTGATGGTCGGCGAGGCGCTCGAGGCCGCTGAGCAGCTTGCTGCCGAGGGCATCGATGCCGAGGTCATCAACATGCACACCATCAAGCCCATCGATGCCGACCTGATCGTCAAGAGCGCCACCAAGACCGGTCGCGTCGTGACCGTCGAGGAGCACTCTGTGATCGGTGGCCTGGGCAGCGCCGTTGCCGATGTCCTGTGCGAGCAGTGCCCGACGCCGCTCAAGAAGATCGGTGTCAACGACACCTTCGGCGAGTCCGGCCCGGGTGCCGAGCTCCTGCACAAGTACGGCCTGGACGCTGCCAACATCGTGGCGACCACCAAGGAGTTCTTGGCCTAAGGCGTTTTGCTTTGGCCTTAACTTGAGAGCCGTTCCCGTATTGGGCAATAAATAAGCCGGGGTGCCTTCCATGTGGAGGCACCCCGGCTTTTTGTTTAGGGAGAGGCGGGAAAGAAGCTAGAGAGGTTTTACGGTCGGGGCCAGGGTGTTGGCGAAGATGTCATCTGCCTTGAAGAGCGTTTTGGATTCCGGCGCGTTTGCTGCTTTCATTTCGGAGACGATGGTATCGAATGAGACGGCTCCCAAGGACTGTAAGTCGAGGGTCTCGCGGGCGGCATCATCAGAGCAGGCGCTCGAGCTCGATGAGAATTTGGAAAGATGAGCCATCGCGGCGTCGTAGGACCAGCGCGTAATCCATATTTCTACATAGCGACCGCCGCCAAGGTTAATGTCCTTTACACACCCGCCGCCGATATCGCCGCCACCCCATACCTCATGGTCGTATCCGGAAAGACTGCCGATGTATTTGTCGGGATAGGCGGTCGAGTACAGCCCTATCGAATCCCCGTTGACCTTTGCCGTGACCCTGCCATCCCAGTACTCGGGCAGGTCGACACTGAAGGTTTGGGCCTCGATATGGCGTGCGGCGGCTTTGCGCTGTTCCTCGGCCTGGCGCGCCGCTTCCTCTTCGGCGGCTTTCTTGGCCGCGACGGCGGTGTCGCGGCGGTTCGTTGCGGCGTGTTGCAGCGAATCGACGTTGGGCGCGTCCTTGCCCTTGTATGCCATGGCGAGTGTTACGGCATCGTTGATCTCGTCGTCGGTCACGTCGACAGCATCGATGGGCGTAAAGTCCAAAACCGAATCCTGCTCGGCGAGTTCGCCCAGATCAATCTTTTCGCCCTTGGCAAAAGCATCGTCAAGCGTGAGCTCGGCCTTTGTACAAGGCACCTGGTAGATGGTGCCATCGGCGGCGATGGGGGAGCCTGCCGCCTTGAGCGTGTACTTGCCCTGGATAAGCTTGACGCCCGAGCCGTCGGAAGCGACATATTCGACCTTGTCGACCTTCTTTCCGTCGACCGTCTTGCCCTTTACGCGCACCGGCACACGAGAAGCGCCGTTATCGGTGTCCCAGCCTTCGGCCTTTACACTCACCACGAGCGCATGCTTGGAATGAGCCGACTCATACTGCTCCTGCTCCTGAACATGCTGCTGATACAGGTGATACGCCAGCCCACCGCCCCCGCCAACAACGATTGCCGCCGCGCAGACGATAGCGATCACGACGCCTTTCTTGGGCTTCTTGCTGGGGGCGGGCGAACTCACAGGTGCCGGCGCAACCGCAGGGTTGGCTACGGGCATAGCCTGTGTCCCGTCAAGCGCAGCCCCGCATCCCACGCAAAACCGAGCCCCATCAGCAAGCTCAGCACCACAATAAGGACAAACCATATCAACCTCCAGCAAGCCTGGAACCATCCATCTAACTCAACTGTAAAGCGAAAACCCCAATCCAAGTTGCGCAACAATGAGCCCCAATATAAGTTGCGGTGAAATAGGGACTGATGAGGGCTTCTAACTGCTAAAACAGTCCCTATTTCACCGCAACTTCTAAAGAGGCCCCTTAGTAGCCGCAGGCCGGGCACAGGGTTACCTCCCAAATCTTTCCGCAGGACGGAGGAGCCCCCGCAGTGCGAAGCGCGCAGCGGGGGCTCCGACATGTCCGAGGACGATTTGGGAGGTAACCCTGTGCCCGGCCGGACAGATCCCAAAGCCCGCCATGCTTCTTATGTGCAGCAAAGGCAATCCTGCTAAAATACAAAGCGCTCATGTAGTTTAAACGCACGACGATAAGGAGCACCAGTGGGTAACCACTTCCGTACCTCCGGTGCGGGCGATGATGCCCCCAAGACGCAGCCGAGCGTCGCGGGCAGTCGTTTCGCCACTCCGGATTCAGAGGATCAGCTGTTTAGCCCGATCCCCGCACAGCCGGCAGATCAGGCACAGCCGGCGGCAGATCCCTTTGCCTACAACCCCAACAACGATGTTGCGCTTTCCGGCACGGCGGGCTTTGAGCCCGTTCAGGCGGTGACCGCCCGCGTGGCTCAGCCTCAGACGAGCGCTGCCACTCCGCAGCCCACCATAGCCGGCATCCCCGATCCCATGGCCCCTGCGGCTCCCGCGCCGCAGCCCGCGCAGTCCGGTCTTTTTGCCGGCATTCCCGACCCCACGCAGCCTGCGGCTCCCGTGGTCGAGCGCGATCAGGCCGCCGAGGTCGCAAGCCTCGACAACGCGCTCAACAATCCCGACTTCACGTCGGTGTTTGCGCCCATCGACCCGCAGGCCAGCCGCAAAAAGATGGCCAAGCAGGCCGGTGTCGAGCCCGTTATCCTTATGGAGCACGTCACCAAGATCTACCCGGCGCAGCCCAACAAGCCCGCACTCGACGACATCAACATCGAGATCTATCCGGGCGAGTTCGTCTTTTTGGTCGGTCACTCCGGCTCGGGTAAGACCACGCTGTTGTCGACGCTCAACCGCGACGTCAAGCCCACAAGCGGTCGCATTTTGGTCGCCGGCCAGGATCTCATGAAGATCAAGAACCGCAAGGTTCCGTTCCTGCGTCGTCAGATTGGCGCCGTGTTCCAGGACTTTAAGCTCCTGCCGCAAAAGACCGCCTACGAAAACGTGGCGTTTGCCCTGCAGTGCATCGGCAAGCCCAAGGGCGTCATTCGCAGCCAGGTCCCCGAGGTGCTGCGTCTGGTCGGTCTGGCCGACCAGATGGACTCGCTGCCCGATCAGCTTTCCGGTGGCGAGCAGCAGCGCGTGGCCGTTGCCCGCGCTATGGTCAACCGCCCGCCGCTGCTGATTTGCGACGAGCCCACGGGCAACCTCGACCCGGCGATTTCGCTGGGCATCATGAAGCTGCTCGAGCGCATTAACCGCACCGGTACCACCGTGATCGTCGCTACGCACGACCGCGAGATGGTCGATAGCATGCACCGTCGCGTGATCGCCCTCGAGGGCGGCCACGTAATCCGCGACCAGGAGAGGGGAGGTTACGGCAACTATGGCACCAACTAACGTGGGCTACTCGCTCAAAGAGGCAATCAGCCACTTCTTCCGTAACTGGACCACCTCGCTCGGCGCCGTCATCACGATTTTCCTTTCGCTGTTTATCATCGGCCTGTTCATTATGGGTTCCGCGATGCTGAACTCCGTGATCGGCACCGTCGAGGATCAGGTTGTCATCAACGCCTTTATTAGCGATGACGCCGACCAGGCAGATGTTCAGGCCTTTGAGGCCGAGCTCAAGACGTGGAGCAACGTCAAGTCCGTGACGTACAAGGACAAGGACGACGCGCGTGCCGAGTTCACGAGCAAGATGTCGGGTAACGCCGACGCTACCATGAGCGCGCTCGACGGTCAGAACCCGCTGCCGGCTTCGTTTGCCATCGAGATGGACGATCCGTCAATGGTCGAGAGCACGGCCCAGAAGCTCAAGAAGAATGCCGATTTTCAGAAGATCGCGGACGACGGCGACGTTAACGCGAGCGTTCTGTACGGCCAGGAGGAAGTGAGCCGCCTGTTCCAGGTGACGAACTACATCCGTATCGCCGCTGTGGTGCTCGTCGGCCTGCTGACCTTTATCGCGTTCATTTTCATTAACAACACGATTCGCCTGTCCATTACGGTGCGTCGTCGTGAGATCGCGATCATGCGTCTGGTGGGCGCAAGCAACGGCTTTATTCGCGGGCCGTTCATTACCGAGGGCGTGCTGCAGGCCATTTTGGGCTCGCTGCTTTCCATCGGCGTGCTGGAGCTGCTGCGTAACCTGATGGTTCCGCGTCTGCAGGAGAGCATCGGCTGGATGTCGTTTGCGCTGCCGATGCAGTACTACCTGGTGACCTACGCCGCGCTGATTTTGGTCGGCGTCATTATCGGTCTCTTTGGTTCCGCCATCGCCATGCGCCGCTATCTGCGCGTGTAGGCGTGCTTGGAATTCGTTCCTTCAACGGGTCGTCTCTTTTGGGGCGGCCCGTTTTTTGTCCCCTAGGGGTCATTTGGGTAGACTCTTGGGGTGTAAACGGCCATCGATAGTAAGGAGGCGCCATGGGGCGCAATAACAAGCATAAGCGTGGAGCTCGCAATAAGCGCGGGCCGGTACGCAGCGAGCGTCGCCCGAGTCTGACCGGACGCGTGCAGCTCCATGAGCACAGCGCCTACGTTGTAACCGAAAACGGCGACTACAAGGTCATGGGCCGCGGCAAGCGCGAGATTATGGACGGCGATACCGTTGCCGTGAGCATTAAGAACAGCCCGCATGGCGAGCGACGCGCCGTAATCGAGGGCGTCGTCGAGCGTGCAGCCATTAGTGTGGTGGGCACGTACCAGACCGCCGGCCCGCTCGGGGTGATCGAGCCGCTTGATTCTCGCCTTAAGGCCGATTTCTTTATTCTGCCGGAGGACACTTCGGCGGAGCGCTTGGGCGTTCATCCGGGTGATGCGGTCGTCGCACGCATTTTGACGTATCCGACGCGCCTGGAATCGGGCACCGTGACGATCGAGCGCCGTATTGGCGGCGATGATGCGCCCGATTTGGGCGTTCAGTATGTGATGGCGCGCTATGGCTATACCGATACTTATCCCGAGGCCGCGCTAGCCGAGGCCGAGGCGCTTTCGCTCGATGTGGCCTCGGCGCTCAAGGACCCGCTCCGCCGAGACCTGCGCGACCGCTTTGTCATTACGATTGACCCGGTCGACGCGCGCGACTTTGACGACGCCATCTCGCTGGAGCGCACGCCCGAGGGTGGCTACAAGCTGGGTGTCCATATTGCCGACGTTTCGCACTATGTCGCCTGGGACGGACATATCGATCTGGAAGCCCGCCATCGCACGACGTCGGTGTATCTTGCCGATCGCGTGCTGCCCATGTTGCCCGAGCGCCTGTCGAACGATTTGTGCTCGCTGCGTCCCGACGAGGACCGCCTGGCGTTTACCGTCGACATTGAGCTCGACGCGCAGGGTCGCGTGCGCCATTACGATCCCTATCCCAGCGTGATCCGCTCGCGCGTGCGCATGGACTACGACGGCGCCGAGGCGCTGCTGGTACGTGCCGGTGCGGTGGAGTATTCGGTGCTGGAGGGTGCCGCCGAGGATGTTGCCGCGGTTGAAGCGTCGCGCGAGGAAGCGCTCGAGCGCGGACTTGCGTGCGAGGAAACCGCTCGCGGCTATAACGTCGACTTGGGGGATTTCCTCGTGGCTGCCAACGAGCTCGCCGAGCTTCGCCGCCGTATTCGTCGCGCACGCGGTTCGGTCGACTTTGATACGGCCGAGATCCGTGCACTGTTGGACGAGAGCGGCGTGCCCGTGCAGATCGTGGCCCGTGAGCGCTCGTGCGCCACGTCGCTGATTGAGGAAGCCATGCTGCTGGCCAACGAGTGCGTGGCGGAGTGGCTGGCCGACCGCGATATCGAGGCCTGCTATCGCGTGCACGACGACCCCAGTCCCGACAGCCTGCACGGTGCCGCCGTGGCGCTGGCACAGCTGGGTATCATCGATGATCGTCGCGCGGCAGGCATTGCTCTGGGAAGCCCCGACGAGCTGCAGGCGGCGGTTGATGCCGCAGCCGGTACGGCCAACGCGCCGCTCGTCAACACGTTGCTGCTGCGCAGCATGCAGCGTGCGCTGTATAAGCCTCGCAACGAGGGCCACTTTGCGCTCGCCGCGCCGTGCTATTGCCACTTTACGAGTCCCATTCGCCGCTATCCCGACCTGGTGGTGCATCGCGTGCTCAAGCTGCAGTTGGCCTACGAGCGGCTGGGCGGCAAGGACGCCTTGGTGCGTACGCCGCGGCTGATCGGTAAGGGCCGCGAGTCCCTGCCGCGCATCCTGCCGCAAATCTGCCGCGCGTGCAGCGATGCCGAGCGTGCGGCCGACGCCGCCAGCCATGCGACGCAAAAGATCAAGATCGCCCAGTACTACGAGGACCGCCTGGGTGAGCGCTACGCCGGAACGATCTCGTGGGTCAGCAGCATGGGCCTCTTTGTGCGCCTGGATCTGACACAGGTTGAGGGTTTGGTTTCGATCAAGAGCCTGGGCAACGAGTGGTTCGAGTTTGATGAGGACGCGCTCACGCTCACGGGCGCCGATACGGGGACTCGCTATGAGCTGGGGCAGCGCGTGATCATCGAGGTCTCGCGCGTCAACACCACGCGCGGGCACTTGGATTTCAGGCTTATTCATTAGCCGGAATTTGGTGATTGATAGAGAACGGGGCGGTCTTTTGGGGCCGCCTTTTTTGTGGCGCATCAATCGTCTTGCCGCTCGCGCGCTTGCGTCTTCCGCCTGCTGTAGGGGAGATAAAACCTACCAAAATAAACCTGTTCCCTTTTGGGAGGTTTACGAGAGAGCGGGGATGAGATGACAACGGTGTACGGGTATGCGCGAGTGAGCTCGCGTGATCAAAATCTGAATCGGCAGCTGGATGCGTTGGGCGCCTATGGCGTGGAACCGGCGAATATCTTTGCCGATCGTGCGAGCGGCAAGGACTTCGATCGACCGCGGTATCGCGAGCTGCTGTGCGCGTTGGATTCCGGTGATGTGCTGGTGGTGCTTTCCATTGATCGGCTGGGCCGTAACTACAGCGAAATCCTCGAGGAATGGCGGTGCATAACCAAAGAGCTCGGCGCCGCCATCGTGGTGCTGGACATGCCATTGCTCGACACGCGCGCCAGAGACTGTGGCGGGTCGGACGTGACGAGTGCGTTGATTGCCGATATTGTTTTGCAGCTGCTGAGCTATGTGGCGCAGGTGGAGCGCGAGAACATTCACCGGCGCCAAGCCGAGGGCATTGCGGCGGCGCGAGCGCGCGGCGTGCGCTTTGGCCGGCCCCGCAAGCCCTGTCCTCCGCAGTTCGAGCTGGTGCGCGATACCTACGAGGCGGGTGATATCACGCGGAGTCAGGCGGCAAAGCGGCTAGGCGTATGCGTGGGGACGTTCGATCGCTGGATGCGCGAGATGGAGTAGGGGCGCCACGGTCCTTTGGCGCCCCGATTCGAACATTTTGGATTTCGCTACGGCGACAACTGCATTTGGGGGTACACTCGCTGCTGCTCAAAAAATGACGGAGGTTAGCCCTTGGCGCGTGTGAAGCACATAGTCGGATGGATTTCGGTTGTCCTGCTGGTCGTGACGCTGGCAAGTATTTGGGTACTGACGGAGCAAAATGTGGAGCAGACGTCGTCGCTCAGCGAGTCCACCGCGCGTGCGGTGGAAGGACGGGCTGCGGACGTGCGGCCCGACGCCGCGCAGGAGTCCCAGGCGGGGGATGCCGTCGAGGGCGCGGATTCAACGACTGCCACCGTTCATCCCGATCCGCTTGCGCCCGTTCGTCTGTGGATGGGTGCCAACATTCGTCGCGTCGCACATACCGTTGAGTTCTTCTTTGTAGGACTGTTTGCTTCGTTGGTGGCGGTGTGCTTGGATAAGCGCGTGTCGCCCACTCGATTGCGGTGCGTGTCTGTCTTAGCCTTTTGCGCCGTCTGCTCTGTCGGTGACCAAGTGCACAAGATCTTTGTTCCTGGTCGTCATTTCGACATGATCGACCTGGGTTTCGATGCCGCGGGCTATGTCACCGCCATGCTGTTGGTGTTGCTGGCGGCCGCGCTGGCTCGGTGCGCGACCTGTCCCATTGGCGCCCATGCGAGACGCCGTTAACAACTCTGCTACGAATAATGCGACCTCGATGAATCATTTTGTGTCGCGCGTATTTCCGAGCGGTCGGATTTGAGGGGCGAGCGGTAGAACGCTCGCCCCTTGTGCGCCATGATGCGGCACAATGTACCGTAAAAGCTGTTTATATCCGGTACGAATCATTCTTTGGTCTTTAATTCTTCTCAACGGAGGTGTTTGAGATGGCAAACGGATTGCTTTTAAGGCTTCGTGAGCGTGAGCTCAGCGCGAGCCCGGCAGAGCGCAATGTCATCGCATATGTGAGCGCTCATCCGCATGAGGTAGTCGGGCTGTCCGTCCGCGGTCTTGCCGATGCCACGTTCTCCTCGCCCTCGAGCATTTTGCGCTTTTGCAAGCGTTTGGGTTTTGCGGGCTACAAGGAGTTTCAGCGCGAACTGATTGCCGAACTTGCGCTCTTGGGCGACAGAAAGGACGTTGCCCTCGAGGACATCTCCATGGATGACAGCGTCGAGCGAATCGTGGGGAAGGTGATGAAAAGCAACGTGCGTACGATCGAGGCGACGGCGCGAACACTCGATTACACCGTTTTGGAACGATGCGCAGCCTATCTTAAGCAGGCGCGCATGGTCAATCTGTTCGGTATTGGTGCTTCTCGCTTAGTTGCTCACGATCTGGCACAAAAGCTCATGCGTGTCGACAAGGAATGCCATCTGTACGATGACTGGCACGACCAACTCTTGTGCGCCAAGAACATGCACGAAGGCGATATCGGCATTGCTTTTAGCTACTCGGGCTTAACGCAAGAAGTGCTGGACTGCACTGCCGAGGCCCAACGCCACAACTGTCCCGTTGTGGCCGTGACCAAGGTAGACGGATCGTCCAAGCTTGCCACCGTGGCCGATGCCGTGCTCGGCGTTGCCGCAAGCGAGCCCTTGGTCCGCAGCGGTGCCATGGCCTCGCGTATGGCCCAGCTTATGGTTGTCGATGCCCTCTACGCTGCTTACGTTGCGAGCGATTACGAACGGGCGACGCATGCCATCAAGCAAAACTACATCGAGAAACAGGAAAGATGAGGTGAACAAAATGCTTGATTTAACGAAATTCACGACAGAACAGCGAAATCAAAAGTCAATGGAACTCGACACGATGACATCGCTGCAAATCGTCACGACGATGAACGATGAGGACCTTCGCGCCGTCCAGTCGGTTACGAAAGTGTTGCCACAGGTTGCCACGGCAATCGACTGGGCTGCCGAGGCGCTCGAGCGCGGCGGTCGCGTCTTTTACATGGGCGCGGGCACTAGTGGTCGTTTGGGCGTGCTTGACGCTTCGGAGTGCCCGCCTACGTTTGGCGTATCGCCCGATCTGGTTGTCGGGCTCATTGCCGGGGGCGAGACGGCGTTTATCAAGGCTGTCGAAGGTGCCGAAGACAGCGAGGAGCTTGGCGCGAGCGACCTGCGGGAGCGTGGACTCTCGGACAAGGATCTTGTCGTTGGCCTGGCGGCAAGCGGTCGTACTCCCTATGTGGTGGGCGGCCTTGTGTACGCCAAGGCAACTGGGTGCAAGACCATTGCAATTGCCTGCAACCAAGGGTCGAAGATCGGGGAGAGCGCAGATCTTGCCATTGAGCCCGTGCCCGGTCCAGAGGTGCTGACCGGCTCAACGAGGCTCAAGGCGGGAACGGTCCAAAAGCTCATTCTCAACATGATTTCGACCGGTGTCATGGTCAAGATTGGCAAGGTGTACCAAAACCTGATGGTCGATGTGCAGCAGACGAACGAGAAGTTGGTGGTGCGCGGCCAGAACATCGTGATGGAAGCGACCGACTGCACGCGCGAGCGCGCTGTTCAGGCGCTTGCGGATGCCGGCGGCCACGTAAAAACCGCTATTGTCTCGGTGCTGTTGGACTGCGATGCCGAGCAGGCTGCGGTAGCTCTTGAACGGGCGCACGGCCATGTCCGTACTGCGGTGAGTGGCCATGAGAAGAGCAACGCCGATGTCCAATAGGTGCACGGCGTGAGCTGATATGACATCTAGACGAGATACCCAATACAAGGAGGAGTTATGACGAACAAAGAGCTGGCTCAAAAGCTACTGGACCTTTTGGGCGGTAAAGACAACGTGCTCGCAAACGCGGCGTGCATGACGCGCCTGCGCGTGACCGTCAAAGACACTGGCAACGTCGACACGGAGGGTATTAAGGCGCTCGACGGCGTGATGGGCCTGGTTGAGGATGACACGATGCAGATCGTGCTGGGTCCGGGCAAGGTGAATAAGGTGCTCGAGGAGTTCTCCAAGCTCACCGGCCTCGCGAAAGGCGTTGCTGACGAGAGCGTGGTTGACGCTGCGGCCACAAACAAGGCCGCGCAGAAGGCCAAGTACGAGTCTAAGCCGGTTCAGGCCTTCCTCAAGAAGATTTCCAATGTCTTCGTCGCCCTGCTTCCCGGCATCATTGCGGCTGGCCTCATCAACGGTATCTGCAACGTCATTAACGTCTCGACGGCAGGCGCGCTTGCAGGCGAGTGGTGGTACCAGGGCATTCGTTCCATGGGCTGGGCCCTGTTTGCCTATCTGCCCATCTTGGTGGGCTATAACGCGGCACGTGAGTTTGGTGGCTCCGCTGCGCTGGGCGGCATCGCCGGCATGATGTGTATCGCCAACAGTGCCATGCCCCTGCTTGCGCCTGGCGCGGCTGATCCTGCCACTGCCATTCTGCTGCCCCTCACCAGTGCGCAGTACAACCCCGCAGCGGGCGGCATGATCGCGGCTCTCATCGCTGGCGCATTTTTTGCCTGGATGGAGCGTCAGATTCGCAAGGTTATGCCCAACGCACTCGACACGTTCTTGTCCCCGCTGCTGGTGCTCATCATCGGCGCCTTTGCTCTGATGCTCGTCATCCAGCCGGTTGGCGCATGGCTGACGACTGCCATCTTTAGCGTCCTCACCTTTATCTTCGAGAAGCTGGGCGTCCTGGGCGGCTATATCCTGTCGGCAGGCTTCTTGCCGCTGGTGTCCGTCGGCCTGCATCAGGCGCTCACGCCGATCCACGCTATGCTCAACGATCCCGACGGCGCTACCAAGGGCATCAACTACCTGCTGCCCATCCTTATGATGGCTGGCGGCGGCCAGGTCGGTGCCGGTCTGGCGCTGTACTTTAAGACCAAGAACACCAAGCTCAAGAAGTACGTCGCAGAGTCCATTCCCGTTGGAATCCTGGGTGTGGGCGAGCCTCTGATGTATGCCGTTACGCTGCCGCTCGTTCGTCCGTTTGTGACGGCCTGCCTGGGTGCCGGATTTGGCGGCGCGCTCGCGGCGCTGCTTCACATCGGCACGGTTTCTCAGGGCGTTTCCGGTCTGTTTGGCCTGCTGATCGTCGTTCCTGGCCAGCAGCTTGGCTACGTTGCCGCTATGCTGCTTGCCTATGCCGCCGGCTTTGTCCTGACGTGGTTCTTTGGCGTCGACGAGCAGAAGATCAACGAGTTCTTTGGCGAGTAGTTTGATATCGCGAGCCGTGTTGCTCAGGGCTCGCGGCGCGCGGCAGATTTCTTGATGCTATGGTTGTGCCGGCGGGGCTAACTGCTCCGCCGGCCTTTTTTAAAGGAGCGTTGAAGCGTGAAAACGGGTATTTCAATTTATCTTTCCAGCCCTCTGCAGGATATCGAGCGGACGATTGAGCGTGGTGCTGCGGCGGGTGCGCGCTATGCGTTTACCTCACTGCATATTCCCGAGGATGGGGGAGCGGCGTATGCCGATAAGGTCCGTCATGTGCTGTCGCTGCTTTCCGCTCGCGGTATTGCGCTCATTGCCGATGTGGGGCCGCGCACATGCGATTTGCTGGGCCTTGAGCGCATGGAGGACTTGCGTGATCTGGGGCTGGAGTATCTGCGCTTGGATTATGGCTTTAGTGCCCAGCGGGTCGCGGAGCTGTCCGGTGTATTTCGCATTGTGGTTAATGCATCGACGGTGAGTTCTGATGAAATCGCAACGTGGCGAGAAGCCGGTGCCGATGTGACTCGTTTTGCCGCCTGCCACAATTTTTATCCCAAGCCTTATACCGGTTTAGCTCTGGAGGACATTGCTCGGACGAATCTTCGTCTTGCGGCGCTTGGCTTTGAAATCATGGCTTTTGTGCCGGGTGATGCCAACGTTCGCGGGCCGGTATTCGAGGGGCTGCCGACGGTTGAGGCGCAGCGCGGTCGCGCGTCAAAGGTTGCCCTCAACATGCTTGAGCTCGCACATGGTGCCGATTGCGACATTGTTTTGGTCGGCGACCCCGATCTTTCCGATGCCGGTTGGGCGCAGTTTGCTCAAGTTTTTGCCGGATACGTGGATTTGCAATGTGAGCTTGAGTCCGGCTATGCCTATGTACGTGGGCAGATTCATCACGACCGGCCCGATTCGAGCACCCTCATCTTTAGGTCTCAGGAGTCGCGCACGACGCTTAAGCCGGATTCCGTGCCGACGGATACCGGTGCCGGCGTGCCGCGAAAGGCGGGGTCGATCGCTGTGGGCAATAGCGGCTATGGGCGCTACGAAGGTGAGCTTGAGATTGCGCGGGTCGATCTTCCCGGCGACGAGCGCATGAACGTTGCAGGCCATATCACGCCCGAGGCAATGGAGCTGCTGCCGTTCATCAAACGCGGATTCGGGGTACGGTTCGTTTAGCGTGTGGCCCGTGGGCTACAATTGGCCCATCATGCGAAGGCACCTCGTATGGCGTGTGCCTGCGTTGGCCGATCTATATTCGGAGGATTCCCATGACCGTACTGTTTGTTGAATATCCCAAGTGCTCGACCTGTAAAAAGGCCAAGGCATGGCTGGACGAACATGGGGTTGAGTATATCGACCGCGATATCGTTACGGATAATCCCGCGGCTGATGAACTTGCGACCTGGATCGCTCGTTCGGGGTTGCCGGTGCGACGTTTCTTTAACTCGTCGGGCATGAAATATCGAGAGCTGGGCCTGCAGGCGCGCCTGGATGCAGGTATGACGGACCAGGAATGCTGCGAGCTGCTGGCGACTGACGGCATGCTTGTTAAGCGTCCGCTACTGGTGGGCGATGACTTTGCGATTCCTGGCTTCAAAGAAGCGGCTTGGACCGAGGCGTTGCTGTAGCGGCCGCGGAAAGTGCGTCCCATTTCGAGCGCTGATTCTGGGATGTGCTTTCCGGTTGAGCGCTCTATCGGAAATGACATCCCGTTTCGAGCGCTGATTCCGGGACACGGTTTCCGATTGAGGGCTCGACGGGAAAGTAGGGACCAGTTTGAGCTTGAAATCTGGGACGCACTTTCCGCCGGCGGGCCTGCCCCAGTCAGTCCTCCAGCTGCGCCCATTCGTGTGGGTCGTAGATCTTTACGTGCTTGTCGGGCGTGTCACTCCAGTACTCTTCGTCCATAAAGGGCAGATATGCCTGAATGCCGGGGCAGATAAACGGAATCCGTTGCCGCTGCAGGCGCTCGCGCTGCCGCCGCTCCAGGTTCGCCTCGGATATGACGGTCGGCATGCCGGACAGCTCGACGAGGCTTGCCTGGATGCGCTTGAGGTCGGGGAGCGCCGCATGCCATGACGTCCGCATGATCAAAAATGAGGCGCGGCGGTAGCTTGCCTGCATCACCGTGATGGCGGGCCGCAGTGTGGGATGGATTTTGTCCCGTTCGGGCCAAAGGTCAGCAGAGATCTCGAGGCCCAGGGTCTCCCATAGGTAATCAAGCTCTTCGTCCATGGCGCCTCGATATCTACGCGATTATTGATACTTCGATTGTGTTGCCTGGTGCTATCGTTTTCACGGTAGAATCTGCCAACGGTTGACGGCTACCGCTCGCGGCGTTTTGCCCTTCGTGTACAGCGGTCGGCTTCACAGGTCCTTCACGGGTTGGGCGAAATCAGGCCAATTTGACCGAATTTCAAAAAAGTCAAAATTGGGGCTTGCGTCATGGCGGGACTTCCCGTATATTTCTTTCTTGCGCAAAGGCACAGCCGAGCGCAGCGATGCAGTCATTGGGATGTCGTCTAATGGCAGGACAGCGGATTCTGGTTCCGTCAATGGGGGTTCGACTCCCTCCATCCCAGCCATTGCATTTGCTACATATGGCCCGTTCGTCTAGCGGTTTAGGACGCCGCCCTCTCAAGGCGGAGATCACCAGTTCGAATCTGGTACGGGCTACCACAAAATGAATGCCCGGGCCTCGCAAGAGACCCGGGTTTTGTGTATCGACCGTATATACGGCGCCTGCCGTGTTTCGCTCAGATCGAGGAGTAGCCATGGATTTGCCCATCAGCCTGCAAGACATCACGTATGCCGAGAACTATCTGGCGCAGGGCGACCTGGCTACGGCGACGCCGCTGTTAGAGCGCCTGGTGGAGCTTGCCGAGGAGTATATCGACGCCGAGTGCAAGACGGAGGAGAAGCGCCAATACTTTAGCTTCGATAGCAAGTTTGAGCGTTTGGCCTATCGCCGCGTGGAGAAGGATCCGCGCGAGCTCGTGCAGGTCGAGGTACCCTTTGATCGTCTGTATTCCGACATGGCGTATGCCTACATTCGCCAGCAGGATTATGTGAGCGCTCGTAATGCCCTGATGCAGGCTGTGCGTTGGGACCCCATGAACTGCAACTATCGCTTGGACTTGGCCGAGCTGTTTCGCGCACTCGAGGATAAGCAAGAATGGGCATCGCTTTCGTTCTCGGTGCTGGAGCGTGCGAGCGACGGCAAGTGCGCCGCCCGCGCTTACGCCAACTTGGGCCAGTATTTCCTTGAGCCCGAGACCGAGAACATCTCGGCGGCCGTGGGTTGCGCGCGCCTGGCGCTGCGTTTGGCCCCTGGCGATGCGCATACGACGCGCCTGCTCAACAAGATCCATACCACCTATCCGGATGCCGCCGACGAGAGCGACGACCACGTGATGGGTGAACTGGCCCTGCAAGGCGTGCCGACCTCGCCTTCGGCCGAGATTGCCATCTGCCTGATTATGTGCGCGACCGATGCTGCAAGCGACGGCGATAAGCAGGAGGCGACGCGCCTGACGGTGCGTGCTCGTGACTTGGTGGGCGAGGAGGCCTGCGCGGCGATTATCAAACTGGTGCGCGAGAGCGACGCCGAGCTCAATGCCGAGCGCAAGGCAAAGCGCGACGCCGCGGGCTCAAACGCCGATGGAGCCAAGGAGGCCGGCGATGCCCAGTAAGCGCGAGCGCAAGCTTATCTCCAAGAATCGCTCGGCACACCACGAGTACTTTATCGATGAGACCTTTGAGTGCGGCATCGAGCTGAGTGGCACCGAGGTCAAGTCGATTCGTGAGCGCGCGTGCCAGATCACCGACACCTTTGCACTGATCCGTGGCGGCGAGTGCTGGCTGGTAGGCCTGCATATTCACCCTTATAGCCATGGTGGCGTGTGGAACCGCGACCCTGATCGCCGCCGCCGCCTGCTGCTGCACCGCAAGGAGATTGATTTTCTTGACGGTAAGCTACGTAATCGCGGCTATGCCCTGGTGCCGCTGGAGCTCTACTTTAATACCGACGGCCGTGTAAAGCTGCTGCTAGGACTAGGCCGCGGCAAGAAGCTTTACGACAAGCGCGAGGATATGGCCAAGCGCGACGTTCAGCGCGAGATTGACCGCGCCCTCAAGGAGCGCAACCGTTAGGCACTCTGTATAAGTTGCGGTGGAATACGGACTGTTTTGCCTGTTTGAGGGGTTATTCAGTCCCTATTTCACCGCAACTGCGGGCGTCTCATCTTGCTTACTGTTTTGACATATATGTCCCAAAGGTGGCGTCCGTTATGGGCGCCGCCTTTTTTGTGGGTACATACATCCATAAGGTACCAACCCGGGTTAGGGGAGTGATCGTTATGGACAAAACTGCGTTCTTTACCATGCCGAGTGGTCTGTACGTGGTGAGCGCTGCGGCAGACGGGCTGCGCGCCGGCTGCGTCATCAATACGGCGGTGCAGGTGACGTCCATGCCGCCGCGCATTTCGGTTGCCGTGAACAAGGACAACGTCACCTCGGGCGTCATCACATCGGCCAAAGCTTTCGCGCTGACCGTGATCGATCAGACTGCCGACATGCTCTACATCGGTAACTTTGGGTTCCGCACCAGCAGCGATTATGACAAGTTTGCCAAATACGAGACCCGCGAGACGGCTCTGGGCATGCCCTATGTGCCCGAGCACGCGGCGGCCCTGTTTAGCTGCCGTTTGATTGACACTGTGGATGTGGGCACGCATCTGCTGTTTATCGGCGAGGTCGAGGATGCCGAGCGCCTGAGCGACGAGACGCCGCTGACGTACGACTACTATCACAAGGTTCTGAAGGGCAAGACGCCTCCGAAGGCTTCGTCCTATCAAGGCTAGAATTGTTGTAAAAACACTTGCATTATATTATTGAGAACATATACTAATAAGCGAAGTACATCACCAGTCACGTTCGAGAGGAGAACATCATGGCTGAGGAGAAGAAGACGTATAAGTTCGTGTGCGTCGTTTGCGGTTACGAGGTTGAGGTCGATACGCCCGAGCTGCCCGAGGATTATGTGTGCCCGGTGTGCGGCGTCGGTCCCGATCAGTTTGAGCTTGTCGAGGAGTAACTCGCAGGCACACGACTTGCAGCAATACATAGCTCTGTCCAAGGGCCCCGGTCGAATTCTCGGCCGGGGCCCTTTTCCTCCGTCCCCAAGGCATCGCGGCTGCTATTAGCAGATTCTGCCTGTTGTGAGTCCGGCCGACCGTTTGTCTCAATCTGTAACATGTGGCGGCTCAAAACGGGTCTAGATGTTACAGATCGAGACGTTTGTCTGGGTAGGTGCCCCATCCCATTACATCCCGGTCAACAGCACGATGTCGAGCGCCGTTACGACGACACCGATCCCTACGAGCAGCGCGTTGAGCGGGCGCGAGTTGGCGTATTTGCCCATGACGCGGGACGAACTGGTGAGTCGTATGAGCACAAAGACCGTAATCGGCAGCTGAAGCGACAGCAGCACCTGGCTCCAAATGAGACCTTCAAAAGGATTCGGGACGACCAAGCAGGCCGCCACAGCGCCGACGAAACAGGCCGCTACCCCGATTGAGGAATGTCGGTCGTGGATGTCGTATTCCTCGTCGAACATGCCCGCGGTGATGGTTCCCGCCGCCATGCCCGCTGTCACGCTGCTCGATAGTCCCGCGAACAGCAGCGCTACCGCAAAGATGGTCGAGCTTGCCGGGCCCAAGATGGGGGAGAGCGTGGCCGCTGCGACAGCGAGGTCGTCTACGACAATGCCGTGCGCAAAGAAGGTCGTTGCGGCCAGGATGACCATGGCCGAGTTGATTGCCCAGCCCACGCCCATCGAAAAGAGCGTGTCGAAGAGCTCGTAGCGCAGACGTTCTTCGATAACTTGCTCGCCCTGGCCTTCGAAGTGCATGGATTGGATGACCTCGGAGTGCAGGAAGAGGTTATGTGGCATAACGACCGCGCCTAGGACACTTACGATAATCGCGGCCGAGCCGGTGGGCATGCTGGGTGTGATCCAGCTTGCGGCGGCCTGCGGCCAGTCGACCTTGACCAGCGCAAGCTCGGCCAAAAACGAGAGTCCTACCACGCCTACGAAGGCGATGATCCACCGCTCGGCGCGCTTATAGGAGCTCGTCATGAGCATCGCCATCGATACTGCCGCCACGATGATGCAGCCCGCGCGCACGGGCAGCCCAAAGAGCATCTGGAGCGCGATTGCACCGCCCAGGACCTCTGCCATGGCGGTGGCGATCGTGGCTAGATATGCGCTGCCGAGTATCGCACGCCCGACGAGGCAGGGGAGGTAACGTGTCGTGGCCTCGGCAAGACAGGTGCCCGTGGCGATGCCCAGGTGCGCCGCGTTGTGCTGCAGCACGATGAGCATGATCGTGGACAGTGTGACGATCCACAGCAGCGCGTAGCCAAACTGCGAGCCGGCGGCCATATTGGAGGCCCAGTTGCCCGGGTCGATAAAGCCGACGGTCACGAGCAGCCCGGGGCCGATATGCCGCGCAATGTCTAGGCCTCCGTGACCACCGGTGCGCCGGGAACCAAAGTGATGTTTGAGATGGTTGAGCATGGTGCGCTCCTGCGTGCCGTTTGTTTGACGCAGCAAAGGATACCCGTTTTAGGTCAAAAAGTTAACTCAGACTAACAAAATTGTTGTATTTGAATAGGATGGTGAAAGGGGGCTGCCGAAATGTCTCGATCTGTAACAACTAGGGATGGAAATTAGGCCCAGTTGTTACAGATCGAGACAGGAAGAAATGGTCCTATGGAATATCTCGATTTGTAACAGCTAACCGCCAAAACCGGCCCGTCGTGTTACAGATCGAGACAAACCAAAACCGTCCTGCAGAAAATCTCAATCTGTAACATCTAGGCGCCAAAATTGGGTCTTCCTGTTACAGATTGAGATGTTTGAAGCGGTGAGCTTGCAGGCCGAACTTGGGGCCCTTGTTGTTGCCCTTGAGATCGGCGGTGTCCACTCGTAGGGCGCGCGTTACGCGATTGTTTCGAAACGGGCGGGAAACACAACGGGCCGGCGATGCTCTTACTATGCCTACTCAACTGACTGTCTAATATCTAGGGGAGGATCGCGATGCAGGCAGATTTCGCTCAGCAGCAGGGCCTTTATCGCCCCGAATTCGACCACGATGCATGTGGCATCGGCGCGCTCGCCGATATCAACGGTGAGCGCCATCACCAGATTCTGGACGATGCACTGTCCATTCTGGTCAACTTGGAGCACCGCGGCGGCACGGGACTCGAGAAGAACACCGGCGACGGCGCTGGCATCCTGTTCCAGGTTCCGCATCACTTTTTCCGTAAAGAGGCTCAAAAGTGCGGCCAGATTCTGCCGGCAGAGGGCGACTATGGCGTGGCCATGCTGTTCTTCCCGCAGGACGACAAGGGCGTAGAGGACGCCCGTCGCGTGTTTGAGGAGGGCTGCGCCGAGGCCGGCGTGCCGCTGCTCTTTTGGCGCGAGGTGCCCGTCGACCCGCACGACCTGGGCGAGACGGCCCGCGCGTGCATGCCCACCATCCTGCAGGCCTTCCTGGGCCGTCCGGACGACACGCCCGCCGGCGATGCCTTCGAGCGCCGCCTGTACGTGTGCCGCCGCACCATCGAGAAAAAGGCCGACGCCGAGTTCGCCCTGCGCGACAAGATCTTCTACGTGTGCTCCATGAGCTCGCGCACCATCGTGTACAAGGGCATGCTCGTCGCCACACAGATGCGCCGCTTCTTCATCGACCTCAACGACGCCGCCGTCAAGACGGCCGTAGCGCTCGTCCACTCGCGCTACTCCACCAACACCACGCCCAGCTGGGAGCGTGCGCACCCCAACCGTTTTATCATCCATAACGGCGAGATCAACACCCTCAAGGGCAACGTCAACTGGATTCGCGCCCGCGAGCCCAACCTGTACAGCCCCGTGCTGCAGCACGATCTTGAGCGCGTGATGCCCATCATCAACCGCGAGGGTTCCGACTCCGCGATTCTGGACAATGTACTTGAGTTCCTGGTCATGAACGGTCGTCCGCTCACGCGTGCCGCGTCCATGTTGCTGCCCGAGCCGTGGGACCACAACGACAGTCTGAGCGAGGAGCGCCGCGCCTACGACGCCTACCAGTCCATGCTTATGGAGCCGTGGGACGGCCCGGCCGCCATCGCCTTTACCGACGGCCGTACGCTGGGTGCCGCCCTCGACCGTAACGGCCTGCGCCCGGCTCGCTACTACGTGACGCGTGACGGCCGCTTTATGCTGGCGAGTGAGGTGGGCACCATCGAGGTGAGCCCCGAGAACATCTTGACGAGCGGCTGTCTGGGACCGGGCCAGATGCTCGAGGTCGATTTTGCCCGCGGCCGTGTGATCTACAATGACGAGCTGCGCGCCCGCTATGCCAAGGAAAAGCCCTACCGCGACTGGATTGCCGAGGAGACGCTGACCGTCGACGCGCTCAATGAGCCCGTTGCGGCAACGCCCGCCGAGGACGCCGAGGTGCCTGCCGCCGTGCGTATGGCCAAGCTCGGCTACCACTGGGATGATGTTGACGAGGTCGTGCGCCCAATGGCCCAGCAGGGCAAAGCGCCGCTCGCATCGATGGGCATCGATGCGCCGCTGGCCTGCCTGTCCAAGAAGACGCGCTCCTTCTTCGACTATTTCTATCAGCTGTTCGCCCAGGTCACGAACCCGCCCATCGACGCCCTGCGCGAGCATATGGTCACCTCGACCACGCTCTACCTGGGCAACCACGGCAACCTGCTCGAGGATTCCCGCACGGCCTGCCAGCTGGTGTGCCTGGAGCGTCCGCTGCTGAGCGAGGAGGAGTTCGAGCGTATCTGTGCCATCGACCGCGTGGGCTTTAAGACCCGCCGTTTCCGTGCCGTGTACCGCCGCGGTGCCGGCGAGGGCGCGCTGCAGGCTGCGCTCAAGCAGCTTGCAGAGGACGTTGAGGCTGCGGTCCGCGACGGCGTGAACATCGTGGTGCTAAGCGACCGTGCCGCTGCGGGTGAGGTGCCCGTGCCGTCGCTGCTCGCCGTGGGCTGCGTGCACAACCACCTGATCCGCGCCGGCGTGCGTACCTTTGCCGACATCGTGGTGGAGTGCGGCGACGCCGTGTCCCCGCACGACTTTGCGGCACTGGTGGGCTACTCCGCGAGCGGCATCTATCCGTACAACGCGCATGCGTGCATCCGCGATCTGGCGGCACGCGGCGACCTGGACGTGACGGCCGAGCAGGGCATCGCCAACTACAACAAGGCCGCGACCGCCGGCATCGTCTCCATCATGTCCAAGATGGGTATCTCCACGGTGCAGAGCTACCACTCCGCGCAGATCTTCGAGGCCGTGGGCTTTACGCCGGAGTTCGTCAACGCGTACTTCGCCGGCACGGTGAGCCGTGTGGGCGGTATGGGTGTCGAGGACGTTGAGCGCGAGCAAAACGAGCGCTACGACGCCGCGCTCGCTATCCTTAAGAGCCCGGCTCCCGATCAGCTGCCCACGCTGGGTCTGACCAAGTGGCGCCCGCTCGGCGGCGAGGATCACCTGATCGACCCTCAGACCGTCTACCTGCTCCAGACCGCCTGCCGTGAGGACAACTACGATACCTTTATGGAGTACAGCGCCCGCCTGCACCGCACCGGCCGTGCCGTGCGCCTGCGCGACTTGCTCGACTTTAATGCCAGCGGCCGCACTCCGGTGGCGCTCGACGAGGTGGAGCCCGCGCTCAACATCGTTCGCCGCTTTAACACCGGCGCCATGTCGTATGGCTCCATCAGCAAAGAAGCACACGAGTGCATGGCTATCGCCATGAATCGCCTGCATGGACGCTCCAACTCGGGCGAGGGCGGCGAGGATCCGCGTCGCGAGACCCCGCTGGCTAACGGCGATTCCAAGAACTCCGGCATTAAGCAGGTGGCAAGCGCGCGCTTTGGCGTAACGAGCCGCTACCTGTGCAGCGCCTTCGAGATTCAGATCAAGATGGCCCAGGGCGCCAAGCCCGGCGAGGGCGGACACCTCCCCGGCAAGAAGGTCTACCCCTGGATCGCCGAGGTCCGTCAGTCCACGCCCGGCATCGGCCTGATCTCGCCTCCGCCGCACCACGACATCTACTCTATCGAGGACCTGGCAGAGCTGATCTTCGATCTTAAGAACGCCAACCCCGGCGCGCGCGTGTCGGTCAAGCTGGTCAGCGAGGCCGGCGTCGGCACCATCGCCACCGGTGTGGCCAAGGGTGCTGCCGACAAGATCTTGATCAGCGGTCACAATGGCGGCTCGGGTGCCGCCGCGCGCGACTCTATCTGGCATGCGGGTCTGCCGCTGGAGCTTGGCCTTGCCGAGGCCCAGCAGACGCTGCTGCAAAACGGCCTGCGCTCGCGCATGGTGCTCGAGGCTGACGGCAAGCTCATGGACGGTACCGATGTCGCCGTCGCCTGCCTGCTGGGTGCCGAGGAGTTTGGTTTTGCGACCATGCCGCTCATCTCCATGGGCTGCCTCATGCAGCGCGACTGCCAGCAGGACACCTGCCCGGCCGGCATCGCGACGCAAAACTGCCGCCTGCGTCACGGCTTCCGCGGTAAGCCCGAGCACGTTGAGCACTTTATGCTCTTTGTGGCCGAGCAGCTGCGCGAGATTATGGCGAGCCTGGGCTTCCGCACCATCGACGAGATGGTCGGCCATCCCGAGTGCCTGCGCCAGATCGAGGTTCCGGGCAATCGCAAGGCCAACCTGCTCGATCTGTCGCCCGTGCTGGCGAGCGCGACCTGCGAGTTCGGTGCCCATATTCCGGGCGCCGACGGTCGCCACTTCCTGCCCCAGATGGCCGCGGACAGCGAACTCAACAAGACGCTCGACTCCACGTTGTTTGTGCCCTATACGGCCGATGCCCGTGCGCACCTGCGTCCGATTCGCTTCCGCGCCGATATCGCCAACGTCAACCGCTGCGTGGGCACCATCTTGGGCAACGCGGTGACCAGGGCGCATTCCGAGGGCCTGCCCGCCGGCTCCATCACCATCGATTGCGATGGTTCGGCCGGTCAGAGCTTTGGCGCCTTCCTGCCGCGCGGCATTACGCTCAACGTGTGCGGCGACGCCAACGACTACTTTGGCAAGGGCCTTTCGGGCGGCGAGGTGTCGGTGCGCCCCAACCCGCATGCGACCTACAAGTTCGACGAGAACATCATCGTGGGTAACGTTGCGTTCTTTGGTGCCACGAGCGGCCGCGGCTTCATTAACGGTCTTGCCGGCCAGCGTTTTGCCGTGCGCAACTCCGGCGCCACCGTGGTGGTCGAGGGCTGCGGCAACCATGGCTGCGAGTACATGACGGGCGGTCTGGCGCTCATCCTGGGAGAGGTCGGGCAGAACTTCGCCGCCGGTATGACAGGCGGCGTGGCCTATGTCTTTGACCAGTACGGCACGCTCGATGCCCGCGTGAACCACGAGAGCGTTGAGCTCAAGGCTCCGACAGCCGGCGAGCTGGCGCAGATTCGTGCGCTCATCCAAGAGCACGTGGACGCGACGCAGAGCCCGCGCGGCATCAAGCTGCTCTACAGCTTCGACTCGATGAGCAAGCACTTTGTGAAGGTCATTCCGACCGAGTACGAGCGCGTGCTGGCGATCGTCGCCGCGGGCGAGGCTGCCGGCAAGACGCATGCGCAGGCCGAGGAGTTGGCGTTTGACATCGTGACCGGTCGCGCGAGTGCCGCGGATGTCGCTCGCTTTGATGTCACGGGCGGTGCTGCGGGCACTGCGTCCGTGGCTGCCAGCTCTGTTGCTTCGACCAAGAAGGAGGCGTAAGTGCCATGGGTAAGCCCGGTGCTTTTCTTGATATCGATCGCGTGACCCACGAGCTTCGCCCCGTGGAGGAGCGCAGCCATGATTTTGATCCGCTGTACGTGGAGCTCGACGACGACGCACGTCGTGCCCAGGCGAGCCGCTGCATGATGTGCGGTGTGGCGTTTTGCCAGATGGGCGCGAGCTTTGGCAAGGCACGCCCGAGCGGCTGCCCGCTGCACAACCTGATTCCCGAGTGGAATGAGCTGGTGTACCGCGGCCGCTGGGACGAGGCTGCCGAGCGTCTGTCGCTCACCTCGCCCATGCCCGAGTTTACGAGTCGCGTGTGCCCGGCGCTTTGCGAGGCCGCGTGCAACCTGGGTTCGGTTGACGGCCAGCCCACGACGATTCACGATAACGAGCGCGCGATTAGCGATCATGAATGGGCAAATGGCGGTCCGCGTCGCTTTGAGCCGGCAGGGGAGGGCGCACCCACGGTTGCCGTGGTTGGTTCCGGCCCGGCTGGTCTGGTGGCTGCATGGGAGCTTGCTCGCCGCGGCGCCCGCGTGACGGTGTTTGAGCGCGACGACCGCCCGGGCGGTCTGCTCATGTACGGCATTCCCAACATGAAGCTCGAGAAGTCCGTGGTCGAGCGTCGCGTGGCGCTCATGCGCGAGCTGGGTATCGTCTTTGAGCTGGGCGCTGACGTTACGAACCCTGCGGTAGCGGCCAAGCTCAATGGCTTTGACGCCGTTGTGGTGGCTGCCGGTGCTCGTGCGCCCCGCGGTCTTTCGGCTACGAATGTGGATGCCCCGGGCGTGGTGTATGCCGTGGACTATCTGACAGCTTCGACCGTCTCGGTACTCGATGGCGGTGAGCCCGCGGTGAACGCGCGCGGCCTGGACGTTGTGGTCATTGGCGGCGGCGATACCGGCAACGACTGCGTGGGTACCGCGGTGCGCCAGGGTGCGCGCAGCGTGCGTCAGTTTGAGTTCTTGCCGGCCGCGCCCGATAAGCGTGCAGCGAGCAACCCTTGGCCGCAGTGGCCCAACGTTAAGAAGACCGACTACGGTCAGCAGGAGGCCATTGCCGCCATGGGTGGCGAGATGCGCGCCTGGGGCGTGGATACCCTCGAGGTGCTGCTGGACAAGAAGGGTGCGGCCGCGGGCCTGCGCGTGGTCGATCTGGACTGGTCGGCCGGCAAGCCGGAGCGCATCGCAGGCTCCGAGCACGAGGTGCCGGCGCAGCTGGTGCTCATCGCCTGTGGCTTTACGGGTCCCGAGCACAGTGTGTTCGAAGCTGTCGGCGTGCCTGTTGCCACCGTTGGTCGTCCGCTGCCGGTGATGGCTGCCGAGGGCTCGCACCTCGCGGCTCGCACGGAGGGTGTCGCCGCGGATGCCGCGCCGGTGTATGTGGCCGGCGACGCCCGCAACGGCAGCTCGCTCGTTGTAAACGCCATGGCCGATGCCCTGGCCTGCGCAGCCGAAGTCGCCGAGGCGCTGGAGCTGTAAGGTAGCCATTCAAGAACGTCCCCAATGACTAGTCATTGGGGACGTTCTTTTTTGTCTAGTCGTCGGGGACACTCTTTGCGAGCGATTTGCTCGTTTGTCGACGTACAAGTGTTCATTCGTCGACGTTTGCGACTATGCTACTCTGCTCTTTCTGTGGTGGTAGCGGGCATCTGGCTCAAATGGGTGAACTGGCTGTCTATGTCTACCTGCGGTTTCTTTGCGGTGCGCTCATTCGGTCAAGTGTCCCGTCAAGTGTTTGGTTAGCATCTGGTTTGCAGTCGAAGGCCTATTTTGCCCGCGCTTGCCTCGGTTGCTCGCCCTCCTCGTAAGCTCAAATTGAGGTCCATCAGTTTGAGGAGGATGCCATGACTGACCAAGTTTTTGACCGAGCGCAGCTGACCGAAGCCGTCGGCAACGATATTGCCGACATGGCTCACTTTTGGATGCTGCGGAAGTTTCAATTCCTGGAGCCGGCGCGCGAGCAGTTCGAGATTATCGTCGATCCGTGGCTCAGCTATTGCGAGGAACCTTCTCAAAACGAAATCATGGCCTACAACATGGCGTTTACCGATTGGCTGCTGTTTGAGCGCCCCTATTACCACGGCAAGACGCTGTTGGAGCTGTATGTGGACGAGCCGCCAGCGTCAATTTCTCCTGCTTCGCTCGGGCGACTTAAGCAAGTGCTGAACACGCAGTATTTCTCGCGCTTTGGCATTTTGGACAAGGATCCTGCGACTGGTATGGTCGTGCTGAAGGACACGCGCACCGACCGTCGCTTTGACGTCTACGACCCACATATCGTGCAAAAGGAGCACTGGAACGATGGCGCGATTGCGGTGCGACTCGCGTGCGTCGACGATGTCTGGCTGACGGCGGGGCAGCTCTACCTGTATGACATCGCGCGCCTGAGCGACACGGCGGTCGACGGGCCGGGCGCGGTGCATCCCGAGGACCTAGAGGACGGTTTCGACACCTCATGCATCGGCTTCTTTTTGCGCCTGGTCCGCGACATCATGGGCGCCCAGGGGCGGTACGTGAAGTCGCTCAATATTTACGAGCAAGAGTGGGAGTAGGGGGTGGGCTGTCGCACCGCCGCCGCCTGTCTATTTGTCTCGATCTGTAACAGCAAGGGGACGTTTGGCTTTCTAACTGTTACAGATCAAGACGGAAGGTTGGCGCCTGCCGAAAGATCTCGATCTGTAACGGGAAGGGGCCAAAAAAACGGTCTAACTGTTACAGATTGAGACAAAGGTTGGACGCACGACTGAAAATCTCGATCTGTAACAACTAGAGGTTCAAAGACTGTCTTCCTGTTACAGATTGATACGTTTGCCGACAGCGGCAACGGTGACAATGGCCCATTTCTCCGATGTGGTGGTGATGAAAGTGTCTAATACCGTTCTTAAACACAAGCAGGCGACACGTAACACCTTGGCGCGGAATAGGATGCTTGCCAGGCTCACGGAGGCGGCTGAACAAGGCGTGCTGCTTGTGACACACGACAATGCCGAGCTCATGTGGCTGCGGCGTCATGTGGGGACCGATGACATTGCGGAGCCCGAGTCGTATCTGTTCTGTTTTCAACATGATTGGGATGCGTTGACACCGGCGGAGCGAGCGCTGCGGACCATCAAAGGGCTTGCGGAGTTTCATCCCGATTGGGCGTTTTGGGGCTATGACGCGGCGCTTTTGTGGGGTTTGGAGGTGCCGAATGATCTGCTTGGGCCACGATATCTTGTTAAGACAGGTTGCTCGGTGCCGCTGAGTGCAGGATGCCGGCTGTTGCGTCCGCAGACGGCGGGTGCGCTTGAACAAGTCGACGGCGTGCGGGCGACGCCGTTTTGGCGCACGGTTGAGGACTGCCTGCTGCGCGCGCCGTTTTCGTATGGCCTGGCGATCGCCGATTCTGCGTTGCGAGCAAAGGGCGTATCGCGCGATGACTTTTGTGAGCGGCTTCGTATGGATTGTGAAGGCAAGCGCGGGTATCGCAGAGCGCAGGTGATTGCGTCGTATGCGGACGGGCTGTCCGAAAACGGCGGAGAGTCTCGTTTTCGGGCATTTTTTATCGCGTATGGGTTTCCGGTGCCGGGGTTGCAAGTGGAGTTTCGTGATCCGCTCGATTCGAGCCAAGTGTTTCGCGTTGATTATTTTTGGAGGCTCGAGGACGGAACGTGCGTGATTGGCGAGCTGGACGGAAAGGGGAAGTATACCTTGCAGAACGACGAGGGTCGGGAGTCGATCGACCCATTCGTGGCAGAACGTCAGCGGGAGTCCCATCTGACAATGCTCGGGCAAAAGGTGCTTCGGTTTACGTTTGATGAGCTCAAGAATCCGGGGAAGCTGGTTGAGAAGATGAGGCTGGCGGGTATTCCGCGACGGGCCGATCTGGCTGAGGAATGGAGATGCCGGTGGTATGGGCGCTGAGGGGTGCAGCTGACGCGGATGTGGTTGTTCCTGTCAAGTTTGTCTCAATCTGTAACAACAAGGGACCGTTTGGCCTCGTAACTGTTACAGATCAAGACAGAAGGTTGGCTACCGCTAAAAGATCTCGATCTGTAACATCTAGAGGCCGAAAACCTGTCTACTTATTACAGATCTAGACGTTTGACGACGGGGCCGGAGAATATCTCGATCTGTAACATCTAACGGCCAAAATTCGACCTAACTGTTACAGATCGAGACAAAGGTTGACGCGGTGCCGAAAGATCTCGATCTGTAACATTTGGAAGGTTAAAGACGGTCTACCTGTTACAGATTGAGACGTTTTGCTGGAACGACCGGAGCATTGCCGTGCTGTCTCCGTTTGCCCTCACATCTCTCTCGTCCCTCCGTTAGCCGATATGTCCGGCTTTAGTTTGCTGCATTAGGTGATAATGGACAAATGTTCAAGTTAATCGTGAGGGAGGAGCTCGATATGGCGACTGCCGATCGTCCCACGTTGTTTATCAATGCGACCGTTCTGGATGGCTCGGAGCATATGGAGCCGCAGCCCGATATGGCCGTGACTGTTGAGCGCGGCGTCATCACCTGGATGGGGCCGAGCGCCGTGGCACAGGCGCCGGCGGGTGCCGAGGTCATCGACCTGGCGGGTGCGTATCTCATGCCGGGTCTCATCAATATGCACGTGCATCTGTGCGGTTCGGGCAAACCGGTCTCGGCGGGCGATGCGGGCGCGCTGATGAAGAAGCTCGATAATCCGGTGGGGCGCGCTATCGTGCGCCACATCCTCAAAGGCAGCGCCCAGCAGCAGTTGGCAAGCGGCGTGACTACGGTGCGCGGTGCGGGCGATCCGCTGTTTGCCGATATCGCCGTGCGCAACGCCATCGATGCCGGCAAGCATCAGGGTCCGCGCCTGGTAGCGCCGGGAACGGGCGTCACGGTGCCGGGTGGTCACGGTGCTGGTTTGTTCGCCCAGGTGGCTAACAGCCCCGCCGAGGCGGCCGAACAGGTGCACGACTTGTACGCGCGTGGTGCCGATGTCATCAAGCTGTTCGTAACGGGTGGCGTGTTCGATGCGACCGAGGTGGGCGAGCCGGGCGTGCTGCGCATGCCGGTCGATGTCGCCGCGGCGGCGTGCAAGGCGGCGCACGAGGTTGGCCTTCCGGTCATGGCCCATGTCGAGAGTGCCGAAGGTGTGAAGGCTGCGCTTCAGGCCGGCGTCGATACGATCGAGCACGGCGCTCCGATGACGCCTGAGATTCTGGAGCTGTACCGCGGCGCCGCGGGAACACAGCTCGAGGGACGTGCGCCGAGCGTGACCTGCACGATCAGCCCGGCGCTGCCGTTTGTGTTGCTCGACCCGGAAAAGACCCATTCGACCGATACGCAAAAGAAGAACGGCGACATCGTGTGCTCGGGCATCATCGAGAGCGCCCGTGCCGCACTGGAAGCTGGCGTTAAGGTGGGCCTGGGCACGGACTCGAGCTGCCCGTTTGTGACGCAGTACGACATGTGGCGCGAGGTGGCCTATTTTGCCAAGTATGTGGGCGTGAGCAATGCCTTTGCGTTGCATACGGCCACGCAGGTCAATGCCGAGCTGCTGGGGCTGGGCGGCGAGACCGGCACGATTGAGTGCGGCAAGGCGGCCGACATTTTGGTGACGCGCGAGAACCCGCTCGATGACCTGTGCGCTCTGCGTGAACCGATGCATGTGATGTGCCGCGGTGACCTGGTGCGCAAGCTCAAGGTCAAGCGTATCCCCGAGGTTGACGCGGAGCTCGACGCGATTATGGCCATGCCGGCAGAAGCTCTGGCAGAGGAGCTCGCTCGCGACGGCGTAGCTTAGGCGCTGGCGCGACGGGGCGACAGCTTTATCGAATGATGTCGCTCCATGCAAAAAAGCCGAGGTCTCAACACGAGGCCTCGGCTTTTTTATCGAACAAATACTTAAGATTTGGGACAAACAAACCTGATTAATTTGTCCCGCGCGCGGGCGTTAGGAGCGCGTTTCCATCTTGGCGTGGCACTTGGGGCAGGTGACGCGGATCTTGCCTTTGCCCTTGGGAACAGAGAGCATCTGGCCGCAGTTGGGGCACTTGAGGTAGGCTGTGGTCTTGCGGCCCTTCCACATCTTCTTGGCCGTTCGCTTGGCGCGCTCAAAGTCTTCCTTGCTGGTACCAGCGGCATGCGAAGCGTTTGCGGCCGCAGTCCCGCCGCCCAAGCTGGCGACGAATTTGCCCAGGCAGGGGACGTTGGCAGTCGCGGCAACGAAGGAATCATTTTCCTTGCGGCGGGCGTCGATGTTTTTGGACAGGCCACGCAGCACGCCGAGTACGATTACGGCGATGGCGATCCAGCTGAGCCACTGGTGGTGGGCCATCGATCCGACCATCGCGAAAATAATTCCTATGAAGCCCAGCACGATGGTGAGCTCGTCGGCGCCGTTACGACCCTTCATAAAGTCATTCATGCGAATTGCCTTTCGTTCGATATGCTGCACGCCTTTATACCCGATTTAGAGCAAGGGGGACAGGTACGTTTGCATCAATTACTTGGCGAGCTTGTCGACGACGCGCTCTATCTCGGCGAGCTTGGCGGCTTTGAGCTCCTCGTCGCCCGATTCGATGGCCGAGGCGACGCAGCCCTCGATGTGTGCCTTCAACACATCGGCGTTGATGCGGGCGATGAGCGCCTGCGTGGCCATGAGCTGCGTGGAGATGTCGACGCAGTAACGGTCCTCCTCCACCATCCGCAGGATGCCGTCGATTTGCCCGCGTGCCGTCTTGAGCATGCGGGTCACCGATTTATGGTCTGCCATCATGGCGGGTCCTCGTTTCTGGTCGATCTTCCGGATGCCCCCGTCAGTTGCGGTGAAATACGGACTGTTCAAAGGCCTAGGGCGGCTCAACAGTCCGTATTTCACCGCAACTTCTGAGGATTGAGTAGGCAGCGCCTGCTACGCGGCGGTCACGGACAGGGCGTGGAACTTCTCGCCGGCGCCCTCGACGGCGGCGGCGAGCTGCTCGGCGGTCACGGTGTCGGCGCACTCCACCTGGACGGTCTGGGTCTCGTGATCGGCATCGGCGTCGGTCACGCCGGCAACGTTGAGCAGTGCCGTCTCGACAGTAGCGTCGCAGTGGCCGCACATAAGGCCCGAAGTCTTAATCGTGTAACGCATGGGTATTCCTCTCTGCTATGTCGGCTTTCCCAGGCACCCGACCTTGACCTTCAAGCCGTCGCTCGCGTACCGAAGTACGCGTCGCTCCTCTTTCAGGTCAATCTCGGGCACCTGGAAAACCCGTTCTAAATGGACGTAATGGTGAGCCTATTTTGCCACTTTCGGCTTAAAGGTTCGCAGGCGCAGGGCATTGCTTACGACGCAGACGCTCGACAGACTCATGGCCGCAGCGCCAAACATCGGCGAGAGCTGCCGTCCGGTGAGCGGGAAGAACACGCCCGCCGCGAGCGGAATGCCGATACCGTTGTAGAACAGCGCCCAGAACAGGTCCTGCTTGATGTTGCGGATCGTGGCGCGTGAAAGCTCGATGGCTCGGGCGACGTCCATGAGGTCGCTGCGCATGAGTACCACGTCGGCACCCTCCTTGGCGATATCGGCGCCGGTGCCGATGGCAAGGCCCACATCGGCGCGCGCCAGGGCGGGGGAGTCGTTGATGCCGTCGCCCACCATGGCGACCTTGCCGCCCGCATCCTGCAGTTCGCGCACGTGGCGTTCCTTGTCGGCGGGGAGGACGTCGGCGATAACCTGCTCGCTGGTGAGTTCCACGCGGCGGGCGATTGCTTCGGCCGTCACGCGGTTGTCGCCGGTGAGCATGCGCACGTCGACGCCGAGCTTGCGGAGCGCGACGATGGCCTCGGCGCTCGTCTCTTTGACCTCGTCAGCCACGGCGATGATACCGACGAGCTCGCCGTTCTTGGCAAAGAACAGCGGTGTCTTGCCCTCGGCAGCGAACTGCTCGGCAAGACCGGCGGGCACCTCCGCGCCCAGCTCGCTCATCAGGCGAACGTTACCGGCTGCGATGACATTCTGCCCCTCACGTGCCGTAACGCCGCGACCGGGCGCGGCGGCAAAGTCCTCGACCATACGTGCGACGATTCCGCGTGTCTCACACTCGGCCATAATCGCTTCGGCCAGCGGGTGCTCGCTCGAGCGCTCCAGCGCGGCAGCGAGCTTGAACAGCGCCTTTTCGCTCATGGCAGGCGAGCCGTCGGCACGCTCGGCCACCACGATATCGGTCACGGCGGGCTTGCCGCGGGTGACCGTGCCCGTCTTATCGAGCACCACGGTGCCCACGTTGCGCAGATTCTCCAGCGCCTCGGCGCTCTTAAACAGAATGCCCATCTCGGCGCCCTTGCCGGTGCCCACCATAATGGCGACGGGCGTGGCCAGGCCCAGCGCGCACGGACAGCTGATCACCAGCACGGCCACGGCGGAGGTGAGCGCCTCGTTCACGCTGCCGGTCAGCGCCATCCACACCGCAAAGGTCACGGCCGAGATTACGAACACCACGGGCACAAACACACCGGCGACCTTATCGGCCATGCGGGCGATGGGCGCCTTGGTGGCGTTGGCGTCCTCGACGAGCTGGATGATCTTGGCAAGCGACGTGTCGGCGCCCACGCGTGTGGCACGGAAGGTAAACGATCCGGTGCGGTTGACCGTGGCGGCGTTGACGGCGTCGCCTGCGGTCTTTTCCACGGGGATGGACTCGCCGGTGAGCGCGCTCTCGTCCACGGCCGACGCGCCCTCGAGCACCACGCCATCGACGGGGATGGACTCGCCGGGGCGCACGCGCAGGACCTGGCCGGGAAGGATGGCGTCGACGTCGACGGTGGTTTCGGTGCCGTCGACGTCGACGATGGTCGCGGTCTTGGGCGCCAGGTCGATCAGCGCCTCGATGGCGCCGCCGGTCTTGGACTTGCTGCGCGTCTCGAGGTATTTGCCCACGGTGACGAGCGACAGGATGGTGCCGGCGCTCTCAAAATACAGGTTGTCCATGCTCGTCATCATGGCCTCGTGCACCTGACCTGCGGCCAGCTGGTCGGCCATGATGAACATGGCGTAGAGCGACCAGGCAATGGAAGCGGTGGCGCCGACGGCGATGAGGGCGTCCATGGTGGGCGCGCCGTGCACGAGCGACTTGAAGCCGTTGATAAAGTACACGTCGTTGACGTAGACGATGGGGATGAGCAAGACGAGCTCGGTGAGGGCAAGCGTCATGCTGTGGACGTGGTCCGTGAAGATGCCGGGCAGCGGCCAGCCGAGCATGTGCCCCATGCCTATGTAGAACAGCGGGATGAGAAAGATGATTGAGATGATGAGACGGGTGCGCATGGCGGAGGCAGTGGCCTCCAGCTTTTTGGTCGGCGACTCCATATGGGCGGCACCGGACCTGGCTTGCGCGCTGCCGCTTGAGCTGGCGGCATCGGTGTCCGCGCTGACGGGCGAGGCCGAATAGCCCGCGCGGTCGACGGCAGTGCAGATATCGTCGGGGGAGACCTGCGCGGGGTCATAGTCCACCAACATGGAGCCGGCGAGCAGGTTGACGGCGACGCTTTGGACGCCGTCGAGCTTGCTCACGGCGCGGTCCACATGCGCCTGGCAGGCGGCGCACGTCATACCGCTCACGTCAAACTTATCTTGAGCCATGGCTTCTCCTTTCTGTGGCGTAGTGTCGGAAATGTTAACCCACCGATACTATACACCCATACCCCCTGGGGGTGTCCAGTACAGTACAGAAAATATGAGTTTTTGTTACAGATGAGGGCGGTTGGTTGGCCGATGGACCGTCCCAACCAATCATCTCAATCTGTAACATCTAACAGGGAAAATGGGCTCTAACTGTTACAGATCGAGATTTTGTTTTGCGTGGCTGGGTTCTGTCTTGATTTGTAACAGTTAGGCCGGTTTTTGCTGAGCAGCTGTTACAGATTGAGACAATCGGCCCAGACCCGCCCCGTCCGCCCCGTCATCTGTGGTTTACGTGGGGGCATGCGAAGCGCGGGTATACTAACCGGCGGCGAATCTGCTCCATCGCTTAGAGCTGCTGCGTCTGGACGGCGCGTGATAGGGCTGCCAAAGCGATCGCCAGCGTGCTGAGCAACGTCCTCTCTGTGCGCACCCGTTTTTGTATGTATTAGCGCACTACCAAGCACGCCCCGCGCGGCCGCATGCCGTGCCCATAACGCGTGCAGATAAGGAACAACAACATATGCGTAATTCTGTATCCGACGTCACGGACGCCGAGATTCTGGACGAGACCCGCGAGGCCATGACCCAGGCTGCCTTCGATGCTGCCGACGAGGCCAGCGCCGCCGAGACCGTCGAGTCCGCGACCGAGAACCTGCCCGCCTTTGACGAGCTGGGCCTTTCCGACGAGATGCTTCGTGCCATCGAGAACCTGGGCTACACGGCGCCCACGCCTGTCCAGGCCGGCTCGATCCCCGTGGTGCTCGAGGGCCGCGACCTGCTTGCCGCCGCTCAGACCGGCACCGGCAAGACGGCCGCCTTCTTGCTGCCGACCATGAACAATCTGGAGCACATTGCTCCGCCCAAGCCCTTGCGCGAGCGCGGCGGCCGCAACCGTCGTCGCGGTGCCAAGAAGCCCGAGGGCAACGGCCGCGGCCCCGTGATGCTCGTCATCACCCCTACGCGCGAGCTCGCACAGCAGATCGACGAGGTCGCGAGCAAGATCGCCGACGTTACCGGCCATGTCGCCGTGACCGTCGTGGGCGGCGTGAGCTACAAGCCCCAGACCGCGGCGCTCAAGTACGGCTGCGACATCCTGGTCGCCACGCCGGGTCGTCTGGTCGATCTGATCGAGCAGGGCGCCTGCCACCTGGACGAAGTCAAGGTGCTGGTGCTCGACGAGGCCGACCGCATGCTCGACATGGGCTTTTTGCCCGCTGTCCGCCGTATTGTGCGCGAGACGCCGGCCGAGCGCCAGACGCTGCTGTTCTCGGCCACGCTCGACGAGGAGGCCGTGGGCGAGATCACCGACCTGGTGAGCGACCCGGCCCGCGTGGAGATCGCGCCTGCCACGTCGACCGCCGACACCGTCGACCAGTTTGTGTTCCCGGTGTCCATCGAGGCCAAGAACAACCTGCTGCCCGAGTTCCTCAAAAAGGAGGGCCCGGAGCGCACTATCGTCTTTATGCGCACCAAGCACCGCGCCGACAGCTGCTGCCGTCGACTGGAGCGCAAGGGCATCAAGGCCGCCGCGATCCACGGCAACCGCAGCCAGGCCCAGCGCGAGCGTGCGCTTTCGGCCTTCCGCGACGGCACCGTCGACGTACTGGTGGCAACCGACGTGCTCGCCCGCGGTATCGACATTAGCGACGTGCGCTACGTCGTGAACTTTGACGTGCCGGCCGAGCCGACCGACTACATCCACCGCATCGGCCGCACGGGCCGCGCCGGAGAGCTGGGCTGGGCCATTACGTTTGTGACCGAGCAGGACGTCGATGAGTTCTACGAGATCGAGAAGCTCATGGACAAGACGGCCGACATTTATGACGCCGGCGACCTGCATGTGGGCCCCAATCCGCCCGCGGTTGACCCCGAGCGCGATCCTGCGGCCTTTAAGGTGAAGAAGAAGACCAAGCGCGGCAAGTCCAAGAGCAAGAAGAAGCTTGAGCAGGCACGTCGCGACGGCAAGCGCAACGGCGATGACTACGGCGATGTGGCCGGTCGTTCCAACCGCGGTCGCGACGAGCGTCGCGGCGACGGCGAGCGTCCGAGCCGTCCCAAGCGCGGCGGCAAGACTCGCGTGCGCGAGGGCGTTCAGGCTCGCGTGGACGAGGCCGTGGAGAGCGTGGCTCGCGAGGTGGCTGCCGAGGAGCGCAGCGGTGCTGCTGAGCAGGGCCCGCGCGGCAACCGTGCCGAGCGTCGCGCCAAGCAGTTCCAGGGCGAGGCGCATCGCCGTCGCCGCGAGGACGAGGACCGTGGTGGCCGTCGTCGTGTTGAGCGCGAGGACGAGGGCCGCGGTTCGCGCGGCGGCAAGCGCGGCCCGGGTGATCGTCGTCGCTCCGGTCGCGATGGCGAGCGCGGCGGTCGTGACGAGCGTGGTATCCGCGGCGGCAAGCGCTTTGACGAGCGCGGAGGCCGCGAGGGCGGCCGCGGTGGTGAGCGTCGCGAGGGCGCTCGTGGCAACGGCGGCCGCAGCGGCGCCGGTCGTTCGAATGAGTCGCGCGATCGTCGCGACCCGCGTGCCAGCCGCGATCGTCGCGATGACTGGCGCAACTACGACGACACCCGCGAGGAGCGCCGTGGCGGCTATCGCGGCGGGCGTGGCGGCAACCAGGCCGGCTCCCGTGGCGGTCGTGCCGGCGGTCGCGATAACCGTGGCAGCTATGGCAACAGCCGTGGCGGCAAGCGCGGCGGCAGCTCCCGTCGTCCCGGCGACGGCGGCGGCAAGCGCAAGTAACATACGCGTCGCGCGGTAAGGCGAGATGAATTTGGGCCCCGAGCAGACTATGCTCGGGGCCCTTTTTGTGGGCGCAGTTTGAGGTGGGCCGGCCCCCTCACGAAAAAGCACGGAGACAGTCGCGGCAAGAGATGTGGGCTATCGGCTTAGTTGGAGATTCGCGTATGCGGGGTTCTGGCATCGACGGAGAACGTGAAGCTCCCCACCGACGCACGGTGGCCGCAGTGCCCGGGCGGACACGCTCGGGATTCCGCTCGCTGCCTAGCGCCATTGCTGCCATCTGACTTTCACGCTCGCATTCTCTTGGATGCGAGCGTGTTTTTTCACGGCGCGCACGGGTCCCCCGGGGCGCGCCGTGCATTTTTGGGAGTATTCAGCAGGCCGGGGTGGCTGCATACGCGCCAGAAGCGTCTTTTTGGGCCAGCGAGATCATTCGACAGGCAATTTGGGTTGGCGGATGGCGTCTGGCGCGGCGATAACACGCGTTTCGCGCTGCGCCGGGTCTCAAAACGACGCCGATCGCGTGGCTTCCCCGATTTGCGGCGTCGCCGGCGGGGGCCACGATGCTGAATACTCCGGTTTTTGCACGGTCCAAGCGGGGGTACGTTTGGACGGGAAGGGGCACCCCCGTCTTTTTATGCATGGCGCAAGCGAAATTATGCAAGACAATAGGGCGCCGTGCGCCGGATACCCAGATTGGGGTTGACATGCGCCGCGATACGGGGTCGGGTGCCCCATCGGGAATAGCCACGAGGGTTACAAAGCTATGGAGGCATCCAAATGTCGCCCAAATACCGTTTATCGAAGAAAATATACCGTTCATCGGTCATAATGATTGTTCCGGCTTTGGGCTTGTCTACAATAGCTCCCGTAAAAAGAAATGCGGAAGGTTGCCGAGTCCCTCGGACGTGGGCCTAACTAAAGTCTTTGAACGGGTGTGTCTCTATGGACGCATTCGCTTGATTTTGGTTGGGCTATATTTATGAAGGGACATGCCACCATGGGTTTCTTTTCTCGCCTGATGGGCGGTTCGGATGAGCAGAAGACTGCGGCTTCCGAGTTCGAAATCCTCGCTCCCGTTTCCGGCGAGCTTGTTCATCTAGAAAATACCAATGATCCCGCTTTTAGCAGCCGTGCCGTGGGCGATGGCGTTGCCGTGGTTCCCCAAGAGGGAACGGTGTGCGCTCCTGTTTCCGGCACCGTCGCGGCGCTGTTTCCGACTGAGCACGCGTTGGGCATCATGTCCGACGACAGCTCTGCTCAGGTGATGCTGCATATCGGAATCGACACTGTTAAACTTGAGGGCAAGGGCTTCCATGCACTTGTTGCCCAGGGTGACCATGTCGACGCGGGCCAGCCCCTCGTCGAGGTCGATTTCGACACGGTCCGCGCCGCCGGCTTCGATCCCACGGTCTTCGTTATCGTGTGCGAGCGTTCGGAGAACTCGACTCTTCGTGAGCATGCTTCCGGCCCTGTTGCTGTTAAAGAGCCTGTCGTCTGGCTTTCCGAGTAAATTCTTGTGGTGGGTACCGTGGTTATCAAGCGAGTTTTTAACAACAACGTCGCAATGGTCACTTCGGACGATGGCTCCGAGCTCATCGTCATCGGCCGAGGCCTCTGCTTTGGCCGTCATGCCGGCGATGCCGTCGACGAGGCGTCGATCGAAAAGACCTACGCGTTGCAGGAGGGAACTTCTCAGGACTCGCGTACGATTGACCGCTTGGCACATCTTTTGGAGTCCATCCCCACCGTCAACCTCGTGATTGCCGAGGACATTGTTCAGATGCTCCGTCGAGAGCTCAATGTTGATATCAACGACAAGATTCTCATTGCTCTCGCAGACCATATCAGCCTTGCTTTGGAGCGTGAGCGCAAGGGCGTCTCCTGTGAGAATCCGTTGCTGCTCGAGATCCAGCAGTTCTATCGCAAGGAGTATGCACTTGCGGGCCGTGCGCTGCAGATTATCAAGGAGTATATGGGCATCCAGATGAGCGAAGAAGAGCAGGGTTTCATTACGCTGCATATCGTCAACGCCACCATGCCGCAGCGCTCTGACCGTCTGATTGTTTCGGTCCAGCTTGTTCGCGACGTGCTCGCGATTGTTTCCGAGCGCTATTCTACGACCCTCGACGACACCTCGTTGCCTTACGAACGTTTCGTTCGTCACCTGCAGTTTTTCGCACAGCGAGCGCTCGATCCTACGGCAGGGCAAATCAACGGAGACGCGCTGTTCCGAATCGATGAAACGGCGTATCCCTGCGCATTCTCGTGCGCGGACGCCATAGCCGCCCACTTGTCGTCTACCTATAACGTTGTCGTTACCGATGCCGAGAAGAGTTATCTCGCATATCACATTGTTAACCTGCTTGGAGAACCTGGTCTCTAGGCATAACGTGCCCACACATCGATTGATATAAGGCAGGACTTACGGTCTTGTCCAGGGCACATCTGTCTTAATTTGCGGAAAAGGAAGGGGAGTACCGCTATGACCGCAAAAAAGAAGTTCAATTTCAAAGCGCCGTTGGAGGTGTTCGCGAAGTCGATCGTTCAGCCGATGATGTATCTCTCGGTTGCCGGCATCCTGCTCATCGTGGGCATCATTCTGACCAACAAGACCATCTGCGCCATGGTCCCTGTGCTGGGCTTCGGTCCGTTCCAGCTCGTGGGCGCCGTTGTCTATCAGTCGCTGATGTTTATCATCAACAACCTCTCGATTCTGTTCTGCGTGGGCATCGCCGGCGCCATGGCAAAGAAGAACAAGGGCCATGCCTCGCTGATCGCCCTGATGTCGTTCTTCCTGTTCCTGCAGGCTAACAACATCGTGCTCAACGCCACCGGCTCTCTTGCCGATGCGAACGGCATGCTCGGTCTTACCGGAACCGGCCAGGCCACCGTTATGGGCATCCAGGTGCTCGATACCGGCGTGTTTGGCGGCATCATCCTGGGCTGCATCACCGGTGCCGTGTTCAACAAGTACTCGAACAAGCAGTTCCCCATTGCCCTTTCGATGTTCTCGGGCGTTCGTTTTCCGTTCCTGATCATGATCATCATTTCCTGGATCATGGGCGCTGGCTTCTGCATCGTTTGGCCTCCGGTTCAGGGTGCCATCTCCTCCGTTGCCGGCATCATTAAGGAGTCGGGCAACATCGGTCTGTTTATCTACGGCATGCTCAACAAGCTGCTCGTTCCCACCGGTCTGCACCACCTCATCTACACCCCGTTCCAGTTCTCCGATGTGGGCGGCACCCTGACGCTGGGCGATCAGGTTATCGCCGGTGCCTATCCCATCCGTGTCGCCGAGATGGCAATGACGGGCCAGTCCTTCTCCGATAGCACCTACTTCAACAGCTACACCTTCAACAACCTGTGGCCCTACATCGGTATCGGTCTCGCCTTTATCGTCACCGCTTACAAGGGGAACAAGGATAAGACCAAGGCTGTTATCATCCCGCTGATCATCACCGCCGTGCTCTCCTGCGTGACCGAGCCCATGGACTTCCTCTTTGTCTTTGCCGCTCCCGTGCTCTTTGTCGTTCACTCGGTTCTTTCCGGCATCTTCCTGGTCCTGCTCAAGGTCCTCTCCGTGCCTGCTTCGACTGCAGGCGGCATCATCAACATCGTGGTCTCCAACCTGGTCCTCGGTGTCGATAAGACCAACTGGCCGGTTATGCTCGTGCTCGGAGTCGTCAACGCCGCTCTGTACTTCTTCCTCTTCACCTTCCTTATTAAGAAGCTCAACCTCCACACGCCTGGTCGCGAGGAGGAGTCCGAGCTCGCCGAGTCCGTTGCCGAGGGCGAGGCCGCCGCGTCTGTCGCGGTGAAGCAGGGCGCTGTTGCCGCAGCTCCCGCAGAGGGCGTCGATGCAGGTATTGCCGACCTGGTCGCAGGTCTTGGTGGCAAGGACAACATCGAGGAGCTCGAGAACTGCTTTACGCGTCTTCGCGTGAACGTTAAGAACCCGGACCTCATCAATGAGGACCTCATCAACCACGTGCCCAACAGCGGCATCAACCGCAACGGCAATAATATCCAGATCATCTTTGGCATGAAGGTCGCCGAGATGCGCGACAAGGTCGAAAACGCAATTGAGAAGGAGCAGTAAACAATGATCATTACTCTGTGTGGTGGCGGATCCACCTTTACCCCCGGCATCGTCAAGTCCATCGCCCTGCGCAAGGACGAGCTCGACGTTGACGAGATTCGTCTGTACGACATCAACGAGGAGCGCCAGCGCAAGATCGGCGTGCTCGTGGACTGGATTTTGCACGAGGACCTCGGCTTGGACATCAAGCTCACGGTGACCACCGACAAGAAGACGGCTTTTACCGACGCGAGCTTCGTGTTTGCCCAGATGCGCGTGGGCGGCTACGCCATGCGCGAGCAGGACGAGAAGATTCCGCTGCGTCACGGCTGCGTGGGTCAGGAGACTTGCGGTTGCGGCGGTCTTGCCTACGGCATGCGCACCATCTTCCCCATGGTCGAGCTGATCGATGACGTTGAGAAGTACGCCAAGAAGGACTACTGGATTCTCAACTACTCCAACCCTGCCGCCATCGTTTCCGAGGGCTGCCGCGTGCTGCGTCCCAACGCTCGCATCATCAACATCTGCGACATGCCGATCGCAATCATCGACGTGGTTTGCGCCGCGCTCGATATCGACAAGAAGGATGTCGAGTACGATTACTTTGGCCTCAACCACTTTGGTTGGTTCACCTCGATCCGCCACAAGGGCGAGGAGGTGCTCCCGCAGCTGCGCGAGTACATCAAGGAGCACCAGATCCTGCTGCCCGATTCCTACCTCAAGGGCATGGGCTCGCTGATGGCCAAGAAGCCCGAGGAGGCCACCGACGAGCACCCCGAGCAGAACCGCCACACCAAGGGCAGCTGGTACTACGTCTGGAAGGGCGAGTACGAGATCATGGAGTGCTTCCCGGAGTACCTGCCCAACACGTATCTGAACTACTACCTGCAGCAGAAGGAGTTCGTCGAGCATTCCAACCCCGAGCGCACCCGTGCTAACGAGGTTGAGGAGACGCGTGAGAAGAACCTCTTTGATGGTATCGATCACTACGAGAAGACGGGCGAGATCGACGAGAGCACGTTCTATGCGGGTAGCCACGGCGACTGGATTGCCGACCTGGCCATCGCTCTGAAGAACGACACCAAGCAGCGTTTCCTGGTCATTTGCGAGAACAAGGGCGCCATCCCCAACATGCCCTACGACGCTATGGTCGAGCTGCCTGCCTACATTGGCAAGAACGGCCCCGAGGTCATCAGCCGCGACAACATTCCGCTGTTCCAGCAGGGCCTCATGATGCAGCAGCTGAACTCCGAGAAGCTCATTGTCGAGGCTACGATCGAGGGCTCGTACGAGAAGGCGCTTAAGGCCTTTACGCTCAACAAGACCGTGCCGTCGATGAAGGTCGCCAAGGAGGTTCTCGACGACATGATCGAGGCCAACAAGGGTTACTGGCCCGAGCTTAGCTAAAGACAGAAGGCGCTGGCGCAAAAGAGTCGCTGACTGCAGAACTTGATCAATGCCCCGTCCACGTGATTGCGTGGGCGGGGCATTGCCGTTTGGTAACGCGTTTTATCAAATATGGCTTTTATCTGCGGTAATGTTCTATTTCACCGCCGAGGGTGACATTTCATACCGCCTGCCGAACTGCGTGGAGACCTAACAACTTTTTAGCTCAGTGTTGTGCGTGTAGCAACTTCGCCCGGCCTCGCCTCCGGGCTGCCACATGAGAGGGGATCTTATGGCACGACTGCACGTAATGGAACGCAGCCACGCTCAGGCCGTCATGGACGACCTGCACGATGCGCTCGGACGCCGTCTGGCGGTGAGTTCGCTCGCCCCGTGTCCCGTCGAGTTTACGGCAGCGCTCGTCAACCTGTGCTCCACCCAGAGCTGCGGCAAGTGCACGCCCTGCCGCGTGGGCCTGAGCGCGCTGAGCGACCTGCTCGCCGATGTGCTCGAAGGCCGCGCCGACGAGTCCACGCTCAATCTGATCGAGCGCACGGCCCGCACCATCTATCTTTCGAGCGACTGCGCCATCGGTTACGAGGCCGGTGCCATGGCGCTTACGGCTATCCGCGGTTTTCGCGACGATTTTGAGCACCACATCCGCGAGCACTCCTGTGGCTTTGACCGCGAGGCCCGCGTCCCGTGCGTCTCGGGCTGCCCGGCGCACGTCGACATTCCCGGTTACATTTCGCTGGTCGAGGCCGGCCGCTATGCCGATGCCGTCAAGGTCATCCGCAAGAACAACCCGCTGCCGCTCGTTTGTGGCCTGGTGTGCGAGCATCCCTGCGAGATGCACTGCCGTCGCGGCATGGTCGACGATCCCATGAACATCCTCGCCCTCAAGCGTTTTGCCGTTGAGCACAGCGACCTCAACGATTACAAGCCCAGCGTGGCCGACAACACCGGCAAGCGCATCGCCGTGATTGGCGGCGGCCCGGCCGGCCTTTCCTGTGCCTACTACCTGGCCGTGATGGGCCATAAGGTGACCATCTTTGAGCAGCGCCACCACCTGGGCGGCATGCTGCGCTATGGCATTCCCAGCTACCGTCTGCCGCGCGAGCGCCTGCAGGCCGAGATCGACTGGATCTTGAGCGCCGGCATCGACGTGGAACTCGACCATTCCGTGAACGGCGAGGAGCTTGCCCGCCTGCGCGACGAGTTCGATGCCGTCTACCTGGCCATTGGCGCCCACAGCGACAAGAAGCTCGGCCTTCCGGGCGAAGAGGCGCCCGGTGTGGAGTCGGCCGTCAAGATGCTGCGTGCCATCGGCGATGACGAGCTGCCCGACTTGAGCGGCCAGCGCGTGTGCGTCATCGGCGGCGGCAACGTTGCCATGGACGTGGCACGCTCTGCCGTGCGCTGCGGTGCCGAAAAGGTGAGCATCGTCTACCGCCGCCGCATCTGCGACATGACGGCCCAAGATGCCGAGATTGCCGGCGCCCAGGCCGAGGGCTGCGAGGTTCTTGAGCTCACCGCACCGCTCGCTATCGAGACGGGCGAGGAAGGTCGCGTGAGTGGCCTGCGCGTACAACCGCAGATTATCGGCGAGCCCCGTCGTGGGCGTCCGGCCCCGCGTGCCGCCGCCACGCCCGAGCGCGTCATTCCCTGCGAGCGCGTGTTTGTGGCCATTGGCCAGGACATCGACTCCAAGCCGTTTGAAGATATGGGCATCGCCTGCAAGTGGGGCCGCGTGGTCACCGATTCGGATGGCGCCGTGCCTAACTTCGATGGCCTCTTTAGCGGCGGCGACTGCCAGACCGGTCCCGCCACCGTCATCCGTGCCATCAACGCCGGCCGCGTTGCTTCGGCAAATATCGACCGCTACTTGGGCTTTGACCACAAGATAAAGCTCGACGTTGAGCTGCCGACCGTGCAGTTTAAGGGCAAGCACGAGTGCGGCCGCTGCGAGCTGGGCGAGCGCGAGGCCGGCGAGCGCATCCACGATTGGAATCTGGTCGAGCAGGGCCTTACCGAGGAGGAGGCACGCCAGGAGGCAAGCCGCTGCCTGCGTTGCGACCACTTTGGATTTGGCGCGTTCCGCGGAGGGAGGAACCTGGAATGGTAGAGCTCAACAACCCCACTGTCAGCGACAACACCGAAAGCGGAGCACTCAACATGGTCAAGCTCACTATCGATAATTGCGAGGTCGTGGTGCCCGAGCACACCACGATCCTGGATGCGGCCAAGTCCGTCGGCATCCAGATTCCCACCCTGTGCTACCTGCGCGATCTAAACGAGATCGGCGGTTGCCGCGTGTGCGTGGTCGAGGTCGAGGGCTGCGACCAGCTGGTTGCAGCCTGCAACAACTATGTGCTCGACGGCATGGTGGTCCGCACCAACAGCCCCAAAGCCCGCGAGGCGCGTCGTACCAACGTGCAGCTGCTGCTGTCCCAGCACGACTCGCGCTGTACGAGCTGCGTGCGCAGCGGTAACTGCAACCTGCAGACCATCGCCAACGACCTGGGCATCTTCTATCTGCCGTACGAGCAGCACCTGGCGCGCGAGGGCTGGGACTTCGATTTCCCCATCATCCGCGATAACGACAAGTGCATCAAATGCATGCGCTGCATCAAGGTGTGCGAGAGCGTGCAGGGCCTAGGGATTTGGGACCTGACCAACCGCGCCACGCATACCGCCGTGGGCACCCGCGGGCGTGCGCCGATCGGCAAGACCGATTGCGTCGCGTGCGGTCAGTGCATCACGCATTGCCCGACGGGCGCCCTGCGCGAGCGTGACGATACCGAGACCGTGTTCGATGCTCTCGCCGATCCCGATAAGATCGTGCTGGTGCAGATTGCGCCGGCCGTGCGTAGCGCCTGGGGAGAGGAACTCGGCATATCTCGCGAGGAGGCCACCGTTGAGCGCTTGGCCTGCGCACTGCGCCGCGTTGGCTTTGAGTACGTGTTCGACACCGACTTCTCGGCTGACCTCACCATTATGGAGGAGGGCTCCGAGCTGCTCGAGCGCCTGGGTAAGGCCGCCAAGGGCGAGGGCGATAGCCGCGGCTGGCCCATGTTTACGAGCTGCTGCCCGGGCTGGGTGCGCTTTGTGAAGGCGCGCTACCCGGAGTTTGTCGACAGCCTGTCCACGTCAAAGTCGCCGCAGCAGATGTTCGGCGCTATCGCCAAGACCTACTACGCCAAGGTGCTGGGCGTGGAGCCCGAGCGTCTGTTTGTGGTGTCCGTGATGCCGTGCACGGCCAAGAAGGCCGAGTGCGCGTTACCGAGCATGGTGGGCGAGGACGGTACGCCCGACGTTGACGTTGCGCTGACGGTGCGCGAGATGGTGCGCATGATCCGCGCGAACCACGTGAGCGTGGACACGTTGGTCGAGGAGCCGCTCGACACGCCGCTGGGCTTTGGCACGGGCGCGGGTGTGATCTTTGGCGCCACGGGCGGCGTGATGGAGGCCGCCGTGCGCTCGGCCTATTACCTGGTGACGGGTAAGAACCCCGACGCGGATTTCTTTACCGATGTGCGCGGCCTGGACGGCTGGAAGGAGGCCGTGGCCGATATCGATGGCACCAAGGTGCGCGTCGCCGTGGCACACGGGCTGGGCAACGCCGCCCGTCTGCTCGACGCGATTCGTGACGGCCGCGTGAGCTATGACTTCGTTGAGGTCATGGCATGCCCGGGCGGCTGCGTCGGCGGCGGCGGTCAGCCCATCCACGACGGCTGCGAGCTGGCAGCCGAGCGCGGTCAGGTGCTGTGGGGCCTGGATGCCGCTGCGGACATTCGCTTCTCGCACGAGAATCCCGATGTCCAGGCGTGCTACCGCGAGTTCTTGGGCGAGCCGCTCTCGCCGCTGGCCGAGGAGCTGCTGCATACCGACCATCACGCATGGGCGATGCCTAACGAGGGGACGTGCTAGCGATGCGCGCGTTTAATGTTGAGATGTCGCGCCGGGGGTTTGCCTCGGTGCTCGCCGCGGGCGCCCTGTCGCTTGCGCTCGCGGGCTGTGGCGGCGGAGCTGCCGGTGCCGGGTCCGCCGCGGGCTCGGCTGCCACGGACGGTGCCGGTGCTGCCGCAGAGCCGGTCGAGGTGCACGCCGCCTCGCTCAAGGGCCCGACGTCGATCGGTCTGGTGCAGTTTATGGACCAGGCTGCTGATGGCGAGACGGACAATGAGTTCGACTTTGCGATCAACACTGCCGCCGACGAGATTGTGCCCAAGGTCATTCAGGGCGATATCGACATTGCTCTGGTGCCCGCCAACGTGGCGAGCGTGCTCTACAACAAGACCGAGGGCGCGGTGCAGGTCATCGACATCAACACGCTGGGCGTGCTGAACGTGGTGACGGGCGACGCGAATGTGTCCTCGTTTGGCGATCTGGCGGGCCATACCGTCTACATGACGGGCAAGGGCACCACGCCGGAGTACGTCATGAACTACCTGTTGGAGCGCGCGGGCCTGACCGGCCAGGTGGCGCTTGAGTTTAAGAGCGAGCCCACCGAGGTGCTGTCGGCCTTGCTTGCCGACCCGTCCGCTGTGGGCGTGCTACCGGAGCCGTTCAAGACCGCTGCCATCGCCAAGAGCGAAGGCAAGCTGTCGGCGCCGGTGAGCCTGACCGATGTGTGGGACGAGCTGGCGGGTGACACGGGCTCGCGCTTGCTGACGGGCGTGACCGTGGTGCGCCGCGCGTTTGCCGAGGAACATCCCGAGGCCGTGGCGGAGTTCTTGAGCTGCCATGCGGCGAGCGTTAAGGCTGTCAATGCGGCACCGGCAGACTGGGCGCAGGCCGTGGTCGATGCCGGCATCGTGGACAACGCCAAGATCGCCGAGAAGGCGATCCCCGGGTGCATGCTTGTGTGCCAGACGGGCAAGGATATGAAGGCGGCGCTTAGCGGGTATCTGCAGGTGCTGTCCGACGCGGACGCGAGCGCCGTGGGTGGTAAACTTCCGGCTGACGATTTCTACTACTTGGAGTAGCCCGTGCGTGCGTTTGCTCGACATATGACAGAGCGTATGAAGGCGGTGGCGGCAGCAGGTGCCGTCGCCGCCTTTTGGCTTGCCGCGTGGATGCTGGTGGCGGCGCTGGTGGCGCAGCCGTTGATCTTGCCGGGGCCGGGTGCTGTTGCCTTGGCGCTGCTACGCCTGGTGTGCGATGGCGGTACCTGGGCGATTTTGGCGGGCTCGGGCGCGCGGATACTGGGCGGGCTGGCGCTTGCCGCGGTGTGTGGTGGTCTGCTGGCCGGAATTACGTCGCGCTCGCAGGCGTTCGCGCACTTGGTGGCTCCGGCGCTGTCGTTTGTAAAGGCGACGCCGGTCGCCTGCGTGGTGGTCCTGCTGCTTATTTGGTTGGGATCGGCGCGCGTGAGCATCGCCGCTGTCTTTTTGATGGCGCTGCCGGGCGTGTATTTTTCGCTGGCCGAGGGCTTGGCACGGGTGAATAAACCGCTGGAGCAGATGTTCCGTCTGCATGGCGTGCGCGGCTGGCGCCTGTTTTGCGCCCATACCTGGCGCGAAGTCCTGCCGTTTGTGCTTTCGTGCGCCCGCGCCGTGATCGGCATGAGCTGGAAGGCCGGCGTGGCAGCCGAGCTGATCGGCATGGCGGTGGGCACCGTGGGTGAGCGCATCTATCAGGCAAAGCTTTTGATTGAGACGGCTGATTTGCTGGCGTGGACCGTGCTGGTCGTTGCCGCCTCGTGGGCGTGTGAGCGCGTGCTGGTGTGGCTGCTGCGGGTTTCAGGACCCGTGGCGTGGCGCGCGGCCGTGCGGGCGCATGGGCATGGACTGCGCGGGCGTGCGGGGGCTCGAGCGATGGCACTGCAGCGGAGCTTGCGCTTGCTGTGGGCGATCGTGCGCCCTGGGCGCCGGCGCTGGATGGTCTGGTGCTCAACGTGCCTGCGGGTGGGCGTATCTGCGTGATGGGCGCTTCGGGCATGGGCAAGTCGACGCTGCTTTCGTTGGCAGCGGGGGAGTGCTCGCCGTGCTCGATGGTGTTTCAGGATGCACGCTTGGCCGAGTCCGCCTCGGCGCTGGATAACGTGCTGGTGTGCGCCGATGCGCGTGTGGATGCTTCGAGCGCCGCGGCATTGCTGCGCCTGCTGGTGCCGGGAGTCGATGTGGATGCTCGCGTGGCCGAGCTTTCGGGCGGGCAGCGCCGTCGCGTCGAGATTGCTCGAGCCCTGCTGTGCCCGGGCGGCGTGGTGATTCTTGACGAGCCCTTTACCGGCCTGGATGCCGCCGCGCGCGATGCGACGACCAAGGTCGTGCTCGACCTGCTCGACGGCCGCACGCTCTTGCTTGCCACGCACGACGCCGCCGACGCTCAGGCCCTCGATATCTCGGACATCATCACGCTCTAAAAACTAACTCAGCAACAAAATGATTCGTTTTCCTCCGTCCCCATGGGGTCTGGTGTGGTATTCTATCTGCGGGGTAATACTTAGGAATACCAAGTAATACCAACGCCGCAGAAACAAACTCCAGATGCGGGTCAATCGGGTTGCCTTCACAGCCCGTCGCCCAGCCGCGTGGCCCGCATCTATCCGCACCACCGTCGTTTCAAAAAGGAAGCGCCATGGCAGAACACATGACCCCCGTAGTCGCGAAGGTCTTGCCCGAGGAGAAGGCAGCCTTCGCGGCGGCAACCCAGCTCGTGGGCACCACGCCGTCCAACGCCATCCGCATGTTTATCGCCGCGTTCAATCGCTGCGGCACCTTTCCGTTTGACATCTCGCCCAACGGGGCCTTTGGCAAAGAGTGTCCCCAACAGCTAGTCGTTGAAGAACGTCCCCAATGACTAGTCGTCGGGAGGAGGTTGGCATGCTCAATGCGATGATTTGGGCGCTTGCCTGTTTTGGCGTCGTCGCTGCCGATATTGCCCTGAGTGTCGTTTTGTTCTCCGCCCTTGGCGTGGCATCGGTGTTCATGGGTTTTTCGATCGATGGCCTCGACATTCAATTGCTTCAGGCCGTCGCGCAGACGGCATCGTTTTTGATGGCGCTGCTGTGGTGGCGTTATCTGTGGCCGCGTTCGTTTATGGCACGCTGGCAAAGCGAGCGTCCGCTCGGCGGGGGAGCGCGTGGGGCGTGGAAACGCATCGCCTGCGTTATCGTGATTGGCCTGGCCCTGCAGGTAGTCGTTGGTTACGTGACCGACGCCGTGCTGTCGCTGTTGCCCGATGCCGCGGCCGACTACAGCGAGCTTGTCGAGGAAACAGGCATGGGCGACACCAACTATCTCGCCGTCCTGACTACGGTGCTCGGTGCCCCATTTTGTGAGGAGCTGCTGGTGCGCGGCATTATTTTTGAGTTTTCGCTCCGAGCGTTTAATCCGCAGTGCCGCCCACTTTGGAAGCGCCGGCGTCGTGCGAGCGCGCAGGACGGCGCCATGGTGCCCTGGGCGGCCCCAAGCACGTGGGGTATCGCCGCGGCGATTGTGCTGCAGGCGGCAATCTTCGGTTTTATGCACATGAATTGGGTGCAGGGTTGCTACGCGGGTGCCGCCGGTCTCATCTTTGGTTGGGTGCTCGTGACGACGGGAAAGCTCCGCTACACGATCCTGTTGCACTTTGCCTTTAATGCCGGGTCGTATCTCATGACGTTGCTCTGGTTTGTGAACACGCCGCTCGACGTGGTGGTCACGGTTGCCATCGCCGGCTTTGTGCTGGTAGAGGCGATGCGCTCGCTGCACCACGCGTGTGGGACGGACGCAGCGAGCGCATTGCTGCCCTAGTTGCGACGCCCGCCTCCGTTGGCGCCCTGACGCCCCTGGGCCGCGCGATTGCGACCGGCAGTGTTTTGCGCGCGCGACATGCCGCCGTGCCCCTTGCTGCCCTTAGGCCCCTTGCCAGCGCCACCGCCATGTGGTTTGCCGCCCTTCTTGCCGGTTCCATGCCCACCGCCAGCAGATGTCTCGCCCGGGCGCGGGGGCACGGGACGAATCAGGCAATGCTTGGTGTAGCCAATCAGGTCACGACGCCCAGCCTTTTCCAGTGCCTCGCGCACGAGCTTGTAGTTCTCGGGCTTGCGATATTGGATGAGCGCGCGCTGCATGGCCTTCTCGTGCGGGTCGCGTGCCACGTAGATCGGCTGCATGGTGCGCGGGTCCACACCGGTGTAGTACATGCACGTCGACATGGTGGACGGCGTGGGGTAGAAGTCCTGCACCTGCTCGGGCATGTAGCCCATGTCGCGCACGGCTTCGGCAAGGTCCACGGCTTCCTTCATCGTCGAGCCGGGGTGGCTCGAGATCAGATACGGCACCACATACTGCTTGAGTCCGTATTCGCGGTTCAGGCGTTCAAATTTACGGCAGAACGCGTCGTAGACGGCGCGGCTCGGCTTGCCCATCACGGACAGTACTGCGTCGCTCACGTGCTCGGGTGCCACGCGCAGCTGGCCCGAGACGTGGTGCTCCAGCAGCTCACGCAAAAACTCGTCCGAGGTGTCGGCCATGGTGTAGTCAAAGCGGATGCCGCTGCGGACGAAGACCTTCTTGACGCCCGGCAGCTGGCGCAGGTCGCGCAGCAGCTGCGTGTAGCCGCTCTCGTCGACCACCATGTTCTTGCACACGCTCGGCCACAGGCAGCGCTTGTTCTTGCACACGCCGTGCTTGAGCTGCTTGTCGCAGGCAGGGCGGCTAAAGTTGGCCGTCGGTCCGCCCACGTCGTTGATGTAGCCCTTAAACTCGGGATCGCGCGTGAGCAGCTCGGCCTCGCGCATGATCGAGTCGTGGCTGCGCATCTGCAGCACGCGGCCCTGGTGGAAGGTGAGGGCGCAAAATGAGCACTCACCAAAACAGCCACGGTTGGAGCTAATGGAAAACTTGATCTCGGCAAAGGCCGGCACGCCGCCCGCCGCATCGTAATCGGGATGCCAATCGCGTGCGTAGGGGAGTTCGGCCACCTCGTCCATCTCATCGGTAGTGAGCGTCGCCGATGGCGGGTTCTGCACCACATAGACGCTGTTGGGGTAGGGCTCTACCAGGCGGTGTCCGGTGATGGGGTCCATATTCTGCTGCTGCACATTGAAGCTGCGTGCGTAGTTGAGCTTGTCGGCGGTAAGGTCGTCCCAGCTGGGCAGCAGGTCGTAGTCGTAGACCTCGTCGAGCGAACCCGTGCGGTAGACGGTGCCGTTGATATAGGTGATCTGATCGACGGGCAGCCCCGCGTCGAGCGCGTCGGCAATCTCGACAATCGCGTGCTCGCCCATGCCGTAGATGAGGATGTCGGCGCCCGAGTCGAGCAGTACCGAGCGCTTGAGCTTGTCCTGCCAGTAGTCATAGTGAGCCAGACGGCGTAGGCTCGCCTCGATGCCGCCGATGATGATGGGGGCATCCTTGAACGTCTGGCGGATAAGGTTGCCGTAGACCGTGACGGCTCGGTTGGGACGGCGCCCCTCCTCGCCACCGGGGGTATAGGCATCGGTGTGGCGGCGGTGCTTGGTCACCGAATAGTGGTTGACCATGGAGTCCATGTTACCGGCGCTGACGAGAAAGCCCAGGCGCGGCTCACCGAGTACGCTGATGCTGGCGGGATCAGTCCAGTCGGGCTGGCAGATGATGCCCACTTTGTAGCCGTGCGCGTCGAGTACGCGGCTGACGACGGCCATGCCAAAGCTGGGGTGGTCCACGTAGGCGTCGCCGCAGATGTAGACAAAGTCGCACTGGTCCCAGCCGCGCGCATCCATGTCGGCGCGGCTGACGGGGAGGAACTTATCGCGGCCCGGGCGCCAGGGACGGGCAGGCGCTGCCGGGGCATGTGCGGGGCGCGAGCTCTGCGCCTTGCCGCCACGCTTTTGCTGCTGGCTGCGCTGGTTGTTCTGAGCGTGCTGAGGCTTTTTTGCCACGATCCCTCCCGGTGTTTGTATGCTGCACGTAATTGTAACCAGTCTTTTTGGGATGGGGCTAAAAAGACTGGTGGAGTACATGAGCTGACGGATTGGCGCGTCGATGCGGGTGCCGTTTGTTTCCAGACTGTGTATCCCTGTGTCGAAGGGGTCGTCTCGCGCGCACGCCATGTTGTCAATGGGTTACAGTATGAACGGCGGCTATGTTTCCGCCAACGCACGAGAGAGTCGTCAACAAGGAGGATGCACGACGATGCAGCGTGCCAAACAGATATCGGAGTCTATTGAGCTGGGCATCATCTTGGCGCTCGCCGGTGGCTTTATGGACGTGTATTCGTACATTGGGCGCGACCATGTTTTCGCCAACGCGCAGACAGGCAACATCCTGCTCGTGGGCGTGAGCATCTCGGAGGGCAACTGGGCACTTGCGGAGCGCTACTTCTTCCCTGTGGTGTCGTTTGCCGTGGGTATTATGCTTGCCGATCTGGTACACGAGCGGTTTGGCAGCGTGATCCACTGGCGTCAGGTGACGGTGTTCTTTGAAGCCGTCATCTTGCTGGGCGTGAGCTTTATCCCGGGCGGAAATTTCAACCTGCTCGCCAACTGCCTCACCTCGTTTGCCTGCGGCATGCAGGTCGAGAGCTTCCGCAAGATCCACGGTCACGGCATCGCTACGACCATGTGCATCGGCAACTTGCGCAACGCGCTGCAAAACGTGGACGATTACATCATCACCCACAGGCGCGGCTTTTTGGAAAACGGCCTGCTGTACTTTGGCGTGATCTTTACCTTTGTGTTTGGCGCCGTGTTGGGCAACTGGTGTATTGAGCGCATGGGCCTGCACGCCATCGTCGTGGCGAGCTTGCTGCTGTTTGTCGCATTTGCCATCATGTTCATCGACCGCGAGCGCGACTTGCGCTTACGCTGGAAGGTTGCGGCCGAGGCTTGGAAAGAGGGCTGCCGAAAGTAACCGAATGCGGCAAAGGGGCTGTCCCTTTGCCGCACTGATCAATATTGGGGAGGGGACGGCCATCTCGGCCGCCCCTTTTTTGGAGTCTTAAGCGCTAAGGTGCATGTTTGTAATGACAAGATTTGACGTCAGCAAAGCGTGTTACTTGAGGCTATAGAATAAAAATGTCATCTTTCCAGCTATGATTATTAGTTAAGGGGATGGACATATGTCAGAGCTTTTTATTCAAAATAAGACGACAGTAATCAAGTTGATAATCAAGGCGGAGAACTGTCCTCTTTATTGCTTTGTAGAGCCTTTCTGAGCAGCTATTCTATTATTAGTCTGGATGAGTCTTGCAACAATTTAGATAGTGTTTCGATATCCTTTTTGAAAGTAGCGTTTACGCAGGAGATGAAAAAGCATGCCGCCATTATTGCGGATCATGGACATGGTTTTGAACAATTTGCAGACTATGTAATACAGTTCCAGGAGCCAGGAAAAAACTATCTAGCTCCTGAATGTTGTTACGAACTGCTTTTTGCGATTTATTCGAGATGCTCTTCAATCCGAGCCCTAAGAAGGGCAATGGCTGTAGGTATTCCAATTGCGGCGGCTAATTCGGCTTTATCCAAAACCTGTATGCTAAAGCACGATTGTTTATCACATTGAAGGACGATAACTGAAGATAGTTTCACTTCCCGTTGGCTGAATATATCGTAATCTCCAAATAGGAAGTTACCTTTTATTGTGTAATTCGGTATGTTCGTTATGCACTTCATCTCAAGTCTGTTTAGGCCATAATCAAACACCGCAACTTCCTCGTGTTCGATGATGAGCGCAACCCTGGGCATGTTGCTAAAACCACCGTCGACGACAGTGAAGAGTTTTTCATTTGCATCGTCATAAACGGTATATTTAAGACTCAATAGCTGTCCTAGTGGACCCGTGAACCCATGTTTTTTGATGTTGAGGCTGTCTCCCGCTGGGTTGATGAGAGCCAGAGTATGCGGATAAGGGTTACCTTCAATTGAGATTCGATATTCGTTTGTAGCCGTCTTGCTCGATTTAGGACCACTAGCCACCATGCGTCATCGCCTCGATCGAATTGGAACCGTCTTCTGCTTCGTGCGGAGAATTACGCTGTACGTTGCAGTAGATGCAGCTGCAATAACCGCATGGGCAATTTCTAACAAAATGAATGACGTTATTTGCTGCATGCATGTTATTCACTACAAAATATCTTTTTATAAACGTATTGTCAAACATATATTGCTAAAACAGAAGCAATTTATAGACTGAGTCGGTCGCATTCTTTGGGCGATTGCTCCTATAATCTAGCCTTCGCTGCTGTCGGGAGGGAAGAACTAGGGCTCCGTTATTCTGTTGAAACGCTTTAACACTTTTGACGTTCTCACGCGTTTTTTGTTTCAAAAGCGTTAGGATGGGACTCATAGCGTGGGGCGTAATGGATGCCCCGCACACGATGGGAGGCTATCAATGGCTAATCGTTTCGTTCTCAATACCATCTCTTATCATGGTTCCGGCGCCATCAAGGAGATCCCCGGCGAGCTTCAGCGTCGCGGCTACAAGAAGATCTTCGTCTGCTCCGACCCCGATCTGGTCAAGTTTGGCGTTACCGCTAAGGTGACCGACGAGCTCGACGCCGCCGGCATCGCTTGGAGCCTCTACTCCGAGATCAAGCCCAACCCCACCATCCAGAACGTCAAGGACGGCGTCGAGGCCTTCAAGGCCGCCGAGGCTGACGCTATCGTGACCATCGGTGGCGGCTCCTCCATGGACACCGCTAAGGCCATCGGCATTATTATCAACAACCCCGAGTTCGCCGATGTCCGCAGCCTCGAGGGCGTTGCTCCGACTAAGAACCACGCCGTGTTCACCATCGCCGTGCCGACGACCGCCGGTACCGCCGCTGAGGTGACCATCAACTACGTCATCACCGACCCCGAGAAGGTCCGCAAGTTCGTGTGCGTCGACACCAACGACGCCCCCGAGGTCGCCGTCGTCGACCCCGACATGATGGCTTCCATGCCCGCCGGCCTGACCGCTTCCACTGGCATGGACGCTCTGACCCACGCCATCGAGGGCTACACCACCAAGGGCGCTTGGGAGCTCTCCGACATGTTCCACTTTGAGGCTATTAAGCTGATCAGCGAGAACCTGCGCGACTCCGTCGCCGAGGCCAAGTCCGGTCAGCCCGGCTCCGGCCGCGAGGGCATGGCTCTTGGCCAGTATGTCGCCGGCATGGGCTTCTCCAACGTTGGCCTGGGCATCGACCACGCCATGGCTCACACCCTGTCCGCTCACTACGACACCCCGCACGGCGTCGCCTGCGCCATGCTGCTGCCGATCGCCATGGAGTTCAACAAGCCGGTTTGCGCCGAGCGCCTGGCCAAGGTTGCCGTTGCCATGGGCGTTGACACCACGGGCATGAGCACCGACGAGGCCGCCGACGCCGCCATCGCCGCCGTCAAGCAGCTCTCCGCCGACGTGAACATCCCGCACGTCTGCGAGGCCATGAAGGCTGACGAGATCGAGGTCCTGGCCAAGGACGCCATGGCCGACGCCTGCTTCCCGGGTAACCCGCGCGAGGCGACGCTCGACGACGTCATCGAGCTCTTCAAGAAGATCTGCCCGGCTGCCTAACTTGGTTCGGCGGGCCCCTGCCCGTTAGCCCCAGAATCGTCCTCGGACATGTCGGAGGCCCCGCTGCGCACTTCGTGCGGCGGGGCCTCCTTCTGTCCTGCGGAAAGATTCTGGGGCTAACGGGCAGGGGCCCGCCGGCTTGTTGTTGTAGCGGGCACGGTTCTGGGGAGCTCGATGGGTCATCTCGCTAGGTAAAAAGATGGTTCGCGGTGGTATTGTAGCTGTGGGTTTAATTCGATATGAAAGGGTGACTTTGGTGTCCAAGATGGATTCTACGCTCTCCTATATTACTGACCAGTTGAAGGCGCTTACCTCGATTGCTTCGCCTACGGGCTATACCCGTGCGGCGACTGATTATCTGATGGAGACGTTGCGCGATATGGGCTTTGGGCCCGAGCGCTCCAATAAAGGCAACGTGCTCGTTGAGCTTGGTGGTGAGGGTGAGCCGCTCGTGTTGGCGAGCCATGTCGATACCCTGGGCGCCATGGTGCGTTCCATTAAGGACAATGGCCGCCTGCGTCCCACGACGCTTGGTGGGCACCAGTGGTCTACGGCCGATGGCGAGAACTGCACCGTCTACACGCGTGACGGTAATGTCTACACGGGTGTGGCCCTTAATACCGAGCCTTCGGCGCATGTGGCCGATGAGCCGGTCAAGACCATCGAGAAGAACATGGAAATCCTGCTCGACGAGAACGTTGACAGCAAGGACGATGTGCTCGAGCTGGGTATTCAGACCGGCGACATCATCGCTATGGACCCGCGCACCACGGTGACGGAGAGCGGCTACATCAAGAGTCGCTTCCTTGACGACAAGCTGTCCGCGTCGATTCTGCTGTGTTTGGCCCGCGCTGTCGCCGACGGCGAGTTGACCCTTTCGCGCAAGGTTTCGCTGCTCTTTACGGTGTACGAGGAGGTCGGCCACGGCGGTGCCTTTGTGTCGGCCGACACGCGCGAGATGATCAGCGTGGACATGGGCTGCGTGGGCGACGACCTGGGCTGCACCGAGCGCATGGTTTCGATTTGCGCTAAGGATTCGGGCGGTCCGTACAACTACGATCTGGTGACCACGCTGTCCAACATCGCGCGCGAGCTGGAGCTCGATTACGCCATCGATGTGTACCCGCACTACGGCTCCGACGTCGAGGCCACGCTCTCGGCCGGCTACGACATTCGCCATGGTCTGATCGGCCCCGGCGTGTACGCGAGCCACAACTACGAGCGCAGCCACATCGACGGTGTGCGTAATACCTTTGAGCTGGTTCGCGCCTACGTTCAGCGCTAGGGGAGCAGCTTGCGACTCGGCTGACCAATCGCTAAGGCCCGATTTCTCGGGCCTTTTTTCGCTTCATTCTGTTTAGTATTATACTGTATGTAACTAATTAACTTAACGTTTGGAATACTTAACGAGGTGATGCGGCATATGAATGCATCTGAGTACTTATCTATGGGTGATGCTGCCCGCCTCTTGGGCGTTACGAAAGCCCGCATATCGCAACTTGCCGCATCGGGGACGCTTGCGTGCGATATTGTGGGCGGCCGGAAGATGATCGAGTACAATTCTGTGGTCGCTTATCAAAAGGTCCGCAAACGTGGACGCCGTCCTGCGGCCGATGTGGGACGCAAGTTTACGCTGATGTCGGCCGACCATGAGGTCGCGCATGTCTCATTTGATCCGACGCGCGAGTTTCCCTTCGAAATCGCCGAGGTCCTCGACGCACAGAGGATGCCGTTTGGCACGTGCTCGAGCTCTTCTCCAACGGTGAATAAACGGGAGCTCAACGTGTGGTGGGGCCATCGGTCGGTGCCTGACGTCCGCCCCGGGCTCGTCTCGCGCTATCGTGAACTGGGAATTGCCAGTGGTATCGAGGTGCCGGTTCGGTGCCTGGGCCTATCGCTTTCGGATTGTTATTGGCTGCGGCCGGCCGATTGCGACGAACTCAAATGGCAAAACATCAATTACTTTGAGAACGAATTTGAGCGATCGGCGCCCGAAGAGCGTTCGGGTTGGCTGGAAGGCATCGGTCTTAAAAATCCGGATAACACGTCCGAGGGCGAGCTTCCTAAATCGTGGATGATTCGCAACGGCGTTCGCGTTCTGGTCAAGGGATGCGGCATGGACGATCAACGTCCCTTTAACGAGGCGGTTGCAACGGCTCTACATCGTCGCTTGCTGTCGGAGGGCGAGTTTGTTCCTTATACGGTTGAGCGGATGTTCGATGGCCCTGTGTGTCTGTGCGACGACTTTCTAGACGGCCGCGAGGAATATGTTCCGGCTGTTTACGTTAAGAACGCCCTTGGCGGCCAGCGAGGAAGCTCGACGTACGACCGGTACTGCCGCTACCTCGGCAAGCATGGTGTCGATGAGGCCGCTGTGAGAAGGTCTATGTCGCAGATGATTGTCTGCGATGCCCTTTTGGCCAACAGCGACCGCCATTGGCGAAACTTCGGCATCATCCGCAATGTCGATACCCTGGAGATAAGGCCTGCTCCGCTGTTCGATAGCGGCAATTGCCTGTGGTACAACGTACCAACTGTCGTGCTCGCAGCTGGGGAGTTTGGGTTTTCCGCTAAGCCGTTTGGGCCCGACCCTTCCGTCCAGCTGGCGCTTGCGGACTCGCTCGATTGGTTCGATCCATCGCGGCTCAACGGATTTGTTGATGAGGCGATCGAGATTCTTTCGCAGAGCGAATGGGCGACGGCGGAGGGTCGACTCGAGGCCATTTGCCGCGGCCTCGAGCGTCGCGTAATCGAGGTTAGTGCCGCTGTTGAGGTGCTTCGACACGTGCAGCGATAAACCTGCGGCTACTTAAGTGCGCCGGTCACCGTACCGCCGCCGAGGACGATGTCGCCGCGGTAGACTACAACGGCTTGGCCGGGGGCGATGGCTCGTTGCGGCTCGTCAAAAGTTAGCAGCATCTGCCCGTTTGCGCCGCGCGTGAGCACTGCTGCCTGGTCTTTCTGACGGTAGCGGTACTTGGCACCTACGCGAATGCCGCCGGCGTCGAGCTCCGCCTCCATGCATGCGTCCGGCGCGCTCCAGATCCACTCATCGGCCGTGAGGGCAGCGGCGGTCAGGTCCTCGGCTTCGCCCAGATGCACGGTGTTGTTGGCGGCGTCGACGCCCGTCACATACACGGGATGCGCCATCGCGACGCCCAGGCCCTTGCGCTGGCCGATGGTGTAGCGCAGCGCGCCGTTGTGGCGCCCGACCACGCTGCCGTCGCGCCACACAATGTCGCCCGGTGCAGCGGCATGTCCGCAGCGGCGCTCGATATAGCCCGCGTAGTCACCGTCTGGAATAAAGCAGATATCCTCGCTTTCGGCCTTCTTGGCGTTGGTAAAGCCCTGCTCGGCGGCTATGCGGCGCACGTCGCGCTCTTTGTCTAGGCCTGCCAGCGGAAAAATCGTGTGCGCCAGGCGCTCCTGCGTAAGCGAATACAAAAAGTAACTCTGGTCCTTTTTGGGGTCCTCGCCGCGATGCAGCTGCCAGGTGCCGTCGGGCGTCTGGCTCGTTTTGGCATAGTGGCCCGTGGCGATGAAGTCACAGCCCATATCGAGTGCCGCATCGAGCAGCGCGCCAAACTTAATGTGGCGGTTGCAGATAATGCACGGATTGGGCGTCAGTCCTTCCTGGTAGGCGTTCACAAAGCGCTCGATCACGCTGCGGTCGAAGGTCTGCTGCAGGTCGAGCACATGGTGGGGTATCCCCAGACGCTCGGCGACGGCTTTTGCATCGGCGATGTCGCGGTCGACTTTGCTCATGCCCGTGGCAGGGTCGGGCGCGGGGCAGGTGAGGCGCATGGTGGCGCCGACGCATTCGTATCCCTGGCGCTTGAGCAGGTACGCGGTCACGCTGGAATCGACGCCGCCGCTCATGGCGACGAGCACGCGCTTGTTGTGCATGGGGAGGTTCTCCTTGGTGGCATGTGGCCAAAAAAGAAAAGCGGCGCGGGAGGCTGGTTCCGCGCCGCAGACATTGTAGCAAGTTCGGACGTCTCGTGGGACACCCTAACGAGATGGGCTCAGGCGGCCAGAAGAGAGAGGAGACCGGCGTGCCTTGGGCCTATCGACAAGTGACGGGCCCTTAGTCCTGGAACAGTGCCGTGGACAGGTAGCGCTCGCCGGTGTCGGCAAGCAGGGCCACGATGGTCTTGCCCTCGTTCTCGGGGCGCTTGGCCAGCTGCAATGCGGCCCACACGACGGCACCGGACGAAATGCCCACGAGCACGCCTTCCTTGTGGCCCACGGCGCGGCCGGTGGCAAAGGCGTCGTCGTTCTCGACGGGGATGATCTCGTCGTAGACCCGGGTGTCGAGGACGTCGGGCACAAAGCCGGCGCCGATGCCCTGGATCTTGTGCGGGCCGGCCTGGCCCTTGGAGAGCACCGGGGAGGTGGCGGGCTCGACGGCGACTACCTTAATCTCGGGGTTCTGCTCCTTGAGGAACTCGCCCACGCCGGTCACGGTACCACCGGTGCCAACGCCGGCGACGAAGATGTCGACCTTGCCGTCGGTGTCGTCCCAGATCTCGGGGCCGGTCGTGGCCTTGTGGATGGCGGGGTTGGCGGGGTTCACAAACTGGCCGGCGATAATGCTGTTGGGAGTCTCCTTCTGCAGCTCCTCGGCCTTGGCGATAGCGCCCTTCATGCCCTTGGAGCCGTCGGTGAGCACGAGCTGCGCACCGTATGCCTGCATCAGCTTGCGGCGCTCGACGGACATGGTCTCGGGCATAGTGATGATCACCTTGTAGCCGCGGGCGGCCGCCACGGAGGCGATACCGACGCCGGTGTTGCCGCTCGTGGGCTCGATGATGGTGTAGTCGCCGCCGCGCACGAGCTCGCCTGCCTTCTCGGCCTCGTCAATCATGTTCTTGGCGACGCGGTCTTTAACGGATCCGGCGGGGTTGAAGTATTCCAGTTTGACGAGCACGCGAGCCTTGAGGTCCTCGTCGGCCTCAAAGTGGGTGAGCTCCAGAAGCGGGGTGTGGCCGATAAGCTGATCGATGGACGTGTAAACCTTGCTCATGGTGAACCTCCAAAGTGTTCAAGTTGCTGGTTGCCGTGTGGTTTTACGGTGTGTCTAGCAGCTAAACCCATAAACCTTATAGGTTGTTCGTTTAGCTGTTGGCAAGCATAGTAGACACTAAAGCCTAGTAATGCAATAGGAAATAGAAGATTATTACGAGTCGATTAACCATCTTGACCGGAACGGGTATTTTCAAACCCATTTTTTCGGCTAGAATTTCAACGGACTAAAAGACCGAAAGGCAGCACTATATATGTTGGTTTCTACTAAGGGCAGGTACGCCCTGCGCGTTATGGTCGATCTGGCCGAGCACCAGGCGGCCGGTCGCATCCCGCTCAAAGAGATCGCGGCGCGACAGGGGATTTCCGAGAAATATCTCGAGAACATCTTGGCTACGCTCGTGCGCGCCAACATGCTTTCGGGCATGCGTGGCAAGGGCGGCGGCTATGTGCTCACGCGTCCGCCCGAGCAGTACACGGTGGGCGAGATCCTGCGCCTGACCGAGGGTAGTCTGGCGCCGGTCGCCTGCCTGGATGGCGACTGCAAGGGTTGCTCGCGATCTGATGAGTGTCCCACGCTCGACGTGTGGAAGAACCTGGACAAGCTCATCAACGATTACCTCGACGGCGTGACGCTCGATCAACTTGTCGCTCCCAACCATGGCTACGACTACGTCATCTAGCCCACCTGCCATTTGGGGACGGGGTGGAAATGGTAGATTTTCTTGCCCTCTGAGACTTGGCAAATAAGAAGGCCGCCCATTTTTGCGATGGGCGGCCTTTGATTTGGTCCGATGCGTTTGCGTGTCGGGGGCGTTCTACTCTTCGGCAATGCTATCGAGGATGCTGCGCATGATGGACACTAGGATGCTGCCCATAAAGGCCGAGCCAAAGCCGGCGATGGAGATGCCGACGCCCAACAGGTTGACCGACAGGTAGCTGGCGAGCTCCAGCATAAAGCTGTTGAGCACGAGCTGGAAAATGCCGAGCGTAATGATCGTGAGCGGCAGCGAGATGACCGTGAGGAACGGTTTGACGAACGAATCGACGATGTTGAGGAACAGCCCCACAAAGGCAAAGCAGACCCAGGCCTCGGCAAGGCCGAAAGGTTGGATGCCGGGGACGAGGAACGTGGCGATTGCGATGGCGATCGAGGTGAAGAGCCAGTTAAGCATAAAGCGCATGGCGTGAATCCTTTCTTGCGCCGGGGTTGCTGGCGTCGCGTGAAGCGGCTTGCGGCGGCGACTTGGATGGTTGCGCGGGCGCGCCGCGGTGTTTGGGCGCCCATTGTCTCAAATATTCGTGGAGCTTACGTGCGCATTCGGTTTCTAAACGGCGTTCGTCCTGAAAAACGTGCCGCTGACAGAGAGTCTTGTCACTTTAGTTTGGTGGTGTGCTACACTGCTACGGGCAAATAGCCCATGCATAGTTTTATTGCATATTACGGGCGAACGATGCCCGATGTCAGTATCAACTTCGATGCCTTATGGCGGGTTTGGCGGTGATCGATGAATATCGAGAACATGTTTGACAAGCCTGATGTCAAGCAGCTGGTCCACGCATTTAGTCTTTTGGATGACGAGAACGATATCCAGGCGTTTTTAACCGATATCTGCACGCCGCGCGAGATTTGCGATTTATCGCAGCGCCTGCAGGTCGCGCGCTATCTGGATGACGGCGAGCCCTATGTTGAGGTTCAGGCCCGCACCGGCGCTTCGTCCACCACGGTGAGCCGCGTGTCCAAGGCGCTTAATGGTGAGTACGGTGGCTATCGCAAGATTCTCATCAAACTGGAGGATGGCGAGTAGGCCAGCGGTAAAAACAAATTGCGCAGAACCGTCCCTTCGGGGGCGGTTTTTTGATCCCTCGGGGACGGAGGAAAACGTATCACCGGGTTAGACTGACCCCTCGTTGATCCGTTTTCCTCCGTCCCCGAGGGATCAAATCTGTTGGCGTGGGGCAAATCTGTCCGCGTGGGCGGGTAGGATGGATGCATTGATTATTGCGAACGGTTTGAGTGGAGGACCATGCCTGTTCGAATCTATACCACCAATACCGGTACGGACTTGAGCGATGCCGAGGCGGCGTTGCTCGCCGACCTGGTTGCCCGCCACGGGCGTGCCGTTTTGCTGGCGCCCTCGTTTGCCGAGCTCGACCTGTGCCGTCACGATGCTGCGGTTGCTGGCGCCTCGCTGGGCGTTGACTACAAAACCCCCGCGTCGTGGCTTCGTTCGCTGTGGGAGCTTATGGGCGATGGTCGCAGCTTCGTCGACAACATGCAGCGCCAGATGCTGTTCTCGGACATGATTGCCCGTCGCGACGATGCCGACCTGCAGCCGCTTTCGTGCAGTCAGGGCACGGTGCGCATGCTCGCGCGCATGGCCCGCGATGTGCTTCCGGGCGTAGCGGGAACGGGTGCCGGGCGCTGCTGCGGCGACGTTTGCCGGCCCAATCCCAAGAGCGACGCCGAGGCTCGCGTGTTCGAGCTGTTGAGTGCCTATGCGAGCGGCTTGGACCGTCGAGACATGGTCGAGCCCTGCGAGGCGGCTGACCTTATGGCCGAGGTGCTGGCCGGCAACCTTCCGGCGTGCGCCCGCGCGGTATGTGTGCGCGGTATCACATCGTTTACGCACGGCCTGCTCGAGCTGCTGTCCGCCGTGGCGAACAATGGGGGAGAAGTCGTTGTGCTGCTTGCCCGCGAGCAGGCGGCAATGCGCGAGGAACTTGCTGCCGCCTTCGATGCCCGCGGTGTGCTGTTTGAGGTCGCGCCGCTGGAGGAGGGTGCCGCTGCGCCCCAGACTGCCTCCAAGTCCGCCGCTCAGCCCACCTTTGTAGAGGTTGCCGGCCCTCACGCCCGCGTCCACGCCTACGTGGATGCAATCGATGAGCTGGTAAAAACGTGTGAGGACGCCGCGGTCGACGGCGGTGTCGCGGCGTCCGCGGACCCCGTGCGCGTGCTCGTGGTGTCTGCCCGGGCACCCCAGCTGTTCGGTGAACTCGCTGCCCGTTTGGCGGCGCGTCATATTGCGGCCGAGACAACCGAGTTCACGGCGTTTTCCCAATCCATCGCGGGCAGGCAGTTCTCGGCGCTCGCCAATCTAATCGAGCGCATGAAGGCCGCTGACGAGGGCACCGCCTCCAAGACTGAGTGGTGGCCCGCGCCGGAGCTTACCGACTGGATTTACAGTCCGCTTTCGGGTGCCGATGCCGCCAGCGCGCGCACCTTCGACAAGAACATGCGCCTGTCGCGCGGCAAGACCACCACGGCCGTCAAAAGCCTGCTGCAGAGCGTGCAGGGCCAGGTCAGGGGCACGCGCAAGGCTGCCAGTGATGATAACTGGTTTAAGAACGTGCCGTGCGTGGTCTCGGACGTGTTCCAAGCGCTGTGGCGCGACAAACCCGTGACGGCGCTCAAGGCCATGCTCGCCGTCGCCGAGACGTTGCCCGATCGCGCCCTTGGAGGCCTTGACGGTCAGGCTCGTCGCCAGGCGGAGACCGCCCTGTTGCGACATGCCATCGACATCCTTATGAACGATGCTCGCGCGCTCGACGTGTCGCAGGCCGCGACCGTGCCGGTTCTTGACGGCGTTCGTACCAAGGTGGACACGCGCAGCACCGCATACGATTACGAGACCTACGAGGTCGACCGCGCGCCGCGCGCCCAGGTGCGCTTTGCGTCGCTTGCCGATGCGGCAGCCCTGCGCCCCGACAGCTACGATGCCGTGCTGTTTGCCGACGTCGACCTGGACAGTTATCCGCTTTCGCACGAAGAGGGACCGCTGGCTACGCTGACGGCAGAGTTAGATCGCAGCGGTGCGACGCTTGAGCCCGCGGCCCTGCTGCGCGTACGCTTTGGCCGCGCGATGCAGGCGGCGCACGGCCCCGTTGTGCTCGCCCGCGTGACGCACGATCGCCAGGCGCGCGAGTGCTACCCGGCAGCCGTTTGGACCGAGCTGCGAGCGCACGCCGAGGCCGCTGGCGCCGCCAAGGTTGCGTGCGTGGGCGAGGGCGGTATCGTCGCCGATTTTGATCCAGCGGCCGGCGAGGGCATCGAGTGCAAGCGTGTTGCGTGCGAGGCTCCTCAGCATTTGAGTGAGGCGGCTGTGCCGTACCTGGTCCTGCGTCGCCGCGATGGCGAGGGCGAGAACGCGCCGCTCGTGCCGCGTCTGACGTCCGCCTCGCAGATTGAGGCGTATTCGACGTGCCCGCTGTGCTGGTTCGTGTCGTATCGCGTGAAGCCCCAGTCCATCGACGCGGGCTTTGGAAATATGGAGAAGGGCAACTTTGTCCACGACGTGCTGGAGCACCTGCATGCCCGCCTGCCCCAGGAGGGCATGGAGCGCGTGACGCCCGAGAATCTGCCGCGCGCTCAGGAACTGCTGCGCGAGGTCTTTGACGAGACCTTGGTCGAGCATGCCTCCAAGCGTGGCAACGAGGGCCCGCTGGTGCCACTCTCTGCGGTGGAGGAGCGCCAGGTGGCCGAGATCTTGCCGCAGCTGGAGGGTGTGCTTGCCTATGAAGCCGAGGCACTTGCCCCCTTTGCCCCGCGCTACCTGGAGTTCGCCTTCAACGAGCTCAAGGTCGAGTATGCCGGTTGGCCGCTTGGCGGGCGTATCGACCGCGTGGACGTGGACGCCGAGAATCGTGCCGTGGTGATCGACTACAAGCATCGCACGGGCGTTGAGGAGTTTAAGCTCGCCGACCCTACGGTGCGCGACGAGGAATCGGGCACGGCGCCCATCGACGATCCGCGGTGGCTACCGCCCCACACTCAGACGCTCATCTACGCCCAGGCCATGCGCCGGGCGCTGGATTTGGACACCCGCGCGGCGCTCTACTTTTCGACCAAGGGCGGCAAGCCGGCGTTGCGCGGTGCCGCGAGCGCCGAGCTGCTCGAGGAAGAGCGGGGCGACGGTCGCATCCCGGGCCTTAAGAAAGGTTTCCCCGGCGAGGGTGGCAGCATGGACTTCGACGCTCTGCTCGATCGCGTGGAGGCCGGCATCGCCGAGCGCCTGCGCGAGCTCGAGGCAGGCAACGTTGCCGCCGTCGACCCGGCGTCGGCTCAGGCCGCGCATGCGCGCTGCTCGTATAACCACGAAGGTACGTTTGTAAGGAGGGACGTGTAGACCATGGATCTTTCGACCTTGATGCCGCAACAGCTGCAGATCGTCAAGACGCTCGACCGTCCGCTGTTTGTCTCGGCGGGCGCCGGCTCGGGCAAGACCTTTACCCTCACGCGCCGCATCGTCTACGCGCTCTCGCCCGAATCCGGTCCGTTCGTTGAGCATCTGGACCAGGTGCTCGCCATTACCTTTACCAAAGATGCCGCGGCCGAGATCCGTGACCGCGTGCGCCGCGCGCTCATCGACGAGGGCATGGACGAGGAAGCACTGACCGTCGACGATGCGTGGATCTCGACCATTCACGGCATGTGCTCGCGTATCCTGCGCGCACACGCGCTGGAGCTGGGCATCGACCCCGAGTTCACGGTGCTCACCGATACCGACGAACTTATGGACCAGGCTGTTGAGCATGTGCTGGCCCGCGCGACGGCGCCCGATGCCGCCCCCGAGCTCGCCGCCTCGCTCAAGGCCCTCTACGCCTGGTATCCCATGGCGGGTGAGGGCGGCCCCTTTGGCGCCGGCACCACCATCAAGGGCCTGGTGCGCGAGCTGCTGGAGCTCTCGAGCCAGCTGCCGGGCGGCATGGACGACGTGCGCGTGGCACGCGGCCAGGCCGACACCTCGGCGCTTGCCGATGCCTATCGCGCAGCGCTGGGTGCGAGCAAGGCCGCGACCGAGAAGGCACAGGTGGCGCTCGACGCCATCGATGCATTCGAGGCCAGTGGCAAGACCATGGCCGATGCGGCGCGACTCATGATGTCGTGCACCATGCCGCGTGCGAGCAAGGCATTCCCTAAGGAGCAGGTCGAGCTGCTCAAGGCCGAGGCCGCCGATGCGTTTATCAATATCGTGCTTGCCTGCGGTGGCCCGGCGCTCGATGCGCTGATGGGCCTGGCCCGTTCCGTGGAGGCCGAGTATCGCGCGCTCAAGGCCGGCCAGTCCGCCCTCGATAATAACGACCTGCTGCGCATGGCCTACGAGGCCCTGCGCGATTACCCTGCCATTCGTGCTGCGTACGAGGGCCGCTTTAAGATGGTCATGATCGACGAGTTTCAGGATACCGACCAGATGCAGGTCGATCTGATCCGCTACCTGACGGGTGCGGGGGAGCGCGCGCTGTGTACCGTGGGCGATGCACAGCAGTCGATCTATCGCTTCCGCGGCGCTGAGGTCGAGGTGTTCCGTCGCCAGGAGCGCAAGGTGGGCTCGTCTGCCGCGCCCGAGGCGACTGCCGTGACCGACGCCCCCGCCGGCGAGCTCGTCAAGCTCGTGCGCAACTTCCGCAGCCACGACGAAGTGCTGCGTTACGTGGCACGCGTCTTCGACGGCGATGACGGCGGCCTGATGCAGGGCTTTTTGGATCTTGAGGCGAGTGACGGACGCAAGGACACGCTGGTGGCAGATGCCTCGCGTCGCCAGGCCCTCTTTGTTGCCGGCGGCAGCACGCAGGAGCGCACACAGGCCAAGGCCCGTGCGATCGCTGAGCGATTCCGCGCGCTTGCCGATGCCGGCCAGCCTCAGGGCGGCATGGTGCTGCTGCTGGGCCGCATGACCAACGCAGACGTCTACGCACAGGCCTTCCGCGACCAGGGGCTCGACTGCGTCATCGCGGGCGGCTCGGTCTTTGCGCAGGCTGCCGAGGTGCAGACGGTGCGTGCCCTGGTTTGTGCGCTCGCCAATCCGGCCGATACGGCGCAGGGCCTTATGCCGCTGCTGGCCTCGCCGATGTTTGCACTCGGCGCCCAGGAGTTTCTGGCGCTGGCGACCAAGCTCGATAGCGAGACGGGGGAGACCTCGCGTCGCAACATCGATGCGGGCATCATGAGCGATTCCGATGTGCCGGGCCTGCAAGACTTGCCGCTCGTGACGCGCGCCCGCGAGGTGCTGCGCTATGCGCTTCGTCGCGTGGGCCGCGATTCGTTCGCGGCGATCGCGCGCGACGTGGTCAACGCTTCGGGCTGGTTCGTGCGTCTGACGCAGCGTGGTCCCGAGGGCAAGGCCATTGCCGCCAACGTGCTCAAGGCGCTCGACGCCGTGGCTGAGGCGGAGGCCGAGTTCGGCAACTCGCCGCGTTCCATCGCGCTTGCCTTCGATCGCTTCTTGGCGGGCAAGGAAGCCCCGGGTGCCCTCAACGAGGAAGGCGACGGTGCGGTACGCATCATGACGGTGCACGCCTCCAAGGGTCTGGAATATCCGGTCGTGGCGGTCTCCGAGTGCTTTGGCGTGCGTAAGTCCTCGGGTGCGGCACAGATGGGTCGCGTCGAGGGCGGAGCGCAGGTCGTGGCGCTGCCGGCACGCTTCGACGGCGTTAAGCTCGCCGACGGAACCTTTGTGAAGGGCGACGACGTTAAAAAGCAGTTTGAGCATGCGTTTAAGGGCAAGGGCACGTCGCTGTGGCTGCCGCCGGAGCTCATGGAGGACGTCTGCGCGACGGGTTCTCCCGCCGAGGCATTTGCTCGCCTGCGCAACGACGACCTGCAGCTTTCGCTCGAAGAGCGGGCTCGTTTGCTCTATGTCGCCATGACGCGTGCGCGCGAGCTGGTGATCTTGGCGATGGATGCCGGCGTGAGCCGTGGCAAGGTGACGGCGCCGACCTTCGACGTCGAGACCGATTTGACCTATGACGTGCTGCGCCGTATTTTGCCGACCGACGCTCTGGACATGCCGCAGCTCGATGCCGACCGCCTGGTGTTCGACAACTCCCGGCCGGGCGACTACGAGCTCATTTCGCTCGCGAACTTTACCTTTGGCGAGCAGGCGTTTGAGGCCAACGCTTCGCTGGATGCCGAGGGCAGGCTTGTCCGCGGCGATGCGGAGCCGGAGGGTGCCGGTGCAGATGCCCGCGCCGCCGTTCCCGGTCCTGCCGAACCCGAGCCCGATGCGTTTGAGCTCGTGTATCCCCAGGCGGTGGGCGTGCGCATGGGTATCTGTCCGTATCCGGCGCGCGATTCGTACAGCTACTCGTCAATTGCCGCGGCGCTGCATGCCGAGTCCGAGGACCGTGCCGCCGAGGCACACGTGCCCATGGACGAGGCCGGCGATGATGCGGAGTCGGATGGTTCCGAGATGACGGATGCAGACGTGGCTGCCGTTGAGCCTACCGGCAACCCCATGGCGCTGGGCTCGGCCTTCCACGCTGCCTGCCAGTGGCTCATCGAGATGGGTGCCGATGCGCTGCCCGCCACGCGTGCCGATGCGCTGGCGCGCCTGTGGCGCCTGACGCCGGAGCAGCGCGAACGCTTCGACGTTGCCCTGGACCGCTGGCTCAAGTCGGCTGTTCGTGCCGACCTGCTCGCGTGGCCGTGCGTTCGCGCCGAGGTGCCGTTCTTTTCGCTGGGCTGCGAGGACGAGGACATCGCCCGCTACGGTGCCTATGCCGAAGGCGCCATCGACGCTTTGGCGACGAACCCGGCGGATTCGTCACGCGCGCTGGTCATCGACTACAAGACGGGTGGCACGCCGGATGAGACGCCGGACCAGCTGCTCGAGAAGCACGCCCTGCAGGCGCGCGTCTACACCGATGTTCTGCACAAGGCGGGCTTTGAGGCCGTGACCGTCAAGTTCGTCCGCGTGGAGCAGGCCGATCCGACTCTCTTCGTCAATCCCGCCGAGCCCCAAGTAGTCACCTACAATCTCTAGCCCTCAGATAACTTGCGGTGGAATAGTTCCTGTATTGCGGCCCAGGTGGCCCAAGCGGGAACTATTCCACCGCAACTGCAAGAGGAGCCGTGTGGGTTTGGCTAGGTTCGGGTGCTGTCCGTGCCGTGGGGTAAAATCGTTCAGTCAGAACACGAACCCGCATCGGAGCTCATCACATGGCATTCGTCCATCTGCACAATCACACTGTTTTCTCCATGCTCGACGGCGCAACCCGTATCCAGGATATGGTCAACCGTGCCGTTGAGTTGGGCATGCCCGCCGTGGCCATTACCGACCACGGCTACATGTATGGCGTGCCCGACCTGGCGCTGGCCTGCGACGCCGTCAACCACAACACGCCCGAGTACAAAACGTGGAGCCACGACAAGGCCTTCTTGGAAAAGGACCGCCGCGACGAGCTGGTGGAGCCCGATCCCGAGGCAAACCCGCGCGAGCACGCCCAGTACGTCAAGGACATGGCCATGTGGGACGAGAAGGGCAACATCGACGAGCTCAAGCCGCCCCTGGTCATTAAGCCCATCTTTGGCTGCGAGGTTTACTTTACGCCGGACGAGACACTCGCCCGCGACCACAAGCCCGAGCTCTACCACATGATCCTCCTGGCCAAGGACCAGGAGGGTTACGTCAACCTGATGCAGACGGTCTCCGAGGCCGCCGTGCAGGGCTTTTACTATAAGCCCCGCGTGACGCTCGACAACCTGCGCCGCCACGCCAAGGGCATGATCTGCACGAGTGCCTGCATCGCGGGCATCATCCCCAAGTACATCGACCGCGGTGACATGGAGGGCGCCATCAAGTGGGCCGAGACCTTCCGTGACACCTTCGAGCCCGGCGACTTCTACATCGAGATCCAGGAACACGGCATCACCACCGACAACGGCCTGACCGACGAGCAGATGGACCGCACACTCATCGACATCGCCAAGCAGGTGGGCGTCAAGGTCATCGCCACCAACGACTTCCACTACCTGCGCCGCGAGGACGCGCCCGTGCAGGACGTCATCATGTGTATTGGCATGAACGCCAAGGTCGACGACCCCAACCGCATGCGCATGACCGGCTCGGAGTTTTACATGAAGACCGAGGAGGAGATGCGGGCGATGTTCCCGTATTGCCCTGAGGCCTGCGACAACACGCTTGAGATCGCCGATAAGTGCTACGTCGAGCTCGACTGGGACTCCATCATCCTGCCGCGCTTCCCGCTACTCGATCCCGGTGAGACGCATGAGAGCCAGTTCCGCCGCGAGTGCGAGAAGGGCCTGCGCCAGCACTACGGTGACGACTGGGCCACGCGCGAGATCGGCGGCGTCAACATCAAAGAGCGCTTTGAGTACGAATACAAGGTCATCTGCGACAAGGGCTTCGCTGCCTACTTTTTGATCGTTGCCGAGTACGTGCAATGGGCCAAGGACAACGGCATCGGCGTCGGCCCCGGCCGTGGTTCGGCCGCCGGCGCTATCGTCGCCTACGCCATGAACATCACCGCGTTCGACCCGCTCGAGAACGGCCTGATGTTCGAGAGGTTCCTGTCCCCGCAGCGTACCGAGATGCCCGATATCGATATGGACTTCGACGATGAGCGGCGCCTCGAGGTCGTGGAGCACGTTCGCCAGCTCTACGGCCCCGAGAAGGTCACCCACGTCATCACCTACTCGACCATCAAGGCCAAGCAGGCCATCAACGATGCCGCGCGCGTTTTGGACTACCCGGTCTACATGGGCCAGCGCCTGTCCAAGATGGTCTCGAGCGACCCCAAGGTCAAGCTCAAGCAGGTGCTCGACAAACAACCCGGCAAAGAGGATCTGTTTAACCCCGATTTTGCCGAGGCCTATAAAAAGGACGACGACGCTCGCCGCATCATCGACACGGCGCTCTCGATCGAGGGCCTCACCCGTGGCGAGGGCGTGCACGCGTGCGCCGTTCTGATCTGCCGCGACCCCGTCAACGAGCACGTGCCCACCAAGCTCGACACCAAGGGCGGCGTCGAGATTACCCAGTACGAGGGCCATACCGTTGCCGACATGGGCCTGCTCAAGATGGACTTCCTGGGCCTGCGTACGCTGACGGTTATCTCCAAGGCCAAGGCAAACATCAAAAAGAACTTTGGCATCGACATCAAAGAGGAAGAGATTCCCTTTGACGATCCCGAGATCTTTAAGCTCATGGGTTCCGGCCACACCGCCGGCGTCTTCCAGGTCGAGTCTGCCGGCATGACGGCCACGATCAAGAACATGAAGCCCACCGAGTACAAGCACGTCGTAGCATTGATCGCCCTGTACCGCCCGGGCCCGCTGGGCGCCGGCATGGTTTCGTCCTACATCAACCGTATGAACGGCAAGGAGCCGGCCGTCTCCTACGACGACCGCCTGGACGACATCCTGGGCGAAACCTACGGCACCATGGTCTACCAGGAGCAGGTTATGCTCATCTCCGTCGAGATGTGCGGCTTCTCCAAGGGCGAATCGGACTCGCGTATCCGTAAGCCCGTGGCTAAGAAAAAGATTAAGCTGCTCACGTCGACGGTGCTCCACTGGGAGGATGGCTCGGACGAGACCACCTACGACCACTGGATGAATGGCGCTATCAAGAACAACTACACGCGCGAGGTCGCCCAGAAGATTTGGGACGATGTTCTCGAGTTCGCGTCCTACGCCTTTAACAAGTCGCACTCCGCTGGCTACGCCATCTTGGTTATGCAGACGGCGTGGCTCAAGGCGCATTATCCGCACGAGTACATGGCGGCCGTTCTGACGTCCTACACGGGCAAGACCGACAAGATCGTTCACTACGTCTCGGCATGCCGTCACGACGGCATCCCCGTGCTGTCGCCAGATGTCAACGAGTCCGGTACCGAGTTCACGGCCACCAAGGAGGGCGTGCGCTTTGGTTTGGCCGGCATCCGCGGCGTGGGCACCGGCGTGGCGCAGGCGATTATCGCCGAGCGCGAGGCGGGCGGCCCGTTTAAGACGCTGCACGACTTTGTCGAGCGCGTGGACTCGAGCCAGGCCAACCGCCGCGTGATCGAATCTCTCATCAAGGCAGGCGCTTTTGACTCCACGGGGTATCCGCGTCGCCAGATGATGCACTTTGTGGATAAGAACAACCCCGAGAACATCATCGATGCCGCGGTAAAGCGCCAGAAGGACCGCGCGAGCGGCCAGACGTCGTTCTTCGATATGTTCGGCGACGTTGAGGGCTCGGGCTTTGAGGTGAGCGTGCCCGATCCGGATGGCCAGGAATGGGACCGCCACCTTAAGCTGAGCCAGGAGAAGGAGGTTCTGGGCATCTATGTCTCGGATCACCCGCTGCGCCCGTTTGAGTATGCGCTCAGCAAAGCGCGCGACTTCTCGTTCTCGCAGATCGATACCGGCTACGAAGTGCAGAACCCCACGGGCGGCACCATCAACCAGGAAATTCCCGAGGGCAAGGCGCTGTGGTGGGCCGGCATGGTCTCGAGCGTGTCCAAGCGCGTGACCAAAAACGGCGACCCCATGGGCATCGTGCAGCTCGAGGATATGGAAGGCGAGGCCACCGTCGTGGTGTTCCCCAAGACCTACAAGGAGGCCGAGGGGTATCTGTACGGTGAGGTCGATCCCGAGACCGGCGTGCAGCTGTCTGACGCGTTTGTGCGCATTAAAGGCAAGCTCGAGCGCTCGGACCGCGGCGACCAAATCATCGCGCAGGAGATCGTGCCGCTGGAGCTCAACGAGGAGAACAACAAGCCCAAGGTGTTTGAGGTCATGGTGCCCAACAGCCGCTTTAGTCAGGGCAATATGGCGCGTCTTGCCACGGTGCTTACCGCCAACCCGGGCGGCGACCGCGTGGAGATCTTTATCGAGCAGGTGGACGGGCGCGTGCTGCGTGCCGAGGTGCCGGCCAAGGTCAACGCACGCTCGATTCCGCTGTTGGCAGAGGCAAAGGCCATTGTGGGTAACCAAGGCAGAGTGACGGTTATCTAAAATGATTTTGCCGGGGTAGCTAATTTGGGACGGGGCTATTTTAGCTACCCTTTGGCTGACGGCGAGTGAGTCGGGGTCGGAATGCATCTCAACCGACATATGGGGGTAGCTAAAATAGCCCCGTCCCAAATTAGCTACCCTGTGTGGATTGGAGGAAGTGATGGCGCAGGGGACGTTTGTGCAGGCGCTTCGTAAGGAAGCGGCGTTGAGCGGGACCTTTATGAAGGGACGTTCGCTCATGCTCAACGGCGCCGTGCTGTCGATTGAGGACAGCGGCTCGCGCTTCTCCAAAAACGTGACGGTTGAGGGTGCAGTGCGCGGCTCGCGCGGCGACCTGTACAAGACACACGTGGTGCTCGACATGGACGAGCACGAGGTGATCGACTACGACTGCGATTGCCCCGCTGCCTATCGCTACCCCGGCATGTGCAAGCACGCCATCGCCACGGCGCTTGCGTATCTGGACGCAAGCGGCGCCGAGCCCGTCGAGGGCCTGCGCACACCGGTTCGCACGTTTACGGTGGCGCCTAAGCAAGCCGCGCGTCCTGCGTCTGCCGCACCGGCGGTCAACCCTAACTTTCCCTTCCCGGCGCCCGCCCCCACGAGCCCGAGCCTCATGAAGGCGCTCTCCGATCTTTCGGACGCGCGCATGGATGAGTTGGCGGGCATGCGCCGCAAGCTCGCCGGCACTGTCGACCCCGATGCCCCCAAGGCGGTATTGGAGCCCTCGCTGGTGCCGTACTACAATCCGCTGTTTGCCGACCGCTTTAGCTGGGCGCTCGAGCTTCGCATCCGCTGCGGCTCGGTGTCCTACGTGGTCAAGGACATCGACGGCATGGCCGCCGCCTACGTGCGCGGCGGCACGTTCTCGTACGGCAAAAAGCTCACATTCCTTCATACGCCCGAGGCCTTTGACGAGGTTTCGGTGCGTCTGCTCGACCTTGTTGTGGCAACGGTTGTGTATCTGAGCGACATCACGAGTTCGCGTTCGGCGTCGTACGATTTTGCACGCAGCGGCTTTGTCGCCGAGCGCCAGCTGCCGCTGTCCGAGCACGACATCGTATACATGCTGGACCTGCTGCGTGGCCGGACCATTTCCTTTGAGCCCGCCTGGTCGCGGGGAACGACGACGCATCGTTCCTACGAGGTAGCGGTTGAGATGCCTCCGGAAGGGGAGGACGAGGCACTGTCTAAGCGCCCACCGCTCCTTGCCGCCAAGATCGCGCCGGCGGCCGGTGGCAGCTACGACCTGCGCCTGCCCGCCGATATGTACTGCTTTGCCTCGGGCGACGTTGCCTATCTGGTCGACACGCACCGCGCGCGCCGCGCCGATGCGGCGTTTGCCCAGCATGCCGCACCGTTTCTGTCGCGTCTGCTGCCCTGTCGCACGCCGGTCCATATCGCCGCCGAACAGGTGGCCGAATTCTGCCGCATGGCACTGCCCGTGCTGCGCGAATACACCGACCTCACCGCTCCCGTCGTGCTCGACACCGTGGCGCCCGAGCCGAGCTTTGCCATGGCAATCGGTGTCGATGACGGGCTTGTGACCTGCAAGATTACGGTTTCCTACGGCGACTGGTCGGCAGATCTCTTTAGCCTGGGTGCTCCGGGAAGCCCCTTCGAAGAACAGCGCCCGGGCGTGCCGCCGCGCGACGAGATGGCAGAGTTTCGCGTTATGGATACGGCGGCCCTGTATTTCGACTTTTACGAGGGCGGCCTGGCGTTTGAGGAACGCGATGACGAGAGCCTGTTCTGCCTGCTCACCGAGGGCCTTGCCGCCTTGTCCGAGCTGGGCGAGGTCATGCTCAGCGACCGCCTGCGCCAGATCTCGGTGCGCCCTGCGCCCAAGCTTTCGGTGCGCGCGACCGTCAAGAGTAACCTGCTCGATGTTGAACTGGGCGCGAGCGGTCTTTCGGCGGCAGATCTTGCCATCTATCTGGACTCGTACAAGCGCCACCAGACGTTTGCGCGTCTCACGTCGGGCGACATCGTACGCCTGGACGAGGGTGCCCGCGCCGCGTTTGGTCTTGCCGAGGACCTGGGCGTCGATGCCGTCGATCTGCTCGACGGCGTGTCGCTTCCCGCGTCGAGTACCCTGTTTGTCGACAGCATGCTCGCGCGCACGCCGGCGCTTGAGGCCGATCGCGACGCCGCGTTCCGCCGCACCGTCGAGCGCTTGGACACACTCGGCAAGATGGACTTTACGGTGCCGGTCTCGCTCAAAGCCACACTGCGCGGCTATCAGGTCGACGGCTACCAGTGGCTCGGCTCGCTCGAGCACCTGGGCCTTGGCGGCATCTTGGCCGACGACATGGGCCTGGGCAAAACACTGCAGATGATCGCGCATATCCTGGCGCGCGTGGAGGCGTGGGACGCCAAGCCCACGCTTGTGGTGTGCCCTGCGTCTCTTGTGTACAACTGGACCGCCGAGCTGGAGCGCTTCGCCCCGTCACTCGATGTGTGCGCCATCGTGGGCGCCAAGGCGCAGCGCCGCGTGCAAATTGCCGGTGCCGCCGAGCATAACGTGGTCGTAACGTCGTATGACCTCATGCGCCGCGATATCGACGAATACGTCGAGCAGGACTTTGCCCGCGTTGTGCTCGACGAGGCCCAGTACATTAAAAACCCGCTCACCCAGGTGGCCCGCGCTGCCAAGCGCCTGCCGGCCGGCGTGCGCTTTGCCCTGACGGGCACGCCCATCGAAAACCGCCTGTCCGAGCTGTGGAGCATCTTCGACTTTCTGATGCCGGGCCTTTTGGGGACGCGCGAGTCGTTTGCCAAGCGCTTTGAGAGCCCCGTCGAGCATGCCGAGGGCGATAGCGCCGCTCGCCTGCAGGCGCTCGTGTCGCCGTTTGTGCTGCGTCGCGTAAAGGAAGACGTGGTTGCCGACCTGCCCGAGAAGATCGAGGACACCGTCATGGCGCAGCTCACCGGCGAGCAGCGCAAGCTTTACCTGGCCAACCAGGACCGCATCGCCCAGCAGGTGCAGCACCGCGAGGCATCCGAGTTTAAGAAGGACAAGCTTAAGGTACTCGCCGAGCTCACCAAGCTGCGCCAGATCTGCTGCGACCCGCATCTACACTACGAGGACTACAGGGCAGGGAGCGCTAAGCTCGACGCTTGCATGGAGCTCGTGCACGGCGCGCTCGACGGCGGGCACCACATTCTGCTGTTCAGCCAGTTCACGGGCATGCTCGATATCATTGGCAAGCGCCTGGCCAAGGAGGACATCGGCTTTCTTAAGCTCACGGGTGCTTCGTCCAAGGAAAACCGCGCCAAGATGGTCGCACAGTTCCAGGCGGGCGAGGTGCCGGTCTTTTTGATCTCGCTCAAGGCGGGCGGCGTCGGCCTGAACCTGACGGCGGCCGACGTGGTCATTCACTACGACCCGTGGTGGAACGTGGCCGCGCAGGACCAGGCGACTGACCGCGCGCACCGTATTGGCCAGCAACATACCGTGACCGTGTACAAGCTCATCGCCAAGGACACGATCGAGGAACGCATCATGCAGATGCAGGAGTCCAAGCGCGACCTGGTCAACAGCGTGCTCGGCGGCGACGGCATCTCCTCGACGCTGTTTACCCGCGAGGATGTTCTGGCGCTGCTCGGCGGCGACGGGCGTTAACCCGCTCGGGTGAGGCCGCCAGGGCGGATAGCCCGCGCTGTTCCATCGTCCCCGCTCGTTATGTGTTCATTTGCCATGCCGTGGATGGTTCGCTTGCCTTTGGGCATAAGAACCTCAAGAACATCGGCACATCAGCAAAGGAGAACATCATGGCGAAATTCTTTAAGGACCCCGATGGCAAGCTCATTGCCGCCCTTGGCAACGACGTTGCAACCCCTGCCGGCTGCACGGAGCTGACCGCGAACACCGAGGACGCGGCGCACGAAAAGCACGTGCCGGTCGTTGAGAGCGAGCGCGACGGTCACGTGATCCGTGCGCGTGTGGGCTCGGTCGAGCATCCTATGGTGCCCGAGCACTACATCGAGTGGATCGCCCTTGAGGCCGAGGGTCGTCTGGAGGTCCATTACCTCCAGCCCGGCATGAAGCCCGCGACGTTTTTTGCCGGCGGTTCCAAGACCGGTACCGTCTATGCCTATTGCAACCTGCACGGGCTGTGGTCCGCGACGTTCTAGGAGCGCGCCCCCGCTCGGGGTATCATAGCTAGCATATGCACATGCGAGCGCCGACTGCGTCATGCGGCCGGCGCTTTTACTGCGACAACGATGGTTTACGACGGAAAGGGCTGAGCCATGAAGCTCGCACTTGCACAGATCGATATGCGCCTGGGTGATATTGAGGGTATCTGCGGTCGCATCGAGGACCAGGCGCGCCTGGCCCATGAGCGCGGTGCGCGCGTGTTGTGCGTGCCGGCTCCGCTCTTTATGGGAGCCCTGCCCGGCGGCCTGGTGGGCGCTGCCGACTTTGAGCACGACATGCTTGCCGGCTTGACCGGCGTCGCCGAGCGTATCCAAGAGCTCGATATGATCTGCATCGTGCCCGCGGCGGTTTCGTTTGAGGGCCAGCCCCTGCTCGACTACATGATGCTCAAGGACGGCCATGTGGTGCCGGCCCGTTCGAGCATTGCCCTGCAGCGCGGTGGGAACGGCGACGCCCGTTGGGCACCGCCGGTGTTTGACGTGGACGGTGTGCGTATCGCCGTGATCTTCGACTTGGTCCGCGAGCTCGAGATGCTGCCGACCGGCGTCGACCTCATTGCCTATTTCCAGTTCAACGCATTCGATATGACCGACCGCGAGACCGCTGCGATCGCCGCCGTGCGCAGCGGAGCCTACCGCAAGATCGCATCTAAGCGCAGCGTGTGGTTTGCCTGCATGGCGCCGGTCGGTGCGTACGATGAGTCGGTGTATACCGGCGGCTCGTTTGTGCTCGACGACTGCGGCCGCGTGGTGGCCCAAGCGCCGTGTTTTGAGGAGAGCCTGCTGGTTCAGGAGATTCAGCGCGGCGTGATGCTCGATGCCTTGGAGGACCACGAGCTGCCCGAGTTTCGCTCCGAGGAATGGCTGTGGCAGGCACTGGTGCTCGCCGTTCGCGATAACGCCCGCGCCCGCGGTACGTCGCGCGCCGTGGTGGCGCTTGAGGGCGACTTGCCGTCGTCCCTGCTGGCGGCGCTTGCCGTCGACGCTCTGGGTCCGCGCAATGTGGTCGGCCTGGTGCTGGGACGCAACCGCATCTTTACGCCGGCGCAGGAAGAGGCCGAGGCCGCCCGTTGTGCCGCCGTTCGCGCCATTGCCGAGCGCCTGCATATTCGCACGGTTGAGCGCGATGCGCCGGATGCCGCGCGTGTGCTCGACCGTGATGTGTCGGCGGGCGACGCCGAGCGCCTGCGCTCTCGCACGCTGGGCCTCATGTTGGAGGACACGGCGCTCGAGCTGGGCGCGATGGCTCTGAGCCCGCTTTCCAAGACCGAGTACGCATTGGCGGCACCGGCGCTTTGCGGTGGCTACCAGGGCGATTACGCGCCCTTTGGCGATGTGTATCTGTCGACCCTCGAGTTTGTGGCGCGCGTGCGCAACCGCACGTCTGCCGTGGTGCCGCAGGAGCTCGTGACGCTCAACGCGGTGGAGGATTGCATGGAGCGCGTGCTGGCGCAAGCGCTCTCGACGCTTGACGGTCCGGTCGACATGCTCGACCGCGCGGCGCAGCTGCTCGGCGGGCTTGAGCCGGGCGAGGTCGATGGCACGCTCGAGGCGCACGTGGACCGCAATCGATCTTTCGACGACATCCCAATGGCCGCCGGCAAGCCCGAGGCTTGTTCGCTGCTGCTGATGCTCGTGCGCCAGGGAGAGGCGGCTCGCCGCCAGCTGCCGACGGCGCCGATCGTCTCGGCCCGTTCTTTTGTAGAGCGCGCTTGGCCGTATATGCTCGCGTGGTCCGATCTTGGCCTGAGCGGTAAAGAGCGCATGACGGTCGATGCGCTGGCGCGCGCCGAGGTGAACCGTTTTGCCGACGAGGACACAAGCGAGCGCATGCGTGGCGAGATGATGGGCATATTGGGTGACCTGTTGGGTATTTCGCCCGAGCAGATGGAGGAGCTGCGCTCCGAGGATGGCCAGCGTCGCCTGCATGAGGGTATGAAGAAGTTTGAGGGCGAGGTCCAGGACGCCATCGATAAGATGATGGGCGGTCAGGGCGGACCGCAGGGCGGGCCCCAGGGCACGCCGATGCCGCAACCGCCGGTGGATCCCCGACAGTTCCCATTCTTCAGCCAAAACTAACTATGGGACGGGATTCGCTCCCAACCCCGATACTTCAACTAAGCATCTTGGCCCCGTTGTGTTATTCTAGAACAGACGTTCGTGAATAGTGCGCGGGGCCTTGCCTTGCGATGTGCTTGTGGCGAGGGGAGGCTGGCTTGGTTATCTTGGGTATCGACCCTGGTTTGGCCCATACGGGTTGGGGGATTATCGAGGAGCGACGCGGCGAGGTTCGCTGCCGTGCCTACGGTTGTATCGAGACCAGCGCGGGCAGTCCGCTCGCGGTACGCCTGTCGCATATCGCCCGCGACCTCAAGGGTGTCGTGGAGCGTTATCGACCCGATACCGCTGCTATCGAGAGCATCTACTTTGGCGCCAACGTTCGCTCGGCCATCCCTACGGCGCATGCCCGCGGGGCTGCGCTCGTGGCGCTTTCGGAATGCGCGCTCGAGATTGGCGAGTATACGCCTATGCAGATTAAGCAGGCTGTGGTGGGTACCGGTGCCGCAGATAAGCGACAGGTCGCCTACATGGTGCGTACGCTCACACAGCTCGATCACGACCCGCATCCCGACCATGCTGCCGATGCCCTGGCCTGCGCCATCTGTCACGTTAACCTCAGCCGCACCCGGGCGCTTACCGGTGGCGAGTTCTATCAACAGAGAGGAACCGGATACTGATGATTTCCCAGCTCCATGGAACGCTTGTCGAGGCCACGATGAGCTCGGCCGTCGTCGATGTGTCGGGCGTGGGCTTTGAGCTCGGTATTTCGGGCAGCACTGCCGCCACGCTGCCTACGCCCGGCGGCGAGGTTCGCCTTTATACCCGTATGCAGGTGCGCGAGGACGCCATGACGCTCTTTGGTTTTGCCTCCAAGGACGAGCGCACGATGTTCGATCGGCTTGTGTCCGTCTCGGGCGTCGGTCCGCGCTTGGCGCTCGCCGTGCTCTCCACCTATACCGTGGGCCAGCTGTATTCCCTGGTGATGGCCGAGGACGACAAGGGCATGGCCAAGGTTCCTGGTGTGGGCAAAAAGACCGCGCAGCGTCTGATCCTGGAGCTCAAGAGCACCTTTGCCAAGGACAAGGGTTTTGTGCCGGTCGACGTGATTCCCGGACAGGTTGCGATGTCTGTGCCCGCTGCTGCTCCCTCGGCCATCGACGATGCCCGCGCGGCACTCCTTTCCATGGGCTTTAGCCCGCAGGAGACCGATGTTGCCCTGAGCGGGTATGATGGGCAGAATATGCGTGTCGAGGATCTGCTCGGCGCGGCGCTTAAGCGACTTGGAATGGATGCGTGATGTGGGAAGCCGATGACTCTCAGGACCTGTGGGCGACGCCCGGCAACTCGCCGGCGGCATCCATGGCGCACGGCGAGCGCATGGTGGGCTCGGAGCTGACGCCCGAGGACCTCGATGTCGACCGTACCCTGCGTCCCCAGCGCTTGGATGACTACTGCGGCCAGGAGCATATCAAGCAGAGCCTTCGCGTGCTCATCGAGGCGGCTCAAAGCCGCGGCGAGACGCTCGACCACGTGATCTTCTCGGGCCCTCCGGGCCTGGGCAAGACCACGCTGGCCACCGTTATCGCCAACGAGCTGGGCGCTCAGATCAAGACCACGAGTGGCCCTGCCATCGCGCGCACCGGCGACCTGGCTGCCATCCTGACTAACTTGCAGCCGGGTGACGTGCTGTTTATTGACGAGATTCACCGTCTGAACCGTTCGGTCGAGGAAGTTCTGTATCCCGCGATGGAGGACTTTGCGCTCGATATCGTGATCGGCAAGGGTCCGGCTGCGCGCTCGATTCGCCTGGATATCCCCAAGTTCACGCTGGTGGCGGCAACGACTCGCTCGGGTATGTTGACCGGCCCGCTACGCGACCGTTTCGGCATTTCGTATCGCCTGGATTACTACACCGTTGAGGAACTCGCCCAGATTGTGACGCGCTCGGCGACCATCCTGGGTGTGACGATCGACCATTCCAGCGCGCTCGAGATCGGCTCGCGCTCGCGCGGTACGCCGCGTCTTGCCAACCGTCTGCTCAAGCGTGTGCGCGACTACGCGCAGGTGCGCGGCAACGGTCCCATCGAGCTCGATATCTGCCGCCAGGCGCTCGAGTTTTTCGAGATCGACGAGCTTGGCTTGGACTGGATGGATATTCGCATCTTGGAGACGCTTGCCAAGACGTTCTCCGGACGTGCCGTGGGCCTGACGACGCTTGCCAGCGCGGTGGGCGAGGACCCGGGTACGCTTGAGGATGTCTACGAGCCCTATCTGCTGCAGTGCGGATTGATGATTCGCACACCCCAGGGTCGCCAGGCAACGCTTCGCACATTCGAGCATTTGGGAATTGAGCCGACCGTTTAGAACGGGTTTGTAGGCTATCGCTGGGCATCGGGTAAACATATCGCCGCTTGTCGGTTGCGGGCGTTTTACTCTTGCGCGCGCGTGCTATGCTGGACTGGTCTTTTTCTCATCCGGTAACGAAAGGACCGCCCATGCCTACTGACATCGAAATCGCACGTTCTGTTACGCCGCTGCCTATTACCGAGGTGGCCAAGAACGCCGGCGTCGACGTTAAGCATCTGATTCCGTACGGCTTCGACAAGGCTAAGGTCGACTATTCCCTGCTCAACGAGCCGACCGACCACCAGGCCAAGCTTGTCCTCGTGACCGCTATCAATCCCACGCCCGCAGGCGAGGGCAAGACCACCACGACCATCGGCCTGGCCGACGGTCTGCGTCGTCGCGGCGTCAAGAGCGCCGTGGCCCTGCGCGAGCCTTCGCTCGGCCCCGTGTTTGGCGTGAAGGGCGGTGCCGCCGGTGGCGGTTGGGCCCAGGTCATCCCCATGGAGGACATCAACCTGCACTTTACCGGCGACTTCCATGCTATCGGTGCCGCCAACAACCTGCTGGCTGCCATGCTCGACAACCATATTCAGCAGGGCAACCAGCTTGGTATCGATGTTAAGCGCATCACCTGGAAGCGCGTTGTCGACATGAACGACCGTCAGCTGCGCCATGTTATCGACGGCATTGGCGGCAAGGCCCAGGGAGTGCCGCGCGAGGATGGCTTCGACATCACTGTTGCCTCCGAGGTCATGGCAATCCTGTGCCTGTCCACGAGCATCAATGACCTCAAGGAGCGCCTGGGCGAGATTGTTGTCGGCTACAGCTATGCCGGCGAGCCCGTCCGCGCTCGCGACCTTAAGGCTCAGGGTGCCATGGCGGCCCTGCTCAAGGACGCGCTCAAACCCAACCTGGTGCAGACACTCGAGGGCACGCCCGCGTTTGTCCACGGCGGTCCCTTCGCCAATATCGCCCACGGCTGCAACTCTATCATGGCTACGCGAATGGCCATGCGCTTTGGCGACGTCGCGATTACCGAGGCCGGTTTCGGCGCCGACCTGGGTGCCGAGAAGTTCCTCGACATCAAGTGTCGCATGACGGGCGTTCGCCCCAGCGCTGTCGTGATCGTCGCCACTGCCCGCGCGCTTAAGTACAACGGCGGTGTTGCCAAGGCCGACCTCAACGAGGAGAACCTCGAGGCCCTCAAGGCCGGCATGCCCAACCTGCTGCGCCACGTTGACAACATTCAGAATGTCTACGGTCTGCCCTGCGTGGTCGCCATCAACCGCTTCCCGACGGATACCGAGGCCGAACTCGAGCTCATCGAGTCCGAGTGTCAGAAGCTCGGTGTCAACGTTAAGCTGTCCGAGGTTTGGGCTAAGGGCGGCGAGGGCGCGCTCGACCTGGCCGATGAGGTCATGCGCCTGATCGAGCAGCCGAGCGAGCTCAAGTTTGCCTACGAGGACGGCGCCGATGTGGCCGACGCCCTCGAGGCCGTTGCCACCAAGGTCTACCGCGCCGACGGCGTCGACTTTACGCCGGCTGCCAAGCGTCAGCTCGCCGAGCTGCGCGAGAACGGCTTTGGCAACCTGCCGGTGTGTGTCGCCAAGACGCAGTACAGCTTTAGCGACAACGCCAAGGCGCTGGGCGCTCCCGAGGGCTTCCGCATCACCGTGCGCGAGCTCAAGGTTTCCGCCGGTGCTCACTTTGTGGTTGCGTTGACCGGCAGCGTTCTGACCATGCCCGGCCTGCCCAAGGTTCCCGCGGCCGAGAACATCGACGTCGACAACGACGGCAACATCACCGGTCTGTTCTAAGCCTGCTGCTCATAGCCGCTTGCCCGCCCCGCCGCGCCTACCAAGGCCCGGCGGGGCTTTTTCCTCCGTCCCCAAGGGATCATTTTTTGTGGCGGCAATGTTGCGCAACAAGAATCACGATTTCTCCCGTACGGTGTAGTTGGAAGAACTGCGCGGGCGCATTGCGGCTGCGACGAGAGACGGGAGATGCGATGTATTGCACCAAGTGCGGAGCTCAGATACCCGATGGCTCCACGTTTTGCACGAGCTGCGGGGCCCGCGTGGGTGGCGCCGAGGACCAGGCGGAGCCTGTGGCGTTTCCGGTGGAGGACGCGCCGGCGTCCGCTCCTGCGGGGCAGCACGCTCCTCAGGGTGTCTCGGCTCATATGGCGGCGCAGCCTCGTTATGAGGAACCTATGACCGAGCCTGCCGAGGCCTCTCAGCCGTTTGTTCCGACGCCGCAGCCCAAGAAACCCAAGCACAAGGGCCGTATCGTCGCTGCCGTTATCGGCGGTGTTGCCGTTGTCGCCATTGTCGCCGCTATCGTGATCGTGCCGCGTATCGGCGCATCTTCCGAGGTAACTTCGGGTGGCAAGGGCTACGTTGTCTGCGCGTGCGAGACTAAAGTGCTGCCCAAAAACAGCAAGGGCAAAAAGCTCAAGAGCTATACCGTCGAGCTGGCGCCGGTGTCCGGCAAGGGCAAGAGCTACACCATCAAGGTCGATGGCGAGGACGGCTTTGCTATGGAGGACTTTGGCGAACTGCCCGACCAGAAGTACCAGATGACCATCACCTCGGGCAAGGGCAAAAAGAAGAGCACCAGCACCATGAAGGTGGATTACACCAAGGAAGGCTCGGACGCTCCCAAGAACGTTGAGCTCACGCAGTCCAAGAAGGAGGCCAAGGCTTCTGCCAAGGCAGCAGTCAAGACGGCAAATGAACTGTTCACCGACAAGATCCTCGAGTATCAAAAGAAGTACGGCGAGGGCGAGGCTGTCGAGTTCGATGAATATGCGCATGGAGCCCAGGGCGTGGCTTACGCTAAGCTCATTGACTTTGATGGTGATGGCCAAGATGAACTGCTGATTGAGTATTCGGATGAGCCAGTGGACCGTGAGAATCAGGCCGTCGCTGCACATCTCGAAGTTTGGGCGTATAAAGATGGCGATATTAAAAAGGTATATTCGCCGGAGGTGAACGTGTCCGCTCAAGAAGCGTGTGTGTCCATCTGGCTTTGTGAATACGAAGGCAAGATTGGATTTGAACAATGGTTCGACCATGGGACGGCGATTAAACAAAGCGACGTCTCTGGCGAGAGTGGACCTTCTGCCCACGAATACCAGGTTAAATTTATTGGATATGACGGCAAGTCATTTAAAGCCATGACCGACCTTGTTGCCTCGAACGAAGTCGGTTCAGCCTCTTTGGGCGGTTTTGGTTTCTTGTATGCCGACGAGAGCTCGGTTAACAGCACCATTGGCACGGTCGCCACGACGCTGGAGCAGTTGAAGTCGAAGGACTCTGACGATGCGCAGGCGAGCTACGAGGCCGTCTCTGCTACGCAGGATGTCAGCTTTACGGCGCCGGTGGGCGAGGGCGCGCCTGATCCCGACGTTACGTGTCAGATTTCGGCTACGTGGACCTATCCCCAAGTAAAAGGCCAGGGCGTAGGTGTCGCCAAGTTCAACGAGGATATGATTCAGCTCGTCGCGGATGCACTTGATGCGAGTAAGCAGGCGACACCATATGATGAGGACAACCGTGTGACCACGATGTATTACGCTGAAATCGTCTCGATTGACGGCGATATCGCCTGCGTGCGAACCTACACCGATAGCTATCAACCTCCGTATCGCTCGGAGCAGGTGACGAGATCGGCATACTATAACCTCAAGACAGGCGAGCAGGTTTCGCTCGAGGACTCGCTCGCACAGCACGGGCTCTCGTTTGACACCCTCAAGAGTGAGGCTAAACAGGCGATTAAGGCTGCGAAAACTAATATGTATTCTTCATACGCCAATAGCTACGAAGATGATGACAACTTTACCGAGGACCATTTCTACTACGACGGCAAAGGCTATGTTGTGGTGCTCGATACCGGTGTATTTGACTGCGACGCATGGGGTACACACGATCTGGTGGCACATGCTTTTGACTCGAGCTATTCCAGCGGCCAGGACGTGACCCCCGAGTATCCTCGCTATACGTACACTCTTAACGAGTAAGGCGAGACTGCAGAAAGTGAACTGAACAGTCCCCGGTGACGCAAAACGCAGCGCCGCCGGGGACTTTTTGATGCAAATTGGCTCCGAAACAAGCTATCTGGGCCAGCCACGCCACGAAAAGCGCCCATCTACTACGTTTACCAGGGTTGGACCGACCATGGAGCGTTTTTTAACAATGCGGCAAGACGTTTACCTGCGGTTTTGTTAACACAGATAAGGCTATGGTTGGCACCCTTGGGTTAAACGTAGTAGATGGGCGCATTTTTTGGTTCACAGCCCAAGAAGAGGTCGTTACCCGCGCTGGAGGCCGAAGAGTCTGGCGTTGCGCTCGGCGACCATCATGTTGATATCGGCGATTTCCATCTCGCCGTCAATGTAGGGCTGGTAGGTGCCATATGGATCGCCGGCTCCCAAGCTGCAGCTTCCGCAGTTGTCGCAGCTGCCGTTGCCGCAGCCCGCGAGTGCTAGCTTGATGATCTCCTCACGTTCGGCACGCGTCGTGTCCTTGATGAGTTTGCTTTTTGCCATGGCATATCCTCGATTCGCTTGTGACCGTCGGCCGCGCATGTCTTGTAGATACCGGCGGGCTTTGCCCATCATAGGCTTTTGCGCGGGTAGAATGCATGGATAACTTGATGCTTACGGGCGACGGAAAGGAATCGTTGCATGGACCAGGATAAGACGACCGTAATGGGTGGCTACGGCTCCCCGCGGACGGGCAATGGCGCCGATGAGACCCGCGTCGTGCCGAATCCCGGCTACGCTGCCCCCGATACGACGCAGGTGTCGGCCGATCCCACGCGCGTTGTGAATTACGGAAACGCAGCGCAGGACCCGCATGGTGTCTCATCGCAGAACCCCTACGGCAACGCGGCGGTAGACCCTTATGATGACCTGCTGCAAAATCCCATTCCACAACCTCAGCAGACGACATATATGCCGCGCACGGCACAGCCGCGCTACGAGTCGCGTGACCGGTATGCGCGCGAGCCGTATCGTGAGTATCCCAAGTCCATCCCTCAGTATGGCGAGGACGAGGAGAAGAAGCCTTCGCGTTCGTCGAGCGTGATCAAGAAAATCCTGATCGTGCTGGCGATCTTCTTTGCCCTGTCGGTTGTGTTTGCCATCGTGTCGGGCATGCTCAACAAGCGGGGCGCCACGACTGATACCACAGCCGAGCAGACCGAGACTACCCAGTCCGGCACTGTCGACCTGAGCGATATCCCGGGTCAGTACTGGTCCAACGCCAAGAAGCTCCTCAAGTCGCGCGGGGCCGATCTTTCGAATGCCGTGATTCTGACCGACGACGGCTCGACGCCCGTTGTCGATGCCAATTGGGTCGTGACGTCTGCCTACTATAACGACAACGGTAACCTCGAGATTCAGCTCACGCGCAAGGGCAGCTCGTCGGGTAATGCGTCCGGCGACCAGGGCGGCGCGGACAGCTCGAGCTCCAACACGCTGGAGGACCTGAGCAACAAGGCGCAGGAGCTGGGGGATAAGGTCCAAGAGCTGGGCGGCACGGCTCAGAACCTCGGCGATACCGCACAGAACCTGGGCGATATGGCAACGAACGCCTGGGATGCCCTGCAAAACGGCATTTCGGGCGCGCAGGGGAACTAGCGGCCGAGCGGCTAGAGCCTTAGCAGCTCAAACAAAAACGGGGCGCAGGATCGCGTGACCGGGCGCGTAGGCGCGTTGGTCGGCGGTCCTGCGTCCCGTTTTGCTGTCGATCACAGCTGCTCGGCCGGCCGGTCGGGCGAGCTAAAGCCGGAGTCAAATGTGACGACGCACGAGACATCGGGCCGGCGCTCGTGCACGATGCGCGTGACGAGCTCCAGCAGCTCCTCGTCGGATATGTCAAAGCCGTCGGGACGCACCAGGTCAAACGAAACGAACCCGTCGTGCTCGTGCAGGTCGTGGATGGAGAGCGTGGGGTCGATTTGCGCTATGCCGCGCTTGACCCAGCCACGCAGGTCGTCGCCGGTGGTGGCGATGGGGTCGCAGTGTAGCGTGATGTCGATGCCCATCTGATGCTTGATGTCGTGTTCGATGGTGTCCAGGATCTCGTGATGTTCAAACGCATCGCCCTCGCCGGGCATTTCCACGTGTGCGCTGGCAAATTGCCGACCGGGGCCGTAGTCGTGCACCATCAGGTCGTGCGTGCCTAGGACCTGCGGATACGACATGATCTTGTCGCGGATTGCCTGGACGAGCTTGGGGTCGGGCGCTTGCCCCAACAGCGGGCTGATGGCGTCGCGCACCAGGCCCATGCCGCTGATGCAGATGAAGATGCCCACGCCCAGGCCTGCCCAGCCATCGAGGTCAAAGCCGGTCGTCTGCGAAATAAGCGCTGCGGCCAGGACCGAGGCCGAGGTAATGACGTCGTTTTTGGAATCCTGCGCCGTGGCGATAAGCGTCTCGGAATCGATGCGGTTGCCCAGCGTGCGGTTGAACGCCGCCATCCAAAACTTGACGAGCATGGACAGGATAAGGGCTGCCATGGAGAGCGCCGAATACGCGGTGGGGGAGGGCTTGATGATCTTGGTGACCGACTCCAGGATCAGGTTGATGCCGACGGCGCAAACGAGAACGGCGACAAACAAGCCGGCGAGGTACTCGTAGCGGCCGTGACCATAAGGGTGCCCCTCGTCGGCCGGGCGGCTGGCAAGGCGGAATCCGAGCAGGCTCACGATGTTGCTCGAGGCGTCGGAAAGGTTGTTGAAGGCGTCGGCGATAAGCGAGACGGAGCCCGCGAGCAGACCGGCTATGCCCTTGGCCAGGCACAGTGTGATGTTGAGGCCAATGCAGATGAGGCTTGCGGCAAAACCCGCGTTGGTGCGGCAGGAGCTATCGACCGGCTCGCTTTCGCTGCCGGGAACAAGCGTATGTACCAGCCGATTTACAAATAGCATAACGATCGTCCTCACAATCATGTTTAAGGGGATAGTGTAGCTCGCACAGACGCAACGTGTACCGATGCTCAGAAAATGCAGCAATGGTCTGCCGGCGCTAACGGGCGCGAGGCGGAGGGGGCGACTGCCCACGCGCCTTCGAGTTCACTGCGCCTTCCCGTCCGACCGAGTGCTCCATTTTGGGCCACATGGGTATGGGCACGCGTCGATTTGCTCGACATACTTAATGTCGACAGCCCTGTGCAAAGGAGGACGTTTCCATGGACGAGATGTTTGCCATTAAATGCCAAAACTGCGGCGGCCCCATGTATTCGCACCAGGCAAAGCGCAGCTTTGAGTGCGCCTATTGCGAAACGGTTATTCCGTGGCAAGCGGACGCCGGAGAGCCCAAGAGCGCCCTAGGTATCCGTCATACGCCGCTGACAGTGGTTGACGGATTGCTCAAGCTCACGCATGTGTCGCAACTCGAGCGCCCGGAGGACCCGGACTGGTATTTCTTCAATTCGCACTGGCGCAATCAGTCGGTTCTTGAGCATCTGCTGTGGGAAGATCGCGGAACGGCGCAGGAGTTCCAAGAGGCAACGCACGTGAGCATTCCCTGCCCCTTCTGCGGCTCGTCCTTTGAGGGGTCATCGACCCAGCGCGTGTTTGAGTGCCCGTCGTGCGGCAATAAGATCGGCGTTGCCGACCTGCTCAAACCCGGTACTTTCAGCAAGCGCCTGACCATGGGCGTGGGTGCCGAATATGTTCCTGAACAGGGCGTCCCCTGTGAGATATCGCCGCAGCAGGCGCGTGCCAGCGCGCTGCAGCTGGTGCGCCAGTACCCCGATGCCTTTGCCGGGCACGACGTGGAAGACGCAATTCAAAATGACATGATGCTCTTCTATTTCCCCATGGCGCTGGCGGATTTGCGCATGATGGCGTCCTTCCCGGGCAAGGGCCTGAACAAGGAGACCTTGGTGTACTACGAGGTGCTCGATTGGGCGTATCCGCGGGCAAACTACCTGGACGTTCGCCTTATGGGCATTTTGGAGCCGTGGGACTTTGGCAAGGTTGGGCCGTTTGACCCGGCCATGCAGGAAGGTGACTTTCGCGTTGTCTCCGTCGATGCGTCTACCAAGGACCAGGTGGTCATTGATAAGCTGGCGCTCGACGTTGCAGGCAACGATGCCGAGGCGGTGCTGGGGCTCAATAAAAAGAGCATCCGCACCTGGGCGCGCAAGGCCCGTAAGCACAAGGACGGCCTGGTGATGGTACCGGTCTACTTTGTCGATCGCCCGGCGTCGGATAGCCGCGACGGCGAGCAAGTGCGCATTGCTGTAAACGGCCAGACGGGTCGCGCGGCGGCGGTGGTGTTTAGCGACAAGCGCGAGACACATGTGGTGGCGCCGCTCAATCCCAACGTGATCCTGTCGAGCGAAAGCACCGTGCACGCCACGCCCATCGAGGTCAAATACGTTAAATCGCCGTTCCTATACCAGATCGTGCGCCGTGGAGACGGCGAGCAACCGCGCCAGGTTGCAGCCGCCGTCGAGGGTTCCTACCGAGAGGAGAAGCCCAAACGCAAGGGCTTGTTTGGCGCGATATTTGGTAAGTAGGGGAGTGGCGCTGGTTAGCCTTATGACGCGATAGCTAGGGGCACGGGGCGGCTCGCAGGGGTGCGGGCCGCCCCGTATTTGCGCGGCGACAGGACCCGCAGGCACTCCATTAAACACACATGCTCTCAGCGCAAACGTTGAGCAACATTACGTTTGCCGATAGCTATTAAAAAATGTCCGTATGCGGTAGTAGTCTAATCGTAAGGCGTTTCCCAGCCTCTCGGGTTCTAGGAAGAAGCGGATGGGAGAGTAATGCAAAAGACCATGATGGACTCTATTCCCATAAGCTCACGGTCCCGTGCACTATGGGCAAAAACGGGCGGCGCGGAAGAGCGTAACCTGTGGTCGCCTCTTTATGTTCATATGGCCGATTCTGCGGGTGTTGCGCGCAAGCTTTGGAACGAATGGCTGGCGGAATCTGTCAAGCACCAAATCGTGAGCGCATTTGGCTGTGACGACTCTTCAACGGCCGCACTCGTTACCTGGCTTGCTGGTATCCACGACATTGGCAAGGCGACGCCAGGCTTCCAGTACAAGGTTTTGGAGCGGGCAGAACTTGTTGAACAAGCGGGGCTTCAGGTTCCGAGCCCCTGCATGATGAACCACCCTCCATCGCACGCCTTCATGAGTGAGGTGATCCTCGAAGATTGGCTCGATGGACGCGGTTGGGACTGCTCGTGGACATTCGGGTGCATTCTGGGAGCGCATCATGGAACCACGCCTTCGTCCGATAGCGCGCTCGACGGCATAACGAGCGCATCGCGAAATTTTCCCAACGAGAACTTGGGTGATGACGATTGGCGTGCCGTCCAAGAGGAGCTTCTTGACTGGATGTTTGAGGAGTCGGGGATGGTGAAGTTCGAGAGTGTCTTTAGCTCGGCACCCGTTCCTCAACCAGAACAAGTACTCGTCTCTGCGCTGGTTATCGTTGCCGATTGGATTGCCTCAAATTCAGATCTGTTCCCTCTTGACTCTTGCATCGGCTCTTATGACGAATTTATCAAGCGCACCGATGCCGCATGGGCTTCGCTGGCGTTGCCCCCGGCGTGGCAGGCGATGCCGGTAAAGGAAGAGGGACAAGAGCTGTTTCATCACCGCTTTACTGGTCTTCCTGAGGATACGAGCTTGCGACCAGCGCAGGTACAGGCAATGCAGGCGGCATCCGACATGGACGGCGCAGGGCTACTCATTATCGAAGCGCCCATGGGCAACGGCAAAACAGAGGCCGCACTGATGTGCTCAGAGATTATGGCTCCGAAAACCGGGGCAGGGGGAATCGCCTATCTTTTGCCGACAATGGCAACTTCCAACGCGATGTTCAGGCGTGTTAAAGATTGGCTCGAGTGCGTTCCCGATTCGCGGGGCCGCAGTACGCAGTCGATGCAACTTTTGCATAGCAAGGCGGCTTTGAACCCGGACTACGACAGCCTGCGAAGCTGGGGACGCACTTGGATGGGGGACGACGCGAAAAAGAGCGTTGAGGAAGATGTGACAGCGCACCAGTGGTTTGGCGGAAGGAAGCGTGGTCTTCTGTCGTCATTTGTTGTGGGCACGGTCGACCAGCTGCTTATGGCGGCGCTTAAGGCGCGCCACGTGCAGCTTAGGCACTTGGGCCTTGCCGGCAAGGTTGTCATAATCGATGAGGTTCATGCCTACGATGCCTATATGAATGTCTATCTTGACCGTGTGCTCACGTGGCTTGGCGCTTACGGCGTGCCGACCATACTGCTTTCGGCAACGCTTCCCGCCGAGCGCCGCAACGAGCTCATCCACGCCTATCGGGGTAGGGATAGAAAATCCACTCGTCGTGCATCAAAGCGGAAAGATATTCCGGAAGCTCCTCGTAAAGCATCAGGGTTGCCGTCGTACCCGCTCGTTACAACAGCAACCCGAAATGGAGCGCTAGACGATAGCATGTACCGAGTATGCGATGACCCTTCGATCGGAACAAACGTTATTGTCGAACAATTGGAAGACGACGATGCTACGCTGGTTGAACAATTGGAGGACTTATTGTCCGATGGTGGTTGCGCGTGCGTGTTACGAGACACTGTTTCCCGTGCCCAAAGCTCCTATGAGCAGTTGAAGACTGCCTTTGGCGATTCGTGCGTAAAGCTCGTCCATTCGCGCTTTATTGCCGTCGACCGCATGGAAAATGATGCGGAACTGCTGCGACAGCTTGGTCCCGACTCTGCCGACAGGCCCAGTAAGCTCATCGTGGTGGGTACGCAGGTGATCGAGCAATCCCTCGACATTGATTTCGACGTGATGATCACCGATGTAGCCCCTATCGACCTTTTGCTGCAGCGAATGGGGCGCCTACACCGCCATGAACGCGGGGAAAATCAGGGGCAGCGTCCGGAAAAGCTCAGGCAAGCACGTTGTTTTATCACGGGCATCGAGGACTGGGTGACCGCTCCGCCTAAGGTGAATAGGGGTATAGAGAAGGTCTATCACCCTGCGATGCTTTTGCGCAGCTTGCTTACGTTGAGGGCAAAAAGCACCGATGAGGGGACGGCTATGGTCAATCTGCCTCATGATATTGCGGGCCTTGTCGAGCAGACGTATTCGCGAAGCATTGCAGCGGAAGAGCTGTGTGATGCGGGTGCGGCACCGGAATGGGTCCATGCTTTACGAGGTGCGGAAGAAAAACTGAAGAAGACAAAAGAGAGCAAGCAGCTCAAGGCAAATGCCTGGCTTCTGAGCAAGCCACAGAAGGGGACGCAAAGTCTTATTGGCTGGCTGAATGAAACCTTCTCGCTTGCAGACGAGACAAAGGCACGCGCTGCCGTTCGCGATTCTGGTGACACGGTTGAGGTTATTGCGGTCCAAGCAAGCAACGACGGCTTCACGCTGCTTCCCTGGGTCACCGACATAAAGGGGAGCCGTCCGTGTCGGGGCTATTTGGGGGATGGAAGTGAAGCGCCTGACGATGAGGTTGCCCGCCTTGCGGCGAGTTGCACCGTGAGCCTGCCATTCTGGCTATCGTCTGAGCAGGTAATTGATGCCCTGGAGGCCAAATCTCAGGCGCTCAGATGGCAAGAGTCAAGATGGCTTCAAGGCCAACTGGTCTTGGCATTTGATTCAAACCTAGATACGGTGATAGAAACGAAAGATGCTATCTATCGCATGCACTATTCGCGTAAGGCTGGGCTTGAACTTGTTGAAACAGTGAGGAAGAAAGGAGATGCGCAATGAGCCAGAATGTGAGTTTTAACCTCGTGGACGAACCATGGATCTGCGTTCGCGATTTGGACGGGGCGACGCGCGAGGTGTCACTGCTCGAACTATTTGAGCAAGCGTCAAGCATCAAGTGCTTGGCTAACGATTTACCTACACAGGATTTTGCGATTCTACGCGTTTTGCTGGCAGTGCTGCAAAGGGCAATTTCTCCGACGCTCGACGATGACGACGTTCCAGCGGAGGTTTGGGGGCGCCTATGGCGTGCGCACGAACTGCCCATCGACCAGATTCGCGAATACCTCGACGAGTGGCACCATCGTTTCGATTTGTTTGACGAGGAACAGCCTTTTATGCAGGTCGCTGGTTTGCGCTGGAAGGATAACGAGAAAAAAGAGAACAACCTGTACAGGATTATTGGAGATAGTTGGTCTCGAGAGGATAAGCGTCTATTTCTTCAAAGGGCAGGCTCTGGGCTCGCTAGATTGACGTTTGCCGAGGCAGCGAGATGGCTGGTTCATCTGCAAGCTTTTGCTCTTGGAATTCCTGGACAACCAGTTTTGGGTGAGAAAGCGGAATCTATTAAAGGCGGTAAGGTATATCCTGGCGGTCCAGGCCCAGATGGTCTATTAGGTTGTCTATATCTAGAAGGCGATTCCCTAGCAGAGACCGTTCTTTTAAATTTCTTGCCTACTGACTTCCGCGCGGATAGTGACTGTCTATTTTCCGAGGATGACAAGCCTTGTTGGGAGGTCGATCCGTTACTGGTCTCAGGTGGCCATGAGGAGTCTTTCCCCCGCGGACGCGCAGAGCTTTTCACATGGCAATCGAGATGGGTGCGGCTGATTCCATGCGAGTTGAATGTGGTTGATGCAATCGTGAGCGCCGGGCGAAAGATGGAAAAGAGCAATCAGAAGCTCTGTCAAATTGAAAGCATGACTGCATGGAAAGAGAGGGCGGGGGTGTCTAAGACTTCCGGAATAGAGATTTTGCCCCGCAAACACGAGAGTGATAAAGCTATATGGCGGGGTATCGTTTCTATATTCGGAGGGGCTGCCGAGCAAGAGCCACGCACTACTCCTCCCGAGGTCATTTCCTGGGTAAAAAAGATGAGTGGCAGAAGCTCGGGAGCGCTACTTCGTTGGAGCGATTATGTTCACGTCCGCGCCGTAGGATTTGAATATGTTGACGCTAAGTGCGGAGCTGTTACGGTTGCTTTTGATGACAAGGTCGAGTTAAGCACATATCTGCTCTCTGACAAGGGAGAAGACCTGGTTAATCTTGCAAAGGAACTTGTGTCATCGACATCAAAGGCGGTCTACTCCTTGGGAGCTTTTGCTGCAAACCTTTGTGTAGCGTCTGGGGGAAGCGGGGAAAACGAGCTTAGGAGCGCAAGAGAGAAAGCGAAGGCGCGGGTTTTCTTTGAGGTTGATTCGCCGTTTCGTCAATGGCTTGCCGGCCTTAACGAGAGCAGCAATGCGGAAGCCGAGCGGATGCGGTGGCACGGCACGGCCCGCGCGATTATCGAAGCAGACGCCAGGGCCCTTCTTCGCGAGGCTGGTCCAGAGGCAATCGTTGGAGCTCCTATGAAAACAGGCAAGATAAACGGGTGGATGACGGCATCGCGAGCCAAGGCGATGCTCAACACTGCTCTAAAAAAGTATCTGCCGCTTGAAGAAGACGAAGCAAGAGATAAGGAGGTTTAGATATGACGGATAACGGCGCGCAAAAGCCAGAGCAGCTTATGCTCGCATTCGTACACGGGCGCATATGCTCTATCCAAAACGACTATCTGTCTGCTAGCGGAAAACCACGAGGAGCACGAAAGCTGGCAACATTGCGCCATGCGCTTCTTATGCCCATGGGCTCAAATGCAGATGCATGGCCGCTTGAGTTCGAGGGCCTTCCTGCCGAGCTTGTGGGGAGAGGCACCGAACCATCGTGGGCCGAGACGGCGGTACATGCCGCGCTCACGCTCTATGCGGTTCATCAACAGGGCAAAACCAAGCCAATGTATGTGCCTGGCGATGAGCATTCGTTTGGTGCAGCTCTGCGACAGCTCGTGCGGAGTGATAAGGGGCGTTATTCGAATCTCGAAGAGGGCGAAATGCCTCGAAGGTTTAGGGCCTTTATAACGGCCGATTCCATGGAAGAAGCACTTCACTATGCAAGGCAGCTTATACAGCAGCTGCGAGCTGCCGAGATTCCCGTTGATTACGCGCGTTTTGCAGCACAGCTATACACACTGCAAAGCCCCTATACAGCAGATAAGGTGCGTCTTGCGTGGGGGCGTGAATATAGCCGAATACCAAAGGCCGAGTCCGGCATCGATGCCAGCCCTTCGGAAGAATAGTTGATGAGGGAAATGACCAAGAAAGGACCTGCTATGAAAAAGCCCCAGTTCATCGATATCCACATCCTCCAGACCGTCCCGCCGAGCAATATCAATCGAGATGATACGGGTAGTCCAAAAACGGCATATTTCGGCGGAGTCAAGCGCTCAAGGGTTTCAAGCCAAGCGTGGAAGAAGGCCACGCGCGATAGATTCTCTGATTTGTTAGATGATTTCGGTCTTGGTTGGCGTACGAAGCATGCAACAAGCTTGATTGCGGAAGCCGTGGCCGCTATTTTGCCGGAAATTGAGGGCGATCAGGCCGAAGCTGCTGCTGAGAAGGCCTTGGCGGCAACGGGCGTCAAAGTCAAAGGCGGCGAAACGGGCTACTTATTGTTTCTTTCTACAGCACAGATTAAAGCCCTTGCATCGTTGGCGGCGCAGGCCTTTGAAGCGGGCGGGGCTGTCGACAAGAAGCTCGCTAAGGAAATTCTTGACATCAAGAAGAAGCCGACGCTTAACAGCATCGATGTGGCGATGTTCGGGCGTATGGTGACGGATGCTCCTGATTTGAACGTCGACGCCTCCGTTCAGGTCGCCCATGCCATTGGCATTGGGAGGATGAATCCAGAGTTCGATTACTTCACTGCTCTTGACGATTGCTCTCCCGAAGATAATGCCGGCGCAGCAATGATTGAGACAACGGAGTTCACGTCATCGACGATGTATCGCTATGCAACTATTGATGTGCTGCACCTTTGCGAAAACCTCGGTTCGGCTGCGGTTGCTTGCCGCGGCATCGAGGCGTTTTTGAAGGCATTCATCACTTCCATGCCCACGGGAAAGCAGAATTCGTTTGCAAACCGCACGCTCCCCGGAGCGGTTGTCCTTCAACTGAGGGATACGCAACCGGTTAGCTTGGTGAATGCGTTCGAAAAACCCGTCGAGATTGCTCGTGGGAAAAGCCAGCTCGAAATTGGCTGTGAGCGTTTGGCCAAGCAAGAAGAGGCAATTGACAAGGCGTTTGGCACGACGCCGTTAAAGACGTTCGTTATTGCCGCATCCCCAGATGTGCAGTCTCTTTCCGGTGCCATGGGTGGCGAAGAGGCATGTGATCTTGACGCCGCAATTGCGCAAATCTCGCAAGCGTGCGCTGCTTATCTGGCGGAAAATGGCTACCAAACCGAAGAGGTGGACTAGCTATGGCGGTCCTGCTGCTCAAATTGGCGGGTCCGCTGCAATCGTGGGGGTCGTCGAGTAGGTTCACCGAGCGCGGAACAGAGCACGAGCCGACGAAGAGCGGCGTTGTGGGCCTGCTTGCCGCAGCCTTGGGTCGTTACCGAACAGATCCCGTTGATGACCTTGCGGCGCTACACTTTGGCGTGCGTATCGATCAGCCAGGAACGTTTCTAAGTGACTTTCAAACCGAGCACAAACGAAAGTGGGACTCGCAGAGCGCTCGATGGGTGTCGGGTGATGCCCTGCCTTTAACTCATCGGCATTATCTGGCCGATGCTGTGTTTGTTGCGGCCTTTGAGGGCGATTTGGGGCTCTTGCAAAGGTGTGCCGAGGCGCTTGACGCTCCGGCGTTCCCCCTGTTTCTAGGTCGCCGTTCCTGTCCACCTGCGTGCAGAGTGCGTATTGGGCTGTTTGAGGATGTGGCGTTGCTCGAAGCCCTGCGCAACCATCCCTGGGAAGCAAGCGAGAGACATCAGGGCAACTGGAAGTTCCGCGACAAGGAAAACGTTGACCTGGAGATTCTCTACGATAAACAGGGTCCTGACGAAGGCGAGGGCTACGATGTTCCGCTGCACGACGTGCCCATCAGCTTTTCGCAGGAGCATCGCCAATACAGCTTTCGCACTGTTGCCCATGCAACGGCAACGGTAAGGAACCCGAAATATGCCGGCGCGCAGGCCGACCATGACCCTTGGTCTGCTCTAGGAAAGGAGGTATAGCCGATGTTCTTTACCCAGTTCCCTATCAATATGACGCGGAGGGAGTCGCGTGCGATGCTCGCCTCGCCCTATCGCATGCATGCGGCGATTGCTGGCAGCTTCCCCTTTTCTCAGACGAGCGGGGACGGCCGCGTGCTTTGGCGCGTGGATAGAATGCCTGATGGTGGTTCTCGCCTTTATATCGTGAGTCCCGGCAAGCCGAGCTTGGTAGGACTTGATGAACAAATCGGGTGGCCCGACTGCGAACCGCAGTGGGGCACGCGCGGATACGATTCGTTTTTGGGGCGCATCTCGAACGGACAGACATATTCGTTTCGCTTGGTTGCGAATCCGTCGCTCAACAGAAGCACGCGTGGCGGCAAAAGTGACCTGCTAAACAGCGAGGGCGAACCTAAGAGAAATAGAATTGGCCACCTAACCATTCTGGAGCAAACTGCCTGGCTCGTTGGAGCTCAAGCATATAAGGGCACCGACAAGGAAGTGCCAAGTATTTTTGCGCCCGAGCGGGGATCACGTGCCCAAAGGAATGGATTCGAGGTTTTGAGCGACGATGAGGGCTGCCCGAGCTTGATTGTTAGTAATTCCAACAGGATCTCGTTTACCAAGGGCGTCCAAGGAAACAAAGTCACCTTTACGCGCGCCCAGTACGATGGCGTGTTGCGCGTGACCGACGCTGATGCCTTGCGCCGTGCGCTTGTGTGTGGCATCGGGCATGCCAAAGGATTCGGATGCGGCCTTCTCACGCTGGTTCCACTGGATAGGTGAGCGGCATGGGCGATATTCCCGGCATGATCAAGCCTGATTTGCGCGCACTGCCCACGATAAAGGAGCGAATGACGTTTCTTTATGTCGAGCGATGTCTTGTGAGCAGGCAAGATAGCGCAGTGAGCATAACCGATGCGCGCGGAACGGCGTATGCCCCTGCGGCTTCTCTTGGGGTGCTTATGCTGGGGCCTGGGGCCAATATCTCCCATCGCGCGGTCGAGCTGCTCGGCGACTCGGGGGCAAGCGTGATTTGGGTGGGCGAGCATGGCGTTCGCTACTATGCGCACGGTCGCTCGCTCACCCATTCATCTCGATTGGTTGTCGCGCAGGCTGAACTCGTGTCGAACACTCGAAAGCGTCTCGCCGTGGCGCGAGCGATGTATGGCATGCGCTTTCCCGGCGAAGACGTATCGAATTACACGATGCAGCAACTCCGTGGCCGTGAGGGAGCTCGGATTCGAACACTCTATCGGCGGCTGTCGAAGCAATATGACGTTCCATGGAAGGGGAGGGAATACAACCCCGACGATTTTCTCGACGCAAGTCCAATCAATCAGGCGCTGTCGGCTGCTCATGTATGCCTTTACGGAGTTGTTCATAGCGTGATTGTGGCGCTCGGGTGCTCTCCGGCATTGGGATTCGTCCACGTTGGCCATGAGCGCTCGTTTGTGTATGACATTGCCGATTTGTATAAAGCCGAGGTGACGATTCCGATTGCTTTCGAAGTGGCCTCTGATCCACCAGAGGATATCGGGGCGGAAACACGTCGGCGCACGCGTGATGCGTTTCTTGACGGAAAGATAATGGAGCGCTGTGCTCGCGATATCAGGGGCCTGCTCCTGGGTGACTTCGAGGCGGAGGACGAGCCCGATATCGATACGATGTTTCTTTGGGACGAGAAACGCCCTGCCGTTGCTTTTGGAGTGTCCTATGGCAAGGAAAACGACGTCCAGGTGGATGCCACCGAAGAGAATAACGGAGTGCTTGTGGAAGGATAACGGGTGATTGTTGTTGTTTTGGAAAAATGCCCCCTTGCACTTCGCGGCGACCTAACGAAATGGTTGCAGGAGGTCAGCCTAGGCGTGTATGTCGGCAGGGTGAGCGCGCGTGTAAGGGACGAGCTTTGGAGTCGTATTTGCAAAGAATGCAAAACAGGGCGTGCCACGATGGTTTTTTCTGCACGCAACGAGCAACACCTCAACTATCGAGTGCACAACACAGCGTGGGAACCTATCGATTTTGATGGCATCAAGCTGATGATGCGGCCTTCGCCTTCGCGCATGAAGGCCCTTGGCACGAAGAGAGTGGGCCGGAGTTACGCGGCGATGCGATCGAAGGCGCGTCGCGGGAGTGTGGCAGCCGAAACGTACGAGCCGCGCGAATACGTTGTACTTGATGTTGAGACCACGGGGCTGGACCCAGACAAAGATGCGATTATCGAGATTGCCGCCATCAAAGTTGAGCAGGGTGTTGAGGCGGGCAGGCTCCATGAGCTTATTCGATACGAGAAAGGCATCCCTAAGAAGATAGTCGAGCTAACAGGCATTACCGATGAGATGCTTGCCGAAAAGGGGATCGAGCTTGAGCGAGCGGTGAGCGGCCTGCTTTCCTTTGTCGGGAGCCGCATAGTGGTTGCGCATAACGCTTCGTTCGATACCGGCTTCGTGCAGGCAGCGTGTGAAGAATGCGACCTAGACGATTTTGACAATGAGTGCATCGACACCATTACACTGGCAAAGAAGAAGATGCCCGATGCGCCGAACTATCGCTTGAAGACCCTGCTCGGCCTTTTGAACCTTGACAATCAAATGCCTCATCGTGCGGAGTCTGATTGTGAGGCGACCTTGAGCTTGTTTAGAAAACTGATTAAAATGGGGCCCACATCAAAGGGATAGGGTGTTTTGAGCTGGGATTTTTAAGTCTGCTCCCCGCATGCGCGGGGATGATCCCGCCATGCGTTGCCGTACACCCACGGCCAGATACTGCTCCCCGCATGCGCGGGGATGATCCCGGCAGCAATGTGTCAGCTGGGCGCACATACACCTGCTCCCCGCATGCGCGGGGATGATCCCGACCCCGTCCGCACCAAGGTGTTGGACATCGCCTGCTCCCCGCATGCGCGGGGATGATCCCTGCCATGCGCACACGAGACCGTCGTTGACCTTCTGCTCCCCGCATGCGCGGGGATGATCCCAAGGGGCCCCTATATTAGATATTTTCTATCTACTGCTCCCCGCATGCGCGGGGATGATCCCGCAAACTGAAACGCGAACAGCTCTTCGGAGAGCTGCTCCCCGCATGCGCGGGGATGATCCCGTGACGCTCACGGCCATCCCGCAGACCGCCGACTGCTCCCCGCATGCGCGGGGATGATCCCGACCCGATGGCGAAGAGGAACGTGAGCAGCACCTGCTCCCCGCATGCGCGGGGATGATCCCTATGTTGGATATAACCTGTTGCCGTTACAGATCTGCTCCCCGCATGCGCGGGGATGATCCCGGAGAGATGAAAGTTCGACTCTTTCAACTTCCCTGCTCCCCGCATGCGCGGGGATGATCCCTAACTAGAAAAAAATGGAGCGGATTAAATATCCTGCTCCCCGCATGCGCGGGGATGATCCCATGTTACGGAAGATTCTAGACTGGGCAACTAGCTGCTCCCCGCATGCGCGGGGATGATCCCACCCCGCCCGGTAGATTGCGCCTACCTGACGGCTGCTCCCCGCATGCGCGGGGATGATCCTAATGCTAGAGAGAGAAGGCGCAAGCTCGGCGACTGCTCCCCGCATGCGCGGGGATGATCCCTGCAAGCACGACGTGCTGCCGTGCATCTTGGGCTGCTCCCCGCATGCGCGGGGATGATCCCTCCATCACCCGCGAGGAGCTGGACGCGATCGACTGCTCCCCGCATGCGCGGGGATGATCCCTCCTCGACCATGAACGGCCTGAGAACGACATACTGCTCCCCGCATGCGCGGGGATGATCCCTACCGGCTCACCATCTCGAAATGGATCAGGAACTGCTCCCCGCATGCGCGGGGATGATCCCGTCGCCGAGGGCATGCTGGGCGAACTTGTCGTCTGCTCCCCGCATGCGCGGGGATGATCCCAAGGAAGTCATACGCTTGCCAATAATCTTTAACTGCTCCCCGCATGCGCGGGGATGATCCCATCGCCATCAGGGTCGTGCCCTCGGTGGCCATCTGCTCCCCGCATGCGCGGGGATGATCCCTGAGGGAGCAGTAAAGGAGCATTGCAATGACACTGCTCCCCGCATGCGCGGGGATGATCCCAGGCCCTCACCGGGCTTGATGTATGTGTATCCCTGCTCCCCGCATGCGCGGGGATGATCCCAGCGGAATGTCGGGTATTACGGCCTGCTCGAGCTGCTCCCCGCATGCGCGGGGATGATCCCCAGCAAGTGAGCCACCGAGATTACGGATTACACTGCTCCCCGCATGCGCGGGGATGATCCCTGCAAGCACGACGTCCTGCCGTGCATTTTGGGCTGCTCCCCGCATGCGCGGGGATGATCCCAGGCTGCGGTCGGCGAAGACGGCCTTCTCGCTCTGCTCCCCGCATGCGCGGGGATGATCCCGTGATGGCGTTCCTGCCTAGGCTCAGCCAGTCCTGCTCCCCGCATGCGCGGGGATGATCCCCGCCCACTACAGCCCAACAGATGGTGGCGTGACTGCTCCCCGCATGCGCGGGGATGATCCCTTGTCCCGTACACGGCTGTTGATGGTACGCAGCTGCTCCCCGCATGCGCGGGGATGATCCCTGCGAGCTGTTTTCGGCTGTGGCCTGCTCGACCTGCTCCCCGCATGCGCGGGGATGATCCCGGCGTCTATGTCCCCCGTGTTTTTGTGCCGAAGCTGCTCCCCGCATGCGCGGGGATGATCCCGAGACGGTGCAGTCCGTGAGGTCCAGCGCCACCTGCTCCCCGCATGCGCGGGGATGATCCCTCCGCAGCCGCCTCGACCCATTCATCGACGTCCTGCTCCCCGCATGCGCGGGGATGATCCCCACTCGCCGAGGTTGTCGTACTCGCCCTTGGTCTGCTCCCCGCATGCGCGGGGATGATCCCGCTGGTCGCAACGGAGCCCAAGAAGGCGGCCGCTGCTCCCCGCATGCGCGGGGATGATCCCATCGCGCCGGACAAGAAGAACTAAGACCCGCGCTGCTCCCCGCATACGCGGGGATGATCCCAAGTCTGGGCGCGAGCCCTTCACCATCCAGGGCTGCTCCCCGCACACGCGGGGATGATCCCGATGATATGAGCGTTGTGAAGAACCTTAGAGCCTGCTCCCCGCACGCGCGGGGATGATCCCATGAGCCTGTGCCACGCGGCCTACTTCGTGAACTGCTCCCCGCACACGCGGGGATGATCCCCCGCAGTGGACGGTCGCGGTCTGGACGCAGACCTGCTCCCCGCACACGCGGGGATGTTCCCTTCAAGAAGGTCATCCAAGGCACACAGACGCTCTGCTCCCCGCACACGCTGAGATGATCTCGCGCGGCCGGCGGTGAGCTCGTTCCGCTTGGCGCTCTCCACGGGGTCGGCGACGACCGTGGCGGGTTTCTCGAGGGACATCCACCACCTCCAATCGGCATAAAAAGCCGCCCTGTAGGACGGCTTGCGCGGCGGTAGGATTTGCACCTACGTCTCCTCAATCAAGGGCACTCTTCGTACTGTGCTACTTTCCGCGTTTCCTATTTTCCCTTATGCTGGCAACCTCATCAAGTTTTGGAGCAGTGTCGATCTAACTGGCAATCAGACGACAATATAATCTTTTATTACTACTAGTAGGCGGCTGCCACGAGTGGCCGCCCTCGTCTGGAGTTGATGTCACCATGTCCGATGCAAACGCCGAGTTCATCGACGCACTCATCAGGCTGTTACTAGAGCCGGTAATTTTCCCCTTTACGCTATTTCTGATTATCGCTGCGATAGCAATTATTATCGCATTCCTTAATATCCTACTGGGCGGCTAGCGACTCCCGCATCGATAAAACGGACGTAACGCCGACGTCGGTTTTGGGACGGTGCCTATGCAGTGGGCAATCAAACCTATGGCGATTTATCCTAGTGCTGCGGCTCGAAACGAGGTGTACGCTACGGTTCCGACTGCGTCACGGTTTTGTTGGAAGCGGGGCCCGCGTGTACACACCGACTTCTCCTCGGCAGGTTGTGCGACTGCCATCTGTGAAAGTAGGTTGCAGCAGATATAAATAAACGGTGGAGCGGCTGCAAAAGATCCGCCTCGCTGGGTAAAATCAAGGTGTGCCGCGGAACCCGCTCCTCAGTCGGTCAACTTTGGAAGCGCGGGCAACGCAGGTGCTATCGTCTTAAAGGGTCGGCTGCAACCGACCCTTTTCTATGACTCCCTTCGCTATCCGTTACTGCTTATATTCCCGCCAGATCGAGTAGAGGTTCCGGGCAATGCCGGTCACATACATCGAGAGGCGCAGGATTTCAAGAAACAAGTTCATAGGCTTCACCCCAATCGGAGATCGGAGCGTTGCCCGCAGGCGGATTCCGCGGCAGTCAAGATTTTACCTCACAGGCCGCGGTGGGAGACATCCTACTCACCCCCTGGTTTGGAGCAGTGTCGATCTAACGGGCAATCAAACCTCTAGCACTCTTTGAATTGAGCAAGCATCTGCCCGAAGAAGCTTAGTTCGGATGGCTCATAAATGAGCGAACCGCCGTCCGCGGTCCTGTAGACCCCGCAGGGGAGGTAACGCCCGTCGGGGAGGACATAGAGGTTGGCTTCTTCCTTTAGTCCTGCTGGAAATAGCGGAATCCCGTTTTCGTCCACTTGGAACTCGTCTATATTCGCGATCTTCCTCTCCATGATGCCACCTGGCTTGTTTCTGTTGCCGCCGCGATCTAAAACAAGCAGCTCTCAATCAGCTCCTTGCCGCGTAGGGTGTCTATCCACTCCCGTGGAATTGCATCGATACCGTATGCCGTGCCGGCGAGGGCGCCTGCGACGGCTGCGGTGGTGTCAGTGTCGTCGCCCAGGTTGACGGCGGCAAGCACACAATCTTCGTAGCTGCTGGTGTTGACGAAACACCAGGTGGCTGCCTTAAGCGTGTCACGCACGAAGCAACCTGATCTGATTTCCTGCTTTGGCACGCCTTTCAAATGAAGCGTCCACGAGGGGAACACGTCGTTCATCACGCCCCTCATCAGCTCGACAAATATGACGCATGCGTCGGTCGACGTTCTGTGGGCGTGCGTGATCGCAGAGACCTCGCGGATCTCGTTGTCCGTTGCATCGGTGAACGCCAAGGGCGAGATGCGCATGAGCGAACCGTTGCCGTTGTCGCGTTCGCCGGAGCCACCTTTGCCGGTGTGCAGGGCGCGAGCAGTCGTGCCGCCGTAATCGAAAACGCCGTCGATCGTATACTCGCCACGGGCAATCCAGCCTACGAACTTGTCGCGCATGTCTGCGGTGTCGATGTGCCCAAGCTCCCTAATCGAGTCGCAGGTAGCAAGCGTCATGGACGTGTCATCGCTCCAGGTGCCGGCGGGCTGCCCATGCGTGCCGTAGCCGATCATGTCGGTGCATTCGAACGCGCCACGAGGTCTGAACTCGTAGGGAACGCCCAGCGCGTCGCCGACGGCGAGCCCATAGATGCAGTCGCGCAGTGTTGTTTTCGGTCTGTCTGCCATGGGAAACACCTCTCGTACTTTTGATTGAGGATGCGCAGCTACCTGCGGCAATGTGTCCAGCCCAATTCGGAACGCAGTGAGTTCCGAATTGGGAGAGCTTGTCAGCTAATCTGACAAATGAAAAAACCCGCAACGCTATTGCTTTATACAGCAATAGGGACCTCTTTTGGGCGCCCTGCCTTTGGTGCGTCGGCGAGTCGTGCCTCGATGGAAGCTTTGGACACCATGCGCTTGGCGCCGTCCTTCCATGAATCCAACATTCCTGCATTTATCAGTTGCGATACCCGTGCTGAGCTAACACCGAGCATACGTGCGGCATCCGCTGCGGTGACGGCGGGGATGTCGCCGAGCTCGCGGCTGACGGCCACGGCGATAATCTTGCCGCCGTGTTGTGGCTGGTGTCCAAAGTCCGGCGCGGGAAGATCGACGCCGCCCATAAGGTGATCGTCGACCATACATGCGAGAAAATCGGCGGCGCTTTCGACGGCGTCGTTTAGGTCGGATCCGAACGTTCCTCCTCCGCCCAGCGAGTCACATGGCACAGCATCGACAATGCCGTCCGAATCAAAGAACTCGAATTCCCATACGTAAACCATGTAAGACCTCCTCCGATGCCGGCGATTTGAGGAACATCCTAAGAGCCCACCAAGCGCATCGAACACCTTTATTGTCTCTAGTTTAAAGCCTCGTGCGGACACGATTTGGCGCTCTGCGCACGACCGCGAAAAGGGTTTGCGGTGACTAAAATGTGGTCATAGAGATGGTTTTATCGAACTCCATGGGGGTGGCGCGCGTGGATAACAACACGTTGCTGTTTCACGATAAGGGTGCCGGCGTTTTCAAGGGAATAAGCATCTATCCCAATCGCATCGAGGCGGTCGTGAAGAACGACTTCTTCGGTACCCATACCAAGATCGTCTACCTCAAGGACATTACGGGTGTCAACGGGGTCAAGGGTAAGCGCGTGTTCCTCCGTAATAGGTTGCTGACCGCCTGTTCCTACAGGCTGAGCAGTCACTCCCAGGCTCAGGAATTTGTCAGCGTGCTCAATATGGTGATGTGACCGGGCGCTTTCGAACACAAAAAACCGGGATGCAAGGAGTCGCACCTTGCATCCCGGCTGAGCTAAAACGGCGCTGCTGCATGCCGTTGGAGCTTTAGCGCTTAATCTCGATATCCTCGAGCTTAACGTCCATGGCCTCGGTCTTGGCCTCGGCGATATCATCGGCAAACTCCAGGGACTTCATCATGGTCTCGACGGCGTCCTTGTGTTCCTCGACGTTGTCGATACGCACGTACACGCTGCCGCCGTCAACGTCGGTGAAGTACTCGGTCGTCACGCCGCCCGAGTGCGTAAAGTAGGCGCTGCGCCAGGTCTTGCCGTTGTACTTAACGGGATCGCTCTCGGTCCATCCGGAGTTGGCCTTCCACTTTGCCTCGTAGTCAAACAGTTCATCGGCGTTCTTGTCAGGATCGAAGACGGGGATGAAGCGGTCGCTGGCATGCTCGCTCTCGGTGAACTTAAACTGGGCCCTGTCGGCGGTATCGCCTGCGACGTCTGTGATTTCGACGCCCTCGGGGACTTCGACCTTAAACCAAATGAAGTCGGTCCTCATATCCACGGCTGGTTTTTCTGCTCCGCCGCCACCGCCACTTCCGGTAGCGCCGCCGCTGCCACCGCAGCCCACCAGGGCAACTGCGGCAAAGAGACTGATGCAGAGGGTGAGAATCGCAAAGGCCTTCTTTTTCATGGTCGTGTCCTCCTCGATCTGTAACCGCCCATGGATTACCTGCCTTTACTGTACGCGCGAGCGGCTCGTTCAGGTGGGCCATGTGTCCCATTCTGGGGGCCTGATTTGCGCCGACAAGTGGCAATATGCGCGGGCGCGGATGCGGGTGGAGCCTTGTATGCCCCAGTTTGCGCTGCTGGGGAGTCTCGAAAGGTGGGCCATATGTCCCATGTTTACGTGTGCGGGCTTGCCGCAAGGTGGGCCTGGCGCTGGGCAAGCGTGCGGCTTGGTTGATGCTCCCAATGTTGCGCAACAGCGATGCCGGCTTAAGGTTTTAGACTTGGCTGTGACAAAAGCTAAACCACGAAAGGTCGAACGATGTTCTGTCAAAAATGCGGACAGCAAGTGCCTGATGGATCGACGTTTTGCACGCATTGCGGGGCGTCGCTTGCGGGTGGCTCCGCGCCGACGCCTGCGGCTGCTGCTCCGACTTCTGCGCCCACGGCCGGTCCGGGCCTGACCCAGTCGATGCCGTCGGTCGCGCCTGCACCTCAAAAGCCCAAGAGCAAGGCGCCGGTCATTATCGCGGTGGCGTGTGCCGCCGTGGTTCTCATCGGTGGCGGCACGGTGTTTGCGCTCACGATGCTTAACGGGTCCAAGAGCTCTGACACGCAAATCTCGGTGATCGATACCGGGTCTTCGGACGAGAAAGATTCTTCTGCCAAGAAGAAGAGCGACAAGTCCAAGGCCAAGGAGTCTTCGTCGTCGGATGACGAAGCCGTTCCCGAGGACGAATCGGCATACTACGGCTCGGGCGATTCGGACGATTACCTAACCGACGTGTATACGTACACGAACGACATGCATCCTTATAGCATGTCGATTCCCAATCGCTTTGAGATGGAAGATACTCCCAGCGGCAGTGGTGCCAGGTATGAGGATCCGGAGACGGGCTTTGTAATCAACCTGTTTGGCTACGTCAACATTAACGACGAAACTGCACACGAGATGTTCGTCGACGTGGACACCTCGGGCAAGGCCGACCTCTATACCGCAGAGGGCGACAACTGGTACGTGGTCTCGTGGTGTGAGGACGATACGATCATTTACGAAAAGACGATCGTCACGGATTCGACGATTGCCACGGCGCATTTGGAGTACTCGACTGCAAACCGCGACATGGGGTCGAAGATTATCGACACGCTGCTGCCGACGTTTCAGGTGGATTAGGCGCCCGTGCCTATAGCCGGCAATCGGAAACACCGATAGCCAGAGCTCCTGACAGCCTTTGTCTTATGGGTTAGACTGGGCTTCAATAAAACCGATGAATGGGACAACCGCTTCCTGGCGTCGTTGTCCCATTTTTTATTATGCGTGCGGCCCGTGGTGGCCGGCGCGGTGGGCAGAGGTGTTTCGATGGGCCAAGAGATGATGGATAAAACCTGTCGCGGTTTTGCCGAGGCGTTGGCTGCACGCGAGCCGGTTCCCGGCGGCGGCAGCGCCAGCGCGTTTGTGGGAGCACTGGGTGCCTCGCTGTGCGGGATGGTTGCTCGCTATGGCGCGACGAACCCCGCGCTTGCCGATCGCGCGGACGATCTGACGCACGCGTTTGCCCAGGCAGACGAGCTGGCTCAGGAGCTTGTGGGTCTGGTTGCCGAGGACGTTCGTGCGTACGGCCAGGTGTCTGCGGCATACGGTATTCCTCGTGATGACCCCGCTCGACCCGCGGCGATTCAGGATGCGTTGCACGTGGCCGCCATGCCGCCATATCGGATCATGGATGCCTGCGGGCGCGCGCTGGCGCTGCTCGAGGACATGGCGGACAAGGGCTCCCGACAGCTGCTCTCCGACGTGGCGTGCGGTGCCGTGTTCTGCCGCGCTGCCATGCAGGGCGCGAGCTTGACGCTCTTTGCGAACACCACGTCTATGAAGGATCGTGCCCGCGCCGAGGAGCTCGAGGCTGCATGTGACGAGCTGCTGGATACGTGGCTGCCGCGCGCCGATGCGCTGGCGCGCCGCGCCGCCGACGCCGCCAGGAAGAGGGGATAGCCATGGCTGAGCTGTTGAAGGGCGCTCCCGTCGCCCGCGCGTTGACTGAGGAGCTTGCCGCTCGTTGTGCTGCTCTGCGTGAGCGCGGCGTTGTTCCGACGCTTGCTATCGTGCGCGTGGGCGAGCGCGAGGACGACCTGTCCTACGAGCGCGGTGCCCTCAAGCGCTGCGAGAAGGTTGGCATCGAGGCTCGCCGCGTATTGCTTCCCTCCGATGTTTCGCAGGACGAGCTGCTGGCGGCTATCGAGGGCATCAATGCCGACCTGGCTGTTCATGGCTGTCTGATGTTTCGTCCGTTGCCCGCCGGGCTTGACGAGGATGCAGTTGCCGCGGCACTCGATCCTGCCAAGGATGTTGACTCCATGACGCCGGCCTCGCTGCTTACCATGCTTTCGGGGCGAGGCGAGGGCTTTGCTCCTTGCACGGCCGAGGCCGTGCTGGCGTTGCTGGACCATTACGGCGTTGAGCTGGACGGTGCCAAAGTCGCGGTCGTCGGTCGATCGCTGGTGATTGGCCGTCCCGTTGCCGCCATGCTTACGGCTCGCAATGCCACAGTGACGACGTGCCATACGCATACGCGCGACTTGGCTGCCGAGTGCCGTTCTGCCGACATTGTTGTTGCCGCGGTTGGACGTGCGCGCACGATTGGCGCGGATGCGGTCCGCGAGGGCCAGACGATCGTCGATGTGGGCATCAACTGGGACGAGGCCGCCGGCAAGCTGGTCGGCGACGTCGATTTTGATGCTGCGGAGCCGATCGTTAACGCCATCACGCCCGTGCCGGGCGGCGTGGGGGCTGTAACGACGGCGATTCTCGCCAAGCACGTGATCGAGGCAGCGGAGCGTGCATCGGAATAGGCGTTTTGGGCTGTTTGAGGGGTTAGCCATATACCACGTGGTCAAAAAATGCCAAATATGAGTACTGCTGCCAAGATAGTCACATATGTTTTATGACATTTGGGCTTCCTAGCGATATCCATTATCGTTAGGAAGCCAATTTTATTGAACCTATGGGGAATAACGTTGTCTTGCTTTTGGACAAATGGGGATTTCTGGCACTCGTTACAAGGAAATTTGCTACTACTAAATTGGTGACAGTACTCATATTTGGCATTTTTTGACCACAGGGGTTGCCGGAGCTGTGGCTTCGCCCTTTTTGAGCCAAAGCGATACACTATTGCCATTTAATTTCTTCGCTCAAGGAGGATGCGCATGCCGTGCACAACGATTTTGGTTGGTAAGAACGCGAGCTACGACGGGTCGACGCTGGTTGCCCGCAATGAGGACTCGTCCAACGGGGTGTTTGAGCCCAAGCGCATGCGCGTGGTGCATCCCGACGAGCAGCCGCGCGTCTACACGAGTGTCCTGAGCCACCTGTCCATTGAGCTGCCCGACAACCCCATGCGCTACACGAGCGTCCCCGACGTCGTTCCCGGTCACGGCATTTGGGCCGAGGCCGGTTTCAACGAGCTCAATGTTGGCATGTCCGCAACCGAGACGCTCACCACCAACGAGCGCGTCCGCGGCGCCGATCCGCTCGTGGACTACGTGCCCGCCAAGGGCAACGAGGGCGAGGACGGCTATGTTCCGGCACAGCCCGGCGGTCTGGGCGAGGAGGATATGGTGACCCTGGTGCTGCCGTACGCTAAGTCCGCCCGCGACGGCGTGCGCATCCTGGGCGACCTGCTCGAGCGCTACGGCACCTACGAGAACAACGGCATTGCCTTTAGTGACGTTGACGAGATCTGGTGGCTCGAGACCATCGGCGGCCACCACTGGATCGCCAAGCGCGTGCCCGATGACGCCTATGTGACCATGCCCAACCAGCTGGGTATCGATAGCTTTGACCTGGACGACGCCGAGGGCACCCAGGCAGATCATATGTGCTCCGCCGACCTGCGCTCCTGGATGGCCGAGTGGCATCTGGACCTGACGTTGGGCGTCGAGGGCGACGGCCCGGCCGCGGTCTTTAACCCGCGCGAGGCCTTTGGCTCGCACAGCGACAGCGACCACGTCTACAACACGCCGCGCGCCTGGTACATGCAGCGCTGTCTCAACCCCAGCGATGTGTGGGACGGTCCCGAGGCCGACTACACGCCCGAGAGCGACGACATCCCCTGGAGCCGCGTGCCCGAGCGCAAGGTGACCATCGAGGACATTAAGTACGTGCTTTCGAGCCACTACCAGGGTACGGAGTACGACTGCTACGGCAGCAAGGGCACGCCCGCCACGCGCGGCGCCTATCGCCCCATCGGCATCAACCGCAACAGCCAGCTCGCCGTGTTGCAGCTGCGCCCCTATGCGCAGCCGGCGTATCGCGCCGTACAGTGGATGGCGTTTGGCTCCAACTCGTTTAACGCGCTCGTGCCGCTGTACGCCAATGTCGAGACCATGCCCGAGTACTATGCCGACACCCAGGCGCGCGTGACGTCCGAGAATTTCTATTGGGCAAATCGCCTGATCGGTGCCTTGGCCGATGTTCGCTTCCATGAGTGCGGTCGCGCCGTGGAGGATTATCAGGAGAAGGTCGGCGGCATGGGCCACAAGCAGATTCACGATGTTGACGTTGTCGTAGCCGCGCTGCCCGAGGCCGAGGTGCCCGCCGAGCTCGCCCGCGCCAACGAGGCCTTTGCCGAGCTCGTACGCGTGGAGACCGATGCTCTGTTGGGCAAGGTGCTCTACACCACGAGCTGCGCCATGAAGAATTCCTTCGCGATGAACGACAACGTAAGGTAATGACAACCTTGCAACGAGTGAGCGGGGCAAACGCCGTCAAAGGCTTTGCCCCACTCGATTTCTATCCCGGCGGTAAAACGATTTTGTGTCGTTCGCCCAATCTTGGGTACAAGAAGGCCAATGCAATTGTTCATGATTGGAGTCAACCATGGTTATGAAACTCGATCAGCTTGTTAACGGTGCCATCAACGTGGGCTTCGGCGCCGCTGCCGTTGCCGTCGAGGGCGGCAAGAAGGTTCTCGACGATCTGGGCACCAAGGGCGAGCAGGTCCGCAAGGATGCCGGCACCCCCGATATCGCCCGCAGCGTGTCCGACATGTTCGAGCAGGCGGGTGGCACCATCTCCGACCTGACCGAGCGCCTGGGCATGCAGGGCGAGACTGCGGCACAGCGCGTGCTCGACGAGCTCATCCTGGCCCGCGTCCGCGTTATGACCGCCCCCGAGCGCACGGCATTCCTGGCCCATGTGCGCGACATCGTCGATTCGGTCGAGGACAACGTGACCTCGGTGCCCGTCGAGTCTGTTGAGCCCGACGACGCAGAGGACGCCGAAGAGGCCGAGTAGCAGCGCAGATGGCAGATTCCACCACCGATTACAACAATCTAGATCCCTTGGGTGACGAGACGGCGGTCGTCGACGAGGTCGAGGCCACCGTCTCGGGCGCTCGCAAGAAGCCGCGCGCTGTCGATATGGTCCCCGAGGAGCCCGACGCGATGGCGCCGGACGAGGAATACCAGCTCACGCCGGCGGGCCGCCGCGAACGTATCGGGCAGATTGTTCGCCTGATCAAAAAGTACCGCGTGTGGGACAACCTCACGCCGGTGCGCCTACGCCGCTTGCTCGAAGAGCTCGGCCCCATGTTCGTCAAGATGGGGCAGATTCTGGCTAACCGCTCCGAGATTTTGCCGCAACGGTTTTGCGACGAGCTGCGTCGCCTGCGCTCCGACGTAGAGCCGGTGCCGTATGAGGTAGTGCTCCGCTGTCTGGAAGAGGAGTACGGCCAGCGCTTGGGGCAGATGTTCGACGCGATCGACCCCAACCCGCTTGGTAGCGCTTCTCTTGCGCAAGTTCACCGTGCCCGCCTGGTGACGGGCGAGGACGTGGCCGTTAAGGTGCAGCGCCCCGGCGCGCAACAGGTCATGGCGCAGGACATCGATATCATTCGCTCGGTGGTGCGCATCGTCTCAAAGTTCGTCAACACCGATCAGTTTGTTGACCTGCACGGCGTGGTCGAAGAGCTGTGGACCTCGTTTCGCGAGGAGACCAACTTTTTGGCCGAGGCCAAAAACCTCAACGATTTCTATGAATTCCATAAGAGCGTGCATGGCGTGTCGTGTCCCAAATCCTACTTGGACCTTTGCACCGAACACGTCGTGGTTATGGACTACATTGACGGCATCTCCATTGCCGATCCCGAGCGTCTGGTGGCCGAGGGCTATGACCTGGAAAAGATTGGCGCCGCGATCGTCGAGGACTACTCGACGCAGGTGCTCGATGACGGCTTTTTCCATGCCGACCCGCATGCGGGAAACATCATTCTCAAGGACGGCATCGTCTACTTTATCGACCTGGGCATGGTCGGGCGCATGTCGAGCCACGACCGCGGTATCGTCAAGGATATGATTTTTGCCGTGGCCGAGGGCGACGTGCCCAAGCTCAAGGATTCGCTCATGCGCTTTGCCGTGACGCGCGGCGATTCGGCCGAGCTCGACCATTCGGCCTTTTTGTCCGACTTGGACTTTATCGTCGCCGACTTTGCGGGTCTTGATCTTAAGGACCTGGATATCGGCGAGTTTTTGACCTCGCTGCTCAATCTGGCGCGCAAAAACGACGTTGAGCTGCCGAGCGTGGTGACGATGTTCGCCCGCGGCATGGTGACGCTCGAGGGTCTGCTGACCGAGTACATGCCCAACGTCAACATGATCCAGATCATTCAGACGCATATCAAAAACGAGAAAAGCACCTATGCGCGCGTCCGCGAAATGGGGCGCGACCTTGCCGCGAGCAGCTATCGCGCAGCAAAAGGCTCGCTCGAGGCGGCCGAGTATCTGGGCTTGGCTTCACGCATGCTCACGCGCGGCCAGCTTAAGGTGAACACGCAAATCATGAGCAGCGATAAGGCGCTGCGACAGCTGGGCGGAATTATCGACCGCATGTCGATGGCAATTGTGATCGCTGGTCTGTTTATCGGTTCGTCGGTGGTGTACTACGCGCGCATCGAGCCGGTTGTGTTTGGTATCCCGGTCATTGGCTTTATGGGCTACGTGAGTGCGCTGGTGCTGGCGCTGATGCTGGGCCGCGAGATCTGGCGCAACAGCCACGGCGGCAAGCGGTAATGACCCCTGGGGGTGTTCCTATAGTTTTGTCAACTGGGCAATGCTGTTTTCGAGATTGAATCG